>Ga0070741_10015923_pt1 | contig 12645 bp, 23 predicted proteins | sample Coa_R1_4_FD_66440 | JGI IMG/M metagenome (GOLD analysis project Ga0070741, IMG submission 66440) | Surface soil microbial communities from Centralia Pennsylvania, which are recovering from an underground coalmine fire - Coalmine... | ecosystem: Environmental > Terrestrial > Soil > Unclassified ...
ACCGGCCGCATCGAGCGCGGAAAAGTGAAGGTCGGCGAGGAAGTGGAGATCGTCGGTCTCCGTCCGACCCAGAAGAAGGTGGTGACCGGCGTGGAGATGTTCCGCAAGCTGCTCGATGAGGGCGTTGCGGGCGACAACGTCGGCCTGCTGCTGCGCGGCACGGAGCGCAAGGACGTCGAGCGCGGTCAGGTCTGCGCCAAGCCGGGCTCGATCACGCCGCACACGAAGTTCAAAGCCGAGGTCTACATCCTGACCAAGGAGGAGGGCGGCCGGCACACGCCGTTCTTCAACGGCTATCGTCCGCAGTTCTACTTCCGCACCACCGACGTCACCGGCACGGCGCAACTGCCCGAAGGGGCGGAGATGGTCATGCCGGGCGACAACACCTCGCTGGTCATCCAGCTCATCTCGCCGATCGCCATGGAGAAAGGTCTCCGCTTCGCGATCCGCGAGGGCGGGCGGACGGTCGGCGCGGGAACGGTCACGGACATCATCGAGTAGGGAATCATGATCAACGAAAAAATCCGCATCCGACTCAAAGCGTACGACTACCGGGTCCTCGATCAGTCCACCTCGGAGATCGTCGACACGGCCAAGCGCACCGGCGCCAGGGTGGCCGGACCGATCCCGCTGCCCACGCAGGTGTCGCGTTACACCGTCCTGCGCAGCCCGCACGTGGACAAGAAGTCGCGGGAGCAGTTCGAGATGCGGACACACAAGCGCCTGCTCGACATTCTCGAGCCGACGACGCAGACCGTCGACGCGCTCATGAAGCTCGAGCTGCCCGCGGGTGTGGATGTGGAAATTAAGGCATTTGGAAAATGACACCATGTCCTGCGTCCTGTGTCCTGCGTGCCGCGCAGGATCGGACGCGGGACGCAGGACGCAGGACACAGGACCTGCACCAAGGTGAACGGAAATGGCAATCGAAGGAATCATCGGCAAAAAGGTCGGAATGACCCAGGTCTTCGCCGAGGACGGCGCGCTCGTCCCGGTGACGGTCATTCAGGCCGGACCTTGCCTCGTGGTGCAGAAAAAGACCGCCGACAAGGACGGCTACGATGCCGTGCAGATCGGTCTGGTGGAAAAGATCTCCAACCGCCGCGTCACCGGCGCGATGCGCGGACATTTCGAGAAGGCCGGCATCCCTCCGGTTCGAACTCTTGTGGAGTTCGCATACGAGGGAGAAGCCAACGTGGGCGACAAAGTGCAGGTCGACATCTTCAAACCCGGCGATGCGATCGATGTGATCGGGCGCTCCAAGGGCAAGGGCTTCCAGGGCGTGGTCAAGCGGCATCATTTCCGCGGCGGACGCGCGACCCACGGCTCGATGTTCCACCGCGCTCCGGGATCGATCGGCGCCTCGGCGTTTCCCTCGCGCGTCCTCAAGGGCATGCGCATGGGCGGGCGGATGGGTGGCGATCAGGTGACGGTCAAGAACCTCCGCGTGGCGAAGGTTGATGCCGAGAACAATCTCCTCTACGTCCGCGGCGCGGTCCCGGGCGGGCGCAACGGCCTGGTGGTCGTGCGCTTCTCGAAGAACGGGAAGCGAGGTCAGTAGCCATGCCGAAACTCGACGTCAGGGACTGGAACAACAAGAAGGTCGGCTCAGTCGACCTGCCGGAAGAGATTTTTGCTTACCCGTACAAGGAGCACCTGATCCACGAGGCGGTGCGCAATTACCTGGCCTCGATTCGCCAGGGAACGCACAAGGTCAAGAACCGCTCGGAAGTCAGCGGCTCTGGCAAGAAGCCGTTCCGGCAGAAGGGTACCGGACGCGCACGCCAGGGCGGCAACCGCCCGCCGATTCACCGGCACGGCGGCACGGTCTTTGGCCCCGTTCCGCGTGACTACTCCTACAAGATGAACTCGAAGGAGAAGAAGAACGCGCTGAAGTCGGCGCTCTCGCAGCGGATCAAGGAAGGGAAGTTCGTGCTGCTCAGTGATCTCGCCGTCGAGGAGCCGAAGACCAAAGCACTCGCCGAGAAGGTCACGAAGATCGGCATCGAGGGGAAGGCGCTGCTCGTCGATTCCTTCGAGAACACCAATCTCGCGCTCGCCGCGCGCAACAACCCCAGGCTGCAGCTCGTCGATCCGCTGCACGTCAACGTGTACGACGTGGTCAACAGCCGGTACATCGTGCTCAGCCAGAATGCGCTGCAACGGCTGACGGAGGCCCTCGAGTCATGAATGCGAACCAGATCATCCGCCGGCCGCTTGTGACTGAGAAGAGCACGCTGATGCGCGAGTCGGGCGCGAACGTGATCGCCTTCGAGGTCGACCCGAAGGCCAACAAACTCGAAGTCAAGCGCGCCGTGGAGATGCTCTTCAAGGTCAAGGTCGACGAAGTGCGCCTCTTCAACGTGCGTGGAAAAGTGAAACGGATGGGCCGCTCCGCCGGCAAGCGCCGCGATTGGCGCAAGGCGTACGTGCGGCTCAAAGAGGGAGAAAAGGCTCCGGACTTCATTGAGGGTGTCTGACGACCATGCCGCTGAAAACATATAAACCGACGAGTTCCGGAATCCGGTTCCAGTCGCACCTGTCGTTCGACGACGTCACGCGCGCCGAGCCGGAGAAGAAGCTGACCAAGGGGAAACCGAAGACGGGCGGCCGCAACAATCGCGGACGGGTGACCTCGCGCTTCATCGGCGGCGGACACAAGCAGCGCTACCGTCAGATCGATTTTCGGCGAGATAAGCGCGGCATCCCGGCGAAGGTCGCCGCGATCGAGTACGACCCGAACCGCAGCGCGCGCATCGCCCTGCTGCACTACAAGGACGGCGAGAAGCGTTACATCCTCGCCCCGAACGGGCTGCAGGTCGGCGCGACCGTCATGTCCGGTCCCGACGCAGACATCCTCGTGGGCAATTCGCTTCCGCTCTCGGCCATCCCCCTCGGCACGATGATCCACAACATCGAGCTGAAGGAAGGGAAAGGCGGACAGATGGCCCGCTCTGCTGGAGCGAGCGCGCAGCTCATGGCCCGCGAGGGCGAATGGGCCACGCTGCGCCTTCCGTCGGGCGAGATGCGCAAGGTGCACACGCGCTGCTACGCGACGATCGGTCAGGTCGGCAACCTCGAGCACGAGAATGTGTCGATCGGCAAAGCCGGACGGAAACGCCACATGGGCCGCATGCCGCATAACCGCGGCGTGTCGATGAACCCCGTCGATCACCCCCTGGGCGGCGGCGAGGGCAAGACCTCCGGCGGCCGGCATCCGGTCAGCCCCTGGGGACAGCCGACGAAGGGATACAAGACGCGGCGCAACAAACGGACGACGAAGTTCATCGTCAAGCGGAGAACGAAGTAATGGCGAGATCACTCAAAAAAGGCCCCTTCGTGGACACCCACCTCATGAAGAAGGTGGAAGCGATGAATCGCGAGCGCGAGAAGAAGGTCATCAAGACCTGGTCGCGCCGCTCGACCATCGTTCCGGAGATGGTCGGCCACACGCTGGCGGTGCACAACGGCCGCAAGTTCGTGCCGGTGTACATCTCGGAAAACATGGTCGGTCACAAGCTGGGTGAGTTCGCCATGACCCGTACCTTCAAGGGCCACAGCGGCAAGAAGGTGGAAAAGGCGGCAGTGCCGACGCCGGGGGCACCGGGAGCGAAGGCTCCAGGCGCCGCCGCTCCGGGCACGCCGGCACCGGCCGCGGCACCGGGTGCCGCTGCGCCGAAGGCCTGAGGGGGAGCGAGATGGAAGCGACGGCTACGCTGAAGTACCTGAAAGGATCGCCGCAGAAGGTCCGGCTGGTGGCCGACCTGGTCCGTGGGAAAAAAGTGGACGAGGCCCTGAGCATTCTCCGCTTCACGAAGCGGACTTGCGCGCGCGATCTGGAGAAACTCCTCCGCTCGGCGGTCTCCAACGCCGAGAACGCCGAGGGGGGCGTGGACACGGACGAGCTGGTGGTCTCGAAGATCTACGTCAACGAGGGACCGCGCGAGAAGCGCATCCAGCCGGCGCCGATGGGCCGCGCCTACCGCATTCAAAAGCGGAAGGCGCACGTCACGGTTCATGTGTCGGACGACGTCAAGTCCGTCAATCAGCGAAGTGAGACGGCGGCGGCTCCGGCCGCGACAACGCCGAAAAAGAAGAGCGGCGCTTCACGCGCGCGGGCCAGGAAATAACGGAGGCAAGCTTGGGTCAGAAGGTCAACCCGTACGGATTTCGACTCGGATTCAACAAGACGTGGCACTCGCGGTGGTACGCGGCGAAGAGCTACGCCGAGACGCTGCATCGCGATCTGAAGCTTCGCGAAGATCTGAAGAAGCGCCTGTCGCATGCCGGCGTGTCCGAGATCGACATCGAGCGTACGGCGAACAAGATGCGCATCAACATCTACACCTCGCGCCCGGGAATCATCATCGGCCGCAAGGGCGCGGAGGTGGACAAGCTCCGCGACGAGCTGCAGAAGCTGGTCAACGGCGAGGTGTACATCAACATCCAGGAGATCCAGCGTCCGGAGCTCGACGCGCAGCTCGTGTCGGAGAACATCGCCACGCAGCTCGAGCGCCGCATCGCCTTCCGCCGGGCCATGAAGAAGGCCATGGAAAGCGCCTTCCGCTTCGGAGCCAAGGGAATCAAGGTCCGCGTAGCCGGAAGGCTGAACGGCGCGGAGATCGCCCGTTCGGAGTGGTATCAGGACGGGCGTCTTCCGCTGCACACGCTCAAGGCGGACATCGACTACGGTCAGGCCGTGGCCAGCACCACGTACGGGGTCATCGGCGTGAAGGTCTGGATCTACAAGGGTGAGATGGCCAAGACGCGATCACGGAGACGCCCGCAATGATGATGCCGAAGAAAGTCAAGTTCAGAAAGCAGCAGCGCGGACGCCGGCGCGGCCTGGCCACGCGCGGCCAGAAGATCTCGTTTGGGGATTACGGCCTGCAGGCGCTCGAGCCGGGCTGGATCACCGCGCGGCAGATCGAGGCGGGGCGTATCGCCATGACCCGCCACGTCAAGCGCGGCGGAAAGATCTGGATCCGCGTTTTTCCTGACAAGCCGGTGACCAAGAAGCCGCTGGAGACGCGCATGGGCAAAGGCAAAGGGGCGCCGGAAGAGTGGGTGTGTGTGATCAAGCCGGCACGAATCCTCTACGAGATGGAAGGCGTGACGCAGCAGATCGCCGAGGAGGCGTTCCGCCTGGCGGCGTCGAAGCTGCCGATCAAGACACGCTTCGTCAGCCGGGCGATGCTCGAAGGGGGAGCGGAATGAAATCGAATCCGGTGCCGCAATTGCGGGAGAAGAGCGTGGACGAACTCCTCACGCGCGAGCGCGAGCTGACCGAGCAACTCTTCAAGTTGCGGTTTCAGCGCGCCACGGGGCGAGTGGAGAGCCCGGCGAAGATGCGTCAGGTGCGCCGCGAAATCGCCCGCATCAAGACGATTCTGAACGAGAAATCGAGAGCGAGAGCATGAGCATGGCCGAACGGGAACAGAAAGAGAACAAGCGAACCAAGGTCGGCGTGGTGGTCTCGAACAAAATGCAGAAGACCGTGGTCGTCGCGGTGGAGAACCTCGTCGAGCACGGGATGTACCAGAAGTACGTCAAGCGCACGAGCAAGTTCCTCGCGCACAACGAGAGGCCGGACCTCAAGGTCGGCGACCGCGTTCTGATCGAGGAGACGCGGCCGTTGTCGAAGCGGAAGCGGTGGAATGTGAGGGAAGTTCTGGAGAAGGCGAGCTGAATCGCACTCGGTACTGGAGCACATCATGATTCAGATGCGAACAATTTTGAACGTCGCCGACAACACCGGCGCGAAGAAGATCGCGGCGATCAAGATGATCGGCGGCTCCACCGCGGGCCGCTACGCCGGCATCGGCGATGTGATCACCGCCTCGGTCAAGGAAGCGGCGCCCGACGGCACGATCAAGAAGGGCGCCGTGGTCAAGGCGGTCATTGTCCGCACGGTCAAGGAGCTCCGCCGGCGCGACGGCTCCTACATCAAATTCGACGACAACGCCGCGGTGCTGATCAACGATCAGAACGAGCCGGTGGGGACGCGCGTCTTCGGCCCGGTGGCCCGCGAGCTGCGCGAGCGGAAGTTCATGAAGATCATTTCTCTCGCGCCCGAGGTGATTTGAAACCATGTACGCAGGAACGAAACGACAGAAGGAAGAGCCGCGGCAGGCGCCGCATGTGCGCAAGGGCGACACGGTCCTGGTGCGCGCGGGAAAGGACCGCGGCAAGCGTGCGAAAGTGTTGCGCGTGATCCCATCGAAGGGGACCGCGGTTGTGGAGCGCGTGAACCTGCTCAAGCGGCACACGCGTCCCAACCCCCAGAAGAACATTCAGGGGGGCATCCTGGAGCGCGAGGCGCCGATCCGCCTCTCGAACCTTCAGGTGATCTGCCCGAGTTGCAATCAGCCGACGCGGACCGGATCGCATCGCACCGCCGAAGGCGCGAAACGGTTCTGCAAGAAGTGCGACACCGAAATGTAGGTCAATCATGGCAGCGAGACTGAAAGAGCACTACACGAAAGAAGTCCGGAAGAAGATCCAGGACGAGTTCGGTATCAAGAACGTGATGGCGGTGCCGAAGATCGAGAAGGTCGTCCTGAACATGGGCATCGGCGAGGCCATCCAGAACATGAAAGTCCTGGACAACGCGGCCGATGAGCTGGGACAGATCACCGGGCAGAAGCCGGTGATCACGCGCGCCCGGAAGTCGATCGCCAGCTTCAAGCTGCGCGCCGGCGTTCCCATCGGGGCCATGGTCACCCTGCGCGGCGAGAAGATGTACGAGTTTCTCGACCGGTTGATCAATATCGCCCTGCCGCGCGTGCGCGACTTCCGCGGCGTGCCGACCCGCTCGTTCGACGGACGCGGCAACTACACCATCGGCATCCGCGACCACTTCATCTTCCCGGAGATCGACGTGTCGAAGGCCGACAAGTCGAAGGGCATGAACATCACCATCGTCACCACGGCAAAAAATGACGAGCAGGCCCGGTTCCTCCTCAAGGAACTGGGAATGCCGTTTGGCACTCGATAGAAGGAACATCCATGGCAAGAACGGCAATGATCGTCAAGGCGGAGCGGAAGGCGAAGTTCATGACTCGCAGGAAGAACCGCTGCAAGGTGTGCGGCCGCGCGCGCGGGTATCTGCGGAAGTTTCAGCTCTGCCGCATTTGTTTCCGACAACTTTCGCTCGGGGGATACATCCCCGGTGTGACCAAGGCGAGCTGGTAGGAGTCACAGAATGTCCATGACAGACCCCGTGGCAGACATGCTCACGAGAATCCGCAACGGAATTCAATCGCATCACGATCGCGTGGAGATCCCCGCCTCGAAGCTCAAGGTGGAGATCGCCAGGATCCTCAAGAGCGAGGGATTCATCCGCAACTACGCGCTGGTCAACAAAGAGGCCACTCAGGCCGTCCTGCGCGTCGATCTCAAGTACTCGCCTGACGGTGAGCCGGTGATCCATGGGATCGAGCGCGTCTCGCGCCCCGGCCGGCGGATCTATCGCAACAAGCAGGCGATCCCCCGCCCGCTCGGCGGACTCGGGCTGGCCATCGTCTCCACGTCGAAAGGCGTGCTCTCGGGTGCCGAGGCCGCGCGCACCGGCGTCGGCGGCGAAGTCCTCTGCGAGGTCTGGTAAGGAGAACCGATGTCGCGCATTGGAAAGAAACCGATTTCGCTGCCGAAAGGCGTGGAAGTGAAGAAGGAAGGGAACAGCGTCACGGTCAAGGGACCGAAAGGTTCGCTGTCGACCGCCGTGATCCCGGGCATCGAGGTCAAAGTCGAAAACAATGTCGTCTCCTTCAGCCGCCGTGATGACGAGGGAAAGACTCGCGCCGCGCACGGCCTGATGCGCGCGCTGGTGGCCAGCAATGTTCTCGGCGTGACGCAGGGCTTCCGGAAGGAGCTGGACATCGTCGGCGTCGGCTATCGCGCCGAGGTGAAGGGGAAGGAAGTGGTCTTCCAGCTCGGCTATTCGCATCCGGTGCGCTTCCAGATTCCGAAGGGCATCGACATCGCGGTCGACGGCAAGACCGGACACATCACCATCAGCGGTATCGACAAGCAGAAGGTCGGGCAGACGGCGGCGGAGATCCGCAAGCTGCGCGAGCCCGATCCCTACAAGGGCAAAGGGATCAAGTACGCGAACGAAGTGATTCGCAGGAAGGCCGGCAAGGCGGCCGGGAAGTAACGACGATGGATCGAGCAAGAGAGAGACGGGTCAGCCGTGATCGCATTCGCGAACGGATCCGCCGCAAGGTCAGCGGCACCGCGGAGCGGCCGCGACTCGCGGTGAAAAAGAGCCTGAAGCATATTTATGTGCAGATCGTCGACGACGCCGCCGGACGGACCATCGTCTCCGCGTCGAGCCTGGACAAGGATTCGGCGTCGAAAGGCGCCAACGCCGCGGCAGCGAAGGCCGTCGGCGCGCTGATCGCAAAAAAGGCAAAGGACAAGGGAGTCACGCGCGTGGTCTTCGACCGCGGCGGCTATCCCTATCACGGAAACATCAAAGCGCTCGCGGATGCCGCGCGCGAGAACGGTCTGAAGTTCTAGGGAGGTCACTTGCAGCGTCCAATGCAACGTCCGGGACAGGGATCGCCGCGCGGCGATCGTCGCGAAGAGAGATCCGAAAGCGGGATGATCGACAAGGTCGTCCACATCAACCGCGTGACGAAGGTGGTCAAGGGCGGAAAGAACTTCAGCTTCAGCGCGCTGGTGGTCGTCGGCGACGGTCAGGGGCGCGTCGGCTTCGGATCGGGAAAGGCCAAGGAGGTTCCCGCGGCCATCAAGAAGGGTATCGAGATCGCCAAGAAGAACATGATCGCCATCTCCATGAGCGGAACGACTATCCCGCACGCCGCGGTCGGCCACTACGGCGCGGGGAAGGTCCTCCTCAAGCCGGCCTCGGACGGTACGGGCGTCATCGCCGGCGGTCCGGTGCGGGCTATTCTCGAATCGGCCGGAATTCAGAACATTCTGACCAAATCGCTTGGAACGGCGAACCCGCACAACGTGGTCAAGGCGACCTTCGAAGCGCTCAAGCAGCTTCGAAACGAGAACGAATACAAGACCCTGCGCGGCCGCGAGGGTGAGGAGAGCGAGGGAGGAAAGGCGTGAGCGTGAAAAAAGCGGATTCGGGCAAAACGCTGCGCATCCGTCAGGTTCACAGCGGCATCGGCTGCCCGCGCGAAATGCGCGAGACGCTCAAGGCCCTGGGACTCGGAAAGATGCACCGCATCGCCCGGAGACCCGACACCAAGGAGACGCGCGGGATGATCGCCAAGATCCCGCATCTGGTGGAGATCGTGGAGTAGCGGTTGCCCGCAAGTGAGGAACGACAATGGAACTGGGACATCTCAAACCGAAAAAGGGTGCTCGCCACGCGAAGAAGCGCGTCGGGCGCGGCCCCGGATCGGGGCACGGCAAGACGTCGGGGCGCGGCGAGAAGGGGCAGAAGTCACGGTCCGGATTTCACCGCATGGTCGGATTCGAAGGCGGGCAGATGCCGTTGCATCGCCGGCTGCCCAAGCGCGGCTTCACCAACATCTTCAAGAAGGAAATCGCCGTCGTGAACGTCTCGGAGCTCGAGCGCTTCGACGACGGCGCGACCGTCGACGAGCCGGCGCTGCGTGAGGCGGGCCTGATTCGCGGCCGCGCCGACGGGATCAAGATTCTCGGCGATGGAAAGCTGACCAAGAAGCTGACCGTGCACGCCGACAAATTCTCGGCCGGCGCGCGCCGTCAGATCGAAACGGCAGGGGGGACCTGCCAGGAGACTCAGGAGTGAACCTCGTCGAGACCGTCCGCAACATCTGGGCCATCGAAGACCTGCGCAAGCGGGTCATCTACACGTTCGGTCTGCTGGCCGTCTACCGGCTCGGCGCGCACATCCCGACCCCCGGTGTCGACCCCGTCGCGCTTTCGGAATTCTTCAAGGCGCTGCAGGGTGGCGTCTTCGGATTCCTCGATCTCTTTTCCGGCGGCGCGCTCCGCCGGCTCTCGGTGTTCGCACTCGGGATCATGCCGTACATCTCGGCCTCGATCATCCTGCAGCTTCTCACCGTCGTCTGGCCGTACCTCGAGAAGCTGTCGAAGGAAGGGGAGATGGGGCGGCGGAAAATCAACCAGTACACGCGCTACGGGACGATCGTCCTTTCCGTCATCCAGTCCCTCGGCGTGGCCTTCTGGCTTCGCGCGCAGACCTCTCCCGGCGGCGCGCCGCTCGTTCCTCCGAACGTTCAGGACGCGTTCTGGGGCGTCGGATTCCCGATCATGACCGTGCTGACGCTGACCACCGGCACGGCGTTCATCATGTGGCTCGGTGAGCAGATCTCCGAGCGCGGGATCGGCAACGGAATCTCGCTGATCATTTTCGGCGGCATCGTGGTCAACCTGCCGCACGCGACGTTCGGGCTGGTCGACGACATCCGCACCGGCCAGCGCAACCTCTTCGCCATGATCTTCCTGGTGGTTTTCATGGTCGCCGTCATCGCCTTCGTGGTGTTCATGGAGCGCGCGCAGCGCCGCATCCCGGTGCAGTACGCGAAGCGTGTGGTCGGCCGCAAAGTCTACGGCGGCTCGAACACCTATCTGCCGCTCCGCGTGAACACGGCGGGCGTGATTCCGCCGATTTTCGCATCATCCATCCTGGTGATTCCTCAGACGCTGGCCTCGATGATCAAGGCGCCGTGGGCGGCGGCCATTGGCAATCAGTTGAAAGTCGGCGAACCGCTGTACTACCTGCTGCAGTTCGTCGGCATCCTCTTCTTCGGCTTCTTCTACACCTCGATCATCTTCAATCCGGTCGACACGGCCGACAACATGCGCAAGTACGGCGGTTTCATCCCGGGTATTCGTCCGGGGAAGAAAACCTCCGACTACATCGACCGCGTTCTGACACGGATCACGTTCGTCGGTTCGATCTATCTCGCGGCAGTCTGCCTGCTGCCGGAGTTTCTGATCACCGGCATTCACGTGGCGCAACTGCCGTTTGGCCTGGGCGCATCGCTCGACCGCTTCTTACCGGTGTGGTTCACCGAGGGGATGGGCTTCAACTTCTACTTTGGTGGCACGTCGCTGTTGATCGTGGTCGGCGTGGCCATGGACACCATCCAGCAGGTCGAGTCGCAGCTCGTAATGCGGCATTACGACGGCTTCATGAAGCGGGGTCGAATTCGCGGACGAAGAGGCTGAGTGAGACTGATTTTCATCGGGCCGCCCGGGAGCGGCAAGGGAACTCAGGCCAAGCGGCTTGCCGGCCGCCTGGGGATCCCGCACATCTCCACGGGCGACATGCTGCGCGAGGCGATCGCCGAGGGAACCGATCTCGGCAAGAAGGCCGCGCCGGTGATCGCCAAGGGAGGCCTGGTCTCGGACGACTTGATGGTGGGGATCATCAAGGACCGCCTGTCGAAGCCGGACGCGACCAGAGGATTTATCCTCGACGGCTACCCCAGAACCGTTGTGCAGGCCGAGAAGCTGGAAAAACTTGTGGGGAATGGCAAGGGGGGTGTCCGCGTTGTTCAACTGCTGGTCCCCGATGACGTTCTCGTAAAGCGGATTGCGCTCCGGCGATCGTGCCCTCAATGCGGAGCGGTCTACCATCTCGAGTCGGCTCCTCCCGCGAAAGACAATGTCTGCGACAAGTGCGGGGCGCAACTCGTAGCGCGTCCGGACGACAACGAGGAATCGGTGCGAAAGCGACTGGAGGCGTTTCACGAGCAGACACTTCCGGTGGCCACGTTTTACAGGAAGAAGAGCGTTTTGCGTGAGGTCGACGGGGTTGGTCCCGCCGATGAGGTCTTTGAACGGATCGAGAGGTCTTTGTCGTAGATGCTGGACCGGATGAAAGGGCCGATTCTGAAGAACGCCGAGGAAATCGCGGCGATGAATCGCGCCAATCGTGTGGTGGTGGAGATCCTGGAGATCCTCCGCTCGATGATCGAGCCGGGGGCGACCACCGCGCAGCTCAATGCGGTCGCGGAACAGGAGCTGGCGAAGCGCGGCGCGAAGTCGCCGTTCAAGAATTATGCGCCGCTCGGTCTGCCGCCATATCCGGCCGTGCTCTGCGCGTCGGTCAACGATGTCATCGTCCACGGCATCCCCAACCGGGCCAAGATGCAACAGGGGGACGTGGTGGGGCTCGACTTCGGTGCCGTCCTCGACGGGTTCGTCGGCGACGCGGCGATCACCGTGCCGGTGGGGAAGGTCTCCCCTCGGGCGGAGGAGCTGGTCCGCACCACGCGCGAGTGTCTGGAGCTGGCCATCCGGCAGATGGTCCCGGGCAAGCACCTCGGCGATATCGGCGCCGCGGTGCAGGAGCACGCCGAGTCGCGCGGCTTCCACGTGATCCGCAATTTCGTCGGACATGGAATCGGACGCCGCATGCACGAGGACCCGCAGGTCTACAACTACGGCAAGTGGGGACGGGGACTCGAGCTGCGCGAGGGAATGGTGCTGGCCATCGAGCCGATGCTTTGCGAGATCGGGCCGAAACTGCGCCAGCGCATCGAGCGCGCGGGCAACAACGGAGCCATCGAGGACGTCCGTACCGACAATGACCGCTGGACCGCGCGGACCCTCGATGGCACCCTCGCGGCGCATTTCGAGAATTCAGTGGCCGTCACCAAGGACGGTCCGCTGGTGTTGGGAAAGTGAAAGGATGTCGAAGGAAGA
>Ga0070741_10015924_pt1 | contig 12644 bp, 9 predicted proteins | sample Coa_R1_4_FD_66440 | JGI IMG/M metagenome (GOLD analysis project Ga0070741, IMG submission 66440) | Surface soil microbial communities from Centralia Pennsylvania, which are recovering from an underground coalmine fire - Coalmine... | ecosystem: Environmental > Terrestrial > Soil > Unclassified ...
CTGGGTCGTGAGAAATCCTGGCAGCAGGAGAAGCCGGCGGCGCGGGCGGCTTTCCTGAAGCGCCTGGCGGCGATTCGCTCGCGAGGCTATGAGCGCGCCGAGGGCGAGCGCTTCGTCGGGGCCCTGGACCTCGGCGTGCCGGTCGGCTCGCCGCAATCATCCATGCACGCCGCGCTCACCATCGCCATGTTGAAGGAAAAGGGCGGCGGAAATCTCGAGGACCTGTTACCGGCTCTGCAAAGGTGTGCGGCAGCCATCGCCCTCCAGGCAGGCTTGAAACGGGAGGATGAGCCGGTTCCTGAGGCCGACGATTCGCATAGCCGTCCGCAAGTTTGAGGTGAGCCTGACGAGCTCTGGCTTGCCCTCCCCGGCGGGTCCCTGGGAGCCGGTTCCGCTGGCCGGACGTTGGTTCCCGGACGCATTCATCGGTACCATGGCGAACTTCACCGCCGTACCGACTGATTCGAGGACTGTATGAGCTTGCAGAACAAAACCGCGTTGATCACCGCCGCCGCCCAGGGTATTGGTCGCACGAGTGCCGAGGCGCTGGCCCGCGCGGGCGTTCGTGTCGTTGCGACCGACGTCAACGAGGCGAAACTCGAGGAGTTGCGCGGGATCCAGGGAATTACCACCCGCAAGCTCGACGTGCTCGACGAAAAGAACGTCGCGGCCGTGGTGGGGGAGATCGGCGCCGTCGACATCCTGTTCAACTGCGCGGGCATCGTTCACAACGGCACCCTGCTCGACTGCACCGAAAAGGAGCTGGATTTCGCCTATGACCTGAACGTGAAGGCGATGGTCCGGACCATTCGCGCGGTATTGCCGGGAATGCTGGCGCGTGCCGATGGTTGCATTATCAACATGTCCTCGGTGGCGAGCAGCATCAAAGGCGTTCCGTCGCGTTTTGTCTATACGACCACCAAGGCGGCGGTGATCGGGCTCACCAAGTCGGTCGCCGCCGACTATGTGAGCCGCGGCATCCGCTGTAATGCCATCTGCCCGGGCACGGTGGAAACCCCGTCTCTGCAGGATCGCCTGCGGGCCCAGGGCGACTACGAAAAGACGCGCGCCGCCTTCGTCGCACGCCAGCCCATCGGCCGGGTGGGCCGACCGGAGGAAATCGCCGACCTCGTGGTCTATCTCGCCACCGCGACCTACACGACGGGACAGATTCATATCATCGACGGCGGCTGGGCGCTGTAGTCGAAACGCTGGATCCGGGCGCCAGCCCTCCGTCATTTGCTAGACTCCCCCGGATATATCCGTGGGGGAGGAATGGCTGACATGCGCTTTAGGACCCAGTTTTCAGGTTTTGTCGTGGCGCTGGTTGGGCTGTGGCTCGGGCCTGCGATTTCATTGGGAGCGCCGATGTCTGATGCAAGCACGATCGCTCATGCGCCGTTTGGCAAGACGACGGTTGGCACTCCTGTAGAGATCTACACCCTGCGCAACCGGCATGGCATGGAGGCACGGATTGCGACTTATGGCGGCACCGTCACCACTCTGACGGCGCCCGATCGGAAGGGGCACTACGCCGATGTCGTCCTGGGTTATGACACCCTGGCCGGGTACCAGAAGGGCGGGGCCTATTTCGGCGCCATGATCGGCCGCTACGGCAATCGCATTGCGCATGCCCAGTTCACCCTCGATGGCGTGAAGTACACGCTTGCCGCCAACAACGGGCCCAACTCGCTGCACGGCGGCCTGGTTGGATTCGACAAGGTGGTCTGGAAGGTCGATGGCGCCACGGTGACGGCGCAAGGCCCGCAACTCTCCTTGAGCTATCTCAGTCGGGACGGCGAGGAGGGGTTTCCGGGCAACCTCCAGGTGAAGGCGGTCTACATCCTGACCGAGGACAACACGTTACGCCTGGACTACACGGCCGTCACGGACAAGGACACTCCCGTAAACCTGACTCAACACTCGTACTTCAATTTACGGGGGCGAGGCGACATTCTGGAGCATGTCCTGCAGATTCCCGCTGACCACTATACCCCGGTGGACAGCACCCTCATCCCGACCGGCGAGCTGCGCCCGGTGGCCGGTACACCGTTTGATTTTCGCCAGCCCACCGCCATTGGCGCGCGCATCGGGGCTGCCGACGAGCAGTTGAAGTTCGGCAAGGGTTACGACCATAACTTTGTGCTCAACAAGGCGCCGGGCGTGCTGGGCGTAGTGGCCACGGTGTACGAGCCGCAGACCGGCCGCGTGTTGGAAGTGTCCTCCACCGAGCCCGGAGTGCAGTTCTATAGCGGCAATTTCCTCGACGGCAAGGACGTGGGAAAGGGCGGCCACAGTTACGGGTTCCGTGATGGCCTGGCGCTCGAGCCCCAGCATTTTCCGGACTCGCCCAACCAGGCGAATTTTCCTTCGGTGATTTTGCACCCCGGAACCACATACCGGAACACCATCGTCTATCGATTCTCGGCACGTTGAGACGCGGCTGGCGGCTGACATCGCATGCGGATCTCCCTGAGCCTGATCGATTACGCGGTCATTGTCATTTACTTCGTCTTTGTGATCGGCGTGGGTTGGGCGCTGAAGCGCTCCATGCGCGCCAGCACCGACTTCCTCACGTCCGGGCGCTCATTGCCGGCGTGGATCACCGGGTTGGCCTTTATCTCGGCCAACCTGGGCGCCCAGGAAGTGATCGGCATGGGTGCCTCGGGCGCGAAGTACGGCATCATGACCAGCCACTTCTACTGGATCGGGGCGATTCCGGCCATGGTGTTTCTCGGGTTGTTCATGCTGCCGTTTTACTACGGCTCGCGGGCCCGCTCGGTGCCGGAGTATCTGAAGCTGCGATTCGATGAGAAGACACGTGGCTTCAACGCCGTGTCGTTCGCCGTGATGACCATCTTCTCCTCGGGCATCTCCATGCATGCGCTGGCCTCGTTGCTCAGGCTGCTGCTGGGCTGGCAATACGATGCCTGTATCGTGATTTCCGCGGGCATCGTGCTCGCCTACATTCTGTTGGGCGGCTTGAGCTCGGCCATTTACAACGAGGTGTTGCAGTTCTGTTTGATCGTGGCCGGCTTCGCGCCGCTGACTTTCCTGGCGTTGAAGGATGTGGGCGGCTGGAGCGCCTTGCAGGCGAAGCTCATTCCGGTTGCGACCAGCCATGGCTACGCGCCCGGAACATGGTCGCAGTCCTGGTCTCACCTGGGTTCCGCCCACGACAACCCGATGGGTGTGGAATGGTTTGGGCTGGCGATGGGGCTGGGATTCGTATTGTCATTCGGCTACTGGTGCACCGACTTCCTGGTCGTGCAGCGTGCGCTGGCGGCGAATTCACTCTCGGCAGCGCGGCGTACACCCCTGATTGCCGCGGTTCCGAAGATGTTGTTTCCGATACTGCTCATTCTACCGGGAATGATTGCCATCGCATTGCCAGGTGTGGCCGGACACTCTTTCCTGCCGCTCGCCGCGGACGGCTCGCCGGACTACAACATGAGCATTCCGGCCTTGCTGGCGCGTTATTTCCCGGCAGGTCTCCTGGGTATCGGCCTCACGGCACTCATTGCCTCCTTCATGTCAGGAATGGCCGGCAACGTCACCGCCTTCAACACCGTCTGGACCTACGACCTCTACCAGAGCTATTTCGCCCCGGGTAAGTCGGATCGACACTATCTGCGGATGGGCCACGTGGCCACGGTCGGTGGCGTGCTGCTGGCCATCGCGGCGGCCTATCTCGCAGCGGCGTTCAACAACATCATGGACCTGCTGCAGCTGGTGTTCGGCTTTGTCAACGCTCCGCTATTCGCGACCTTTCTGTTGGGCATGTTCTGGAAGCGTGCCACGGGACATGGCGCATTCTGGGGCTTGCTCGGTGGGACTGTGTGCGCGGCACTCTTTCAGGGTCTGTCACTACCCACGGGCGCCACGCCTGGAATCAAGGGCGGCTGGATCGCTCCGGAATTCGTATTCCGCAGCGAGATGGGCCAGAACTTCTACGTCGCCATTGTGGCCTGGAGCGCCTGCTTCGTGTTGACGGTGTTGGTGTCCTTGGCTACGGCGCGGAATAAGACCGACGCGCAGCTGCAGGGGCTGGTCTATTCGCTGACCCCGCGGCTGCCCCCTGAAAGCGGCGAGCCCTGGTACAAGCGTCCGGTGGTGGTCGGGGTTATTGTGCTCGCCGTGACCCTGGTGCTGAACCTGTTGTTCCGCTAGAGCGGTAAGCTATGCAATTCGATCTCAGAATCGCCATTGGAGCCCTGTTCACGGTCTACGGAGTGCTGCTGGCGCTATATGGGGCGCTCGGGGACAAGGTGCAGTATGCCCGCTCACTGGGTTTCAACGTCAACCTGATCTGGGGTGTGGTTTTGCTGGTATTCGGACTGTGCATGCTGTTGGTTCGGCGCCGGGAGCGGAAGAATTCATGATGCAAGACGTTGTCTCACGGGCGCGCGCCGCCTTTTCAACTCATTTCGGTAAAGCGCCGCAATGGCTGGCCAGCGCTCCCGGGCGGGTGAATCTCATCGGTGAGTTCACCGATTTCAACGACGGCTTTGTGTTGCCGATGGCACTCGAGCGTCGTACCGTGATCGCCGCGGCCCCGAATGGCAGCACGGACAAAATTGTCCTGCGCAGTGAGGCCACCGGAGAGATGGCCACTTTGGACCTGGCGCAGACGCTGCGCCCGCAAGCCAAGGGGCGTTGGTCGAATTATCCGAAAGGGGTCGTGGCGGGATTCCTGGAGCGCGGCATCCGGCTGCAGGGCTTCGATGCCGTGATCGACTCGAGCGTGCCGATCGGGGCGGGTCTGTCCAGCAGCGCGGCCCTGGAGACGGCCACGGCGAGCCTGCTCGAGGCGTTGAGCGGCGTCACACTCGAGCCGGTGGACAAGATCCTGTTATGCCAGAAGGCCGAGCATACGTTCGCGGGTGTTCCTTGCGGCATCATGGATCAGTTCATTTCGGCCACGGGGCGCGCGGGCCAGGTGCTGCTGTTGGATTGCCGCTCGAAGGAGCCGAGCTGGCTGCCGTGGACCGATGCGTCGGTGGCGGTTCTGGTCATCAACACGAACGTCAAACACGAGCTTTCCAGCAGCGGTTATGCCGATCGCCGCCGCAGCTGTGAGAACGCAGCGTCGGTCATGGGCGTGCCGTCCCTGCGCGAAGCGACGCTCGAGAAGTTGAGTCAGTTTGCCGGGTCGCTGGATGACATGAGTGTGCGTTGCGCCCGCCACGTGATTGGCGAGATCGAGCGCACGGCGCAAGCGGCGGAATGTATTCGTCGCAGTGACTGGAGCGAATTCGGTCGGCTCATGGGTGAGTCGCACGTCTCGCTGCGAGATGATTACCAGGTGAGCTGCTTCGAGCTCGACACGGCGGTCGAGATTGCTCAGAGCATTGGCAGGAACGGCGGTGTTTTCGGCTGCCGGATGACCGGCGGCGGATTCGGTGGTTGCGCCGTCGCCCTGATCGAGACTGCCGCGCAGGAGGCCATTATTCGCCAGGTGAGTGCCGCATACCGGGAGCGTACCCGGATCGAGGCGACATTGTTTGTCTCGCGTCCGGCGCAAGGCGCGAGTGTGGTGAGGCTGTAATGTTATCGGATCAGCCGCATCGGCGTTTCAATGCCCTGACGGGTGAGTGGGTTTTCGTCTCGCCACATCGGAACAAACGCCCATGGCAGGGGAGGATCGAGCCGACTTCTTCCGCCGCCCGTCCGCAGCACGATCCGCAGTGTTACCTGTGTGCGGGTAATGTTCGCGCCAACGGCGAGCGCAACCCGCAGTACCGCTCCACGTACGTTTTTACCAATGACTTCCCGGCGTTTCTGCCCGAGACGCCGGAGGCTGATGCGACCCGGCACCCGCTGCTGCAGGCCCATGTGCAGGCCGGTACCTGCCGCGTCGTGTGTTTCTCGCCCCGGCACGATCTGACCCTGGCGCAAATGCCGGGCGCCGACATCCGGCCGGTGATCGACACCTGGGCCGAGCAGGTGGCCGAGCTCGGGCAGCGCTGGCGCTGGGTGCAGGTTTTCGAGAACAAGGGTGAGCTCATGGGGTGCTCCAACCCCCATCCTCATGGCCAGATCTGGGCCAGTGACTTCGTGCCGACTCATGTGTCGAAGGAGCTGGCGCAACAGCAACAGTGGTTCGAGAAAAACGGCCGCCCGCTGCTGTTGGATTACGCGGCCCTGGAGGCGGGTGCCGGCGAGCGCGTGGTGGCGCAGAATGCCGATTGGCTCGTGGTGGTTCCATGGTGGGCCGTCTGGCCCTTCGAGACCCTGCTGTTACCCCGCCGGGCGGTGGGTAGTTTGACCGATCTCAGTGCTGGCGAGCGGGATTCGCTGGCGGAGCTGTTGAGCCGCTTTCTGGCCGGCTACGACCGGCTGTTTGACACCTCCTTCCCATACTCGTTCGGTTGGCACGGTGTGCCGACTGGCGGTGTGGCTGATGCTGTCGAGGCGCGCGCCTGGCAACTGCATGCCCATTTCTACCCGCCGCTGTTGCGCTCGGCGACGGTGCGGAAGTTCATGGTCGGATACGAGATGCTGGGCGAGTCGCAACGCGATATCACGCCGGAGCAGGCGGCCGAGCGCTTGCGCAACGTCACTCAGCGCGGATAGAACCAGCCGCGCACAATATCGAGATTCTGTTGCAGCAGAATCTGCGGGTTGGTGACCTGGCGGTACCGCGCAGTGGCGGCAGGGGTATCCAACACCGAGTCGATGTCGTGGCGGGATTGGGCGTTTAGCATCCAATCCATGGATGGATCCTGCGATCCGGCCGCTGCCGCGGGCAGGCGCAACTCGGCGAACCGTGGTGTGCAACCGCCGGCCAGCGTGGCCAGGTCGACCTGCGCCGTCACCGCGCGGCCGCTGTTGGTGCTGAAGGCTCCCAGTATGGGCGCCAGGAAATCCGGCCCCGGCGGCAAGGGCCGGGGTCGTTCCAATAGGGGATTCTGCGGCTGGGCGATTCGCTCACCGGGCGTGCCGGGCAGCGGCGCGCCGCAGATCAGGTTGCCGCCGTAGGTCGGGGCATTGTCCAGAATGAGCACCCGGACCTGGTTCCAAAGAACATAACAGCCCGAATCCGGCGCCGCCGTACCGCAGTAACCGGCTGGCCCCGCGGTGCGGATGAGATTCTCCTGTGCCAGGGCCTCCATGATCTCACGCAGAGTCAGGGCAGCGCTGGCTTCCACGTAGCCGCCGTCGCCGAGCCGGTCCCAGACGGTGTGATGGGCGGCGAATTGCACCACGCCGGCGGGACTGATGTAGGGAAAGCGGGCGCTGTTATGAACGGCTTGCGCCAGCGTGAGTGACTGGGTGTCCAGGCGGGGATCCAGCAGGTCGAACACGTCCGAGCGCCGTACTGAGAAGGTGGTTTGAAACACCGCCTGTCCTGCGCCGAGGGCCGTGCTGCTCAAGGCTAATGCGGGCAGGCGTGGCTCATCCGCGGCGCCGGTGTAGAGGGCGGTGAAGGCCTGGCTCCACGGATTGCGCAGGGTGGTGGCTGAGCCGCAAGCCGTCAGGACATTCTGCCAGTCGTAAGCCCAGGTTTCCTCCAAGCCGCGCGAGCGATCCCACTTCGCGACCGGCAGTGGCAGAAATCTCTGCAACAGATCCGGAAATAACATCATGCCGATGACGGTAGACAGATGATCCAGGCCGGTGAAGCGGTCGGCCACATCACGGACTTTCGAGCAGGTTCCCGTGGTTGACTTTCTCACCAGGTCCAGCGAGGTGACGAAGGCGGCAGCTCCGAGGCTGCCTCCGGAGATGCCGCTGATGACAAAGATGTTGTCGGCGAAAGCCTGGTGATGGCTGCGCGCCTCGTCCTCGAGCTTGCCCAGTGCGGAGGTGGTCCAGTAGGCCGCCCGAGAGGCGCCGCCATAGCTGGAGACAAAAATGACCGGGGCTCGCGGGTCCGGGCGATGGCGCAGCCAGTCGACGAACGCGGCACCCAGTGGCAGGCGCGGCGCGTTGCGGATTTCCGGGCGCGGTGGCGCAACCGGGTGGTTCTCATTCCAATAGGAGGAAATAAACAGGGCCAGTACGGTAAACCAGGTGAAGGCGGGCAGGTGCAGGGTCTTGGGGAAGTAAGTCAGTGCGAAGCCGCCGAAAATGGTCCATGACATGAGCGCGAGCAACAATAACGCCGGTGCCCCGATCCAACGCGCCAGGGGCGCCATCCACACCGGCAGCGCCAGCCAGATTCCGAACGACAGGACAAACAGCGCGCCAATGAAGAGTTGGGCCCCGCGCGCCAGGCTGTCGAAGCGCTCGATGTCCTCGCTGAGCTTGCGGGACCAGTTACCGACCCACTCCTGCCGCTGTCGTCGAGCCCAGCTGCGGCGGAAGACCAGGCCGAAAATCACCACGGCGCAGGATGCGAGTGACAGAATCCCGAGGCCGAGCATCTGCCGCTTCAGCAGGTAGTAGATCGTGGGAATACCGGCCAACAGTGCCAACAACCGTGGCAGATGTTTGCTGACACCCGCGGCGAACGCCGGCGAATCACACGTGCCCACCAGGTCAGGCTCGAAACGCCTGCCCACCAGGAGGCGCGCGACGTACCAGGCGCAGATCATCCACAGTAGATAGGCGACTTCGAACGCGAAGGCCTGCGAGGTTATATACCAGCGTCCTGCCGCATCATCGAATGCCAATAGCGCTTCCTGCGCCTGGGGCACATACAGGATGACCAGGTCTCCCAACAGGACGGTCGCGACTGGGAAGAAGCACAGGCTGAGAATACGCGCCAGGTAAATGGATCGTGGGATACCGCGGATTCCGGTGCTCTGCGTAGACTCATTTATGCTCATGACTCCCCCATGGAGCCTGTCTGAGTAATGATGCGCCTGCTGCGGCCGACCCGCAGCGGCATCTTTCGATGATCCTTTCCCTTACATAGTCCCCGCTATGCGCGGGAAACGATCATCGAAATATGCTCGCTGGGGGTCGCCCTCGCTACGGCGATCATTACTCAGACAGGCTCCGAGCCCGTAAGTTAATATCCGCCGCTATGAAAAAACAAACCCTGTTTGTCGGACTTTTTCTGGGGACCGCTTTTTGGAGCGGTGCGGTGGCCGCGGCCTCCGTCCAGGAGCGGCTCGCCGCGCAGAATGCGCTGTTCGATGAGCAATATGAATCCGATCTGAAGAATCAGCCTGAATTGGCCACTGCCTATGGCGACTATCGTTTCAACGATCAGTTGAACGACTATTCACTGGCCGGAGCCGCCAGCCAGCATCGGCGTGATGAGGATTTTCTGGCACGCTTGAAACGCATCCCGGTTACGGGGTTCGCCGAGCAGGATGTGCTGTCACACCAGGTGATGCAGCGCGTGCTCGAGCAGCGCATCGCGAATTTCGACTTGAAGGAATACGAGATGCCGGTGAACCAGATGGTCGGCCCGCAAGTCCACCTGGCCGATCTGCCGCTGGCCGTTCCCTTCGATACGCTGAAACAGTATGAGGACTACATCGCGCGGCTCCACCAGGTTCCGCGGGTCTTCACCCAGACCGAGGAAGTCCTGCGCGCGGGCAAGAGCGACGGGCTGATGCCTGTGCGCTTTCTGTTGGAGAAGGTACCCGGTCAGTGTCTGGGCGTCGTTGCGGCCGATCCCTTCCTGCGACCCACGAAGAAATACCCGGATTCCATCTCGCCCGAGGATCAGCGGCGCCTCACGCAGGAGATTACCGAAACCGTCGTGAATGAAGTGCTGCCGGCTTATGTCGCCTTCGGCAACTTCATTGCCCGGGAGTATGCCCCTGACGGCCGCACCACCCTGGCGGTGACCTCTCTGCCGGGTGGCGAGCAGCGCTATTTGAATGACATCCGCAGCCGTACCACTTTGAGCAACCTGACTCCGGACCAGATTCACCAGCTCGGGTTGCGTGAGATCGAGCGCATCCAGGCTGAAATGCTGGCGATCGCCCACCAGGAAGGCTTCGCGGATCTTGCGACCTTCCGTGAGTCGCTGAAAACCAATCCGAAGTATCGACCCACCTCGTCCGAGCAGATCGTCGATGATTTCCGTCGTTACATTGCCCAGATGCAACCGAAGCTGCCGGATCTGTTTGGTTTCATTCCCGGCTCGCCGGTGACCGTGGAGCCCATGCCTGACTTCGAGCCCGGCAACGCCACGCACTACCAGACCGGAACTCCGGATGGAAAACGTCCCGGCCGGGTGGTGGTGGCCGTCGCGAACTTCGCGGAACGCTCGTTGATTGATGATGAGGCCACTGCCTATCACGAGGGTATTCCCGGGCACCACATGCAGTTGTCGGTGGCCCAGAAGCTGGATAGCTTGCCGAAGTTCCGTCGCCACGGCGGGAACTCGGGTTATGTGGAGGGCTGGGCGCTGTACTCGGAGCAGCTCGGCAAGGAAGTCGGTTTTTACAAGGACCCGGTCAGTGACTATGGCCGCCTCTCCAGCGAGTTGTTTCGCGCGGTACGCCTGGTGGTCGATACGGGCATCCACTCCAAGGGTTGGAGCCGGGACCAGGTCGTTGATTTTTTCCGCAAGAGCGGGGCGGTGGATGAGCCGACGTTACAAGCGGAGACTGACCGCTATATCGCCTGGCCAGCCCAGGCTCTGTCCTACAAACTGGGTCAGCTCAAATTCCGGGAGCTGCGCGAGCGGGCTCGCAAGGAGCTCGGCAACCGCTTCGACATTCGTGCCTTCCACGACGAGATGTTGAATGGCGGTGTGCTGCCCCTGGACCTGTTGGATGCGCGCACGAATGCCTGGATTCGGCAGCAGAAACGGCGGCTATGATTTGAAACGATCGCACCCTCGCGCGGGCCAACCCGTGCGACGCGTGCGTCGCACCGTGCCCAGCCTGGCGTGTTTGGTGCGATGCATTCAGCGGGTCGCTGGTGAGCTATTGCGGCGACCGCTTTTGCCTGTTATGTCGAATTGCGAGTCCTCTCACAGTTGAGCTCGCCTGACGGGGTCATACTTTCGTCGTAATTTTGCGGCAGGGTGTGACGCTTGGCAGCATTTCACTTCATTTCCGGCCTGCCGCGCTCCGGCTCGACGCTGCTGGCGGCGCTGCTTCTGCAGAATCCGCGCTTCCATGCCGGCATGACCAGTCCCGTCGGCACGCTGTTCAACGGCATGTTGAATCAGTTCAGCGCCGGCAGCGAGTTCGGCCCGGTCATCGATCAGCCCGTGCGCCGGCGTCTGCTGCGCAGCTTGTTCGATACTTATTACGCAGAAGTTGCCCGCAAGGCCGTCATTTTCGACACCAACCGGCTATGGTGCGCAAAGATGCCGGCCATCAAGGACCTCTTCCCTGAGTCGAAGGTGATTGCCTGTGTGCGCAATGTGGCCTGGATCATGGACAGCATCGAGCGCCTGTACCGTGCCAATCCCTACGAGCACACCAGGTTGTTTGCCAATGATGCCGAACGCAACACGGTCTATAGCCGAGTCGACACTCTGGCCGAGGCGGGTCGGCTGGTGGGTTTTCCGTGGGCCGCGTTGAAAGAAGCCTACTACGGCGAGCATGCCCAGTCGCTGTTGGTGGTCGAGTATGAGCTGTTGGTACAAGCGCCCGAGCGCGTGCTGCGCCTCATTTACGAATTCATCGGCGAGCCCTGGTTTCAACATGATTTCAACAACATCAGCTACGACGCGCCGGCCTTTGATGAGGCGCTCGGATTAGCCGGCCTGCACCGTGTGCGGCCGGTGATCAAGCTGGTGGACCGGCGGACGATCCTGCCGCCGGATCTCTATGAAAAGTACTCTTCGTTGTCATTCTGGCGTGATGGAAAAGGCAGTGCGGCGCATGTGATCCGCGCGAAGGCTGATTGACGTTCCAACGCATTCGGGATGGGTTAGGGAGGGGGGTGGCTATGTGGCGGACAAAGAATAAACGCGAGCGGCAGTCGCAACCCGTCGCTCAGGCCAAACACCATCGACCGGCGCTGATAATGCCGCTCGAGCCGCGCATGGTGTTCGATGGCGCCGCGGCCGCTACGGCGCACGCCGTGCACTGCGAGCATTTTGGACACGTCGACCCGCATGCCGATGCTCTCTCTTGCGCCGCTCATTCCCGCAGCACCTCATCCGTCAACCCGCAGCTGCCGCCGATACCGCAGCCATGGCATCCGATCACGGCGACCGTGCCAGCGATCGTACCGACGACTTCCGCCCCTGCGGGTCCGGCCGTCGTCTTCATCGATTCAAGGGTGCAAGATCCGGGGAGCCTGCTGCAAGGGGTGACGCCAGGGACCCAGGTTATCACCCTGCAAGCCAATCAGGACGGCTTGCAACAAATGGCCAGCTACCTGGCCCAACATCCGGAGGTTGGCTCGGTAGAAATCATCGCCCACGGCAATGACGGCGAACTGCTGCTCGGCGATACCCTCCTCACTGCGGCGAACATCACTTCCTATTCGCAAACGCTGGGCAGCATCGGCGCGCACTTGCGGCAGGGAGCCGATATTCTGGTTTATGCCTGCGACACCGCGGCGGATGCGCAAGGCGTCGCCTTCGTTGACACGCTGGCGCAATTGACTGGCCATGCCGTGGCCGCCTCTTCGCGTGACATTGGCGCCGCCGGAGGCTGGGATCTAACGGTGACCACTGGCGACATCAACGCGACGCCGGTGTTGTCCACATCCGCGGAGTCCGCCTACCAAGACAATCTCGGTCTGCTCGTGGTGACTTCGGGCGGTGACAA
>Ga0070741_10015926_pt1 | contig 12643 bp, 12 predicted proteins | sample Coa_R1_4_FD_66440 | JGI IMG/M metagenome (GOLD analysis project Ga0070741, IMG submission 66440) | Surface soil microbial communities from Centralia Pennsylvania, which are recovering from an underground coalmine fire - Coalmine... | ecosystem: Environmental > Terrestrial > Soil > Unclassified ...
CTCTTGAGCAAGAAAGTAAGAATGCCATTGTTCTTCAATAAGTAAATTATCTTTGCATGAGATTCTATCAACTGAATCCCTATTGGGGATGGAAGAATTATACCATAATGGAATATGCAGCTCATGGTTATCTCTCCGATTAGAAGCGAAGCTGCCGGGATTGTCTGTATCCCGAGCCTGCAGATAACGGGAAGCAAGATATAGTCAAGAGCGCTGTCCCTGGCAAAGCCTATGGCTGCGAATATCGACAAAGTCTATAGCTAATAAAAACTACATAGCTCTTAACAGTCAGTACGCAGTGTTGTTATAGTCTATCGATAGATCCGCAGGCATTGCAGAACCTAACGCGAATCTCCTTGCCTTGAATCATTCTTCTGTTGAATATGATTTCGTCACTGCCACAAACGCGGCAGCTTTCATGATACTCCGAGCTTTTCATTTAACTATTCTTTCGTGACCTTCATCTTGTATTGCCATTCATCTTTATTTCCAATACGAGCTCCTCATTAGGCTTTAGATCCAAAAAGCTACGAATCTCTTGAGGAACTGCCGTCTTTAATGAATCTAAACCCCTCTCTTACTTCTAGTCAAAGTTGGGTCTTAAAGACTATTATGGGAAGAAATGTAGACAATGTTCGTATCTATTGTTCTGATTTGCACTTAACGTATGGCTGTGTATCTAAGATACAATGACAGACATAAAGAAGGTAATCAAGAATGCAGGACAGGATTTGGAAGCAAAAGCCCAGACAGTTAAGGACCATATGGAAGGAAAGCCAAGCTCTGAGACGCTAAATAAGGCAAAAATAAAGGCTGATGATGTCGTTAAAGACCTCAAACGTGACCTCTAGATCTTTTTTCTTTTAGGTAGCAGCATCGCCCTACTTACTACCATACGAGTTACCAGCACTGGCAGCTTTCAGGCTTGAATGTTTCCCGGCATCCAGCTATCATTGGATTCTCGCGATTTAACCATTGTAGATCATAATTCAAAAGAAAGAAGCCCTAGTTACCGAGAGAATCCCGGCAGGTAATACTCCGGCTTTCAGGCGCGGAACGAGCTGGCCTTCTAGGATGGTTTTCTCACCGCTATTGATTAAACGGATTGTGCGATCTTGCTCGTTAACGCATTCTTTATCTGAGCCTCTAAGAATCATACGTACCTATTCTAGCTCTTGGCTCTTTATAGAGATAGGATCGGCTTGTTCCATGGTTGACCCGGCACTAGGAAGCTGCCGAGGCTCTGACTTTGGATTTACTTGGTTTTCCTGCAAGCTTGTTTACTTGGGCCTTTAGTGCCGCGTCAAGTCCGGGCGAAAATTCTTCTGGCCTCTCCGGGAATGAGGGTATCTCAAATCCATCTGGAGCACCATCAAGGGTTTCAAGCTCGCCATCTCCAAAGGGTGACGTCCCTTTGAATATCTTGCCCATCTCCGAACTATCCGATGCAAACGTCCACTGCTGATTGTGGAGATTCCTTCTTTCTAACTCTTTTACCTCCGGCATTTTCGACGTGTCTACTTTTGGGACCGGAAGAGTCTTGCCCCAGTTAACTCCAAGAGTCTCCAGCGCCTTTGCAAAGGCTTTCTCGTGTGCCATGTCCCTCACAATCAGATAGGACACTGTAGACCTGAATGCCTTGTTCCTGCTCATTTCATAGAGGCGACACTTTTGAAGGCGTCCTGTGCACTCGAGCATCAGATTGTAAAGTAAGTTTAGCACAAGGTTTCCGCTATCGTAGACGTAGAGTGCAGACCATGGATTACCTGCTGCATCCACAGGTCTTGAGCCTTGAGCTGCTACAAGAAAGTGATGAATCTCGCCGTTGCCATTCAGAGCGTTTGCCAAGGGAAGTGAGTCAGGCTCTTCAGCGTTGCCGTTGGCAGCCGATCCGTCAAGAAGCATGTTAAGAGTGTTAGCCACGAGCTCGACATGACCGATCTCTTCTGTTCCGACACTCCTGATGATGTCACGAAATGGCTTTGCGTCTCCCCTAAAATTGAATCCCTGAAACTGATACTGCATCATTGTTCGCATCTCGCCGAATTGACCCCCGAGCGCTTCTTGTAGAGCCTTGGCTGCGGCCGGATCTGGCTTGTCCGTGACGATCTTGTTCAAAAGTTTTTCCTTAGATAGAAACATCATATGTGATGACGCTGATAAACTATTAACAATTTTTTGCAAATGTTAGCTTACTTTGTAGATCAATACGTGCGATAAGCTATTAGTTCGAGTAAATATGGCATTTCCATACATCATAGTCTTAAAGACAAGATTTCTGATTCTAGTGGCCTTTTCTTCTATCCTTTGACTTTTTTTGGCCCTATCATAGTTATACATTTATGGCAGATAGCTGGTCATTGACAACCATAAAAATAAGTAAAGAAGTAAAACACAAAACAAAACGCATGAGCGAAATTGAAAAGGATGCAAGAACTCTTAGTTACAAGGTGAAAGCAGGTGCAAGAATAACCATGTACAAGCTAAGCGGTCCGTATAGCGGCTTGAAAAAAGAATACCGGAAAGAAAAGCTCACGCACGATCAGATCAGGTCGAGGAAGTGACTGAAATGAGAAATACTTATGCACTCGGAATACTTTCGATGCTGGCGCTAACTATCGCAGTCGTGGCGACTCCTGTGTCCGACAGCTTTGCTTGTCTTCGCTGCCCCAATCCCTCGTCTGTATCAATGGGAACGGCAGCCAGTTATGCAATTCTGGCTGGCTCTACGATCACAAATACCGGTTCTACCATTATTAACGGAGATCTCGGGCTAAGTCCAGGTACCGCCGTGACTGGATTTCCACCCGGAACAGTGAATGGGGTGACACACGTGGCAGATTCTGCTGCAGATCAAGCCAAAACTGACTTGACCGCCGCGTATAACGATGCCGCTGGACGAACTCCGACAGCCACCGTATCCGCGGACCTTGGCGGGCAAACCCTAACACCGGGCGTCTACAATTCCGCCTCATCGCTTGGGCTAACAGGGACCCTTACGCTGGACGGCCAAGGTGACAAGACTGCAGTCTTTATCTTCCAGGCGGGATCCACGCTCACAACCGCGTCAGCTAGCCGCGTGAACCTCATCAACGGCGTCTGTGCCTGCAATGTCTTTTGGCAGGTGGGCAGTTCAGCAACCCTCGGAACGAACTCTCTCATAAGGGGAACCATAATGGCTGATCAATCAATCACGCTGACCACTGGCGCAAAGGTGGACGGTAGAGTTTTGGCAATGAATGCCGCAGTCACGATGGACACAAACAAAGTCAACGTATGCACAAATCCTACCACGAGTCCTACTAGCATCACTCTCAAATCGATCACATCTGTGCCATGGGGAAATGCGGTTGTTGTATCCGGCTCACTTGTGAATAAGAACAATGGAGCGGGCATTGGAGGAGAGACGATCACCTTTACAGGCACTGGCGCAGGTAGCCTTGGTACCGCAACGACTGCTTCAGACGGCACCTTCACAGCTTCTGGAACATCGCCTCTAACGGCAGCTACAGGCTGGACGGTTCAAGCTCAGTTTGCAGGGAATTCTCTATACGGTGCAAAGGACTCCTCTGTAAAACCCTATACCACGCTGCCACATGCCACTACACTGACACTTGCAGTATCTCCAGCTTCTGTCGCTAACGGAGGGACGTACAAAGTAACTGCCACACTAAAGGACAAAGTCACACTCACACCATTAAGTGGAATGACAGTATCATTCACAGCTGATTCGCCAATAGTGATAGGAGACATGACAACAGATGCATCGGGTAAGGCAGTCCAGTCAGGGCTAATAGCTCCGGCAGCAGGGACATATGGCATACAAGCTCACTTTGGAGGGAATAGCCAATACAAGTTGGTGAATTCTGCAATAAAGCAATTGACTTCCACATAGAGCATCCGGAGAGTAGGCTTCGGTAGCCGGAACTGTGGCATTGACCGAGCTTGATGAAATGACGTGAATGCCGGCAGCAAAGGCTGCCGGCAAACGAGTTTTTCCTGTTCTATCAGGATTCCCAGCAAGGGCGCAGACATTGACAGGCTGACAACAAAGAATAAGGAAATATGCCCATTTTGCCATGAAATGGCAATCTACGCTCCTGATGATTACACTTTCATGGACATGGACGCTATTCATACTGTTCGTGAGCTTCTTGCTCGGCACGCACCTTGTCAGATTGACCCAATCCTGAAGGAATATTCAATTGAAAATCTTATCATCCTGTTAATAGCATAAGGCATTAGTAGGGAATCTTGTATCAATCGAAGGAACTAGAATTAGTATTCAAGCATCACCAAGAAAGATTCTGGAAATAATAAACAAGAATTTGGAAATATCCCTCCGGAAGTAATTGGAATGTACTTAGAAGCGTTCAAAACGGAATAGTGAATGACTGAACTTTGAGCATAAGTGTGTCATACCTTTATTGTAAGTCCAAATAGTCCTGTAAAGGAGTTGCAATCATGTAACGGCAACGGGATGCTTAATTTTGGCCTCTTCTTGTTCCGCTATCTGCAATGATAGCTTTTTTTCAAACTCCGTGATTGTCTTTACCATCGGGCTTGACTTGTCTATCTTGTAGAGCTTGGCCTTGCCTATTGCCCTGCTCACCTTGACCATCCCTGCATCTTCCAGATTGTCGAAATACTTGTAGAAGGTTTGCTTGCTCATGCCGAGGGCCTGGATTATGTCCTTCTTTGTGAAATCGTTTGTGGGAAAGTCCAGCAGATAGTTCAATATCCTCATTTGGGGGGAGTACCCGAATACTGTTGCAATTAATGATTCATTCTCCATACCGTACACACATGTAATTACATGTATGAGGGTATTTAAACTTAGACTTCTAAAGGTATGGTAAGTGTACCAATGAAAAGAGAATATTCGGATGAGGAGCTGAAGGCACTCATCCTGAATTTCATCATGAGAAAAGGCAGATGGGGAGAGCGTTATTTTCCAATCGACACAATGTCCAACTGGCTCGGACAGGTCGTCCAGAATAACGGCAAGAACGTAAGAAAGAAGGTCAAGGAACTTGCTAATGAAGGCTATCTAATCTTGCACAAGGGAAACACTACGGCGTCTTTGAATCCACAAGCTAAGAGGCAGATAATTGAATACATAGAAAGATATCTGCTTGAATAAATCTCTGCCAAAAATAGAATAATAAATCATATTACTGGAGCCTACGCAGACTCAGTACTTTCAAGGAAATCAATTGCTGCCTTCTCCAACCTGTTGAAAAAGGCAGTCAATCTCTGGTGGTCATTATATCCGAACTTCCGTTGATGTAGAAAGCTGATAATATCTAGTTGCGCCATTCTTGATGTTTCCTCGTTATATGCCCGGATGTACGTATTCATTCTTTCGAGAATGTGTAGAATCGTTGTGATCCCCTCGCTTGAAGTTCGCTCTTCTACTTTGCCGAGCAAATTCTTCTTTGTAAGGAACCACTCGCACTGGACAACTGCATTTCTCATAAAAGTCAATTCGATAGGAGTTATCTTGTATGTTATGTCAGGACTGGCGGCATCCAGTTCAGTCACGGTATGCAAGAATGATTCTCTCAGGAGGATTTTCACACCGGACGTAGTCATAGATACTCATCTCCTCCTCTTACGGGGTTAGCTCTGCTTGTTTTACGATGCCACTATCAAATTTTTCTAGACAGAGGCGCATGTTATCTAGCAGCTTCCGATGTCTTCGACCAATAGGCAAAAGTCTTACCCTTAGCACTCTGAGGTTATTGTGATGCTTAAAATGAAAAGAATTTAGCAAATCGTCTTCCTTCCACTTTCTAATCCTTTTCTCAATATGAGGTAGAAAGCGGACTTTTTCTTCTACTCCAGCAAATTGAATTTCATAGTTAATCTAGTCTGTTATCTTAGGAAGTGTCTTACTCATACAGTGATTTGCACATGCTTCCTTATTCCTTTTTCAAACCATTTCTTGCTCGGATTTCTTAATGCAGGAAAAACTTTTTAGCTATGTTGTTTTCTATGTAAAGTAGACTCTTAATTCTGCACCTCTAGAAGTTCGCAGACCGACGAACCGAATCCTCAAAAACGAAATAATTTAGCCAGGCTTCCTTCAATTACATTATGGATCGTTGTCTTTTGTACGCACGGGTGCAACAGGAATGCACGGCTGCCGTTTCGTATTTTACGCTTCTTAATTTACTTGAATGCAAGGTACCTACAGGTCGCCTTTTGCTATTATCTGCCTACGCTAAATTAATAGAATAAGGAAGTTGGCGTCGTACCCAAAAAGATGATTGTGGCCATCTTTGCTCTCTTTGATAATACCTGTGTCTTTCTTTCACGTACTCATTGAACATATCAACTATTTTGCCAGCATATGTTTGAAGAATATCCTTCTCAGTAGAATCGTGTGATAAAATAGCATTAGATAAATCGATGCCTGATTGGAGAGCTTTCAAGATGCCATTTCCGGCAAGCGGATCAAATGCGCAAGCAGCATCTCCAACCGCGATCCAATCTGGGCCTGCAACTCTATCCAGACGACAGGTGCTCGCATTCCTGATTCGCACATCATCGGTTAACCGTCGTTTCCCTATAAGAGGGGACAGATGTTCGGTTCTCTTTAGCTTGCTAAGCCAGAATGCGGTTGGAGTTTCACGACTATGAAGAAATATGTCATTGTCGGTCATCAATGCTGCAAGTGTGCTTCCATCTGGCAAAGGCGTTGAATACCACCATTCGTCTTCCCCCGCTTCGACTGTTAAGACAGGTTCGACCGGAGAGTCTAACGAAGATGGAGAAGCCACACCAATCAATGCAATTAGATTGTCATAAAAAATCAATTTCGATCCTAGACTCTTGGCGACTTGTGCAGCCCTACCTGTCGCATCAACTATAAACCTCGCTTCCACCTCAAGCATGCTAAGTCCATTCTTAAGCGTAATTTGCCATAGATTAGAATGCAACGCTGAAATGTAGCTCACTCCGCGCAGCACTGTCGCGCCACAAGTTTCAGCAGCCGCAGCTAACGCACCATCAAACTTACTCCTATCAAGATGCCAACCGCTTCCGTAGGGATTGAAAACGAAGTGCTTCTCTGTTAATTCAGAGCTGCCCCATGCCGAACGAATGGCCTGAGATGTCAGATGCGGAACATCAACCAAGCTATCTAAGACGCCAAGCTTTGAAAGCGGAATACGTGCTTCTGGGCTTAAGGACTCCCCCGAGCGCCATTGCTGATAATTGGAGCGCTCTACCACTAGAACTGATAAACTCCTTTGTCGAAGGGACAATGCTAAAGAAGTGCCCGCAGGACCGCCACCAATTATAGCAACATCAAATCTTCTCATGGTATCCTTGACGCCCGTTCTGTCTCGATGAAATTGGATCCCTTCTTCATTACAATGCCAAATTTGAAGAAGTTGGCAATCATTTCTTCGTATGAAGGCACGGTTGGGTCTTTCACATCTCCTACAGGCCAGCTACCTGTAGCACGATGCCATGGCACCATCTTGTTAGATTCCACTCCGAGTTCACTCTCGAACACTTGGTCTGGACGTTGGGCGGGCCACCATCCAAAGATATCTTCATCTAACTTCTCGCTTTTGCAATCACGGAAGTCTGCCTGCCATGGAACGGCCATCTGGCGTGTAAAATGACCTGGCATGATGTTTTCAGTCTCGCCTTCGTATGTAGATCTTGCATTGTGGTTTATGCGAAATGGTTCTGAAAAAAGCTCTTTGTGACGAATCTGCCAGCCGACCTCAATACCCGGATGGAATGCACCTCCAACACAGTTTTCCAATGCCGCCTTGTCCAAGCCAGCTGGAGTGGTGTCGTGCCCTCCTTCCCGCGTAAGAGGGGTTCTTGGTGGTTTGTCAAAGTTGCCTTTATGCCATTGTTCAAGCAAGGCATACTGAGTGTGTGTAAGAGATAAGCGATAGCGGGGATGATTCCGATCTTTGTATGCATCTCCAAGCAACTTGGGCATGTTTTCATCGGCACTTGGTTTTCTGATCGTAGGCGCGGGCCGGACCCTGCTCATAATGAAGTCCCGCAAGCGCGAATTTGCGGGATCCGCGAGTTTTGACCATGATGTTGGATTTTCACCCATTATATTGTGGGCATGTCTGGCAGGCTCAAACACCCATCCGACTTCAGCCGCTCGATTAAGAATGGGATAAATGTCTTCATTAAACGATGGGCGATGATCATGCAAATAGGTGGAGCCGTCAACTTTAAGCTCTTTGTTAATCTCTTTCAACGATTTCAGCTCGGTATCATAGAGCGCGTTATCTGCAGGAATGTCTAGCTCCCGGGCTGCCATATCATAGAGTGTATCGTATAGCGTCACGATATTGCCAATACTTGGGGCGAAGTCCGGTGGTCCGACAATGACCCATGCGCCAACCGCTTCAAATACAACATCCTGAGAGCTGGCAGTCTTGATTGTGACTTGGGCCTTGACCGGACCATCGGAAACATCATCGAACCAGTGATCGTTGTTGTAATAGTGCGTGCAGGCAGTAGGCACGTTAGTTGCTGACATTCCCTTGCCGCCTATCACCAGGAGTCGTCCTTTTTCATCGGTGCGAAGTTCACCCAAGTAGTCGATTGGGGGATTCGGTGGCGGGTCAGGCCAAATTTCCGATTCAGGATTGGCACTTGAACCTTTTCTGAATTCGACTCCCTTTACACTCTCACCATTTATTGATCTGGGACCGGGGTCCAAGTCAAGCTTGTCTTTTGCTATTCCTTGGTTCCGCCTTGGCATTGGATCTTTAGATTCGCCGGCTTCCCCATCAAATTGATTAAATGAAGCCTTACAATTTGCCAAATGAACTGTCCACTTGATATCGACAACATCAGTATCGAGTAATGAAATTTCGCGTGTGGGATGATATTTTCCATCAACACGTTTGTACTCCCATATGTGAAAGCGAGCGGCTTGTGGTTTAATCCTCCCCTGGTTATCTTTGAATGGTGGTACTGCTGTGCCCGGTTTGACTCCCGCGACAGGCTGGCCTGGAATTTCAGGACCGATAAAAAATTGATCAGAGTCAGCATTGCCCACACGTGCAATCCCTATGGTCGGGTGAATCTTGTATACCACAGCTGGCGTAGTTTCCAAAAACTTGCTCTCTTACTCTTATGCAAATGATGGTACCTTAAATATTTTCATCCCAACCTCAAAATGACATAAATTGAATTGTCTGAATTGAAAATGTTATTAGTCTTTGGCGATGTATAATGCTACTAGACGTTCGTGATCTTGAATTGAAAAACTACAAGATGTTTGTCAACGGTGAATGGGTCGACAGCACAAGTGGCCAGACCAAGGACATAATAAATCCTGCAACAGAGCAGATTGTAGCCGACGTTCCAGAAGGTAATGTCGAAGATGCCAAACGTGCCATTGATGCCGCAAGAGATGCTTTTGATAAAGGAAAGTGGCCAAAGCTAACTCCAAGTGAGCGATCATTGGTAATCCTAAAGCTTGCAGATATAATCGAGAGAAATGTAGGACACCTTGCTCGGTTGGAATCAATCAATCAGGGCAAACCCATAAAGCTAAGCAGAGATTCTGACTTTCCTTTTGGAATTGATAATATCAGGTTCTTTGCTGGTGCTTCAAGGGCGTTGGAAGGTATTAGTTCTAACGAATTTACGGGGGCGGGCACCAGCATAATAAGAAGGGAGCCTGTTGGTGTTGTATCGTGCATCATACCTTGGAATTACCCTTGGATGATTTCTGCATGGAAAATAATCCCTGCTTTAGCCATGGGTAATACGATTGTGGCAAAGCCGGCAAGCATCACACCGCTGACGCTCCTTGAATTTGGCCGTGCCATGGATCGAGCCGGTGTTCCGAAAGGCGCGATCAACATTGTAACAGGCCCGGGGAAAGGCATTGGCGAGGAAATAGTCAGCAACGTGAAAGTTAACATGGTTTCCATGACAGGAAGCACGGATACCGGCAAGGAAATCATGAAATTCGCTTCTAAAAACTTGAAGAAAGTATCATTAGAGCTTGGTGGAAAAGCTCCGTTCATTGTATTTGATGACGCGGACCTTCACGCGGCAACTCAAGGTGCGATAGTGGGAGGCTTTGTAAATGCTGGACAAGATTGCACTGCAGCTACTCGCATCTACGTCCACGAATCAATTTATAGCAAATTTGTCAATGCGGTAGTAGCAAAAGCAAAGAAGATTCGCGTTGGCAATCCATTAAAAGAATCTACAGACATGGGACCGCTAATCTCAGAAAGCCATAGGGCCAAGGTACAGAAATATGTAGAAGTCGGCGAAAAGGAGGGTGCTAAATTGCTTCTAGGTGGCAAGCCGCCAAGGACTCATCAGCATACTAAGGGATTTTATTTTGAGCCAACGATATTTTCCGATGCGGAACAGCACATGGCCATCGTTCAAGAGGAGATTTTCGGACCAGTGCTTGCAATCTTGCCTTTCAGAGATATCGATGACGCTATCAATAGAGCCAATGACATAGCGTATGGTCTGGCTAGTTCAGTATGGACCAAAGACATCTATAACGCCATGAAAGTCGCAAACGATCTGAGATGTGGCGAAGTGTGGATTAATGATCACTTGCCACTGGCCTCGGAAATGCCTCATGGTGGGTTTAAGCAGAGTGGTTTTGGAAAGGATCTTTCAGTATATGCATTGCATGAATATACAGAGATTCGACATGTCTACATTGATCAAAGTGGACAGGTGGAGAAGCCGTGGCATTACACAGTATTCGGCAAGAAGAAACATTTACGACGAAAGGGCAGCAAGCATAAATCCCATTGGTGACCTGTCGATTACGGACTAGTGACTAAATAGTCGTTTCTAGTTCCTCTAGTTTACCGCATCGCTTCTCAATCAAGTCTTTGTATGATGATTCAAGGCTTTCTGCAGCATGAATGATATTGAATCCTGATTCTACTTTGCTTCTTCCATTGGCACCCATTCTTTCACATCTGGATTTGTTCTTTAGAAGGAAGACTATTTTTTCTGCCCAATCGTCTGGACTTGTTGCTCCAGCTACGAGTCCATCTACATTGTCACCAACAATTTCGGTGAGTGGCCTTACGTCAGAAATGATGACTGGCTTTCTGTGTGCAAATGCTTCCAATAATACAATTCCAAACCCTTCAATGAGACTTGGGAATACTAGAATCGAACAATTTCTCAAGAGCTCATCCTTTCTTTCTTCGGAGACATATCCTTCAAAAACTATATTGTCGGATAGACCATTCGAAGACGCCAATTCCTTCCACTCATGGATTGCGGGACCATCTCCGACAATAACAAGGCGTGCATCGGGTATTGCATCAACAACTCCTCTGAACGCATCTATTACGACGTCAAGGTTCTTGTACTTGACGAGTCTGCCAATAAATAATACAAAATTCTCGTATTGGACATTGTCACTCTTATCCACAAAGTGCCTTAAGTCAACTGCATTTGGGATTATTGAGATTTTCGCGCTGTCTTTTATGCCAAAGCGTATCAAGTCATCCTTAGAGGATTCGCTCACAGTATGTATACCGTCTGCAGGTAGCCTTATTATGGCCTTTTCACAGATGAGTTTTGGTAACGAAAAGAGCTTGAAGATAAATGCGTTTCCTCGATTCCCTTCTGTGGCATATTCATTATTCTTGAGCGAATAGACGTGGTGAATCGTGTTGATCACCGGAATGTTATAGAGCTTGCCAAGAATTGCTGCTGCAAATGCTGGGCTTAGCGTATTTGCATGGATTATGTCGATTTTGTACTTATCGACTATTTGAGAACCTTTGAAAACAAGTTTTAGGATAAAAAATAACTGTTGAAATAACGAGGGAAAGCAACCATGCTTCAAGCTGATGGGAGGTGCGATCTTGTGTATCGTCAACAAGTCATTCTCAAATTCCCAAAAATCACCTGACTGGTGGCAAACAAAATCGACCTTGTGACCTCTATTCGCCATTTCTAAAGCAAAATCACGAAGCATGACTTCTCCACCGCCACCGATAGCGGATAAGAATTCAGTAAGGTAGAGTATTCTCACTTCTATAATTACGAATGCATTAATCGAAATAAAAAGAAGGCGACATAATGTTTGATAAGAATCAGAGTTGTTGAAAGACTTTCCGAATCAATTTGATAATTATGACGAATCTGTAAATACACGTTAAGCCTATCGTACCATGTGATGTCAGGTTAGCCTACAAGAAAGTTGCCAGCAAGAAAAACCCTCAGGAAGGTCACTTGCTGCGCGTCGAGATAGGGAGCAAGCCAATTGTATTGGCCATGGTGAAAGGCAAGATTTATCCAATGGACGCAGTGTGCTCCCACGAAGGAGGACCGCTAGAAGATGGAAGTTTGCAGGGCTATGAACTAAAATGTCCATGGCACTATGCTTTGTTTGATGTTCGTAATGCGAAGGTTTCAGAGCAGACTACGTGGGCGACAGACTTGAACTCCTATCCTGTCCAAGTCGACGAAGCGAATGGCGACATTGCGGTTAATCTTGAGGCAGTACGCCAGGGAGAGACTGTGCCCCGCGCACAATCCCTGTTATTTACCAGTCTGCAATCCAGATAATACAGGGATAACCTGACTGCCAATATGCGGCACAGTTTGTGCCTATACAGATAGCTAGTTGACAGCTTTTGGT
>Ga0070741_10015927_pt1 | contig 12643 bp, 19 predicted proteins | sample Coa_R1_4_FD_66440 | JGI IMG/M metagenome (GOLD analysis project Ga0070741, IMG submission 66440) | Surface soil microbial communities from Centralia Pennsylvania, which are recovering from an underground coalmine fire - Coalmine... | ecosystem: Environmental > Terrestrial > Soil > Unclassified ...
CTGGGTAGCTGACCGCAACGCGGCTGGGCACCGGATCGACTGGCGCTTCACGACGGCGGACGCGCGCATCAAGCTCAAGCATCTCTACCCAACATTTCATGCGTGACAGACTACTAGTCCCCGTAATGCACCGGGCTCTTCATCCCTTCGCCTACCATGTGGCCGCAGAGGGTGCCCGCTCGCTTATGCGCCTACGGGTGCTGGCGAGTGCTGCCCCGGGCGGCTACCTCGTTCGGCGCAGGATTCAGCAGGCAGTGGAAGACTTTCTTCAGGCGTACCGGCAAGCCCCAAGCGATCTGGAGCGCCAAGAGGCGCTTGGGCCGCTGGTGGACCCAAGGAGTGATCAGTCACTTGTCCTTCGGACTTCTCCTGCGGGCGCCGCCGTCGCGGCAGGTTGCTTGGTGGGTTCATGGCCTCCTGATGTTGACCTGCTGGAGGATGTTCGACGGCTGGGTGATTCATTCGTCAGGGAGTTGGCGTGGCCGGCAGTCTCTGAAGATTGGCACGATATATTTATCACCAAGTACGGCATGCAGCAAGCAGTCGAGATGGCGGTCATGCTAGCCGCGATCGCCTCCGATACGCTGCAACATCCGAAAGTCGTTAGGCAAACCTTGGAGAGCAAGCCCGAAAGCGAGGAGGACGAAGCGAATAGCAACGCCCTCGCTCTGTCCGATCATATGAAAGAGAAGGCCGCAGAATAGTGGGAGTGGTTGAGTAGGATGCTGCTCGGCACCTGCGACTGCCTACCGGAGGAGTCATCTGAGGATGGGCCCAGCGGCGAGCGCTGGATAGCGTATATCCAGGCACTATCCGGGGCGAGCGGCTGCATACTGGCAGCACTCGCTTGCCTTGGCAAGCAACCGTCCAGAGCACTCACAGCAGCTCTCGACCGCGTGCTGAAAATGTATTGCGAACTTGGTGAGGAGCTTCTCCAAAGATGGCCACATGTATCGGCATCGAACCCCGTCATGCAACACCTACGAATGCTTGGTGCGTGGCTCTTGGCGACAGACCACTACCCGTGGCCTGAGCGAATTGCTCGAATTGTAGCGAAGACTCAGCCTCCTCGCGGCCACACTTGGAATGTCGGCGACCGCTGGATGGGCCTGTATCCTACGGAGTTTCCTGACGGCGCCTGGCGCCCACCACTCATTTCGGTCAACGGTCAGCGGGCGGTGCCACACTACTGGGCGCAGCACGGCTTCATGACTGAGTCGCCTCGTGAAACTTTCGAGGAGTTGATCGGACAAGTTGCTAAGGCGGAACGCGAAAAGCGATCAAGAACGCGCACGCGACAGGCAGGGACGCGCAGAGCGGGTAGGCGTAGGAGATCGCCCAAGCTGCCACCGGAGGATTGATCTCCGATCAGGCGTCTTGCGAGAGGTGACGCGACGACGCACCACGGCTTCGCGCACCGCGGATCAAACGCAGCGGTCGGATAGAGCCGTCGGCATGTACTCCGTAAATGAACGGGCGCGGCTCGCACGCGGCGATCTCTTCGAGGCGGTCCCAGACTTGCAGGAGCAGCCGGGCCATCGTCCAGCGCGTCAGCTTCGGGCTGAGTAGCACGAAACACCCTACGCGCGCGTCTTGAATCGCGCGCCGCTCGGCCTCGTTGAACCGAATGCGTTTATCCTTGGTGACTACCGTCCAGCCGTTCTGCGCGGCCGCCGCCAGCCACTGGTCGTCGGGGGTTCGCTGCCCAAAGAAGTCATCGTGCTTGACTACGTCCGCGCCGAGCAGCTTGAAGGCATCTGGCACTCTGCGGCCGATACTGCGATCGAAGAAGAACGTCACGCGGCCTGGAGATCGATGCCTTCGAAGGCGAGCGCCGCCGCAACCTGCTCACGGGTGACGCCGAAGTCCTCCTCGATCTCCGGGATTTCCTCTCCTGCTTCGTACCGCTCGCGGATGATCCATGTGGCGATGCCCGCCTGCTCGATGATCGGGGCGCCGAAAGCAATCCGTGGGTCCACCAGGATGGGGTTCTCGCGGCCGCGGGGGTGCCAGCGGACAGCGAGACGATGCTCGTAGTCGAACTGGTCAAAGCGCTGTTGGATCGCCTCGGGCCAGACCAACTGGCCGCCACGGTCGGCCGCGAGCAACCCGCGGAGTGTCCGACCACCCTCGTACGCGACATACTCAGCCAGTACGGACACGCCATCGGTCTTGACGTCGAGTTGGGCGAATGGATACTCAACCTGGAACGTCTTGCGGAGATACTCGTGGGCGCGACGGAGGCTATCCAGGCTCACGCCTAGACGCCGGAAGTCCGCCACGAACGCGACTTCAACGACCTGCATGTACGAGAGCAGACCCGCCTGTTGGATGGGCAGCACAGGTCGCATTCTATGTCCTGGCGCCTCGTAGCCGTGGTACCAGCGGCTGATGGTCTGCGGCGTCGTCTGGACCAGCCGCGCTGCCTCCGCATAGCGATATGCAGGCAGGTACAGCCGCCGCTCCCACGCCTCTGCTCTCGCCTTAGTTGGCTGCGCGTACATCGTCCGCCTCCTGACCGGACGATAGCTTGTCGGCGCCAGGCACGCAAGCTCCGTACCCACTGGCGTACGGCCGCATCAGCTCACCCGTTCGCTAACTCTTCCCGCACGTGACGCTGGGCATCGAGCGCCGGTACCGGGCGAGCAGCCGGTCGAGGGAGCGGACTTGCCGCAAGCCTCGGCAGGGTGAGCTTGATCCGTGCCGCGCCTGTTCGGCGAGGTTCGGCCAGATGATCGGGCCCGCCTACACGTCCGCGAGGCGCACGCGGATGATTCGTCGGACGAGCACCGCCGGCCGCCCGCACGCCGGGCACGGATCGCCGATGCGGCCATCATCGCCTTCCAACGCCACCGGCTGGCCGCCACATCGCGCACACGGCCCACGTGGCGGCCGGAGCCGGCGCTCGATCGCGGTCAACCGATTCCGCAGCCGCGTGCCGGTCATGAGGCGGACTCGCCCACAATGTTGTCCTCCGCAGTGCGGATAGCCAGGCGCGGAGTGTAGCAGGTATCCGCGCCGACCCGCCCAGGCGCGCCCAGCTCGTCGTCGGGCCGCGCTCGAAGCGCGGCCCGCATACCCGCCCGCTCCGCCTCCTCGGGAGTCCGCAGTCCCCAGGCGAGTCGACTTACGCGCACGTAGAGTCGGTGGCCTCCCATCATCCGTAGTCCGCTCGCGCGCCGCCCAGCGCCTCGTAGCGACGGGTGAGCGCCTCCCAGCACGGGCCACAGCAGTCGCACTGGCACCCGTGGCCGACGGCGCGGGCGCCAGCGCTCGCGATCTGCTGCAGCAGCGCCACGCCCAGGTGCAGGCGCCGACACCGGGGACAGCGTTCCGCGCCGCGGCAGCTCCGCTCTAGGCGGACGAGCCGCGCTCCGAGTCTACCCACGGCGCTTCAGGTCCTCCATCGCCTCGGCCACGACCGACGTACAGGGCCAGCAGCACGCGCAGTCGCACAGCAGCACGCGGCCGTCGCGCCTGGCCAGTCCCAACGCCGCGCGCAGCCGCACGATGTCCGGCGCGTGCTCGCCGCCACACCGCCAGCAGTGGCCGGCCGCGTCGGCCCGCCGCAGTAGACGCGCGACTCGTCCGCGCAGCCGCATGTGGCAATCCCTCGGTCACCGTTGATCGTTTGCGGCGATCCGGCGGGCCTCGGCCCAAAGCTCCTTGGGGTCCCAGCCTTCGGCCGCCGCGAGCGCGCGAGCTACCACGCGCGGGTCATGGCGCATAGTCGGCGGCAACCGGGCGATCATCGCTCGCAGCCGCCGGTCGATCCGGCGCACCACGGCCAGGTACTGCGCCGGTGTTCCGCCGCATTCCGCGGCCAGCCAGGCGGCCCGCCGACCAAGCATAGCTGCCTCATCCGCCGCCTCCAGGCGCCGCAGGCGCCGCGCCGTCACCCGCTCCATCGGCCGGGCCCTCTCGGAGTCGACTCTGCCGCGGCCGCCTGCTCCTCCAGCGCCGTCACACGGTCGGCCAGGTCCAGCAGCTCGATGCCGCGCGTGGTCTGGTCCAGGATCGCGCGGGCTGCCGCGAGCTGGACGCTCGGCGCGTCGGACCGTAGCAGAAGCCGGAGCGTGGCGGCGGCCGCCGTCGTGCCCTCCGCGAGCACGCCCACCGCCCGCGCGAGCATGTCCGTGCGTGCCGCCGCAACCTGCCGCCGCCAGACGGGGTCTTGCAGCCGGCGGTAGACCGTACGCTCGGAAACTCCGGCCAGCTTCGCCGCCTCGGCTGGTCCCTTGCCGCTGGCGAGCGCGACGATTAGCACCGCATCGGCATTTTTCCTGCCACTACCTGCCACCGACTGCCACTCCCGCTGATTCACTCTCTACATCATGCCGAGCAGCGCGCGCAGATGCCCAGCGAGCGCCCGCATGAACAAGGGCGGTACGCTGTTGCCGATCTGGTGCACCGCCGCGCTCCATTCGCCAGCGAACTGGAACGGATCGGGAAACGACGCGAGTCGCTTGAACTCGGCCACCGTGAACCGCCGCCGCTCGGCCCAGTGCATCGCCCCGTGCATCGTCAGGTTGCCGTCGTTCCGCACCACCGTGGGCGCGGGCCGGTCGGGGTGGTACTTGCGCGCGTTGAAGCCCGCGGTGAAGCCGGGTACGTCAGCGAGACGCCGGCCGAGGGGGATGCGCGCCCAGTGGGCATACGCGGCGTACTTCTGGCCGGCGGCGAGCAGCCAGGCACGCTCTTGCTCGTCGATCACCACGCCGGCGAGGGCCTGCCGCACCGTGGGCGGGTAGCTCTCGGCGCGCGGCACGCTGGGCGCCACATCCAGATCGGCCCGCACACCGACGAGGATCATGCGCTCCCGTGACTGCGGCACGCCGAAGTACATGGCGTTCATGCGTCGCGCCGTCACCGTGTAGCCGCACGCCCGCAGGGCCCGCAGGATGTTCACGAACACGAGGCGCATCTTGCCCAGCACCAGCCCGCCGACGTTCTCCATGACGAACGCCCGCGGCCGAAGCCCCTCCAGCAGACGCGCGTACTCGCGGAACAGCGCGTTGCGCGGATCGTCCAGCGCCCGTTTGCCCGACGTGCTGAACCCCTGGCAGGGCGGCGAGCCGTCCAGCACGTCGAGCTGGCCGGGTGCTAGATTGGCACGCGCGAGCGTCTCGTCTACGGACAGCGCCGCGATGTCCCCCTCATGGATCGGCACGTCGGGGAAGTTGCGGCGGAATGTCGCGGCCGCCTGGGCGTTCCATTCCACTGCGAGCCGCTCCCTGTACCCGGCCATGCTGTAGCCGAGGCTGGACCCGCCGCAGCCCGCGAACAGGCTAACGACCGTCGGCGCCTCGGGTGCCCGCTCGGCCAGGTGCGCCTGCCAGGCCGCCGCCAGCCGGGCGGGATAGTCACTTGGGCCAGCGGTGCCCACACGCCGGGCACTCCAGTCACGCGACCTCGTCTGCCACATCCTCGTCGTACTCCGGAAACTCTACGTCGGGCGTCTGCACACCGGCCTCGGCCGCGAGGTCGTTCAGGAGCTGCTGCACCGCCGCGTCGCCGGTCTCTACCTCCTGCAGCAGCGCGGCGAGCTGCTCCTTGTCCATGCCGGCGAGCGCGGCCAGCGGGTCGAAGGTCGCGAGCACCAGCGCCTCCTCCTCTGGCGTCAGCTCCACGTACTTCACCGGAATCGTGGCCTGGCCCTCGCGCAGCGCCAGCATGACACGCAGGTGGCCGTCGACGACGAAGCCGCTGGCGCGGTTCACGAGCACGTCCTGGACGATACCCACCTCGCGCAGGACGCCGAGCAGCGCTTCCTGCTGGCCGGTCGGGTGGATGCGCCAGTTGCGCGGGTTGGCGACGAGTTGATCCGGCGCTTCCTCACCGTAGCCTACGATCCGGTTGCGCCACGGCGATATGGTCCCGCTGTGGCCAGGCTTCTCGGCGCCGCCTCGCGTAGCTCGGACACGCGGCATTTGTCTGCTCCCGTTCAACTTCGCTGTTTATCCAGTCAGGTGGTGGCCCCGCCTGGGCTCTAGCATCGGCGCCCAGATATGGGCCATGGCGCGGTTGGCCCATGCTATTTCGTGGTAAGCCCCGAAATACCATCTACCCCGCGGCCGCCTGCCAGTTGTCCAGCACGTGGCGCATCGATTCGCGCTCGGCAGCCTCGGTCCGCTCGCAGCGTTCCCACGCCGCCCAGTCAATGTACGACCGAATGGTGTCTGCGGTACGCTGTCGCAGCTCGACGGGGTTCAGCGCGTCCAACTCGACGCAGCGGGCGCCGTAGCGGCTGCGGAACCAGGCGTAGCGGGAGTCCAGACGCTTGGTCTCGACGTGGAACCCGGGCAAGCGCGTATCAACGGCATCGACCGCGGTCAGCGCAATACGGACGACCTCGACGACGCCGTCATACTCCGCGAGGCGGTTGGGTAAGTCCGCCTCGCTCATATGCAGCCCCGACGGGTCCCAGTCTCCGCAGTAGAGCGCCACGAAGTGCTGGCCAACGCTATCCTCGGCCACGTCATGCAACGTCGTGGCCGAGCCGTACCCGTGCAGCACCCGAGACGGCACGCCGTACTCATCCAACACCGGTTGAAGCGTCCCGCGGACGGTGCCTTTCTCCGACCAGACCTCAACGTGGTCCGGTTGCTCGCGCCATCGGTCACGTCGGTAGCTGTGCGCGACGGTACGGACGTAGTGCGCGGGGTTCGCCCAAGTCGGCTTCCGCTCCACCCGCCGGGTCTCATCTACGATCCACTGCCAGGGGATGAGATCGTGCTCGCGGGCGTAGACGAGCTGCGTACTGACGCGGTTCGTATGCCGTTTCTCCATCGAGGGGAGCAGCCCCGCGACGAACAGCCGGTAGCACACGGCGCGGACGGTGGCCGACTGAATCTCGGCCAGGATCGTGTAGGCGGCGTCGATAAGCGCGAGGCTGCGCTCCGACTTACCCCTCGGCATCGTTCGCCTCCTCGTGCTGGGCTACCGCATCGCACGTCGGGCAGCTCACGGCGTTCACCGGAGTTAGCGTGTCACAGGCGGGGCACGGGTACAGGCGGCTCAGCTCCGGTGGGGCCTCGTCTTCATCCTCGGGGACATTAGGGACGTTGGAGCCGTTAGGGACGTTAGGTTTGAGCCCTCCCGCCTCTCTGGCGTGCGAACCGCCATCGCCGCCCGCCTCCGGCTCGGCCCCCACGCCCCGACGCTGTAGGACGCCGTAAGCGCGGGCCAGGCCGATCAGCCCGGAGGCGGACACCGCCCACGCTCGCGCCTTGCCGTGATGGCCGGCAGGGGGCAGGCGCAGCCGCGCCAGAATCCGGCCAACGCGCCGCCCCGTGGCCCACTCGGCGTCATCGTCGTCGCCTGTGGCCTCTTTGATGGCGTCACAGACGTCGCGCGTTTCAATAGTCAGGGTCTCAGACTTAATGTCCCTAACGTCCGCAATGTCCCTAACGTCCCCAATCCCGGGACCTTTGGCCAGGTGCAGCAGCGCCCGCACCACCGCGACCGTCCGATCGGTACCGAGTAGGTCGCCCCGCTCCGCCTGATAGGCGCGCATAACGTCCCGTACCCGCGCCTCCAGATCAGAGACGCCGTGGCGCTCGAATAGCCGCGCGACCGCCAGCAGTGGGCGCCACGGCTCGAACTCGCGCCCGATGGTCGCCACCTCGCCATCTAGCTCGGCCCAGATCGCGGCCGCTTCACTGAGCAAGACGAGGGCCGTCGCCCAACAGTCGTCTTGTAGCTGCTGCTGGTCACACGGCCAGCGTTGCACGTCGGCGGGGTCCGCGTTGCCGCGGGCAGGGTCCGCCGTCCGCGCGAGCGGCAGCACCACGGCACGCGAGGCGAGGATGGGGTCAGGTAGCCCGATAGCGGTGAAGCCCCGCGGGCAGTAGGCGTTCACCCACCGCGTTTGCCAGCGGCCATTGGGGGCCACTTCCTTGAGCGGGATGCTGGCACCCGCCCGATTGCCCGCGAGCAGGAGCGCCCGCTTGTCCGGGTCTGTCCGCTTCGGATCGTTCAGGTTCTCGGCGTCGTCAAACAGCAGCGCCGCCCCATAGTCGGCCAGGTCGCGCAGCGCCGCAAACGTCCCGCTGGCGAGCAGAACCTCGCCGAGGTACGACGTACCCGCCCAGCAGAGGCCCCACTGCGTTTTGCCGCTGCCTCGCTCGCCGTTCGGCCAGGGATACCCCAGCACGGTGAACGCGGCGGCAAACCACGTCTCCGGGCTGAAGCATGCCGACACGTCGCACATCGCGGCCTGGGGCGCGAGGCTTTGGGCGAAATCGATGAAGTGGTCGTAGATCGAACGGATACGCGCGAACACGTCGGCGGGGCTCGGGCGGCGCCCCGCGCGAAACGCTTTGACGCTAGCGGCCCGCCAGAGCTTGCATTCCCGTGGGATCGTCGGGAGGCGCACGTCGAGCCCGAGCTGGTCTAGGGGCTCGTCACCGCCTAGCCCGAAAAGCATGCCATCATCCCGCACGATGAACAGCTCGCGCGCTACTTCCACGATGGGTGGCTCGTGGCGCACCACCTCGCCATCCCTGCGCAGTGACTCGGTGATCGTGCGACGCGTGTACAGCCACGTCGCCGCGTAGCCGCGGCCGTCGATCAGCGCCAGGGGACGCGCCAGCAACCGCGGCGTATCGTCGAGCAATTCCACCTGGGGGGCTGCCGCTCGCGGCGCGGGGCGCGGCGCGTCGATTAGCGCCTGCAGTTCGTCGGGAGAGTGTGAAAGCAGATAGTCGTCTACGCCCTTCGCGTCGCCCAGCGGCAGATACACGGCGCGGAGCACGGCGCCCTTGCGCGCGAGGTGCGCCGTAAGGCGGTCGAGCGCGGCGCGGACCGCGGGCTTGCGCATCACGTCGTTGTCAAAGACGATGCGGACCTCACGGCCGTTGAGGGCGATATAATCCCAGTCCGCCAGGAAGGTCACTCCGCCCAGGTCGTTCTTCCCCTTAAAGTTCCAGACGCCGAGCAGCGCCACCGCGCAAAAGCCGTGCGACACTAGAGCGTCCGCCTTCTTCTGACCTTCAGTGATCCATAGCGGCACGGTAGGATCAGTCAGCGCCGGACGGCACCGTGGCGGGCAGTCGAGGCGCACACCCTTCTTGGGGGGCAGTTCATATTTGCGTGGCTTCCCCTTGGCGTCGAAGCGCGGCACATCGGGCCGCATGGTGTGAAGGCCGTTTCGACCGTCAGGCCCCCACACGGGCAGCACCAGCGCGGGGTGTAGCTGGGTCTGGGCATGACTGAAGCCCAGCGCGCGGAGCGTCTGCGCGCTCGTGGCGCTGAAGTAGCCGCGCTCCTGAATTATCTCGGGCAGAATCCCGCTCTGCGCGTGGAGCTGCGCGAAATGCTCGACTAGCAGCGGCGGCCGGTCGGCGGCTTCAGCGCCCGGCGTCATTGGCTGCCTCGCGCGCTGCGGCGGCCTGCTCAGCGACCCAGGCCTCCAAGTCCGCGAGCCGCACGCGGGCCGCTGCGCCGATCTTGATCACAGGCACCGGCCCGCGTGGTACCAGCACGCGCGTGTACATGACGCTTCGGCCGATGCCGAGCCGGCGGGCGCCCTCCGGGATGGTCACGAGGATCGGTGCGTCGCGAGTCGTAGTCTCCATCGTCCGCCTCTCCTACCTTCGCCCCCGAAAAAACGATGGCGCGACCGAGCGCCCCTCTGGGGGCACCCGGCCGCGCCGGAGCTCGACTCTGGCCGGTAGCTTATGACGGTGCAATGGAGGCCACGCCGGAACTCGGCTCTGGCGCTCCGGGATTACGGTCTGACGGTTTCGGACTTTCGGAAGTAGTCGATCTGCCCACCCTTGACGACGACTGTCACTTCACCGTACTGCAACGAGCGAACGAGGCGGACCAATGCTGCCTCTTTCTCCGATAGCCGCCCGTCGCGCTCGAGCTGCTCCTGCCGCACCATGTCCTACCTCGTGCTAACACTATCCGGGGCGCCTCTCCGTCGGCTGGCAACTAACTCCGCGGCCTCCTCATTCAAGTCCACCCCGAGCACATCATCGTAGAACCTTGCTGGATACCGGCGCGCCTGGTCCGTCGCGATGCCGTAGAACTGAGCAAACGCTTTCCCCGATACCACGGCACCCTTGCCGCTGGGTTGCTTCTGCACCGGATAGGAATTGGGGTCACTTCGCTCCACACGCCGCAGGCCAATAATGCGCTCCTCCGGGTCAAATAGGAGCAGTACCGCCTCCGGTTCCCCGAGCGCCTCAAAGGCGGCATGGTTCAGGCCCAGCGTCCCAGCCTTCTGCACAGTGACCATAGGCTGCGCCACGACGGGCCGAGCGCGCCGGGTAAACACTTCGAACCGCGGCATCAAGCTCCTCCTCAGCCGCTCCATCATCGTAGCTACGTGGTCCGGTGGTTCCTATTATAGCGCGTGTCCAGTTGTTTGGAAAGTTCCTTAGTGCCTGGGATGCTCGAATAGCGTGTGCTATTGCATGCGTCAATGGGTGGCGGCCTTACCGATGGAGTCAGCCTGCTCGTGGATCTGCCAGTGTGTTACGATTGTGAGACAGGCAGGAGCATGTTACGCCGGCGCTCGCACTGGTGTCAGGTGGTCCCCGATGGCGCGATACACCTTCCCAAGCCTTACCGCAACAAGGACCGTTCACAGGCCTTAACGGATTTGTCGAATGCCTGAGTGATGGTTGCAAGCAAAGGAACCTAAGTGCGCGCCGGCCCCCCGACCGCAATAGGCCATCGCCTCCACCGCCACGACCGGCCTGAGTGCCTTCGGCAAGTTGGCGATCACCTCGTCAGGCCGCCGATGCCGATCTCTGGGTCAAGCACAGCGGCCGTAGGCCGGCTGGCAGCTACGGGCACCGCCGTGCATACGTCGCTAAGGCCATTCTGGACGTACCGGTGCAACACTGTGCAGCAACCCAATACCCGCGCGGAAATGACGCATCGCTCTGATACCAACACTGATACCAACCTGCACGGATCGGGGCTGCCCGGGGCGGACGGCGGTGGACAGGTAGCCTTGATTTTCCTACGGTTGTGGATAGCGGCGGATCGGCGCGGACAGCATGCGGCGTACTTCAAAACCGTTGCATCGCCGCCTGAGCGTCGATGGGTGGGTTCGACTCCCATACACCTCCGCCACCAGATTTTGGCGCAAGCACGCCAGATTCCGCGAAGCAGCCCCCGCGTCTCCGAGCGTGAGAGCGTGGGGGTTGCTGCCACACGTCACATGTAATACAACGCACGCAGTGTATCCCGCGTCTCCGAGCGTGAGAGCGTGGGGGTTGCTGCTGCCTGACGGCAAAACTGACGGCAAACCGCTCGGGGACGGTCCTTCACCGCGTGGCGAGCAGCGCGTTCAGCCAGCGCATGGCCTCCGCCTGGCCGCTGGCCGTGGCGTGCGCGTAGACGTTCAGCGTCACCGACGCCTGGAGTGCCCAAGGGGCGGCCACGTCGTGGACGGGTGTGCCGAGCGCCAGCAGGATCGAGGCCGCGCTGTGGCGCAGGTCGTGGACGCGATGGCGGGGCAGCTCCGCGCGGTCGAGCGCGCGGTGGAACGCTTCGTTCACACGGGCAGGATCGAGCGGCCCGCCAATGAGCGTCGAGAACACGAGCCCCTCCTCCTGCCACGCGGGGCCTGCGGCGAGCCGCGCTTCCGCCTGGCGTGCGCGGTGCCGCCGCAGCGCCTCGACGGCACAATCGGCCAGGTGAATCGTGCGGCGGCTGCGCGGCGTCTTCGGCTCGACGAGGACCAGGCCCTTACCGCGCTGCCGCTGGAGCGCGCGGCGCACGGTAAGCTTCCCCGCGGCAAGGTCGAGGTCCTCCCACTTGAGCCCGCTGGCCTCGCCGAGGCGCAGCCCTGCCGTCCCGAGCAGGACCCACAGGCCGTGAGCGGTCGTCGGTGCTGCTCTCGAAGAGCCGTTGGACCTGCGCCACGGAGAGGGGCTGCATCTCACGACGCTCGGGCCGCGGCGCCCATCACCGCGTCACAGGGATTGAACGCGAGCAGTTGCACCTTCACGGCGTAGCGCAGCGCCGTGTGTAGGACGGTGTGCGCCTGCTCGACCGTCCGTCGCGAGAGGCCCTGCTCCAGCAGGGCGCCATAGGCCGCCTGGATCTTCGGCGGCGTCAGCACGGCCAGGCGCTCCCTGCCGATCAGGGGCACGAGCCGCCGCACGTTGAGGCCGTAGATTTCGTAGGTCCTCGGGCGCACGCCGGGCTGCACCACGTCCGTGAGCCACCGCTCGAGGAACTGAGCCGTGCTCTGGCGCTCGAGCGGGATTAGCTGCCCCTGCTGCTGCGCGCGTAGCGCGGCGGTCAGCTTGTACTGGAAATCGCGGCGTGTCCGGCCATAGAACGCGCGCCGCCTCCCGCCTTCGAGCGTTATACGCCCTCCCAGCGCCCATCCGTGCGCTGCCAGATGCTGCGCTCGCCGTGTCCGCGCCTGGCCATGACCACTCTCCTTGCCGTAGTTATGTACCGAACATGGGATGTCCTCTGGCTGGTCCTTCACTCGCTGAAACCCGTGAAGGCCTCGTGCTCCTTTTCAGATGCTGGTGCCTCACTATGGTATTGGCTCTCCAGCCAGCGGCGCAGGGCCGGGGCGGGCACGCGCACGCAGCGCCCCAGGCGCACCACTGGGATGGCGCCTGACGCGATCAGCTCGTAGGTCTTCGAGCGGCCGAGGCTCAGC
>Ga0070741_10015928_pt1 | contig 12643 bp, 12 predicted proteins | sample Coa_R1_4_FD_66440 | JGI IMG/M metagenome (GOLD analysis project Ga0070741, IMG submission 66440) | Surface soil microbial communities from Centralia Pennsylvania, which are recovering from an underground coalmine fire - Coalmine... | ecosystem: Environmental > Terrestrial > Soil > Unclassified ...
TGTCGGGCTCAACTATGCAGATCACGCGGCGGAGAACAATCTGCCTCCCCCTTCCTCGCCCATCTTCTTCTCGAAACTGGCGGCGGTGGTGATCCCGCACCTGGCGCCCATTCCTCTGCCCGCGGCCTCCACGCAAGTCGACTATGAAGCCGAGGTCGCGGTCATGATTGGCAAGCGCGCGGACCGGATCGATGAGACCACAGCTCGCTCCTCGATCGCCGGCTACAGCATCATGAACGACGTCACCGCCCGCGACCTGCAGGTCAAGGACAAGCAGTGGTTTCGCGGCAAGAACTGCAACGGATTTGGCCCCCTGGGTCCGTGGCTGGTTACGCTGGACCAGATTCCCGACCCGCGCAACCTGGAAGTCACGCTGCGAGTCAATGGCGAGACCCGGCAGCATTCCAATACCCGGAACTTGATCTTTTCTCCCGAAGCTCTGGTCTCCATCCTTTCTCAGACGCTGGCGCTTGAGCCGGGAGACGTAATCAGCACAGGCACGCCCTCGGGCATCGGGTTCCACCGCAAACCTCAGGTGTTCCTGCGCGAGGGCGATGCGATCGAGATTGAAGTCTCCGCAGTCGGCATCCTGAAGAATGTCATGAGCGCGGCATAGTGAGCGGCGGGTAGTGGGCCTCATTGGTTTTCCACAGCCCGCAGTTCCATCCTAGCAAGCGCCTTCATAATAATTTCGTGGTCGCGCTTGGTCGGGGATGCTGGCTTCTTCGGTCTTACAAGAGAGCAGATTTCCCCTACTGTCCAGACGTGATCTGATAGTCCAGCCTGCATCGCCGGAGTCACGCGCAAAGTCTGATGCACGCGCCCGAAGTTATAGAACATGAAGTAGAGGGCCACTGAGTGGCAGTGATTCTCAGCCTTCTTGCTGAATCCGTTCGTTAGGCGCGTGAATCTCCGCATCCCCATTCTCATGCTCAAATTCTGCCTCTCGACATAGCTGGTGCTGATATGGCGCGGGTCGGGATCGCCACTTACAACTTTCATGTCGCCTATGCAACGCGCAGGCGAATATCTACGCTCCTCGTCCAGCGAGGGAGCGCCGTAGATTTTCTGCAACTGCGCGTAATCAATATCTGCTCCACATGCGTTCTCAACGGCTTCCAAATAAGCCTTGTGCCCGTCCGTAGTGATCTGCACGCGATTCCTAATTCGGGACGCGCAATCTTCCATAAATTCCTTTGCCCATCCTGAATCGCGCCCGCCTACTAGATAGCTGACGCAGAGCTTAGTGTCAGCATCGATAGCTGTCCACGTCCACACATCTTCCCACGCCTGTTGTTTCTTTTCGGAACGAGTGTTCTTTGCCTTTGAGCCAACGAAGCTCCAGATTTCATCGCACTGCAATCGGCGAACGCGAACGTTACGAACATGCCTGTCGTGGTGTTCCGCACAGGCAGTCCCAAGCTCCGCCAATAACCGCAAAATGGCACCTTTCGAGATGCCAGTCATGCGGCTAGTGCTCCTAACGGAGTTTCCTTCACCAGTGCCATGACTACTCGGGACTTATCGGCAATTCTTAAGCCGGTTGGCGGTACGAGCTGCCAGCGCGATCAACTGGCAGCACAGCTCGGAATCGCCGCGACGGGCGGGTCGTTCAATCTGCGACTTATCACTGCAAAAATGTTTGGGCTCATCAGCTACAACAAAAACGGAGTATCGCTAACGACGCTCGGCCAAAGAATCGTTGATCCGCAGAAGGAGAAGCAAGCGAAGGCTGAAGCGTTCCTGTTGGTTCCGCTTTACAACGCTGTCTATGAGCAGTTCAAAGGCATGACCCTGCCCGGCAATCCTGGGCTTGAAGGTGCGATGGAAACCCTCGGCGTAGCGCCAAAGCAGAAAGACAAAGCTCGCCAAGTATTCCAACGTTCTGCAACTCAGGCTGGATTTTTTGCGTTCGGTAACAATCGGCTCGTCATGCCCTCGATTAAGGCTAGTGCCGCCGAGAATCCAGAATCGAAGGAGAAAAAAGACGGTAAAGAGGATGATAGCAAAGACGAAAAGAAGGAGCGAAACGAAAAGTTAAAACCGTTCCTGTGGCTGTTGGATAAGCTGCCAGAGCCTGAAACCAAGTGGGCGATAGAGGGGCGGAAAAAGTGGCTCCAAACCGCTGCCAACATATTTGACCTAATGTATGAATCCGATGGCAGTTCCGACGAACTGAGCATCACGGTCAAAAAAGATTCTGCGAATCCAAGCGTGCTGCGGCCCGCAGACCGACAGAGCGCATGAGGGGATAAAAGAGTGATGCAACTAAAAATAATACCGAGTAGCTCTCTGTATCCTGCCTATCGAGCAGGGAGCTATGACGAGAAACCCCAAGCCAGCTAACCTTCGCGGGGCGATCTGGCTTGGGGCAGGTAGGCCCGCTCACGCGGGCTGTACGCAACAGCCTATTACAAACTCATTCACCTTTAGCCCAGCGTGCTTTCGCGGCATTCTGGGCTATCGTTTTGCGTTCTTCGGGCGTAAGCTTCGCAGCTCGCGCTCTGCCACCCTTTTTCCCGCCTAGCTTGCCTAGAGCAACGGCTGCTGGATTCTTCGGTTTCGCAGGGAAAATTAGCGGCTTCCGGCGCTCAGGCTTGAGCGGTGCTCCTATGGCGGACTCGACTACCCGTAGGGCATTCTGCACAGAGTCCCCCTTGCTTGAGCGTTTATGCATTCACTTAATCATGCCACAAATAAGGGCAAACGAAAAGGGCTGCTTTTGCAAGCAGCCCTTTTGTTAGAACTCTGCGCTTTTAAGCGGCTTTTCGCTGCAAATCCTTCGTTTGTGATTCGTGAAGGAGCTTCACTACGCCGCCCAATGCTGCTGCGACGACAGCAGCGCTACCTACCGTAACGGCAACGAATTTTAGGAAATCCAACATTTTGCTCACCCCTTCAAACCCAAGTATAAAACGCGAGTCGTTATTAAAACGGCGAGGGAACCAAAAAATAAATCGGTTAAGGACTACAACAATCCCGTAAACCGGGGTCGCCTCACCCCAATGTTTGATGATGGTTGGATTCACGAAGATTCCACCGTTAGCGCCAATGCTCAAGATTGATAGATCCAGCCCTATATCGTTGCAGCTAAACCAGCTTATGGGTTTTTCATCGGCAGCGGCAACCAAAAGGATTACCAAAAGACCCGAAAGTAACGGGATTCCGATATGGGCTATTACCTCGATTTCCATGCTTGCAGATGGTATCACCAGAGGCACTTTTAATGCCAGAGCGCTCAAGCATTAGATTCCCATTGTGGAAAACCAATGAGGCCCACTACCGAGCAGCGGGGCGGCTTGGCTTGATGTTCGTCGAGATGTTACATTGCCTCAGTCTACCTGCCCGAATTTTTGATGGCGCTGAGCCCATGAGAGTTCCCAAAAACGAATCTGGCGGAACGGCCTACTCGGTTCCGGCCATACACCGCACTCTCGACATCATCGAGACGCTGGTTGAAAAGCGAACGCTCACGGTGAGCGAGCTGCACCGTCAATTCAAGATTCCCAAGAGCTCCGCCTACGCCATTTTGCAGACGCTCAAGTCGCGCGGCTACGTGGATAAAGACGAGCTCGATCAATACTCGCTCAGCCTGCGGCTGTTCAGTTTGGGCAGCGCGCTGATGGAGAATCTTGATCTGCGCAAGGCCACATACGCGCTGCTGGAGGAGCTGACCAAGAAGGCTCAGCTTACCGGGCACATCGCTGTGCTGGACGGGAAACAAGCCGTCTACATCGAAAAGATCGAGGTATTAACCAGCGTGCGACTCACGACCTGGCTCGGCCGCCATGTCCACCTGCACTCCACCTCCATGGGCAAGAGCCTGCTTGCATATATGTCGCCCGAAGAAGTGGATGCGCTTCTCGGCAAGGGTCCGCTGCCGCGCCTCACTCCCAAGACCATCGTCAAGCCGGAGCAGTTAAAAGCGGAACTGGCAAAGATTCGCGCGCACGGCTACGCCGTGGGCAATGAAGAGAACGAGCTCGGAGTACGCGGTGTAGCTGCTCCCATATTTGCGAGTTCCGGAAAAGTAGTCGCGGCGGTGAATGTGGGCGCCAGCACCTTCCATATCCGTACCAAGGACATCCCGCGTCTGGGAGCGCTGGTTCGGAGTTACGCGCAGAAGATGTCCAAATGCCTGGGGTACCGAGCAGCTACCGGAACTTAGGCAAGATTCATCGATTTGATGCGCTCCGCCACTTGTTCCTGCACACGCTGATAGAGGCTCCCTCCGTGCGCATCGATGGCGACGATCAGTGGTCCGAATTCACGAACGCGAAATTTCCAGAGGCACTCGGGCATAAGGTCCTCCCACCACACATTCTCGATTTCCTCGATCTGCAGGGTCTCGAGTGCGGCGGCTCCGCCAACGATGGCCAGATAGACGGCGCCGAACTCTTTCATGGCTTCAACGCTTCCTGCCAGCAGCCCGGCTTTACCCACAATGGCGCGTACCCCGTATTCGTGCAGCAGTCCGGGAGCAAAGCGGTCCATCCGGGTGCTGGTGGTGGTGCCGATTGAAATCTTCTCGTATCTGCCGTCAGCAAGCTTCTTCACCCCAGGCGCAGTGTGAATGCATGCCGCGCCCCGGAGATCCGTCGGCGGGCATACACCTTCGTCGAAGATTCTGATCTGGGTCGCATCGCGAATTCCGAACAGCGATCCATTGAGATAGACGCGGTCTTCGAGTTGAAGACGCCGAACGGTGGCTTCGTCGAGAGGGGTGCGGAGGTGATATTCACTCATTGGATTCTGGAAAATTCGCGCTTCATTGCGGCCGGATATCGCCCGAGGAAGAAACAATGGCTTCGGCGCGCTCTCCTCGCCAGCACTGCAGATTCACCGCGACCGGATTCTGACTGATGTGAGTGTGCGCCCATTCGATATGAACCGCCAGCGCGGTAGTCGCGCCTCCAAGCCCTTGGGGTCCAAGGCCGGTGCGGTTGATCTCGTCGAGCAGTTCCCTTTCAAGTTTGGCTACATCGGGATCCGGATTCGAGGAGCCGATCTTGCGAAAACTGCTTGCCTGTTTCGCCAAGCCGGCGGCAACGTCTGAAGTTCCTCCCAGCCCGATGCCCACGATCACCGGAGGACAGGGGCGTGCGCCGGCTTCAAAGATGCAATGCAGAACAAACTTGTGAATGCCCTTGATCCCGTCGGAAGGATTCAGCATTCGCAGGAAGCTCATGTTCTCCGATCCCGAGCCTTTGGGCGCAATCTGCAGCAGGATCTCGTCGGAACCGGGAACGAAGTCCAGATGAATGACCGGAATTCCCTCCCCGGTATTGGTTCCCGTGTGCTTTCTCGTCAGGGGATGAACCGTGTTAGAGCGAAGCGGCCGTTCCCGCGTCGCTCGCTCGCATCCACGCCGCAGCGCCAGTTTCAATTCGGGAATCGATACCGCAGCCGCGGCGCCCACCATGACATTGAAAATCGGCAGGCCCGTGTCCTGGCAAACCAGCGTCTGGTGCTGATCGGCGACGTCGATGTTGTTGAGAATCGTGAGCATCACCTGCTCGGCGGTGCTGTTGTTCTGCTGTTCTTCGGCCGCAAGCCCCCGGCGCAACGCGGAGCGAACGTCGGGGGGAATATCCTGCAGCGCCCGTATATAGAGGTCGCGGGCGGCTTGTTCGAGATTGTCGTAAATGGTTGCCATGTCAGCTGCTCATCTGCGGGGATGCGACCGGCTCGGCCAGCTCCGGCGGATGCAAGCGATGGAAGCGCAACGCGATGAAGCTGACATCGGCGCCCGCATCACTGCGCCGGCGAAGGCAGATTCTCTTCAGCCAATTCGGGTCGCTGCCTGGATAATCGGAGCGGAAGTGAGAACCACGGCTTTCCTTGCGAACCAGTGCGCCGCGCGCGACCAGCTCCGCATTGACGCAGATGTTCATCACATCCAGAGCCTCGTTCCACTCCAGATTGAAGGCAGGAGCGGGGGTTGCGCTCTGGCGCAATGCCCGCTCCCCGATCTCCTCGAGTCCATCCAGGGCAGCTTCCAGGTCTTTGCCGTTGCGGACCAGGCCGACTTTGTCCCACATCAGGAATTCAATTTCGCGGCGCAAGCGGTGGGGACGCTCGCCGTCGGCGCGTTGCAAAGGAGCGGTCCACTTCGAGCAAAGCTCGCGCACGCAGGCTGCAGAGGCCGGCCGGGGCTCGGTCGCTGGCAAAGACTCCGACATCACGTCGCCGGCGACGGCGCCAAAGACAATGGAATCGGCCACACCATTTCCGCCGAGGCGATTGGCCCCGTGAACTCCAGAGGCATCTTCGCCGGCGGCAAAGAGCCCCTCGATACTCGTCCGGCATTCGGTATCGATGTACACCCCACCCATCTGATAGTGCGCGCTGGGAGAGACCTCGACGCGACTGTGGAGCAAGTCGAATCCGTTGTCGCGGCAGCGCTCGACCATTCCGGGAAAGTTCTCCAGCAGGAATTTTTCCCCGAGATGGGTGGCATCGATCCAGACACCCCCATTCGGAGTTCCGCGGCCGGCGATGATTTCGACATAGCTGGAGCGCGAAACTACATCGCGGGTCGCGCGCTCGGCCTTGGCATCGTACCTCTGCATGTAGCGTTCGCCCCGGCCGTTGAACAGGCGTGCGCCGGCGCCGCGCAGTCCTTCTTCCAGCAGCCCGCCGGTCGCGATCGATTGTCCCACCAGCAAACCGGTGGGGTGGAACTGCAGCATCTCGGTATCGGCGAAGGCCGCGCCCGCCCTCCATGCCATTGCCATCCCGTCGCCGGATTTCTCCAGCGAAGGTGAAGAGATACGGTACATTCTGGCTCCGCCTCCGGTCGCGAGCAGCACCGCCTTGGCTTGTGCGGCAATGAACCGGCCGGAGCGTATATCCAGGAGCAACGCTCCGGTCACGCTGCGATCAGAAACAAAAAGGTCCAGCCCCCTGGTCTCCTCGAGAACATGGATGGGGCTCTCCAAAATGAAATCGCGGAGATTTGACATGATCTCGATTCCGGTAAGATCACCGCGATGCACCGTACGATCAAAAGATTGTCCGGCAAATGCCTTCTGATGAATCGTACCGTCGGCATTCCTGTCAAACATGCATCCGATTCGATTTTCCAGCTCGATGATGCGCGCCGGCGCATCTGTCACCAGGCGCCAGGCGAGGTCCTGATCGTTCAGGTAGGCGCCGCCGCGGATGGTGTCGTGCAAGTGCAAATCGAGCGAATCGGCTGAACTGAGGACTGCGTTATAGCCGCCCTGCACCATACGCGTGCAGCCGCTCTGGCCGAGCAGCCCCTTCACCACCACCGTGATGTCCAAATTGGGATCATGGGTATGCGCATGCAGGGCGGCCATCAGACCGGCTCCGCCGGCTCCGAGAATAAGGATGTCAGTCTTCAAGGACTCGACATTCATAGGTGACGAAAAGCCTCAATGCCCCAGTAGGCCCACGCAATTCCGATCATGATCAATATTGTGGCCGTGATCCTTGCGCCGCGGCGCTCGATCCAGCCGAAGTCAAGAATGATTCCGAACAGACCATGAAGACCATGAAAAAGAGCGATCAACAAGAAACTGATATCGATCGCCTGCCACAAAGGATTGGCGACTCGGGCAAGGATCGCCTGATACGACAAGTGGCCGTGACGAATGCTTGCGGTCATGTAGTGCTCTACCCAGAAATGAGCGACCAGCAGCGGAACCAGGGCTGCGCCGGTGATGCGCTGCAGATACCACCAGACCGAGTTGTTTCTCAGCATCATCGCTGCAGCACCGAAAAAACAAAAATGGGAACGGCGCCTGCGACGAACAGGGCGGCGCCGGCGCCCACCACCAAAACCCAAAAAAGCTTTCTCTGCCGGCCGTGGGCAATGCCTAGGTCGAGCACGGTTAAACGAATTCCATTGAATGCATGCAGGATGACGGTGGCCAGCAATCCAATTTCCAGCAGCTTAAAAAAAGGAGTGCCGTAAAAAGCCAGTTGCCGGTCGAAGGCGGCCTGCCCGGCGCTTAGCTGATGAATCGTCTCCACGTGCAAGAAGAGATAAAAGAGCAACAGCAGCCCGGTGACGCGCTGCAGCAGCCATGCGGTCATACCGACCAGCTGCCCGGTGTAGTTGCGCACCACCACTCTGGCTGGAGTGCTCATGCGTTGCTCTCCGCATGGTTTTGCCCCACTCCGCGCTTCAGCAATGTGATGCTGTGAGTCAAATTGATGCCTTTTGGGCATACCGCCCCGCAGTTGAATTGCGTATGACAGCGCCAGACTCCGGCGTGAAGATCGTTGACAGCATCGAGGCGCTCTTGGTGAGCCGCGTCGCGCGGATCCAATATGCGCAGCAGCGCTTTATTGATCGCCGCCGGACCAAGATAGCGCTTGTTCATCCCGGGTATGCTGCAAGCCGCAAAACAGGCCCCGCAAGTGATGCAATCCCGCTTGCCGGGCGTATAGCGGGAATAGTCTGAACCGGCGGGAATGCGGGCCAATTCCCTGGCTTCCGGATCCTTCGGCCGGAAGCGAGGACGAATCCGGCGCCACTGTTCGAAGAACGGGTCGAGCGCGACCGCCAGATCGCGAACCACGGGAAAGTGCGGCAGAGCGGTCAAAGTGACCTGCCGGGATTTGAGCGCCGAGAGGCGCGTCTTGCACGCAAGGCTGGCAACACCGTTAATCCGAATGGCGCACGTCCCGCACATGCCGACACGGCAGGAGCAGCGAAAGGCGAGCGTCGCGTCCTGCTGTTGTCGGATGGCAAAGAGCGCATCGAGAACGGTCATCTCCTCGGCCGCTTCAAGCGCGTAGCTGCTCCACGCTGTGCTGCCGCCCGGGCGGGAACGCTGGATGGAAATCGCGTAGTTCATTAGATCGAACGGCTGTACTTCATATGAAACCGCAGGAGCCATGCAGTGTCAAGCACGAATCGCGCCCGCCGACGCTCGCCTGCTAGTCCAATGCCGCCGGCCGGCTTCTCGCCGTGCGTCCCATGGCGAGGCCGATGATCACCAGGATGAGTGCCACAATGGAATCGGTCGCGCGCGCGCGCATGGAGACCGAACACAACCCGGCCACGCCCAGCAGAGCCCCGATGGCGACAGTAATAACCGCGATTTCCTTCTCCGGTCTCGAGGAAGATTCGGGGGCGCGCACCGGAACCTTGAGCTCGCGGAAAAACCTCTCGATGCGCTCGCGTTCCTCGTTCCCTTGGCGCAGGAACCGGCTTCCTATCCACAGGCCGGCGATGGTCGCGGCGGTGTTCAGCAGGATGGAGGTTCCGTCAAAGTTGCGCAGCCAGTGATCGGTGTGGCGCGAGGCTGCGGAGAACCGCACCAACAGCATGATCAGCCCGCAAGCGCTTCCGCCGCAGTATCCGACCAGCGCGCCCTTCCAGGTGAGCCGGCGCACGGTAAGAGCGGCGAGCAACGGCAGATAAGAGGGAGCAAGGAATACGCCAGCCACCGTCACCATCAGTTCCAAAAGAGATTGCTGGCCGCTGAAGGCAATCCACAAGCTGCAGCTCAGCGATGACAATCCCACTATCACGGTGATGACGCGCGCCGCACGCAGGAGATGTACCGGCGTCGCCGCAGGACGAAACAGCCGATGATAAACATCCTCGCTTAGAACGCTGGCAATGGAGCTGAAGTCGGAGCTGACGGTAGCCATGGTGGCCGAGAGCAACGCCGCGATGACCACGCCAATCATGCCGGCGGGCAGCAGCTTCAGAACCAGCAGCACGTAAGCGTCGGCGGTGCGGTGCTGTGCGACCAAATCGGGAAGCAGCTTGTAGCCGATGATCGACGGCAAAATCATGATGGGAGCTCCGACAAAATTCAGGGCTGCGGAAAGGTACGCAGCCTTGGCCGCATCCTTTTCGTTCTGAACGGAGTAATACTTCTGCGCCAACGCCCAGGATCCGTTGTAGCTGATTGCGATCAGTACCGCGAAGCCGAGCAGGTAAATTCCGCTATAGGGACCATTCAGCGGCCGGAAGAAGCCCGCAGGCAAATGCGAGAATGCCGCGCTGATCCCGCCGGCATGCCAGATGGCGAGCGGCAGCAGCAGCAGCATTGCCAAAATCTTCATCAGGAACTGGACATAGTCGGTGATGGTCAGCGCCCACAGCCCGCCGAGCAGGGTGTAGAGAATGGTGACAAGACCACAGGCGAGAATCGCCCAGTGAATCGCGATTCCCATGCTGGATGTGAGAAACAAGCTCGTGGCAAAGATCTTCAGCCCGTCCTCGAACACTTTCATGGGAATGCCGGCCCATGCAAAGAGCTGGCGAATTCCGATGTTGAAGCGGCGTTCGAGAAATTCCACCGGAGTAATGACTCTGGCCTGGCGCCAGCGCCTCGCAAAAATCATTCCGCCGAGAACGCAGGCCGGCACCGTCACCCAAAATAACGTCACCGATACCCAGCCGTAGGTGTAGCCAATCTGAGCGTAAGCGACAAAGGACAGCGCGCTGAAGCTGGACATGTAGTGCGAAACGCCCGCCAGCCACCAGGGAATCTGGTGACCACCGGCGAAAAAATCTTTGGCATCGCGCATGCGCCGGCGGAAGCGCATGCCAATCCAGACCACCAGAAGGAAGTAACCGGCGATGACGAGCACATCGGGCGGAGTAAGGGAAAAAGTGTGCGGCATGGATGTTCGCCCCGCGGGCGGAAGCGGCTTCACCTCCTGATCGGAGACAAATGCGGTCGCGAGTGTTGACGCAACCTTCGGGGTCCACTACTCTGGTCTGTACAATATAACGAAACATCGTTCTATATAAAGAACGCATTGACTCCGTCGCGCATGCTCCCAGATCCGGCTGCAAAACCCTCAGCGCGCTCCAACCCCGCGGTCGCGTCCGAGATACTCGAGAGCGACTATGGCAACAGCTTCATTGATCGTGTGCCTGACCCGGTAAAAGGGAGAACCTAGCCCTCATGCGCTATGGCTTCGTGCTCGATCAGGATCGGTGCATCGGGTGTCATGCCTGCACCGTGGCATGCAAAGAAGAAAATCACGTGCCCATCGGGGTGTTTCGCACCTGGGTAAAGTACGTCGAGAAGGGCCAGTTCCCGCACACCAGCCGCCACTTCGGAGTGATGCGCTGCAATCATTGCGACGCCGCTCCCTGCATCGAGATCTGTCCCACCCGGGCGCTTTACCGTCGCTCCGACGGGATCGTCGACTTCGACAGCGAGCGCTGCATCGGATGCAAAGGCTGCATGCAGGCCTGCCCTTACGATGCGCTGTATATCGATCCGGACACGAACACGGCAGCCAAATGCAACTTCTGCGCCCATCGCATCGAGGCGAACCTGCAGCCGGCTTGCGTAATCGTCTGTCCCACACAGGCGATCGTGGCGGGCGATCTGGATAGCCCGTCGAGCCAGGCAAGCCGCATGGTGGCCGCGGAAAAAGTATCGGTACGCAAACCGCACAAAGGCACTCAGCCGAAGGTCTTCTATGTGGGCGTCGAGGGCGATGTGCTGCAGCCGACGCGGTTGTCGCGGCAAAACACCTATGCCTGGGCTGAGCGCAGGGACTTGGCTGACACGGAATCCGAGTTCAACCCGGCGAGCACTCGCGCCGTGTATGACGTTGCCCATCGTGCGCCATGGGGCTGGAAAATCGCAGCCTATCTTTGGACCAAATCGATCGCTGCGGGAGTGCTCCTGGTGGCCGCTATTCTGCTGGGGCTGGGCAGCGCCGAAAAGATAGTCACTGTAGTGAGTCCCATTCTTGCACTTGGCGCGCTCGGCTTAACCACTCTATTGCTGGTATTTGACCTCAAGCGTCCGGATCGCTTTTTGTACCTGTTCACCAGGTCCAACTTCCGTTCCTGGCTGGTGCTCGGCGGTTACATCCTGATGGCGTATGGACTGGCAGCCTTCCTGTGGCTGCTTCAAGGCGCACTTGCCGCGCGCATCTCCGGCGTTCTGGCTGTATGCACCGCGGTGCTGGCGGTCGCCAGCGCCTGCTATTCCGCCCTGCTTTTCGCGCAGGCAAAGGGACGCGACTTCTGGCAGAGCCCGATGTTTCTCTGGCACCTGCTCGCGCAAGCGTTGATCGCCGGCTCTGCCTGCCTCTGGATCGCAGGAACGATGAGTCACGCGCAGGCCGGCCTGATATGGCGATCAGCGTTGGTTCTGCTGATCTCAGTGGCAGCGAGTTTCATTATGGTACTGTGCGAAATTGCCCTCCCGCATGCCGGTGAAGATCAGCGACTGGCCGTGCGCGCGCTCATCCGAGGCCGCTATGCACTCCGCTTTTGGATCCTGACCATTGTTCTTGGGCAGCTCCTCCCCATTGGACTCAGCGCCCTGTTCCTCGAATCGGTCCTGCACTCGGGGGCCGCGTGGATCGCCTCGCTGGCGGCGCTGGCGGGGCTGTTTTCGTTCGAAGATCTGTGGGTGAAAGCAGGACAAGCAGTGCCGTTGAGCTAGAGCAGATGAAAGGTAAACTTCCCCTCAATCCGGATGCGCAAAGGCTGGATCCGTCGCACGAGCTGGCCAGCTTCCCTCCCCCCGAGCAATGGAACGATTGGATCGAGTACGACTCCTCGCAATGGCCGCGCAAGGTGGAGAGGCGCTACTCGCTCATACCAACCATCTGCTTCAACTGTGAAGCCGCCTGCGGGCTGCTCGCTTACGTGGATAAAGAGAAGCTGCGCATCGCC
>Ga0070741_10015929_pt1 | contig 12641 bp, 25 predicted proteins | sample Coa_R1_4_FD_66440 | JGI IMG/M metagenome (GOLD analysis project Ga0070741, IMG submission 66440) | Surface soil microbial communities from Centralia Pennsylvania, which are recovering from an underground coalmine fire - Coalmine... | ecosystem: Environmental > Terrestrial > Soil > Unclassified ...
AGCCGCTTCTCCCGAGGGATGTCGACCCCGGCGATACGTGCCATGCCCCTCCTCCTAGCCCTGGCGCTGCTTGTGCCGGGGGTTCTCGCAGATCACCATCACCACGCCGTGGCGGCGGATGATCTTGCACTTCTCACAGATGGGTTTGACGCTCGGCCGGACCTTCACCGCCGCTCCTATTTGTATCGATAGGTGATCCGGCCCCGGGTGAGGTCGTAGGGGGTCAGCTCCACCTGGACCCGGTCGCCCGGAAGGATCCGGATGTAGTTCATGCGCATCTTCCCGGAGATGTGCGCCAGCACCTTGTGGCCGTTCTCGAGCTCCACCCGGAACATGGCGTTCGGGAGTGGCTCGACGACCGTCCCCTCCACGAGGATCGCATCGTCCTTGGGCTTCGCCAGGGGGAACCACCTACGCTTCCACTGTTTCCATGCCGCGAGCAGCCCACGGCCGCTCAAGCCAGACCGCTCAGTATAAGCCCATCGACCACGCACGGCGAAGCGTCAAGAGGCCAGGAGGTGGGCGGCCCACTGAGGAGGTGGGCGGCCCGGTGTCCGCGCAGCCGTACGCTCCATCAGCGGAGCGGACACCGGGCCGCCAACCGCCCACCGCCCACCGACCGCCTACGGCAACGTCAGCACCAGAGCCCCGTGCTCGGTCACCGCGATCGTGTGCTCGAAGTGGGCCGACAACGATCCGTCCCGCGTCACCACCGTCCACCCGTCGTCGAGCGTCTCCGTCTCCGCCTTGCCCTGGTTGACCATCGGCTCGATGGCGAGGACGTAGCCCTCCTTGATCCGCACCCCCCGGCCCGGCTGGCCGTAGTTGGGGATCGGCGGCTCCTCGTGCATGGCCGTCCCGATGCCGTGGCCGACGTACTCCCGGACGACCGTGAACCCGGCCCCGACCGCCACGGCCTCGACCGCCGCCCCCACGTCGCCCAGGTGCTTCCCGGCCTCGATCTGGCGGATGGCGTCGTCGAGCGAGCGGCGGGTGACGTCCATCAGGCGCGTCGCCTCGGCGTCCACCTCCCCGATGGGGATCGTGATGGCGGCGTCGGCGTGCCAGCCCTCGATGATGGCCCCGGCGTCGATCGAGAGGATGTCGCCCTCCTCGAGCCGGTAGTCGCCGGGGATGCCGTGGACGATCACGTCGTTGGGTGACGTGCAGATCACCGCCGGGAAGCCGTGGTAGCCGAGGAAGTTCGACCGGGCGCCGCGCCGCTCGAGGACGTCCCGGGCCACCCGGTCGATGTCGAGCGTCGTGGCCCCGGGACGGGCGGCCTCGGTGCACTTCTCGTGCATCTCCGCCACGACGCGACCCGCCTTGCGCATCAGGGCGATCTGGGCCGGGGTCTTGCGGGTGATCACCGCGGGTCCCCGGTGACGGCGGACCCCGGCGGCACGGAGAGCCGCCGTTCGCGCGCCGCGTCGACCGCGGCGATGATGCGGTGGAACACGTCGTCCGGCTCGCCGTCGCCGTCGACGGTGATCAGGAGCCCGAGCTCCTCGTAGAAGTCGAGCAGGGGACGGGTGTCGCGCTCGTAGAGCTCCAGCCGGCGCCGGACGGCCTCCGGCTGGTCGTCCTCCCGCTGGACGACCTCGCCGCCGTCCTTGTCGCAGGTCCAGTTGACCTTGGGCGGATGGTCGACGTGGTAGGTGGCGCCGCACGTCCGGCAGACCCGCCGCCCGGAGATCCGGCGCAGGACGACGTCGGTCGGGACGTCGATGTCGACGGCGGCGTCCAACCCGTCCGGCCCGAGGAGCCGCCGGAGCTCCTCGGCCTGCACCCTCGTGCGCGGGAATCCATCGAGGATGAACCCGGCGTCGACGGCGTCCTCCTTCGCCAGGCGCTCGGCCACCACGCCGATCACCACGTCGTCGGGCACGAGCTCACCGCGCGTCATGAACTCCTTGGCCTTGAGCCCGAACGGCGTGCCCGACGCCGCCGCCGCCCGGAACATGTCGCCGGTGGAGATGTGCGGCGCGCCGTAGTAGGCCGCGATCCGCACCGCCTGAGTGCCCTTGCCCGCCCCCTGCTTGCCGAGGACGAGGAGCCGTACTCCTGAACCCATGAGCTACCGAAGACACCCCTCGTAGTTGCGCGCCAAACGGGAGGCTGGTGCAGCCCGCCAGTCTACCGGTTCGTCAGCGCATTTCCCCGGGGCGGGGGCCGTTTTACTCCGCCGGGCGGCTCGACGGTCTCGACGGTGCCGCCCGCCGCCCGGATCGCGTCGGCCGCCGAGGCCGAGACCGCGTGGACCCGCACGGTCAGCGGCTTCGAGATCTCGCCCCGCCCGAGAAGCTTCACGAGGCCGTGCTTGTGGACGAGCCCCCGGGCCCGGAGGGTCTCCGGTGTGACCTCGGTGCCGGCCTCGAAGTCGTCGAGCCCGTCGAGGTTGATGATCGTGTACTCGATGCGGAACGGGTTCTTGAAGCCTTTCAGCTTCGGGGTCCGCCGGACGAGCGGGGTCTGGCCGCCCTCGAACTTGGGCGGGATCTTGCCCCGGCCCCGGGTGCCCTGGCCTTTGGTGCCGGTACCGGCCGTCTTGCCCCGTCGGCCGCCGACGCCCCGGGCGACCCGCCGCTTCTTCGGGTTCGAGCCCGGCGCCGGCTTCAAATCATGGATCTTGGTGGGCATGGGCTTACTGCTCCTCCACAGAGACCAGGTGGGGCACGCGGGCCACCATGCCCCGGATCTCCGGCCGGTCGGGCAGGACATTCGACGAGTTGATCCGGCCGAGCCCGAGCGCCCGCAGCGTCCCCCGGGCCTTCGGCTTCGAGCCGATGGCCGACTTCACCAGCGTGACCTTGATCTGCCCCGCCATCACGGCACCTCGACGACGGCCCGCTGCGGCCGGTTGCGCTCGTTGTAGGCCCGGAGCATGCCGACGGGAGTGACTTCCTCCGGCGACTTGCCCCGGATGCGGGCGATGTCCTCCGGCCGCTTCAGGCCGGAGAGCCCGGCGATGACCGACCGGGCGACGTTGATCGGGTTCGACGAGCCGAGCGACTTGGCCAGCACGTCGTGGACGCCGGCCGCTTCCAGGATGGCCCGGCCGGCGCCGCCGGCGATGACGCCGGTGCCGGGGGCGGCCGGCTTGAGCAGCACCCGGCCGGCGCCGTGCTCGCCGATGATCTGGTGGGTGATCGTCGAACCGGCCAGCGGAACCTTGATGAAGTTCTTCTTGGCCTCCTCGATGCCCTTCTGGATGGCGGCCGGCACCTCCTTGGCCTTGCCGAGGCCGAGCCCGACCTGCCCGGCGGCATCGCCCACGACCACCAGGGCCGAGAACGAGAACCGCCGGCCGCCCTTGACGACCTTGGCCACCCGGCGGATCTCGATGACCCGCTCCTCGTACTGGCTGTCGGACGCCGACTCCCGCCGCTGCCCGCCGCCTCCTCCTCGTTGACCAGCCATAGCTCTCTTTCAGACCTCGAGTCCGGCCGCCCGGGCGCCGTCGCAGAGGGCGGCAACGCGGCCGTGGTAACGGAACCCGCCGCGGTCGAAGACCACGCGCTCGATTCCGGCGGACTTGGCGCGCTCACCGACGAGCTCGCCGACCTTCTTGGCTGCCTCCACGGTACCCGTCGCACCGCCGCGCTGCCCCGGCTCGGCCGTCGAGGCCGCGGCCAGGGTGCGCCCGGTGGTGTCGTCGATGACCTGGGCGTAGATGTGCTTGTTGGACCGGAACACGGCCAGCCGCGGCCGCTCCGCGGTGCCACTGACCCGCTTCCGCACCCGGCGGTGCCGCTTGACCCTCGCTTCGGCGCTTCCAACAGCCATCTCGGTCTACCTCGGTTATGGGGGGTCCTCGGGGGGCTCCGCCCCCCGAGTGCCTACTTCTTGCCGGCCTTGCCGGCCTTGCGCAGGATGCGCTCGCCGGCGTAACGAACGCCCTTGCCCTTGTAAGGCTCGGGCTTGCGGATCTTGCGGATGTTGGCCGCCACCTGGCCGACGAGCTCCTTGTCGGACCCCCGGACGGTGATGCGCGTCGGGGCCGGCACCTCGAAGGTGATGCCTTCGGGGGCGTCGACGTGGACGGGGTGGGAGAACCCGAGGGCCAACTCGATCTTGTTCGGCCCCTGGGCGGTGGCCCGGTAGCCGACCCCGACGATCTCGAGGTCCTTGGCGAAGCCGTCCGACACGCCGACGACCATGTTGTTCACCAGCGACCGGGTGAGGCCGTGGAGGGCGCGGTGCTGCCGCTCGTCGGACGGGCGGGTGACGATCAACTCGTCGCCCTCCCGGGTGACGGTGATGTCGGGCACGAGGTCGCGCTCGAGCGTGCCCTTCGGGCCCTTGACGGTGACGTGGGTGCCGTTGAACGTCACGTCGACGCCGGACGGAATGGGGATCGGCTTGCGGCCGATGCGAGACATTTATTTCCTCACCAGATGTGGCAGAGGACCTCGCCGCCGACCCGGCGCGCCCGCGCCTCGCGGTCGGTGAGGAGACCCTGGTTGGTGGACAGGATGGCGACGCCCATGCCGCCGAGCACCCGCCCGACGCTGTCGGCCTTGCTGTAGACCCGCAGGCCCGGCTTCGACACCCGCTTGATGCCGGTGATCGTCCGCTTGCGCTCGGGGGTGTACTTCATCTGCACGATGAGCTTGCGGCCGGGGTGGCCGGCGTCGCCCTCCACCCGGTGGCCGGCGATGTAACCCTCGCGCTCGAGGATGGCGGCCAGCGCCTCCTTGAGCTTGGACGAGGGCATGGCGACCTCGTCGTGCATGGCGACGTTGCCGTTGCGAATCCGGGTCAGCATGTCGGCGATGGGATCGGTCATGGTCATGGTCTTACCTACCAGGAGGACTTGGTGACGCCGGGAACCTCGCCCGCATGGGCCATTTCCCGGAGGCAGATCCGGCAGAGGCCGAAGCGGCGGTACACGGCCTTCGACCGCCCGCACCGCCGGCAGCGGGTGTAGGCGCGGACCTTGAATTTGGGCTTGCGCTGCTGCTTCTCGATGAGCGCCTTCTTGGCCACGGCCGCTTACGTCCTTTCCCCGGACCGCCGGAACGGGAAGTTGAAGGCCTCGAGGAGCGCCTTCCCCTCGGCGTTCGTCCGGGCCGTGGTCACGATCGTGATGTTCATCCCCCGGACGGTGTCGACCTTGTCGTAGTCGATCTCGGGGAAGATCAGCTGCTCGGTGACGCCGAAGTTGTAGTTGCCGCTGCCGTCGAACCCGTCGGGGTCGAGGCCCCGGAAGTCACGGATGCGGGGAATGGCCAGCGTGATCAGCCGGTCGAAAAACTCCCACATCCGGTCGCCCCGGAGGGTGACCTTGACGCCGATGGAGTTGCCCTCCCGGAGCTTGAAGCCGGCGATCGACTTCTTGGCCTTCGTCACCAGCGGCTTCTGGCCCGTGATCTGGCGCAGGTCGGCCACCGCCCCTTCGAGCAGCGACGCCTGCTGGGTGGCTTTGCCAACCCCGCAGTTGACGACGATCTTCGTGAGCCGGGGGACCTCCATGGGGTTGGACAGCCCCAGCTGTTCCTTCAGCCGGCTCTTGATCTCGTCGTCGTAGCGGGCCCGCAGCCGGGGCTTGGCGGGGGCTTCCAGTGTGTCGGGCATCACAGGTCACCCTGGCACTTGCGGCAGATCCGGACCTTCTTCCCGCCCTCCACGAGCCGGTAGCCGGTGCGGGTCGCCCCGCACGAGCCGCAGATGAGGGCGACGTTGGAAGCGTGGATCGGCATGTCCTTGTCGATGATCCCGCCCTGCATCGTCGCCCGCGTCGGCCGCTGGTGGCGCTTGGCCATGTTGATGCCCTCGACGATGACCTTGTTCTTGGCCGGGAGGACGCGCATGATCACGCCGTCCTTGCCGAGGTCCTTCCCGGCGATGACCCTGACGCGGTCGCCTTTCTTCAGCTTCACGACTACAGCACCTCGGGGGCGAGGGAGATGATCCGCATGAACTTCCGGTCCCGCAGCTCCCGGCCCACCGGGCCGAAGATACGGGTGCCGCGGGGTTGCATCTGGTCGTTGACCAGCACCGCGGCGTTCTCGTCGAAACGAATGTAGCTGCCGTCGGGCCGGCGCTTCTCCTTGGTGGTGCGGACGACGACGCACTTCACGACATCGCCCTTCTTGACCGCCGCCCCGGGGATGGCGTCCTTCACGGTGGCCACGAAGACGTCGCCGATGGTGGCGTAGCGCCGTCTCGTGCCCCCCAGCACCTTGATGCACAGGACCGTCTTGGCCCCCGAGTTGTCGGCCACCTTCAGGCGGCTCTCCTGCTGGATCATCGCCTCACCGGGCCCGCTCGAGAACTTCGATGACCCGCCACCGCTTGAGCTTGGATGTCGGACGGGTCTCCTGCACTCGCACCCGGTCGCCCTCCTTGAGGTCGTTGACCTCGTCGTGGGCGTAGAGCCGGGTCGTGCGCTGCAGTGTCTTCTGGTAGCGGCTGTGGCGGACGCGCTCGATGACGGCCACGACGACGGTCTTGTCCATCTTGGTGGACACGACCGTGCCGTCGCGGACCTTGCGGCGGTTCGGGCGCCCGGTGTCCTGCGCCGTGGCGTCGGTCGTGGGGGTGGTGTCGGTCATTCCTTCTCACCGGCCTCGGCAGCTTCGGCGGCGGCGATCTCTTTTTCCCGGAGGATCGTGAGGATCCGGGCGATGTCCCGCTTCACCGTCCGCAACCGGGCCGAGTTGTCGAGCTGCCCGGTCACGATCTGGAACCGCAGGTTGAACACCTCCTGCTTGGCCTCGGCTAGGCGGTGCTCGAGTTCGGTCTCGTCTGCCTCGCGGTGGGTTGCCGCCTTGCTGGGCATCAGGCCTCCTCCTCCCGCAGCACGAAACGCGTCTTGATCGGCAGCTTGTGGGCGGCGAGCCGCATGGCCTCGCGGGCGGTGGGCTCGGGGACACCCGACAGCTCGAACATGATCCGGCCCGGCCTGACCACCGCCACCCACCGCTCCGGGTTGCCCTTGCCGGAGCCCATGCGGGTCTCGGCCGGCTTCTCGGTGATCGGCTTGTCGGGGAAGATGTTGATCCAGACCTTTCCCCCGCGCTTGATGTAGCGGGTCATGGCAATACGGGCCGCCTCGATCTGGCGGTTCGTGATCCAGCCGGGTTCGAGCGACTGGAGGCCGTAGTCGCCGAAGTTGACCTTGGTGGCCCCCTTGGCGACACCGTCCATCCGCCCTCGCTGCACCTTCCGGTGCCGGACCTTCTTGGGCATCAACATCGTTCTCGTACCTGCTAATCCTCATCGCCCCGGAAGTGGGGCGTCTCGTGATGCTGGCGGGTCCGCCGCTCGATCTCCTCTTCCTCGGCCAGGAGCCGCTCCAGCTCGGGATCGGCCTCCCGGACGACGGGCATCGGTTGCCCCTCTTGCCCTTCCTCCGACACCACGGCCTCGACCGCCACCGGCTCGGCCTCGGGCCGGCGGCGGCCACCGCCGGCGCTGATGACCCGGCGGGGCCGGGCCTGGCCGGCTGTCTCGCCCACCGCCATGGCCGCTTCCTTGGCGATCTTGTCCTCGCTGCCGGCCCGGTAGGGCAGGATGTCGCCCTTGTAGATCCAGACCTTGACGCCGATGCGGCCAAACGTCGTGCGGGCCTCGGCGAGGCCGTAGTCGATGTCGGCCCGCAGCGTGTGGAGCGGCACCCGACCCTCCCGGTACCACTCCCGGCGGGCCATCTCGGCGCCGCCCAGCCGGCCGGAGCACTGCACCCGGATGCCCTGGGCGCCGGCCTTCATGGCCGTCTGGACGGCCCGCTTCATGGCCCGGCGGAACGAGACGCGACCGGTCAGCTGGTCGGCCACGCCCTGGGCGATGAGGTTGGCGTCGAGCTCGGGCTGCTTGATCTCCTGGATGTTGAGCTGGATCTTCGGGTTGCCGGAGATCTTGAACAGGCCCTGGCGGAGGCGGTCGGCCTCCACGCCCCGCCGGCCGATGACGATGCCGGGCCGGGCGGTGTGGACGTCGATCCGCAGCCGGTCACGGGTGCGCTCGATCTCGACCCGGCTGACGGCCGCCCGGCGGAGCTGGGCGTCGAGGTACTTGCGGATGCGAACGTCCTCGGTGAGGTAGTCGGTGTACTCGCGATCGGCGAACCAGCGCGACTTCCAGTCGGTGACGATCCCGAGGCGGAACCCGTAGGGGTTGACCTTCTGACCCATTACTTGCCTTCCTCTTCCTCGGGCGGAGTCTCTGTCTCGGCGGCGGGCGCCTCGCCCTCGCCCTCGGCGGCGGGTTCCTCGGCGGCGGGTTCCTCGGCCGCGGGTTCCTCGGCCGCCGGTTCCTCGGCGGCCGGGCCGGGCTCGACCTCGGCCACCGACGGCTCTTCCGGAAGCTGCTCCTCGGCGACTTCTTCTTCCGGGGCCGGGGCGGCGGGTGCGGCGGCCTTCGCCTTGCCCTTGCCGGCCTTGGGCGCTTCCTCGGCCGCCCGGCGGCGCCGCGGCAGCACGCCGCGGCGGCGCTGCGTGCCGGCGGCGCTGTCGCGCCGGCGCCGGGCCTGCAACTCGTCGTCGGACAGCCGGGCCACGACGACGGTGACATGGCACGTCCGCTTCCGGATGCGGGTCGCCCGGCCCCGGGCCCGCGGCCGCCACCGCTTGATGGTGGGGCCCTCGTCGGCGTAGGCCAACGACACCTTGAGCTCATCGGCCGGGATGTTGAGGAGGTTGTCGGCGTTGGCCACCGCCGAGTTCAGGACCTTCAACACCTCCCGCGCCGGGCCCCGCTCGCTGAACTGCAGCACGTGGCGGGCGTCGTCGACGTCGAGGCCACGGATGAGGTCGAGCACCTCGCGGACCTTGTAGGCCGACGTCCGGAGGTACTTGAGCGTGGCCCTCGTCTGGGGCGTTTCCTTGGTGGCGGTGTCAGCCATGGCGAGGGTCCCCTACCGCCGGCTCGAACGTTCCTGGCCGGCGTGGTACCGGAACGTGCGGGTGGGGGCGAACTCCCCGAGCTTGTGCCCGACCATCGCCTCGGTGACGTAGACGGGGACGTGCTTGCGCCCGTCGTGCACGGCGATGGTGTGCCCGACCATGTCGGGGATGATCGTGGACCGGCGGGACCACGTCTTCACGACCCGCTTCTCGCCGGTCTGGTTCAGCCGCTCCACCTTGACCCGCAGGTGGTCGTCGATGAACGGACCCTTCTTGAGACTCCTCGGCATTCCCTACCTCCGGGCCCCGCGGGCCCGCCTCCGGCGGATGATCATCTGGTCGGAGGCCTTGTTCTTGGCCCTCGTCCGGCCCTCTTTCTTTCCCCACGGCGACGTGGGGTGGCGGCCGCCGGAGCTCTTGCCCTCGCCGCCGCCGAGCGGGTGGTCGACCGGGTTCATGGCCACGCCCCGGGTGTGCGGACGCCGGCCCTTCCACCGGGCCCGACCGGCCTTGCCCAGCGAGACCAGCTCGGCCTCGGCGTTGCCCACCGAGCCGACCGTGGCCCGGCAGTCGATCGGGACCCGGCGCATCTCCGTCGACGGCAGCCGGAGGGTGGCGAAGTCGCCCTCCTTGGCCACCAGCTGGATGCTCATGCCGGCGCCCCGGGCGATCTTGCCGCCGGCGCCGGGCTTCATCTCGACGTTGTGGATCACCGTACCGACCGGGATGTAGCGCAGCGGCAGGGCGTTGCCGGGGCGGATCTCGGCGCCCTGACCCGACATGAGGACGTCGCCCACCGCGACCCGGGCCGGGGCCAGGATGTAGCGCTTCTCGCCGTCGGCGTAGTGGAGGAGGGCGATCCGGGCGTTGCGGTTGGGGTCGTATTCGATCGTGGCGACCTTGGCCGGGATGCCGTCCTTCTCCCGGCGGAAGTCGATCACCCGGTACTTCTGCTTGTGGCCGCCGCCGACGTTGCGGGCCGTGAGCCGGCCGTGGACGTTGCGGCCGCCGGTCGACGGCTTGGCCCGCAGCAGTGACTTCTCGGGCCGGTCGGTGGTGATCTCGGCGAAGTCGGAGACGGACTGGAACCGGCGCCCGGGGCTGGTCGGCTTGCGCTTGCGGAGGGGCATTCCCGTCAGCTCCCGAAGATGTCGATGCGGCCGTCGCCCGCCACGGTCACGATCGCGCGCTTCGTGGTGGCTCTCTGACCGAACGTGTTGGTCCGTCGGTTGCGCTTCCGCTTGCCCCGCCGGTTCATGGTCGTGACGTTGGTCACCGTGACGTTGAAGATCTCCTGGACCGCCTGGCGGATCTCGATCTTGTTGGCGTCGGGGGCGACCACGAAGGTGTAGATGTTCTGATCCAGCAGGGCGTAGGACTTCTCGGAGACGACCGGGCGGAGAATGATGTCGCGAGGATCCTTGCTCACGACGCCCCCCCTCCCCGGGCGGACAGCGCCTCGAGCGTGGCCGAAGTGAAGATCACCCGGTCGGCCACGAGGACGTCGTAGGTGTTGAGCTCCTCGACGAGGACGATGTCGACCCGGTCGCCCAGGTTGCGGAACGACCTCCAGGCGACGTCGTCGTCCCGGCGCAGCACCACCAGCACCCGCTCGTCGGCGGCCACGCCGATGGCGTCGAGGGCGGCGATGGCGTCCTTCGTCCGGGGGGCGGCGAAATTCCAGTCGTCGACGACGGTGACCATCCCGGCGGCGGCCCGGTCGGACAGGGCCGAGCGCAGCGCCAGCCACACCATCTTCTTCGGCGTCCGCTGGCGGTAGCTGCGGGGCTGGGGACCGTGGGCCACGCCACCGCCCCGCCAGTGCGGGGCCCGCGACGAACCCTGCCGGGCCCGGCCGGTCCCCTTCTGGCGCCACGGCTTCGAGCCGCCGCCGGAGACCTCGGAGCGGTTCTTGGTGGCGTGGGTGCCGGAGCGGGCCGCCGCCAGCTGGGCGGTGACGACCTGGTGCATGACCGGCACGTTGGGCTGGATTCCGAAGATCGCCTCGGGCAGCGGCGCGTTCTGCAGGACCTCGGCCATCAGCGCGCCGCCCCCTTCACGGCGTTGCGGACGAAGACCAGGCCGCCGGCCGGGCCGGGGACGGCACCCTTGATCAGCAGGAGGCCCCGCTCGGCGTCACCCTCGACCACCTCGAGGTTGAGCGTGGTCGTGCGGACGTTGCCGTACTGGCCGGCCATCCGCATCCCCTTGAACACCCGGGCCGGGGTGGCGCAGGCGCCGACGGATCCCGGGGCGCGGTGCTTCTTGTGGTTGCCGTGGGCGGCGCCTTGGCCCTTGAAGTTGTGCCGCTTCATGTGGCCGGAGAAGCCGTGGCCCTTGGAGATGCCGGTGACGTCGACCCGCTCGCCGGTGGCGAAGACGTCGGCCTGGATCACCTGGCCGATCGTGAAGGCGGAGCTGTCGTCCACCCGCATCTCGGCCAGGTGCTTGGCGACGGCCTGGTTGACCTTCTTGAAGTGGCCGGTCTCGGGCTTGTTGATCCGCCGCGCCTTCACGTCGCCGAACGCCAGCTGGATGGCCGAGTACCCGTCGCGCTCCGGGGTTTTGACCTGGACGACGCGGCACGGCCCGGCCTGGATGACCGTGACCGGGACCGCCCGGTTCTGCTCATCCCAGATCTGGGTCATGCCGATCTTCTGGCCGAGGATGCCGCGCTTGGAAGCCATCGCCCTATGCCTGCTGGATCTTGATCTCGATGTCGACGCCGGCCGGCAGGTCGAGCCGCTGGAGGGAGTCGACGGTCTTCGGCGACGGCTCGAGGATGTCGAGCAGCCGCTTGTGGACGCGCATCTCGAAGTGCTCGCGGGAGTCCTTGTCGATGTGCGGGGAGCGGATGACGCAGTACCGGTGGATCTCGGTGGGCAGCGGGACGGGGCCCCGGACCCGGGCCTGCGTGCGGACGACCGTCTCGACGATCTTCTTCGTCGACTGGTCGATGATCTCGTGATCGTAGGCTTTGAGCCTGATCCGGATCTTCTGTCCTTTGGCGTCCGCCATCTTCCCGCTCTTCTCTGCTTTCGACTTCAGGGGGACTCGGGGGGCTCGAGCCCCCCGAGCGCTACTTGAGGATCTTGATCACCCGGCCGGCGCCGACGGTGCGGCCACCCTCGCGGATGGCGAACCGGAGGCCTTCCTCCATGGCGATCGGGTTGATGAGCTCGACGGTCATCTCGGTGTTGTCACCGGGCATGACCATCTCGACGCCCTCCGGCAGGCTGACGGCGCCGGTGATGTCGGTCGTGCGGAAGTAGAACTGCGGCCGGTAGTTGTTGAAGAACGGCGTGTGCCGCCCGCCCTCTTCCTTGGTCAGCACGTAGACCTGGGCCTGGAAGTTGGTGTGGGGCGTGATCGACCCCGGCTTGGCCAGAACCTGGCCTCGCTCGACGTCCTCCTTCTTGGTGCCCCGGAGGAGGGCGCCGATGTTGTCACCGGCCCGGCCCTCGTCGAGGAGCTTGCGGAACATCTCGACGCCGGTGCAGACGGTCTTGCTCGTGGCCTTGATGCCGACGATCTCGACCTCCTCGCCGACCTTCACCATGCCCCGTTCGACCCGGCCGGTGACGACCGTGCCCCGCCCGGTGATGGTGAACACGTCCTCGATCGGCATGAGGAACGGCTTGTCGATGTCGCGCGTCGGCTCGGGGAAGTAGCTGTCGACCGCGTCCATCAGCTCGATGATCTTGGCCTTCCAGGCCTCGTCACCCTCGAGCGCCTTGAGGGCCGAGACCCGCACGACGGGGATGTCGTCGCCGGGGAACTCGTACTCCGAGA
>Ga0070741_10015930_pt1 | contig 12640 bp, 12 predicted proteins | sample Coa_R1_4_FD_66440 | JGI IMG/M metagenome (GOLD analysis project Ga0070741, IMG submission 66440) | Surface soil microbial communities from Centralia Pennsylvania, which are recovering from an underground coalmine fire - Coalmine... | ecosystem: Environmental > Terrestrial > Soil > Unclassified ...
GGTATGTCAAGGCGTTCTGGTTCGCGCTGGTGCTCACGGTGACCTTCGAGGCGATCTACCTGCGCCAGGTGGTCCGCTACGGGGGCAGGGAGCTGCTGCCTGAGGCCAGCCAGAAGCAGTGGGCGCTGCTGGTGGCGGCCGGGGTGGTCGGGGCGATCGTGTGCTGGGAGGCGGTGAAGTACGTGTTCGACGACCAGGTCTACGCCGGCAGCTTCGGCATCGCCAACCTGTCCTACGTGCTGATGGGGACCGCTCTGGCGGTGCGGCGGCGCTCCATGTACGGCCAGACCCCGATCATCTGGATCGGCTACCTGATGCTCGTGGTCGGCTGGTCCAGCGCGAACATCCTGTACTTCGGTCCGGCGTTCCGCGCGCCCCAGTGGCTGGCCCTGCACGCGGCCTGCCTGATCGGCGGGATTGGGCTGCTCTACGCCAGCGTCCGGTGGCCGACCAAGGCCCGCGAGCGTGAGGCGCAGCTCGTTTGAGCTCCGACCGGTCAGGAAGCGCGGGCTCACCGCCGGCTCCGCCTCCCGACCCGGCCCCGGCCGGATCGGCCGAGGCCGAGCGGGTGGCGCGGATCGTGCGCGCCGCCGAGGGGGCGATCGAGCACTTCGGGCTGCACCGTTTCACGATGGGGGACGTCGCCAAGGCCTCCGGGGTGCGCCGGCAGGCGCTCTACGACCACGTCGGGAGCCGGGAGGATCTCGTCCGGGCCGTGCTGGCGGCGAAGGCGCGCCGGCTGCAGGAGCGCACCACCGAGGTGATCGGTCGCTACGACGACCTGCGGGACAAGATCGTTGAGGGCCTGCTGTTCGTGGTCGAGGACTCGCTGGCCGAGCCCTACATGCTCGGCCTGGTGGGGGAGGGGGCCTTCGCCCGGCTGAGCACGATCGTCGGCGCCGACGAGTTGATGCCGAAGCTCACGGGCGCCATCTGGCGGCCGGTGCTGGAGCGGGCGGGCCGCGACGGGGCACTGGCGCCGGAGCTGGACTTCGACGACGTCGAGCGGTGGCTCACCTACATCACGCTCATGCTGGTCGGGTCGCGCGCCCAGAAGGTCTCCGATCCCGACGGGGACCGCCGGCTGCTCGCGCGCATGCTGCTACCGGTGTTGGTGGCGTGAAGCCTTCGCCCGTAGCCGGCCCGGTCCGGTGGCCGGCGGCGCGCGGGACGTCGGGAGGGCCGGTGGCGGTGACACGTCCGTGCGGTTCGGGGCGTCGTACGGAGCGCGACGCCGTGGCCCGTGACATCCTCACCGCCATGGCAGACAACACGAGGGTGTCCTCGTCGACACGCATCGCGGCGAGTCCCGAGACGGTGTACGCATTGGTCAGCGACCTGTCCCGGATGGGCGAGTGGAGCCCGGAGGCCACCGGAGGGGATTGGGTCGGCGGCACCGGTCCCTCCGTGGGGGTCAAGTTCAAGGGGACCAACGCCAACGGTGACAAGAAGTGGAAGACGACCGTCAAGGTCACCGACGCGAGCGCGCCCAACCGGTTCGCGTTCGCCAACGCGGTCGGCCCGCTCGTCGTCGCCGAGTGGATCTACGAGATCACCCCGGTCGCCGACGGTTGCGAGGTCACCGAGTCCTGGGTCGACCGTCGCGGGCCGGTGATCAGCTTCGTCGGCAAGCACCTCACCGGGGTCGACGACCGCGCCGCCCACACCAGGTCGATGATCGAGAAGACCCTCGCCGGGATCAAGGCGACGGCGGAGGGCGCACGCTAGACGACGCTCCCGCCCCGCCCCCGGAGCTGGTGGCCCGGCTCCGGGCGGCCGGTTGCGTGTTCGCCCAGGACGAGGCCCGGCTGCTGTGCGGCCACACCGCCGACCCGGCCCGTCTCGAGGCGCTGGTCGACCGGCGGCTGGCCGGTGCGCCGCTCGAGCAGGTGCTCGGCTGGGCGGAGTTCGGCGGGCTCCGGATCGCCGTCGAACCGGGGGTCTTCGTGCCCCGGCGTCGCACGGAGCTGCTGGCCGAGCAGGCGGTGGCCGTCGCCCGTGCCGTGACCTCGCGCGGTCGCCGCCCCGTGGTCGTCGAGCTCTGCTGCGGCTCGGGGGCGGTGTCGGCGGTGGTGCTCGGTGCTCTCGGTGACCCCGGTGACTCCGGGATCCTCGGTGACTCCGGTGCCCCCGGCGGCGTGGACCTGCATGCCTGCGATCTCGATCCGGTGGCCGTGCGGTGCGCCCGCGCCAACCTGGGGGAGCGTGCGCGGGTGGTCGCCGGGGACCTCTACGACGCGCTCCCGGCCACACTCGCCGGCCGGGTCGACGTGCTGGTTGCCAACGCCCCCTACGTACCCGAGGCCGAGCTCGAGCTGATGCCCCCGGAAGCGCGGCTGCACGAACCCGTCGTGGCGCTCAGCGGCGGCCCTGACGGGCTCCAGGTGCTGCGCCGGGTGATCTCGGGCGCCCCGGCCTGGCTGGCTCCGGGCGCCACGCTGCTGGTCGAGAGCGGCGCCGACCAGGCCGCGCCGGTCGCCGCGCTGATGGCCGGCGCCGGGCTCCGGGCGAGGGCGGTCCACGCGCCCGGGCGCGGCGCGACGGTGGTCACGGGAACCTCACGGGAACCCTCACGGCAACCCTGACCGGGACGCCGACCGGGCAGCCGTGAGCGGTCGTCGTGACCGTACCGAGTCGAGAGCGCTGTCATCGCGGGTGTGCGGGCCGGTACGCTCGGCGACCAGCGATCCAGGTCCGGGAACGCCCGGGCGCGACTCAAGGAGGCACGATGGGCAGCCAGGGGTGGCGTATACCGCTTGCGATCCTTCTCGCCACCGTCTGGGGCTGGAACCCGACGATCGGCAAGCTCTCCGAGATGCGGCCCAACCCGGGCCTGTACCCGACGTGGCTGTGGGTGACGCTCATCGGGATCGACGTGATCCTGCTGGCCCTCGACATCTGGGCGGTCCTCGCGCTGGTCAACTACGCGTTCGCCTACCTGGACAAGTCCGAGAGCGAGCCGAACCAGTCGGAGCGCTAGGCGGCCCTCGGGTAGTCGTCGACGCGCCCGCCGAACTGGGTGCGGTACAGCTCGGCGTACCGGCCGTCCCGCGCCAGCAGCGTCCCGTGGTCGCCGCGCTCGATGATGCGGCCGTCCTCCATCACGAGGATCACGTCGGCGGCCCGGATGGTGGACAGCCGGTGGGCGATCACCACGGCGGTCCGGTCCTTCATCGCCTCGGCCAGCGCGGCCTGCACCGCGACCTCGGAGGTCGAGTCCAGCGCGGCCGTCGCCTCGTCGAGGACGATCACCCGGGGTCGGGCCAGCAGCAGCCGCGCGATGGTCAACCGTTGCCGCTCCCCGCCGGAGAGCCGGTAGCCGCGCTCGCCCACGACGGTGTCCAGGCCCTCGGGCAGCGCGGCGACCACTTCGGCCAGCCGGGCCCGCCGCAGCGCGTCCCAGATCTCGTCGTCGGTGGCGTCCGGCCGGGCCAGCGCCAGGTTGCCCCGGACGCTGTCGTGGAACAGGTGCCCGTCCTGGGTGACGACACCGATGGCGCCGCGCAGCGCGCTGAAGGTCAGATCCCGCACGTCGATCCCGCCGACCCGCACCGCGCCGGCGTCGGTGTCGTAGAGGCGGGCCAGCAGCTGGGCCACCGTCGACTTGCCCGCTCCCGACGATCCGACCAGCGCCACCATCTGCCCTGGTCCGGCGCGGAAGGACACATCGTGCAGCACCTCCACCCCACCCCGGGTGTCCAGGCCGGCGACGTCCTCCAGCGAGGCCAGCGACACGCTGTCGGCGCTGGGATAGGCGAAGTGGACCCCGTCCAGCTCCACCGACAACGGGCCGTCCGGCAGCGACCGGGCGCCGGGCCGTTCGGTGACCAGCGGCCGCAGGTCGAGCACCTCGAACACCCGCTGGAAGCTGACCACCGCGCTCATCACGTCGACCCGCGCGCCGGCCAGTGACGTCAGCGGCGCGTACAGGCGGGTGAGCAGCAGTGCCAGGGTGACCACCGCGCCGGCCTCCAGGCGCCCCCGCAGCGCGAGCCACCCGCCCAGGCCGTAGACCAGCGCCAGGGCCAGCGCCGACACCAGGGTCAGTGCGGTGACGAACACCGTCTGGGTCATCGCGGTCCGCACCCCGATGTCGCGCACCCGGACTGCCCGCTCGGCGAAGGCCCGTGACTCGTCCCCCGGGCGCCCGAACAGCTTCACCAGGGTGGCGCCGGGCGCGGAGAACCGCTCGGTCATCTGATTGCCCATGGCCGCGTTGTGGTCGGCGGCCTCCCGGCTGAGCCTGGCCAGGCGGGTGCCCATTCGGCGGGCGGGGAGCACGAACACCGGCAGCAGCGCCAGCGCCAGGACGGTGACCGGCCAGGACGTCTCGATCATGGCGATGAGGGTGAGGGTCAGGGTCACGACGTTGCCGGCCACACCGGACAGGGTGTTGCTGAACGCGCGCTGGGCCCCGATCACGTCGTTGTTCAGGCGGCTGACCAGCGCGCCGGTCCGGGTCCGGGTGAAGAACGCCACCGGCATGCGCTGGACGTGGTCGAACACGGCCGTGCGCAGGTGCAGGATCAGGTTTTCCCCGATGCTCGCCGACAGCCAGCGCGACACCAGGCCGAACCCGGCCTCGGCCAGCGCGATCAGCGCCACCAGGGCGGCCAGGCGCACGACGACGGCCGGATCGGCACGGTGGGTGACGGCGTCGATGATCCGGCCGGCGAGCAACGGCGTGGCCACGGCCAGCACCGAGGTCACCACGCTGATGGCCAGGAACGCGCTCAGGTGGTGGCGTTGCGGGCGGGCGAACCCGGCGATCCGGCCCAGCGTGGCCCGGGAGAACGGGCGGCGCTCGGGGGTGGCGTGCACGACGTTGTACATCGCGCTCCAGGCGGTCGACTCCATGTTCATGCCGCACACGCTAGAAGCTCAACTATTGTTGAGGTCAAGCCCCGCCGGCATCACCGCCATCGGGCGCTCAGGGCGGAGAGCCGCCCCGGTCGCGCTCACCGGCCACGACCTCGTCCAGGTCGTCTAACCGGTCCAGCCCCGCGAGCGGCCGGGCCATCCGGTGGTTGTGGGCCAGCCGCTCGCGGTTGCGGTCCAGGAAGGTCCAGTACCCGGCGGTGAAGGGGCAGGCGTCCGGCCCGGTGCGGCGCGAGGGCCGGTACCGGCAGCCCGGGCAGTAGTCGCTCATCCGGCTGATGTAGGCCCCGCCGGAGGCGTAGGGCTTGGTGGCCATCAGCCCACCGTCGGCGTGCTGCGACATCCCGACCACGTTGGGCACCATGACCCAGTCGTAGCCGTCGACGAAGCAGCGGTGGAACCAGTCGGTCACCGCCGCCGGGTCCCAGCCGCGTTGCAGCGCGTAGTTGGACAGGATCATCAGCCTGGGGATGTGGTGGACCCACCCGTGGTCGCGGACCTGGCCGAGCACGCCGGACAGGCAGCGGGCCTCGACGGCGTCGGCGTCCAGCTCGGCGAACCACCGGGGGAGCCCGCCGCCCGCGGCCAGCGCGTTGCGACGCCGGTAGCCCGTCCCGGCGTGCCAGTACACGTGCCAGATGTAGTCCCGCCAGCCCACCAGCTGGCGGATGTAGCCTTCGACGCTGGCCAGCGGTGCCCGGCCCGCCCGGTAGGCCTCCTCGGCGGCCCGCGCGCACTCCAGGGGGTCGAGCAGCCCGAGGTTCATCGGCGCCGACAGCAGGCTGTGGGCCATCGTCGGGTCGCCGGCGAGCATGGCGTCCTCGTGCGGTCCGAACGCGGCCAGCCGGCCTTCGATGAACGTCTCGAGCGCCTCGAGCGCCTCCGTCCGGGTCGCGGCGAACCGCCTCGGACCGTCCCGGCCGACGAACGACACGTCACCGTCACGCTCCCAGCGGTCCAGGTCCTCCCGGACGCGGGCGTCGATGTCGTCCTCCTCGGGCCGCCAGGGCGGCGGGACCCCGAGCCGGGCGGCGCCCTTCGGGGGCGGTTCCCGGTTCTCGGCGTCGAGGTTCCAGCGCCCACCGGCCGGGTCGCCACCGTCCATGAGCAGGTCGAGCCGGCGCCGGGCGTCACGGTAGAAGTTCTCCATCAGCAGGCCGCGCTGGCCGGCCGCCCACCGCTCGAAGGTGTCACGGTCGGTGGCGAATCCCCGGGCGGGCAGCACCTCGACGCCCTCCAGGGAACGCACGAACGCGTCGGCGGCCCAGGACGTCGGCTGGCACACCGTCAGCGGACCGGCCGCGCGGCCACCCGCCCGGTCGAGCCCCTCCCGGTAGGTCCGGGCCTGGACGAACTCGGCGCGCTCACCGAGCTCGGCCGCGCGATGGCGCAGGGCGGACAGCACCAGGTGCGCCTTCTGCCGGTGCCACCGCCGACGGGCGAACACCGCGCGGGACTCGATCAGCAGCACCGGCCGGCCGTGGTCGTCGCCGTGACCCGCCAGGTCGTCGGCCGGGTCGTCGAGGAAATGGGGGCCGAGCTGGTCGGCGAACAGCCATCGTCGCGTCATCGCTCCAGGAGCCTGCCAGCCCGGACCGGTGCGCGCCCGTCCTGGGTGCCTGGTCCGCGGTGTCTGGTCACGGTCCCGGCGCCCGTCCGCGGCGTGCCGGTCACCCCGGCTGCCGGTCACCGCCCCGGCGCCGGGCCCGGGGCGCGGCGCAGGGACGCCGGGAGGACGGCACCGCGACGCAGGGCCTCGGCGTCGATCGACACCGGCCGGTAGGCCAGGGCTTCCAGCCGGGCGGCCATCAGCGCCGGGGGGTCGGCGAGGGACCGCGCGCAGCCGGTGAGGAAGGACCACTCGTGCTCGTCGGAGCCGTAGTGCACGACGCTCCCCGAGCCGCCGAAGACCTCCCGGTAGCGGGCCAGCGAGCTGCGCAGCGTGCCGTTGCGCCACAGCGTGGGGCAGCCGACCTGGCCGGCCACCACACCGCCGGGTGCGAGCACCTCGGCGGCGGACCGCAGGAAGTCGGCCCCGTAGAGGCGGTTGTGCTGGGCATCGACGTCGTCGGGGCGCTCGTCGGGCAGGTCGATCACGACGACGTCGTAGCGGCGGTCGGTCGTCCGGAGGTGGTCCCAGCCGTCGGCGTAGTGCACGTGCACCGGCCCGTCCCCGCGCTCCGCGACCGCCAGCTCCCCGGCGGTGTACCCGTAGGGCAGGTGGGTGGCGCAGAGCCGCACGCACTCGGCGTCGATGTCCACGTGGTCGACCCGCCGGGCGCCCGCCGCGACCGCGAGCTTGCTCACGACACCCTCGCTGGAACCGATCACCAGCACCTGCTCGACCCGCTCGGCCAGCAGGAGCGCCGGTACCAGCAGGGCCTCGTGGTAGACGAGCTGGCTGGCCTCGCTGCTCTGGCGCTCGCTGTCGCAGAACAGCGTCACGCCGTGCGCCGTGCGCCCGATGAGGACCTCCTGGTAGGCCGTCCGCCCTGACCAGAGCACCTCACCGACGTCCCACAATCGCCGCAGGCCCGCCGACAGCGGCTCGCTGACCTGTACCGGCTCGCTGATCTGCACCGGTTCGCCCCGGGCGACGGTCCGGCGGCGCAGGTCGCGCGCGCCCAGGTGGGACGCGAGCAGATCGGTGGCCAGCTCGGGGTCCGCGGCCGCGCCGCAGGTGAAGACGTCGACGAAGGCGCTGCCGTGCTCGGGCCAGGTGTGCACGGAGGCGTGCGATTCCGACAGCAGGGCGAGCACGGTCAACCCGCGCGGGTCGAAGCGGTGCGCGGTGGTGTGCAGCACGCTGGCGCCCGCCTCGGTCAGCGCCGAGGTGAGCGCGTCCCGCACCCGCTCCTCGTCGTCGAGCAGGACGGGGTCGAGCCCGGTGAGCTCGGCCAGGACGTGACGTCCGGCGAACGGCTTCACACCGGCACCTCATCCGGCAGCTGGTCCGGCAGTCGGCCCGGCGGCCCGGGGCTGCCGTCGCTGTCGTGACAGATCACCGGCAGCGGTGGGAGCCCGTTGAAGCCGACGGCGGAGTAGCTCGCGGTGTAGGCGCCGGCGGCCATGATGCGGATCCGGTCACCCGCCCGCAGCGCGACCGGCAGCTCCACCTCGCGGTAGAGGACGTCGTCGCCGTCGCAGGTCGGTCCGGCCAGCACGGCGGGAGCCGTACCGCCGTGCTGGCCGGACCCGCGGCCGTCGTGCGCGGTGGCCAGCCGGTAGCCGATCGCCTCACCCTCGGTCTCGGCCAGCCCGCCGTAGCGGCCGACGTCCAGGTACACCCACCGCCGCCCGTCGTGGCGCCGCGACACCCGCACCACGCTCGCGTGCAGGACGCCGGCCTCGGCGACCAGGAACCGGCCCGGCTCCACGGCCAGCTCCGGCGGGTCGTCGGGGAAACCTGTGCGCACCGCCGCGCGGATCTCCCCGGCGATGCGGTCCAGGGACGGCACGTCCTCGCGGTAGCGCACCGGGAAACCGCCACCCACGTCCAGCAGCGGCAGCCGTGACCATCCGGCGTCCGCGACCACGGCCGACGCCGCCTCGACGGCCGCGCGCCACGCGCCCGGACGGAGCTGCTGGGAGCCCACGTGGAAGCTCAACCCCACCGGTCGCAACCCGCATGTCCCGGCCCGGCGCAGCAGACCGGCCGCCTCGGCCCGCGAGCAGCCGAACTTGCCGCCGAACGGGGTGGCCGCCCCGTCCTCGTCGACCGCCAGGCGCACCAGCACCTCCGCGCCGGGGGCGTGCCGTGAGAGCACCGCGAGGTCCTCGGCGCTGTCGGTGACGAACAGCCCGACGCCGGCGCGGGCCGCCTCCAGCACGTCGGTCGCGGTGCGTACCGGGTTCGCGTGGCACAGCGTCGCCGGCGTGGCCCCGGCCGCCAGGGCCAGCCGCAGCTCGCCCACCGACGCCACGTCGAAGCCGGCTCCGGCCCCGGCCAGGGTGGCGAGGACCCGCGGCGCCGGGTTGGCCTTCACGGAGTAGAACACCCGCGCCCCGGGCAGCGCGGCGCGCAGCTCGGCGAACCGGGCCCGCACCACCGAGAGGTCCACGCTCAGGTACGGCGTCGAGCGGTGCACGGGGTCCACCCGGGGAGTCTGGCATCCGCCGCCACGGTTCAGTTCTGCAGCGGTCCCAGCTCGTTGACGAACTGGTCGAGGAAGCTGCGTCGCGAGGTCACCGGGACGGCCGGGCGGACGACGAACTTGGTCAGCCCGGCGTCCACGAACCGACGCACCTGCTCGCGCGCGCCCTCCCAGCCCCGGGCGATCAGCATCTCCGGCTCGATGTCCGCCCGCCGCGCGCGGGCCACCGCCAGCACCGCCGCCAGCGCCGAGTCGTCGGTGCCGTCCGGTGCGACCAGGATGTTGGTGCCGTAGTGATCGGGTTCGATCTCGCGGCCGGCGTCGGCGGCGGCCCGCTCGATCTGGGTGCGCCCTTCGGCGGCCTCGTCCGGGGTGATGAAGCTGGCCAGCCACCCGTCGGCGAGCCGCCCGATGCGGCGCATGCCGACCGGGGCCTTGCCGCCCAACCACAGGTCCAGCGGTTTAGCGGGCAACGGGGCCACCGAGGCGTTCTCCAGGGTGAAGAACTCGCCCTCGAAGTCCACCGACTCCCGGGTGAGCAGGGCCCGGATGACGATCAGGGCCTCCTCGAAGACCGCCGCGCGACGCCCGTCCGGGACCGGGAACATCGTGCGGTCCCTCGGCGCCCCGGGTCGCACCCCGAACGCCGGCAGCACCCGCCCGGGAGCCAGCGCGGCCATCGTGGCCAGCTGCGAGGCCACCAGGGCGGGGTTGCGCCCCGGCAACACGAGCACGCCCGTACCCAGCTTGAGCTTGCTGGTGCGGCCGGCCGCGTAGGACAACCCGATCAGCGGGTCGACGGTGTCGCGGTTGGACACCAGGTCCGAGAGCCACACCGAGTCGATGCCGTGCGCCTCGAGCTCGTCGATCAGCTCGTCCAGCGCCGGACCCACCGCCTGCTCCGACCCGCCGACCGGTAGCGGCCCGAGCCCGATCCTCACCTTCATCCCCATGACCCCAGGCTAGGTGGCCCGGGCGCCGGGCGGGGGCCCGGCGGGGAGACATCACGAACGGTGCCCGCGTGGCCGGTGCTTCAGCTCACCGACCACGCGGGCTCGACTCCGGGTCACTGATCGGCGGGGACGCTCCCCAACGTCACCTGCACCGACCGCGGCGCGGCCCCACCGCTGCTCACGGACAGTGCCACCGAGGTACCCGGGTTGGCTGAGTTGACGGCCGCCACCAGCTCGTCGGAGTCCTGCACCATGCGATTGCCGATCCTGGTGACCACGTCGCCCGGCTTCAGGCCGGCCTGTGCGGCGGCGCCGCCGGGGACCACGTTGACCACCTGAGCCCCGGACGGCTCGGCGTCGCGGACCATCACCCCGAGGGCGGCGCGGGTCGCGTGGCCGGTGGCGATCAGCTCGTCGGCGATGCGCTTGGCCTGGTTGATCGGGATGGCGAACCCGAGGCCGATCGAGCCGGACTGCTGGTTACCGTTGGAACCCAGGGACGCGATCGCGGAGTTGAGGCCCACGATCCGCCCCTGCATGTCCACCAGCGGGCCCCCGGAGTTACCGGGGTTGATCGCCGCGTCGGTCTGGATGGCGTCCAGGACGGAGGTGTTGGCCTGCCCGTCCGGGCTGCCGGCGTCACCGCTCTCCACCGGACGGTTCAGCGAGCTCACGATCCCGCTGGTCACGGTGCCGGCCAGGCCGAGCGGGGACCCGATGGCGACCACCTGCTGCCCGACCTGCAGGCCGTCGGAGTTGCCGAGCTGGATGGGGGTCAGCCCGCTCACGCCCTGGGCCCGCACGACGGCGAGGTCCGCCCGCACGTCGACGCCGACCACCGTCACCGGCGCGGTCTTGCCGTCCTGGAACGCGGCGGTGAGCTTGCCGGAGCGTCCCGGATCCACCACGTGGGCGTTGGTGAGGATGAGGCCGTCGGCCGACAGCACCACCCCGGAGCCCTCGCCGGTGTCGTTCGACAGCTGCACGACGCTCGGGAGAACGTGCTGGGCGACCGTGGTGATCGCCGCCGGTGGCTCGTCGCCGACCGCCGGCACCGGCTGCTGCAGCGTCCCCAGCGACGTCGGGCCGGGTTTCGTCGCGGACTCATGGCCGATGTAGCCGCCCACCCCACCGCCCACGAGCGCGGCGACCAGGGCGACGGCGGCCATCCCGGCCACGGTCCGGCCGCGCCCCGGCCGCGACGCGCCCGTGCCGGTCCCCGGCGGCGTGCCCTCACCCGGCGGTGGGTTGCCGGGGTAGGACCCCAGCGCGGGGTACCCGCCGACGCCGCTCGGGGTGGTCCAGTCCCAGCTGCCCTCCCGGGGGGCCGGCGCCGGGCTCGAGAGCCCGGGGTTCGTCGGCCCGGGGTTCGTCGGCCCGGGGTTTGTCACGGTCATGCGACCACTGTCGTCCCCGATCCTGAGCCTGGCCTGAGGGTGACCCCAGAAAAGCTCGTCAGATGGCCGGGATCCGGATCTCGATCTCGCCGCCGAGCCGGTATCCCTCGGCGAGGTCCAGGTGGTCGCCGCTCCAGAAACGGCCCGGGTCGTAGTAGTTCGGCCGGCGACCCTCGGGCAGCAGCCCCATCATCTGGTAGGTCACCGCCACGACCTCGGCGCAGTACGCCGTCTCCAGTCCCGCTTCGGTGTCGCCGCCGGTCCGGGATCGCGACCTCCGCCCGATCCGGGTGACCGCGACGGGAGAGCGGGGGATCCGGCCCATGAACCAGCGCCCGGCCAGCCGGCCGGTGGTGGGGAACGGGGTGCCGTCCAGCCTGGCGACCGCCCGGAGGAGCCCGTCCTCCATCTCCCGGGTCACCGGGGCATCGAGCTGGCGCAGCCACCCCCGCTGCCCGTACCGGTTGCCCCACTGCATCACCGCCGCGCGCAGGTCGTGCAGCTGCACGCCCCGCTGGTGGGTACCGGTCCATATGTCCGGCAGCGAGCGCCCCAGCTCGGCATGCCACATCAGCGGCGGCAGGTCATCGAGAACCACCGACATCCCCACGTGGTTGACCGGGCTGTTGGTGGTCATCCGGATCGCGCGGTCGGCGACCGAACCGCCGCGGAAGAGCCAGATGTCACCGGTCCGGGTGAGCTCGACGGCGGCGTCCAGGTCGATCGGGTTACCGGGCACCGCACTATGGTGCCGGTCATGCGTTGGTGGAAGGTCGCGGGGTTGGCCGGTCTGGCGGGAGTGGCGGCGACCGGGGTGGTCGTGGCGCGCGGCCAGCGTCAGCGCAACGCCTACACCCCCGACGAGGTGCGCGAGCGGCTGCGTGCCCGCGCCGCCGAGGCCGGCGTCGAGCGGGCCGCACCGGGTGCGGACCCGGCCGCGGGATGAGGCGGATTGAGCGGGCTTGTCGATGCCGGGACGGCGTACGGAAGGATGAGCGGATGAGCGTGGACTGGACCGAGGCGTTGCGCCGGGAGTGCGCCGAGATGACGCGGTTCTGCCGCGACCTGAGCGAGCAGGAGTGGCGCACCCCCAGCGCGGCACCGGGCTGGCGGGTCCAGGACGTGGTGGCCCACGTCGGCGGCGCCCTGCACGCCCTGTTCACCCCGGCCTCGCTGAAGCTGTTGACCAGCAAGGACATCGAGCGCACGAACGACGAGTTCGTGGAGGCCCGCTACATGTGGTCGCCGGCGGAGGTGCTGGCGGAGTTCGAACGCTGGCAGAGCCGAGTGGTGCGGATGGCCGGCGTGGTGACCCGCA
>Ga0070741_10015931_pt1 | contig 12639 bp, 14 predicted proteins | sample Coa_R1_4_FD_66440 | JGI IMG/M metagenome (GOLD analysis project Ga0070741, IMG submission 66440) | Surface soil microbial communities from Centralia Pennsylvania, which are recovering from an underground coalmine fire - Coalmine... | ecosystem: Environmental > Terrestrial > Soil > Unclassified ...
ACCAAAAGCTGTCAACTAGCTATCTGTATAGGCACAAACTGTGCCGCATATTGGCAGTCAGGTTATCCCTGTATTATCTGGATTGCAGACTGGTAAATAACAGGGATTGTGCGCGGGGCATAATTATTATTTACCAGCCTGTGGCTCAATCTGTGATATAAACATAAGCAACTTGTCTACAAAAGTCATGCGCTCTAAACTATCTTTGTTGAGTGAATAAAAGACCATAAAAATCGTGAAATTGGCTTAAAGGACCAAATACCTGATAATCCATTTGTTGATAATTTCATCTCTGTTTGCGTTTTTCTTTCTGATACCCTACTTTTAGTTCCGAGTAGGAATTATCAAGCTTATTGAATAGTGCTTTTGCCCCTGCTCCTACCTTAGCGGTAGCACTTTCGACATCCTTTTCCAGTTCGCCCTTGCGTTCTATTTTTCTTAGTTCCTTTTTGACTGTCATGACAATCAGTTATAAGCAGACTATGTACAAATGTAATGTGCCCAGAAATAACTGGAGCAGACAATCAAATGCCTGCTAAGATAATTTAAATGGTCTAAAGGACCATTTGAGGTAGCAGCCAGTAGCTATGATAATTTTGCCCTAAAGTAAGTCTTAACTCCCAAACTTGTATTGATATATCTTAATTCGATCTTTCCTGCATAGGCCAGAATGAGCATTGCGCTACCAAAAGCGATGGTGTCGCCAGGCCATGCAATATGCTCAGGGTAGAGATATCCCATGATCTCCTCTTCCGTAAAAGCATTTTCCTTATTCGATTCAAGAAATTTTTGAATTCTGCTTATTATTGGATCCTCGTTGCGGCCGTTGTCAAAGTCATTCTTGTTTATAGGCATACTCTGATGAAGCTATCGCAAGTTAAATAATCTGTCGGCTTCAATGCCGAAATAGCTCAGGACTTATACCGTTACCTTCATCATAGTTCCTGACAGCCTGCCCATCTCGCTCATTCTGTTGCCGCACACTGGACACTTTACTTCGTTAGGTAGCGGCGTATCCTCATTCCTTTTTGACAATTAATGGGAAATATGTGGATATGAAACGCTTGCTTTCAATCAAAACCTGATCTTAAGAACCATTATGGAAATAAAGATGGATTTGGCTAGAGAAAAAAACCAAAGATCTATAATGAACAGGAGACGTGGCCACAGTTTACAACACCATCATATTGAAGATCAGGATGTACTACTGGCCACCATTTGCATAATAATTGCAGAAAATGAACTAGAACGCGATCAAATTCACGAGGGGAAGTCACAACGAAGCGCTTGTCTTCGTCGGAGACTCTGGAATTGGAATCGACTTTGACATTATATCTCGATTATTCTCAAAGTTTGTAACCAAATCAAATATGGGGGCAAGTCGGGATTTACATTTCAAAGAACATCATTGATGCACACGGTGGAAGGATATGGCCGAGAACAACCGCGCCGGTAAAAGTTTGACCTTCACCTTTTCTCTTGCACCTGGCAGGGCTTAATGAATATAAAGAAGATCGATTGCGCGTGCCTTGAACAATATGTACATGAATGCACGAACATATTATTCGAGCTAATGTTGATTTGTGCAAGCGCTAGTTCAATTGATGGTCAAATTCCAATTACTAATCATTTAGCGGTTTTTTAGACCAAACCTGTTATTCAATCAACCTTTTTTTGCATCGCCTAGCACGTTTGAGAGCGAATGTTATTTCTACTCCGATTGGCTAATAGTATCAGTGAATAAAAATGACAGCGCAAGAGGACAAAGCAACAAAGCCCCAAACGATTAGGGAGCGAAGACAGTTACTTTTCAGAAAGCAAGATGATCCGGAAAACACCGACAGAATGATCTTGAGCATGAATGCTGCTCGACGTTCAATGGGAATTACTGAAATTCAATAATCGGTATTATATGCAAGGAAGAGTAACAATGGCTTACATAGATGACTCACAATACAATGTAAAGAATCTTTCTCGCATAATCATGTAAGAGTTGATTAGTGGGCATGACTAGTAAAAACAATGAGTGATAAAACAGACCAAGTCACGTTAAAGGTTGCTAAACCATATTCAAAATTCGTAGGGAGAGGATGACCCTTATAGAGTCGAAGGGGATGGAAGAAATTGGTCTATCAATTGGTGATATATTGGAAATCACAGCCAAAAAGAAGAGTTTTATTCTGGTATGGTCCGGACAGCAAGAGAATCATAAAAGAAATCTCATCAGAATTGGATGGAGATACTCGCATCTGCATAATGACAGGTACTTGCGGCAATAAGGGGCGAAGATAGGACGTATCATAAGATATTATTACGAGTTTTAACTGCAGGGTACCTAATTTACGATTTACACATGTCTCCTTTGTATGTGCAAGATTGGTCATAGGAAGCCCTATATCGTATCAGTTCCACTAGTACTGTAGGGATGCTAGAAGCCACCTGCATGTTCTGCAATTTCGAATCATCTGCAGAGACATTTGAAGAATTAGACAAAATATATGAATCTCATTCAAAGACTGCAGGTCACAGACCTGATTACCATTTTTATGATAATGGTATGAAGTTGAAAAGAAGATCATAGCGACATATGCATTTTGTGCGATGATATATATGCCTGCACGCTGCAGTATCAATATGATAATATTAACAACACCTACAATTGATATTATTTGTCCTAATCGCAGGAAAGTAAACGAATATGCAATAGGTTTTTGTCGTGCGTGTGGGTCTGAAATGCTGCTTGCACTATAAGAGGCTTTGATGGATCGGAATTACCGTTTCCTGGACTGATATCAATAAGAGCTGATAACATAAGATGCCCCTAATCTGTATGAAATGTGGTAATCCCCCAGTTAGTGCCCTAAACTGTCCAAAATGTAATCAACTCACCGGTAGCTGCACTATTTGTGATAATGAGTGGGAATGCTGGTGTGAAATCCGCCAAGCACGACTGAAGATGATATAGTTCCTTCAACATGAAGTGCACATCCGTTATGCAGCTTCATGGAAGTTATAAGGGCAAAAGATGCCGACTCTAGGCGGAGGCGTTCAGTTTTTCCTGAACCTGCTGTGGAAGGTTTTCAAATTGTGTTCTCGACAGCTCTTGAATCTGTGATTCTTCGACCTTTGCGTTGCGTAATTGTTTCGTTCTCTCTTCCGCATTGGCGTTGTTATATGTTGTTTGTGTCATGCGATATCTACCCAGTCATCGCACTTAACTAATTGGCTTGCAATATTCCTATTAGTGTTATGAATGAGTAGAGGAGATGAAACAGACATCAGTTCTGTTGCGACGACATACATAGCGGCAAATGCCAAACCTGATGCAGAGCCAAGCATGAAACATCTTAACATACAACAGTCCGACGAGTCATTGGTAATGGTATGATAATTGATGTAAATATCAGCGATGTGTACGGGTAACTATTGTCAAACGAAAAGCCGATCATGCAAAAGAGTATTGAAACTATTCAGCCCGGAAAAGAAACCCGTGTTACATTAACGGATGATTTGAAAAAGACATGGATTTGCCTAGGATGTAATCATAGTTTTCTCCATCATCATGACATAGTAAAACACATGCATTCAGAAAATCATCTAGTGATAGTGAACTCTGATTTTACACCAGTTAATGAAATACCACAAGCAGAAATAAGAAATATGCTGTCTGCATTTATTGCATAATCCAAGGTGCACGGAGTTTAATAAGAAGCAATTATTGCTAAATCGTTTGATCCCTAAGTACAGAATTGATAGAGTAAGCCAGATGTTACCACCTATTGAATCTGCTCTTGATTGCTCTATATTGTAGTCATAAATAGAGGTCGCATTTAGTTTTCTTGTGCTTACTTATGATACTCTATAACAGCACATAACCGTTAGCTGGAAAGCGTATATCCTCAAGCCTCGTTAGGATAGTATGAATAACAATCATAATTTGGTAGCACACCGGCCTACAGGTGTCACCGTACTAGGAGTCCTCTTTGTAATTGCAGGGGCCTTTGCCTTGCTTGGTGGTATAGGAACTCTGGCGGCAATTCCTTTTGTTGCGGATCTGAATCCCAATGCTCTAAACAATCAGCTTCAGTCTAATGGATCGCCTTTAACTTTTGGTCAACAGGCTACGCTTATACAGCAAAGTGGACCAATCTTGACCGCATTAGGAGCGATATTGATACCTCTTGGCATTGCATCAATCGTCGTAGCATATGGTCTATTTAAGGCAAAAAGATGGGCTTGGTCGATAGCTGTTGTACTATCTATAATAGGATTCGCCGTCAACATTATCTCCCTAGTCAGCAGCAATATGAGCGCAATAACTGGTGCACTAGTGGGGATGGCAATCAATGCCATTGTGTTGTACTACCTTTCTCGAAGAAATGTAAGACAGTATTTTGGAAAAGTGACTAGCGCAATGCAATCCACTACTGCTGGAGCCTAGAAGACTCCCCAGTGATGCATAAATGGGCAAGGGAAAGGATAAAGGTGCAGAGGGAGTCGGCCGCGAGCTACAGTCGAGATTGACGTCTGCCTAAAAGTGTGTAGGCCACACCTTCTCTAATCATCCTCTTCTCCACCTTCTAACTCGTCATTTTCATCATCTTCCAGTTCATGGGTCTCTTCTTTCATCCCTTCTTGTTCGGCCTCCTTGTCACTCATTTCTATACGATATTCGCTACTCTTACTGTTAAACTATACATTCCATAAGGCAATATCACATCACCGCTGAAAAGAGGATCGGGCTTGAAAGAGTCTCATAATCTATGGTTTGTAAGAGTTCCACACATTTCGCGGCTTTCAGCATATCATTGCAGGCGTCGATACAGCTTTGGTAAACTAATAGCTCACGAATAATCCTAATAGCCTAGACTTCCGTGGTCATTTCTCTTTTCATTTTCTTGGTATATTCGGTTAGCTCAATTAATTGCTTGATTAGCTCATCGTTATCTTCAACGGTAGCTATCAATCCTTCAACACCTATCTTTGGTACTTCGTTCCATATCGGGCTGCTTCTGTCAAACTGAACAGTCTTTAGATTTACACTTTGTTCTTTTCTCGACGTCATTGCTATACTTGATAGCACGTTCGGCTAATTATGTAAATTATTCAAATCTTTACGTTAAATCATACGGTAAATCGGTAACTATTGACTGCAATGGGTTATTCGATCAATAATGCCTCAAGCTAGTTGATGCGACCGCAAGCTAGATCCTCCTACAACTTCATAGATGAAATTATTCGCTGATGGTAGCATACGTACTTGTCACACCTCGAAAAGTGAACCAACCAAGGCACAGGTTGGAATGCCTCTTATTTTTAGACCATGACAGATTGGACCGGATTCAGAAATGACACTCAAGTCGGATGAAACATCAATTTGTGAGTGCTATGCCAGCTGCTCTTCTCCAAAAGAATATCTTGGCGGCTGCTCGTCAGTCTGTATTAGGATTCCTTTGATCCGGAGGCCATTTAATGCATAGGGAATCTCCTTACGCTTTCTCATTCCCATGTACATTTTAAGCTCAGATAAGGTAGATTTTGGATGCAATTTCAAAATGTCTATCAACGCCTGTTCGTGTGTGGTGTAGAACTTTGTTGTCATATCATATACATACGTCACCATGACACTTAAACCAAGTGTCAAATATTCCACACTCCCACTTCAGAATATTAGCTATATTATAACTAGTTTCTTTGAAATACTAACGACTGTTTTTTTCATAAAGATTATCTGGAGCGGTCTTTATACTCAACCAAGATTTCCTGATGAGCTTTGTATCCCTTTATTTGCTATTTCAGAACCACTACACTTGTATGTTGTACATAGTAACATCAGCAAAAAAATGACCATTGCTATTGATCCCATACGGTTAGATGTTTAAGAGAAGCTACATGTTATGAGACATATAGTTAGTGGGAGGGCAATCTTGAAATTGAAAGGATGTTAGCATGCTACGGGCATTTAGTCGCCGTGTCATACTACAGACTGGTAAATAACAGGATTGGGACAGGGGATTTATTATTTACCAGCCTGCAAACTTATCTGCGTAATTTAGCATCATAACTTATCTACAAAAGTCATACGCTCAGATATAATTTAAAGCAGGACGGAATGCTCACCAAAACAATATGGATTGGCTTAAAAGACCGATTTCATGATTTCAGTAAGCATTTCATTCATACTATTCATCAATTCAAGACGGATGACATTTGTATTACGATTGACAAAGAATAACAATGGAAAAGGATTTTAAAACTAGGCGTATAACAGTCATTGCAAAAAAATCTCCGGGATTTTGCATTTCGTGTGGCGCTCCAGCGACAACAGAGGCTATGTTCCCTGAACCGGGTGCAATAATCATCCAGCGCTACTGCGACAACTGTTTGCCTATGGCTAAACGCGGATAATCCTTTAGAGTCCATCATGCGTTATAAACAGTCTCTTGAACATTTCAAAGTCATTACTCTGTTCTTGCATCAGAGAGGCAAACTTGTCGGGTGTAAAGTTTCTTACTTCTATTAATTTTGCATAAATACACCAGTTCACATATCTTTCAAGATGCGAGAGAACATCTGCAGGAGCTTGCCATCCAATTTTGGAAGCAACCAAATTGCAGAGTTGCTCAAAAGTAACTCCCGTACATTGGTTCCAAACTGCTACAACAGCTTTATCCACATTATAGGAAACATTATCCTCATTTACTAGTGCAAGAGAACCATCAGATGCCGTTTGTATTTTTCCTTTTTTGTAAAGGCAACCAAATATCATATCGTGATTATCTGTTCCCGGGCTTTAACCTTATGCGCTATGCAATTATGCGCGGTCATTTTGTTTATCATTCTAGACTATAGAAAGGAACATGAGGTTTTTCACAGGCGCGACTGCTAGATTTGTTGGAGCCTCACCACTGTTCAAGGAGATTTCATCGTCTTAACAATGAATAGCTCGTTTGTGACCTGAATTGAGAGGCCTAAAAAATCCGATAGTGTTGAAAACATATTGAGGACAGGGATCCATGTTAGTTCTATTTTTGGCCTCTTTGATCTTGTTTTCCTGTCAAAATGACCATTTAACCCAATAACGATAGTTTTTTGACCGTATTGCTTTAATCTTTGAAGATCGTTACCTTATCGAGGAATCTAGGGCTGAACAAGCTTGGTAAATAACCCATTGAGGAAATTGTCAGAAATTGACAAGAAAATACTAAAGATCCTTCTCAGTCCTAACGGCAAAGTTTCTTCCCATGCATTATCTACCAAGTTGGGACTTCCCAGAACTACCATACAAAGGAGGCGCAATTTTCTCGAAAAGCATTACCTTGAATTTTCATATATATTGAAACTAGAGGAGTTGGGATATAGAAGAGTTGATTTGTTAATTTATACTGGTGGCGGAGATACCATCAGTATAGCAGAAAAGCTGCTAGCGCGCGATGAAGTAGTGTACGTTGGCAGAAGCATCGGCGAGCATACGATTGACTTGAGAGCAGAGGTAATCATCAAAGATAATTCCCAACTTCTTGATTTGCTTGAAGAAGTAAAGGCCATGCCTAGTGTCAAAGACGTAATATGGAGCGAGATTGTAAAGATAGTAGGCAGAAAAAGATCAGTGCCAAGCAACATTCTTGATGGCATTTAAGCTTTAATTCTCATCAGGTAAAGATTCTAATTTATTGATTAGGCAAATCGTTATTTACCGACTCAAATGGTCATTTAGGCTATTATCTGGTTGGCAGGGGAGCCTTGTGCGCTTTTTTCAGTCATTTCTAGAGCGCATGACAATTGTACTGGTATTGTTCAATAATATCACCGAATAGAATGACTAGTACGATAAATCCTGTAGAGATTGTAGGTCTAAAGCAAGCTGCATATGTTATGGAATGCCTAACGAAAGGCCAGAATGGAGATGAAATTACCAGAATGCTGGGTGGGGACGAACAGTTAGTTGACATGTGGGTATCATTTCTAAAGCACAACCAATGGATGACAGAAACGATGCAAGGCTGGTCGATGACGGCAAAAGGTGTAATGTGGATGAAAAGGGTCACTCCTGCACAGACAGTTTAAAGGTAGTGCATGATTAATGGTTGATCTAGTCTTTGGCCGTGGCTTTACTGACATATTGCGTGAAATGCCTTTCTACATTAATCTTTTCAAGAAAATGGCTGCGTACAGGTTGTTTGGCATTAAGGAACCCATCTATGGCTCAGTGGATGTCAATAATGTTTGCAATCTCCATTGTACGCACTGTTATTGGTGGCTAAACCGCAAGGAAGAGCAGGATTTGACACCGGAAGATTGGCGTCGCATAATCAAGTCTACCTTCAACAAACAGCATATATTTATCACCACCTTGGTGGGCGGCGAGCCAACGCTACGCCCAGATATTATCGAGGTCTTTTGCAAAGAAATGCCCAAGCGTGTTTGCGTCGTGACAAATGGGACCTTTCCGCTGAGGCGCTATAGTGGACTTTATTTTTACTGGGTGTCACTTGACGGAACAGAGAAGGTGCATGACAGCATTAGGGGAGAAGGGTCATATGCAAAGGCAAAGAGAAATATACTCGATTATATTGCAGGCCCCAACCGCGCTGGAAGACCGGCATGGAAAGACATCTGGCTCTCAATGACCATAAATTCTCTGAATTACACATCCATCGAGGAGGTGGTAGAAGAATGGAGTGAAAAAGTAAACAAAATTGGTTTCCAATTTCATACACCGTTTGTAAAAGGTGATCCTTTGATGCTGCCTTTCGGCACGGTGCGCAATCAGGTTGTTGACAAAATTGTTGCGCTCAAGGATAGACACCCAGACTTTATAGTCAATCCTGTCCAGCAGTTATTGCTTATGAAGGGCAATTGGGGCGGAGTCGGGACGACACCTGTGAACTGCCCATCATGGGCAATACTATCACTTGACCACATGGGCAGGATAAAGCAGCCTTGCTGCATAGGCAGCGCAGATGCCAAGAGTATTAAGCCAATCTGTGAAGACTGCGGCCTTGGATGCTATTCTATTCTTGTGGCGCAGGGAATACGCGGAAATTAACTGTCTAGAGTCTATGGCTCATAAGGAACAATGAGTAATGCAAAAGTCCATAATGGGACCAATCCTACAAATCTTGAGGCTGGTGTAATTTTGTCTGAATTTGATGGACCGCTGTTCAAAATCCAATCGCGTAAAATGGGCGAAGAAAACCCACTTGACCTTCAAGACGCAGAAACCATAGAGAATATTACGCTGGCCGCGTCTAGACACGACCTATACAAACTATTGAGCACAGGATACGAGGTATGGATAAGCAATGCATCAGGCGAACCATTCACAAGCAAGACTGAGAAATATGTTATTGATAACGAAGCTCAAAACATGTTGGAGGACGGCTATCCTCTAGTAGTAAGAAGGCTACATAACTCTCTAGTTTTGAAAGTTAACCAGAATGTCGGGTCATTTGGAATAGAAGCGTATGCCTTCTACAGAGAGCACGTAAGCAAGGGAGAACTGATGGAAGCATTTGAACCACGAACTGCGAGACTATTTGAGGCTGTACTTCGAGACAAAAAGAAGAGATAACATGGTTGTTTTGGCTCCGGAGACGTTTTGTTTTAGTTATTCAGAATTGGATGCATTTGATACAAAAAGCAGTCTGCAAGTACATACGTTCTTATGAGTGCGATGACTCGAACTAATGATGATAGACAGTATAGTAGGGTGTCAAGATCTTGATTGTTGCGAAATTTTTATTGCCCATGGTAATCTCTATTGCACTTTTATCCCATCTGGCAAAGTGAAAATTTAATGTTAATGCTTTCGGCATCTTCAAACAGAAAGAACAGCCTAGAATGCTGTTCGACTCATCATAACATCACTATGCAGGTAGCCCGTTCTGATATTGAGCCGAGGGTCAATGTCTTAGAAAAATTCTGCCATGAATCCACCGAAAGCATGAAGTCAAAGAGGATCTGCTCCTGTTGATCTGTGAAAGTTGCCGCAAAGAGGAAGAATACCACACCTGTTCAACTTGTAACAAACACCTTTGCATGTCTTGTTTTTATACAGCACATTTCGGACTTAATGCTCCAAGGTCAGGCAAGTCAATGGTCTATAACAAATGCATCTTTTGCGGTGTCGTATATGCGACCGATATGAAACGCAGCGTTTGTGATAATTGTTCAATAATACTCATTTGGAAATCCTCAATGGACTATCTAGCTGGAGTAAACAGGGTAACTTCATTGATCAAGTCAGGTCGTCTTGATCAGAAATTGAAGAATGAAGGGTATTGCAAAGCAAGCTTTGGCGAACACGCAACGCAGGTCATAATGGACGCGATCGACGGTTCGAAACAGGCTCATTGATTGTTGTCACTTCTCGTTTTTGGGATAATTCCCAGGCAGCAATATTTCCTCATCAGTTTTGAAATTTGTAAATCATAAGAAAAGGCACATTGTGGATCCATCGGATGCTTGCGATATTGGCCATATGCATTTGCAATACTTGCTCTACTATTTGTTTTCCTACTACGCTAGCTATGCTGCAAACTTGGAGCATTTCACGGGCACGAGATTGTTCGATTACTTCTTGCTGATAATATTCCTTTGACAAATTAATGACAAGCCCGTTTTCCTCGAGTCGAGTTCCGATCAATTCAAGGTCACAAATATCAATCATCGTAGAATTGTGATAGGGAATACTCCGCAGAGCGTATTTCGCCGTAGGAAATTCTGACATTATCGTATTATCGTTGGAGAACCCTTCATTTATTCTATCATTACAGGGAATTTGTCCTCTGACATATCATGACGATATAGCAAGAGCAGCCGAGAACCAGCTTCAAAGCAGATGCTTGAATCATAGATGTCGCCGCCAGTATTTCATAGCAATAAGAACTTTGGCATTAAATGTTAATGTGCTCGATGAACATTACGGTAGTTATTATACCAATAACACTTCCATTATAATGTGAGAAAATTTAACAGAATGCAATCAGCAGGTAGTAAATGCGAATGTGTATGCCACAACAGGCCAAATACTGATTATTGTGGTTACTGCTCTCCGAGACATACAGGATTTGGAAGAAACCGATGAGCTCCTCTGCTGTCGTTTTATCTTATTTTCTACTAACCAGAGTTACCGAACCAGTTGCGCAATGGTTTTGCATTACTCACGGCTTTTTTCGCAATCCTGTGATATTCAACCAAGTGTTTTTCATGCTCAATTGTCTGAATCTCTACAAAGCACAGCTGACAGGTGTTAGATAACATAGGCGATAGTTTCATGCAACACCCGTACACATTTCATCCATATGTGCATTTAGACAGATTCTGATTTATGACAGCCAACCATGACTATTGATCTATCATCACCTGTCAAAAAGAAATGGAGGCAAACATCTTATACTGTAGATGCATACCGTATCGATGGACAAACTCTGTGTCTACCTATTGAGAGCATGCAAGATGTTTGAAGGCACGACGGCATCGGTATGTGAGCAGATAAGCAAACAAATCGATTCTGATTTAGCAGTTTTAGTTGAAGACGATAAAGATTGAGTACGCCTAATTATGAAGATCTAGCTTCGTATGTAAGTCTTTGATCCTGTTTCTGATGGTAACCTCTGTTACTCCTGCCGATTCTGCAATATCTTTCTGAGTAACATTTTCGCCATTTTTTGCGCAGGCCATGTAAAGAACTGTTGCTGCAAGTCCCATGGGAAGCTTGCCTGCTGAAATTTCCCTATGAACGAGATCTTTCATGATGTCCATTGCCGTGCGCTTTGATTTTTCACTGACTTTCGCCTTGTTTGCTATCTTTGCGATGCACTTCATTGGATCTGCCAATGGCACCTTAATGCCAAGCGCGTTAACGAGCACCCTGTAACTGCGGGAAACATCTTTACGTTTTACGTCAGTAAATTCCGCTATATCCTTGAGAGATCTTGATGCTTCCATCTCTCTACACGCAATGTATACGGCAGCAGCCAGTATAGAAGAAGTCGATCGCCCTCTTACCAATCTCTTTTCCTGAGCCTTCCTATAGACGTAGGCAGTCTTTTCAATAATAGCGTCGGATAATCCTAGCTTGTCTTTCAGCTTTCCTAGAGTACTAAAGGCCTGCATAAGGTTTCGATCTGTAGGAGAGCGAACCTGAGTTCTGAAATCCCAAGTCCTTAGCCTATGGATTGTGGTTTGCATTGATGCTGCAAGCTGGTTGCCACTTGAATCTCTGTCTGTCTTACCAATTATGGTGGCCAACCCCATATCATGATAAGCAAGAGAAACGGGAGATCCAGTCCGTATCCTTCCATTTTTGTCATCGGCAAAGGTTCGCCAATCTGGCCGGGTTTCTAGGACCCTTTCTGATGATACCAAGCCGCACTTGCTACATGCTATTTCGCCAGATTCGGGGTCTGTTATCAGGACAGAATTATCACATTTTAGACATACGATTGAAGTTTGCATTACCATGATACGGTTGATGGAGGAATTAGAAGAATTCACTTCTTGTTGTTACGTGTTATTGATATTATATACGAGGTCCGGCTATATAAGGAGCGCTAATAACCTGTTTTGTCCCTCATGAACTGTTCAGAAAGATGTGTAATAGGATATTACGATTCCAAGTTTTTATTCTTCATC
>Ga0070741_10015932_pt1 | contig 12637 bp, 10 predicted proteins | sample Coa_R1_4_FD_66440 | JGI IMG/M metagenome (GOLD analysis project Ga0070741, IMG submission 66440) | Surface soil microbial communities from Centralia Pennsylvania, which are recovering from an underground coalmine fire - Coalmine... | ecosystem: Environmental > Terrestrial > Soil > Unclassified ...
GAGCAGCAGGTTGCGGTTGGTCTGCTTGGCATCGGTCTTCTGCGCATCCTTGTGCACTACGATGCGGCCGTGGAAGACACCGTGCGCCTGCTGGTCGAGAATGCCGTTGTAGAACTGGCGGCTGGCGCAGTGCGGGCTGGCGTGCTCCACCAGCATGTAATTGTCGAGATGCTGGCGGCCGCTGCCGACAAAAAGACCATTGATCAGGCACTCGCTTCCTTCGCCCGCCAGCACCGGGTGCACGTTATTGCGCACCAGGCCTCCACCCAGAAGAACCGAGTGCGATGCGATGTTCGCGCTTCTGCCTTGCTGGATGCGCAGCGTTGAAATATTGAACGATTGCCGGTTCTCGCGCTCGATCATGAAGTGGGAAACGACCGCGCTTTCGCCCGCAACCAGCTCGGTTGCCGTGTTGCAAAATGCGGTGCTGCCGTCGAGTGAGACGTAATCTTCGACGATGATGGCTTCACTCGCGCCTTCCGCGATCACCAGGTTGCGCGGATGGCTCATCAGCGCTTCGTGCCCGCCGGTGGAGACAAACAGAAAATAAATCGGCTCTTCCACAACGACGCCTTTGCGGATATGTACAAATGCTCCATCTTCGGCGAAAGCCGTGTTCAGGGCAGAGAAGGGGTCGCGGCGAATATCAAGATAGCGGCCAAGGTGCGGTTCAATTGCCTGAGGATTACTCCTGATCTCTTCCGCCAGGCTGCCAACTTTGACTCCGGCAGGCAGCTTGCCCATCAGCGATAACTCAGGCCTGAAGCATCCATTGACAAACACCAGCTGGCAACGCATCTCTGGAATGCGAAGCGCCTCTAACTCACCTTGTGAGCCTTCATCAGGAATTGTGCTTGCAAGCTGGAAGCGAGTTCGTGCAATGGCAGAGACATTGGTAAAGCGCCAGTCTTCATCATGCGTGGTCGGGAAGCCCACTTCGCAGAATCGGGCAAAAGCTTCTTCGCGCAAATCTCGCAGCCAGGGCACATCGCGTCCGGCGGCAATCTTCTGAAATTCCGTGAAGCTTTCCAGGTAAGCTTCGACATTTCGAGTTGGCGTAATCGTCTTTGTCATCGCTGGCTCTTAGACTGCCTGTTGCGCTTCAGCTTCTGTCGATGCGTAACCTTTATCTTCCAGCTCCAGGGCCAGCTCAGGACCGCCGGAACGAACAATACGGCCATTGATCAGCACGTGCACGAAGTCGGGAACAATGTAGTCCAAGAGCCGCTGATAGTGTGTCACCACAATGATCGCCCGCTCCGGACTACGCATCGCATTGACCCCGCCGGCTACGATTCTGAGCGCGTCAATATCCAGGCCCGAATCGGTTTCATCAAGCACGGCGAGTTTTGGCTGGAGCATTGCCATCTGCAGAATCTCGTTGCGTTTTTTCTCTCCGCCTGAGAAGGCCTCGTTCACCGAGCGGTTCATCAGCTTCTCATCCATCTCCAGCAGCTTGAGCTTTTCCCGGAACATGGGCAGAAAATCCATGGCATCCAGCTCGTCCAATCCATGGTATTTACGGATGGCATTGAGCGCAGAACGCAGAAAATATGCGTTGCTGATGCCGGGAATCTCCACCGGATATTGAAATGCCATGAAGATGCCTTCGCACGCGGCTTCCTCTGGTTTCATGGCAAGCAGGTCTTTGCCGTTAAAGAGCACCTCGCCCGCGGTGACGTTATAGCTCTCTCGGCGCGCAAGTACCTGGGCCAGCGTGCTCTTGCCGGAACCGTTCGGTCCCATGATGGAGTGCACCTCGCCGGCATTCACTTTCATATTAATGCCCTTGAGAATCTCGTGGTTATCCACGTTGACATGCAGGTTCTTGATTTCCAGTAAATTCATCAGTCTTTTCGCTCGCTTTTCAAATAGGTTGCAGTTATCCAACGCTGCCTTCAAGGCTGACGCTCAACAGTTTCTGCGCCTCTACTGCGAATTCCATCGGCAGTTCGCGGAATACTCGCTTGCAGAAGCCATTGACGATCATGGAGACCGCGTCTTCTGCCTTCAATCCGCGCTGGCGGAGATAGAAGAGCTGGTCTTCGCCGATCTTCGACGTCGAAGCCTCGTGTTCCATGCGCGCCGTCGAGTTTCTAACCTCTATATATGGAAAGGTGTGAGCGCCGCATTGATCACCGATCAGCAGCGAGTCGCATTGCGTGTAGTTGCGGGCGCCGGTTGCGCCCTTCAGGATCTTCACCTGTCCGCGGTAAGTATTCTGGCCGTGGCCTGCAGAGATGCCTTTGGAAACAACTGTGCTCCGCGTGTTCTTCCCAATATGGATCATCTTGGTGCCCGTATCCGCCTGCTGATAGTTGTTGGTCAGGGCCACCGAATAGAATTCCCCGATCGAGTTGTCGCCTTGCAGAATGCAGCTCGGGTACTTCCAGGTAATCGCTGATCCAGTTTCAACCTGGGTCCATGAAATCTTCGAATTCACGCCAGCGCACTTGCCGCGCTTGGTGACGAAATTATAGATTCCGCCCTTGCCTTGTTTGTCGCCCGGATACCAGTTCTGGACGGTCGAATACTTGATCTGGGCATTGTCGAGCGCGACCAATTCGACCACAGCAGCGTGCAATTGATTTTCATCGCGGATAGGCGCCGTGCAGCCTTCCAGATAGCTTACGTACGCGCCCTCGTCGGCAACGATCAGGGTACGCTCAAACTGGCCGGTTTCCGCTGCGTTGATGCGGAAGTAGGTGGAAAGCTCCAGCGGGCAGCGCACACCCTTGGGCACATAAACGAACGATCCGTCAGTGAACACGGCCGCATTCAGCGTGGCAAAAAAGTTATCGGTATAAGGTACTACCGTCCCCAGGTATTTCTTCACCAGGTCAGGATGATTCTGCACTGCCTCAGAAAATGAACAGAAAATAACCCCGATATCCGCCAGCTTCTTTTTGAAAGTCGTAGCCACCGAGACGCTGTCAAAGACTGCGTCCACGGCGACGCCTGCGAGCAGCTTCTGTTCCTGCAGTGGAATGCCCAGCTTCTCATAGGTACGCAGGATTTCAGGATCCAGTTCATCCAGGCTCTGCAGATTGGGCTTCTGCTTGGGCGCCGAATAGTACACGATGTCCTGATAGTTAATTGGGGCGTATTTAATGTTGGCCCATTTCGGCTCCGCCGCGCTCTTTTCCAGCGACTCCCAATGGCGATAAGCCTTGAGCCTCCACTCGAGCATGAACTCCGGCTCTTTTTTCTTGGCCGAAATCAAACGAATGATATCTTCGTTGAGTCCCTTGGGGGCGCGCTCTTCCTCAATATCGGTGACAAAGCCCCACTTGTACTCGCGCTCCGCTAAATCGCGAATTGTATTTACGTTCGTGCTCATTGCACTCTCCCTGAAACAAAACCTATAGTAGGTATCAGATTGCCGCGGGCGTCCTTAACCGCTTTAAGTTGCATCGGTTGAACCAGATCAGACAGCATTACGTGCTCCAATGCTCCTCGCACGACCTGGCTGATGATCCGCTGGTTGGCCTTGATAGGGCAGCAGCGTTCCAGCTCACAGAGCCCTGAAATATCGGTACTGCACTCGGTCAACGCTATAGGACCTTCAAGCGCAGCCACCATCTCAGCGATCGAGATATCCTGCGGCTCTTTTGCCAGGCTATATCCACCTTTGATGCCGCGATGGGAAACGAGGAGCCCGCTCTGCACCAGCAGCTTCAAAACCTTGCTCACGGTCGGCAGCGGAAGCCGCGACTCTAAAGCCAAGTCTCGCGCCGCATGCAGAGGACGATCTTTTTGCCGTGCAATGTAGGTCATCAGGACCAATCCATAGTCGGTAAGTTTGCCAAGTCTGATCATTGCTTACGGTTCGCCTCCGAAAGGGCCTCGCGTAGCTGCTCGTGTAACACCTGGATGAAAATAGTACATATTTAGTACCATTTATTGTAAACAATTTATCCTGAGCTTACAAGACTGGAGAGCATTTCTGACGACACTTCGTTGTTGGCTTTTGCTCCGGGCGCTATGTGCCAACGAGTGACATCACCGCGGTTTCCAGAGCTGAGATCAGCATTCAGGAAGGGAGGGGGCAACTGCCTGAAGTTAAGTTGGTTCCAACATTCATTACACGTAATAATCAGGAACTACTGTCATGGAAGAAACAAATAAGCTGAAGTCCCAGTATCCCAGGCAAGAAGAAGTAGTGGAGATCGACAAGAAAGATTGGATGCCATTTTTCGACGATTTTAGCCGGCTGCATGAGGGCTGCCCGATCCGGATCACCGTCAAAGACGGGACTGACACTCGCGTTGAAGTTGAAAAAGGAAAGTTTCAGGGGATCAGCATTGACCGTGTGACCCGGGAAACGCGCGTGTATATTGAGGTGGGCGGAGAGCCTGATAACGACCTGACTCACACCATGCAAGCGCCTGCTCGAATTCTGGTCAAGCGTGACAAATCTTGTGCCGAGGAAATTCTGGAAGTCTTAGATGAGGATGGCAGCACGACACTGGTTGAATTCCGGCCGGCTAGCCGCTCAGAAAAGCAGGATGAAAGCGCCGCCTAGTTTCTGTTTCCAGGAGGCGAAATTTGGATGCGCACCTTATTCTTCGCTTGCTATTTAAACCAATGAATTAGATCAATGAATGCTCGTCAGCAATGGCCATTTAATATCACAGCTTACCTGCAGGGCCAATCGCGGGCAATTCTTGTCGCACTCGGAACTTTATTATTTCTTCTTACCATATTTGCCGATCGTCAAGGCCGGCCTGACATAAGACTGCTGCCCTTTTATCTGGTGCCAATCTCATTTATGACCTGGTTCGTGTCGAGCGCAGCCGGACTGGGCATAGCCATAGCTAGCGCAACCACCGTCGCAGTGTTGAGTTATGTTGGCCATCGCACAGCCATGCCGATTTTCCTGATTAACACCGTGATGGAAACCGGCTTGTTCGTTGCCTGCGTATTTGTCCTGACGGAGGTAAAAATCCTGTATCAGCGCGAGCGCGAAAATTCGCGCGTAGATTTTGTGACCGGGTTGTTGAACCATCGGGCCATGATCGAGTTGCTGGGAACCGAGATCAGGCGAATTCGGCGTGTCCAGCGCCCCGCGACCGTCATCTACATGGATATAGACAATTTCAAAGAGGTCAATGATCGCTTCGGTCACAATGAAGGCGACCGTCTGCTGCGGGAGTTGGGCCAGGCGATCAAGAGTGGATTGCGCGCAACCGACTTGATCGCGCGTTTAGGCGGGGATGAATTCGCAATCCTGTTGCCTGAAACTGATTCGGAGGCGGCACAAGCTGTCGCCGCCAAACTTTATGGAACTTTACTGGAACTGGCGCAGGAAAAGCACTGGCCGATTACGTGCAGTTTTGGCGTGGTTACTTTTGCCACTCCTCCATCCTCGGCTGAAAAGACGTTGGCCGTAGCTGACGCAACGATGTATTCCGCCAAGCGAAACGGAAAGGACCGCATCGAACACCGGTTGTGGAAAGGGGAGACTGTCCCTTAAACTGATTGGTACCCTCATGCGCTGTAGTTTGAAAGAGGTGCAGTTTTGGACCATGCTCTTATCGTCCACCGTCTCCACTTTGCCTTCACCGTTACATTCCACTATTTGTTTCCACAACTGACCATGGGTCTGGCGCCTTTGATTATGGTGCTGAAGAGCATGGCGCTCCGTACTGGAAACGAAGCCTATAATCATGCGGCGCGCTTCTGGGCAAAAATCTTCGGCATCAATTTCATCATGGGTGTGGTAACCGGAATTCCCATGGAGTTCCAGTTTGGCACTAACTGGTCTCATTTCTCCCGTGTCACCGGAGGCGTGATAGGACAGCCGCTGGTGATGGAAGGCGTGTTCTCTTTTTTCCTGGAATCCGCGTTTCTGGGCTTGTTTCTTTATGGCGAGAAGCGCCTCAGTGCCTGGGGCCACTGGTGGTCCGGCGTGCTGGTGTTCCTGGGATCGTGGCTCTCAGGTTTCTTCATCATCGTCACTGACGCCTGGATGCAGCACCCCGTCGCCTACGAGCGCATGGCCGACGGCTCTTATCAGGTCAGCAGTTTTTGGGGGTTGTTGTTCAATCCCTGGGCGCTGCTGCAGTATGCGCACAATATGAGCGGCGCGGTGATTACCGGGGCCTTTGTCATGTCGGCCGTAGGCGCCTATTATCTGCTCGACGGCAAATTCACCGAGCATGCGCATATCTTTTTGCGGGTCGGCGTGATCGCTGGACTTATCTTCTGTATCCTGCAGATTTTTCCCACTGGCGACTTGCATGGAAAGTACATGGCGAGACATCAGCCAGTGACGACAGCGGCCATGGAAGGCCTGTTTAAGACCGAAAGAGGAGCGCCCATCGTTATCATGGGCCAGCCCGATGAGGAACACGAGACGATTGATAATCCGTTCATGGTCAACAAGGTTCTTAGCTTCCTGATCTACGGCACCACCACGGCCGAGGTGAAGGGGCTGAATGAGTTTCCCAAAGACGAGTGGCCAACGAACATCCCTCTGCTGTATTACAGCTATCACATCATGGCCGGACTGGGGACAATTTTCGTTGCCATCATGGTAGTTGCCGCATTTCTGCTTTGGCGCGACAAGCTGTTTCAGACGCGCTGGATGCTTTGGGTGCTGATGCTCAGCCTCCCCTTTCCTTACATTGCCAATATCGCCGGCTGGATGACGGCGGAAGTTGGACGGCAACCCTGGCTTGTCTATGGTCTCATGCGCACCGCCGAGGGATACTCAAAGTATGTCCATGCGGGGAACGGGTTGTTTACCTTGTTGGGGTTCATGGGAATCTATAGCTTGTTGGCGATACTTTTTCTCTTTCTGGTTCACCGGGAGATCGCGCAAGGTCCGGCGGCCAGCGCAGGCAGCAGTGTAAATACAGGATTACCCATCTCGGTGTAAGGAGAGATCAATGCTACTGACGTGGTTTCTGCTGGTCGCAATCATGATTACCGGCTATGTCGTTCTTGACGGCTTTGACCTCGGCGCGGGCGTGCTTCATCTGCTGATTACAAAAACCGAGCAGGAACGCCAGATCGTGATTCGAACCATTGGCCCGGTGTGGGATGGGAATGAAGTTTGGCTTCTCGCCGGCGGTGGAACTCTATACTTTGCGTTTCCTCTGCTCTACGCCTCAGGATTCAGCGGCTTCTATCTTCCGCTCATGATCGTACTGTGGCTGCTGATCTTTCGCGGCATTGGAATCGAATTGCGCATGCACCTGGATTCGCCAGTATGGCGAGGCTTCTTCGACGGCTGCTTCGGTATTTCCAGTCTCTTGCTCACTATTTTCTTCGGCGCTGCCCTGGGCAACGTGCTTCGTGGAGTTCCACTGCAAAAAGACGGTTACTTCTTTCTTCCGCTTTGGACGAACTGGCGCGTCGGTCCACAGCCCGGCATCCTGGATTGGTACACGGTCATTGCTGGCGTAGTGGCTCTGGTGGCGCTGACCGTTCATGGCGCTCATTATGTTGCCTTGAAAACAGAAGCAGATCTTAATCTGCGCGCCCGGGATGTAGCGGCACGGTTGTGGCCGGTGCTGGTGCTAGTGACCCTGGCGAGCCTGGTTGCCACACTTTTCATTCACCCCGAACTGCTGAACAATTACAAAAAGTTTCCTATATTTTTTCTCATACCGCTGGGCGTGGCCGCCAGTCTGGCTGCAATGTTGGTCTTCCGCAAAAAAGGAGCCGATAAAGCTGCGTTTCTTTCCTCCAGCAGCTACCTGGTCTTCATGTTGGTGGGCGCAGCGGCAGCGGTTTATCCGAACCTGCTGATCTCTACCACCGATCCTTCCCTGAACATAACGGTATTCAATGCCGCCACCGGCGAGCACTCGCTTTCCATTGGTTTGATCTGGTGGAGCTTCGGCATGGCGCTGGCCATAGCTTACTTTGTGTTCGTATACCGTATGTTTCGCGGAAAAATACAGACCCAGGAAGGGTCTGGACATTAGGGTTTTTTCATAGGGAAAATAGGTTAGCAGGGGATCCGTGCTTCCACTCACAAAAGAAAATATTGTTATTGCGGTTCTGCAGGAGCTGGCTGCGGCGTTTGCTGCGCCGGTGAATTTTGCTGCGCAGGCGAATAATGCACCCCCCAATGTTGCGGATGTGTAGCGGGCGTTGCCGATTGGCCTTGCCCTGATTGTTGCTCGGCCTGTGTTGCCGGCACGCCTTGAGGCTCTTCCTGGAATTGCGATGCTTGTTCGGTCGCAGGCTGGCCGTTTGCGTTAGCATCCATTGTGTCATTGGCATCAGCCGTATCCTGGCTGTCGCCATCGTCGGCGGAAGGTTGGCCGGAAGGAGCTGCGGCAACCTGTGACTCCGGAGAACCAGTCGCTTCTATGGAGCGAGACGTCAGAATAATTCGCTGCACTGATCCAGGATTTTCCGGGGCTTCCATGATAATGAAGTCATAAGCAGAACCGGTGAGCAGTGTGCCACATACTTCACGAGCCGAAGCGGGTCCAAACTGTCCAAAAACCCGGTCAGCATTGGTGGGTGTAACTCCCTCGATCTTTGCTCCGGTAGCATGTTGAATCGCGTCCAACACGTCGGAGAGTGCGGAGTTGTTGGCCACTACTGTGAGCTTCCCCTCGGAGTAGCTGATGCGAGGAGGAGAAGGAGCTATTTTGTAAGGCGACGGAGGATCAGTCACCACCGGCCGCGGCCGCCGGGCAGATCGCCCCGATAAATAAGAGGGCGAAACGTAAATCTTGCGCGCTCCGTGTTTTGCGGACTTTTGAGACCCTGAGATTTGAGCTGAGGCCGTAGGACTCTGGTTGGCTACTGTCTGTTGTTCAGCGGGCCGTGTCTGGGCGTTTGTTGTTCCACACGCTAGCAATCCCGTCATTATTACTACGTATTGCGGTATGGGACGGCAGAAAGACATGGGACCCTGCGCTCACTAATATAATCCTTTTCGCCGTTCCAAGGTCTCAATTTGCTGCCTTAGCTGCTTTTTCTATGGCTTTCTGCAGTGAGCGAGCAGAGGCAGTCAGAATTACCATTGCATCGGTGCTGCCTTTTTCCTTGGCGGCGGCGATCTCTTGTTGCAGCCCCGCCGCTTCTGACTGCGCCAGATCTTTTGCTCCATTGAGATGAATCGCATCAGGCTTCTCGCAGGCAGCCAAAAGAAGCGCTCTAACCGCCACCACGCGTTGCAATAGCGTATTCAAATCTCCTGAAGTTCCCCGAAAGGCGTTCACCTCTTCGGAAGAAAGCATAAGCCGTAAATTATCCAGTTTAATTGCGTTTGCCGCACTGACCACTTTAAGAGATTTAACCCGCTCAGAGATCAGTTGAATGTATCCTGCCACTTCAGCCCCAGGTTGAGCCTGCCCGGCAGTTACTGCAGCTTCCCCGGCATGTTCGGGCTCGCTCTCCGCTCCGGTGTGCTTGTTCGCCAGACGCTCCAGTTCTTGCTTCACGGCCGCGCGCACGCGGACCACATCGGTAAACCAGTAATTTTGTGAATATTTTCCAGGAAAAGATTGCTGCCACTTCTCGATCATCTTGCGAATTGATTTGAAGGACTCTTTTGCAGAAAGATCGGCCGAACGGCAATCAATCGTCTTAACCCCGGCGCTCTCCAGCGTCTTCAAATCCTGTTGTAATGCGTCGATGTCCTCATGGAGAAGACGAATAGCGCCGAGCCGCGCCAGGAAACTGAAGCGGGTGAAAGCCACCCACGATGAAGGATCGAAAGGCTTCTCGCGGCCTGCAACTTTCAGCGCCCGCCCCCGTTCCAGGATCATGTTGTCCAGCAAATCACCAAGGCTGTGGCACATCTTCAGGCTGTCAATACACTGCTCAAGGGCAGGCATCTTCGTGGGTTCGCTGGCCTGCCCGAGGATTGGCTTTAGCACCTGTGCCGCCTGCTCGAGACTGAGTTCGTGCGCCGGGACATTTGCCGGCAGACATTGGGCAAGGTACTGAACAAGAAGGAAATCGATTTTGTCCCGGTCTGATTCGGTCTTAGGCTCTTTGCCCAGGTGCCGTGCCAACATAGAGTGCAAAACATTTTCGTCGAGAGTGAGCTGAGTGAGAAGTTTCCGCAGGTGGTGCACTTCAATCCGCTGGTCTGCTTCTCGAAACCACTGTTCAGCGCGAACCAGCGCTTCTGCACTGTGTTGTGCCTCCCCGAATTCCAGGTCGTTGCATGGTTGAATGCCAAGGTCGAAGCGTTTCGACAACTCGGTGTAGACCGGGTAAATGGAACATGCTCGTTTCCAGTTGTCAGAGATTTTTTGCGAGTCGGTGGCTGCCAGCATTGATACCTCTCGATCTTGTGATCGACGGATGACTTCGATATGACAAATCTCGGGGGCTGTTCCAACAGTATACGACAGTTTTACCCCTCCGCCATGTTTCTAAAGAGCGCGTAACCAATGTGTGATGAGCACTGTCTAAGCTCTTCACTGTTTCCGCTCTTAACTGTATTCTTTCGCGTTCAAGCTCTGCGAAGAGTGCGATTTTCAATCCAAAGATTCAAAATGGAACCAAGACTGTAATCCGGAAGCTTCTCTTCACAGCTTTTATAAAGCCATATTTCCGATTGGCGAAGCTAAGGTAAATATCTCACAGCTCATTCCGGGAATGTTCCTGTTTCAGGAATCCCATAGTTACTAAAGTGTGTTCTATTGGTAACTAAAAACTTGATATTCCTTTTGTTCCGAATGATACTGCGCAACGTGCAGCAATAGCGTATGACGTTCATGGCGCCCGGAGCAGCTGCCGATAATATCCGTTTTCAGTGCACGGGCAACTAAAGTTTTCTCCACCCACTGCTCAGCCTTCCACCTTGGGAACCCAAGATGGAAGGCTGAGATTTTTTTGCAAAAGAAGCACCGCTTCCGGACAACTCTAATTCAAACCAATGCTCATGCCGCCTCGCCCGTGGGAGACTTGGCGTGAACGGGTTTTGGCTGCTGGACCGCTGGTTTGTGGATCTCCTGGGCGAGGCTGGGCCGCTGTTTGCGAGCTGGAATCTCAAGCCGCACCGGCTTTAGGGCTTCTGCCGATTGATAGATGGCTTGCACGATTTTTACATCTGCCAGGCCTTCTTCGCCCGAAGGTTCCGGTTCTTTATCGTTCAGAATACAATCAGAAAAATAAATGAGTTCAGGGGCAAACTGGTCGCGCTTGGGGAACTCCTTTTCAGTCTTTTTTCCTTTGATCGCGAGCTGCATCCCGATCGGCTCGGCATACTCGTAAGCAGGGTCGAGCGTTACCGCACCTTCGGTGCCGATCAGGGTGTAACGCGATATCGGCGCTGCTCCAAAGCTGCACGTGAAAACGGCCTGCCGTTCTTCTGGAAAACGCATGATAACGCTGGTCATCTGATCGGACTTGCTGAAGCGTTCCTCCGGTTTACGGCTGCTGGCGGCAACCACTTCCAGGGGCTCTTCGCCGAACAGGTAACGCGCGGCATTGATGCAGTACACGCCCATGTCATAGACGGTCCCGCCGCCCTCTGCCGGGCTATGAGAAACGCGAATATTATTTTCTGCCAGTTGTTGCGCAAATTCCGAGGTGAAGAAGCGTAAATCTCCCAGCTTGCCTTGTCTGGCCAGTTCGACTGCCGTCAGGTTCCCCTCTTCAAAGTGAAGCCGATAGGCAATCATCAGCTTCACATGAGATTCATTGGCAGCTTGAATCATGGCTTCGCATTCCTCCACGGTCACCGCCATGGGTTTTTCACAGAGCACATGGACGCCCGCGCGGGCGGCGCGCACCGAATACTCTTTGTGCAGATGGTTGGGAAGGGTGATGTAAACCGCGTCAACTCCGCTGGACAGGCACTGTTCATATTCCGCGTATGAATAGGTTTGGTTAACGCCATACCGGCGGCCGAGTTCCTTGCGCTTTATTTCGTCGTCGCTGACCAGGGCCGCCAGTTCCGAATTTTCCGCATTTTGGAATGCCGGCAAGATGGCTACCTGGGCAATGTGCCCTAACCCGACGACTGCATAACGTATCTTTTGAGTCGAATCTATCTTTGCCATTAGTACCTCTAGATATAGATAGGTGAATGAAGATGATTCCGCGCCATTAAAATAGCGAGGGTTATGGGTGCGATGCCTTCCACCATAAACAGGGTGCCTTAGCGGGATTTCGGAGCTGCTGAGAAAAGTACTTTTCCATCGGCAGTGTTTCTGGTAGATTTCACCCGCCGCCCATTGCGGATGCTGGGTTCAGGCAGCATCGGCAAAATAGCAGCGGGTATTGCAACGCGATCATGAAAATTCCAAAGGAGCCAGAATTCAATGCAATGCACCAAATCCATCATTGCCTTACTGTTTGCTGTGTTCGTCCTCAATGCCGGGGGGCAGAAGCTGCCTAACCCATATGGCGCGTCGGTTACCGTTGAAAATGCAAAGAAAGCTGCAGCCGCGGCGCTGGCGGAGGCGCGCAAGAACAACTGGGATATGGCAGTGGCTGTGGTTGATACCGGCGGCAACCTGGTGTACTACGAGAAGATGGACAACACACAGTTGGGCAGCGGCGAAGTAGCCATTGATAAAGCGCGCTCCGCCACTCTTTTTAAGCGTCCTACCAAAGCGTTTGATGATGCACTGGCCACTGGCGGCGCCAGCCTGCGGCTTTTGAGCGTCAGAGGCGCGGTGCCGGTGAATGGCGGTTATCCGCTGGT
>Ga0070741_10015933_pt1 | contig 12636 bp, 10 predicted proteins | sample Coa_R1_4_FD_66440 | JGI IMG/M metagenome (GOLD analysis project Ga0070741, IMG submission 66440) | Surface soil microbial communities from Centralia Pennsylvania, which are recovering from an underground coalmine fire - Coalmine... | ecosystem: Environmental > Terrestrial > Soil > Unclassified ...
CATCCCAAGCAGCCCTACCACATCGAGTTCACGTCCCAACGAGGACATGAAGTCGGCCAAGCCCCGACCCGGGATCATCTGCTGGTCTTCTACATTCCTGACAAGGACGAGTGGGAGGCAGGCTGCGCACAAATGATATCAGCGGGATTTGGCGAGGTGCGATCACATAACCCGTACTGGGACCAGCGGGGAAGAACGTTCGAAGACATCGATGGATATCGCGTGGTGTTACACAATGCGGCGTGGACTCAGTGAGGCAGACAACCTTGTCTGCCTCGTTTCAGGGAGAAGCGCTTTCTGGATCGCCCGGCGGCGGACTGTGGACCGCCGCTCCTTGGCCTGGCAGGCAATATTTGTCTGCTCGTTTGATTGCCCTCCGCAGGCAGGATTTGCCTGCGCCACTGTACGTTATTTTGGCGAGCGCGCGTTGGCGTGGGTTTTGACGTCGCGTCGTTGCTTGTCCACGACGCGGCGCAACTCGCGCTCCATCGTTTTGAACGCGTCGTGAATCACCTTGTTGAGAGGCTTGTGCGAGCCATTGTCCGTCTGCTTTTCATCAGCGACCACTTCGTGCCCGCCTGCGACAGTCACGTCGATTCGGCACCGGTAGGGATTCCCTTTATGATGTGTGTGATTGGTTTGCTCGATGGCGACGTCACATCGGTTGATATGGTCGCAAAATTTTTCCAGTCGCGTTGCATAATCCAAAACGAGATTGTCGATCTGGTCAGATTTTTCCAAACCCCGATACGAGATCTTAACAGGCAGTTGCATGATTATTGGAATCTAAACTCTAATGGAACGGACGCGCGATAAAAAAAACTGATGTCATCTCGAGCCGCGCAGACGGCGAGGGACCTCCCAATCGAACTGAGGAGAGCCGTGGGTTGATTGTGTGATCCATGAGTTTGCGGCGGGTCCGTCACTCCGTTCGGGATGACAGTTGGTGTGCGCACGGACTTTTAAATTTGCTTCAACGAACGAAACCGTGAAACGAGTTTAGCCGGCTCCACTTTTACCAGATCCGATTTTACATGTTCAACGATTCGGTCGCGCACGGCCGCAGGCAGAAGCTCGACAATCGCCCCATGAATCTCCGCTGGGGCGGCAAACGACCATCCCTCTTTTCCATCGAGCGAAACAATTTTCGTGATTTGATCGGCGAGCTCTTTGTGAATGCGGCGGTCCATTTCTGTTGCCAACTGCGTTCGCTCGGCAATGGAACCCGGTCCATGATGGGCGCCCGCGCCGTTGGTCACCGGAAAGCGCCCAGCCAAGTCGCTCACTTTGTCCACGAATCTTCCGTGCGCGTCGGTAATGTTAAATGCCTGCACTAATTGCAGGCTCGGTCCCCGCGTCGGCGTCTCTGTCACCCGATATGCTTTTAACCCGCCCCGATCAGTGACGATAACAAGAGAACTCGGTGTCATGACGAATCACTGACCAAAAAATTGCCCGCGCATTAAAACATGCGCTCTACAATTTCTATAAACTAATTCGTTTCTGGGAACAAGATTGCGTTGCCGAATTTTTTTCCTCCGGGGAGCGGACCGGTCCTCGCGTGTACTTTTCGGCGCCCTCGCCGAAAATTGCGATTCGCGAGCGAGAGATAGAACGCCGAAAGCAGGAGAAACTTCGTGATGGCGAAGGCGCCATCGGTCCAAACCGGACTGGCATTAGCACGCGAGACACATGCGCTACACTTTACGCGCGCGTTCTTCCTCCGCGCTTACCGGCGGAAACTCCACGCGACGTTTCTTCCAGGATTCCTCGCGGGCCTGAGCTTGCGTCCCACTTACGAGTTGGAGCAAGCAGCAAGCACGACCGCCAAGATCGACGTCGTCGCCGGAGGCGAATTTTTTGGGCTCCGCGAGGAAACCGTTTGGATCCATCGTATCGAGAATCAATTGCCACTCGAGATGTTCCTGGCCCGGCAGGACAAATGGAATCGGTTCGTAATGCGCGTTGATCAACAGTAGAAATGTGTCGTCGCGGATTGGCGCGCCTTCGAAGCTGAGAATATCGCTGGTATCGCCACTGAGCAGCATCCCCATGCAACGAACGAATGGCGACGCCCATTCTTCGTCGCTCATCTCGCTGCCTCCGGGATTGAACCACATCACATCGCGAATCTCAGAGCCACGGATTCGCCGACCCTGAAGAAATTTCGGCCGGCGGAATACCGGATGCGCATTGCGAAATCCAATCAGCTTGCGCGTGAACTCAAGAAATTGATTTTGCTTTTCATTACGCGTCCAATTGGACCAACTGATCTCATTGTCCTGGCAATAAGCGTTGTTATTGCCGTTCTGCGATCTTCCAAACTCGTCTCCGCCACTGAGCATTGGCACGCCCTGAGAAAGAAAAAGTGTGGTCAGAAAATTCCGCCGTTGCCGCTCGCGCAACGCATTGATCTGCGGATCCTCCGTTGGACCTTCCGCACCACAATTCCACGAGAGATTGTTGTTATCGCCGTCCTTGTTTTCGTCGCCGTTCGCCTCGTTGTGCTTATCGTTGTAGCTGATCAGGTCGTTCAGCGTGAAACCGTCGTGCGCGGTGACAAAATTCATGCTGGCGTAAGGACGCCGCCCGTTATGCTGGTACAGATCCGGGCTGCCTGTGAGCCGATATCCCATCTCGCCGATTCGGCCTTCATCACCTTTCCAAAAACTGCGGACCGCGTCGCGATATTTCCCGTTCCATTCCGACCACGGCGCAGGAAAATTCCCAACTTGATAACCGCCCTCACCGACGTCCCACGGTTCCGCGATGAGTTTCACATTAGAAAGAATGGGATCCTGCTGCATGATCTGGAGAAACGGATGCAGCATGTTTACGCCTTCGCGATTGCGAACAAGCGTGGCGGCGAGATCGAAACGAAATCCGTCGACGTGCATCTCCACGACCCAATAACGGAGGCTGTCGATTACCAACTGTAATACGCGTGGATGGAGCAGATTAAACGTGTTGCCCGTACCGGTGAAATCCAGATAGAAACGCGGATTCTCCGGCTGCAACCGGTAATAAGCGGTGTTGTCGATCCCGCGAAAACAGAGTGTCGGGCCGAGATGATTTCCTTCGGCAGTGTGATTGTAAACCACATCCAGAATCACTTCGATGCCGGAGGCATGCAGACTGCGCACCATCGATTTGAACTCAGAGACCTGTTCACCGATTTGCCCACCGCTGGAATACTGCCCGTGCGGGGCAAAAAATCCGATCGTATTGTAACCCCAGTAATTCGTTAGCCCTTGATCGATCAAAACCTTGTCGTCGATGTGCGCGTGCACTGGCAACAGCTCGATCGCTGTCACGCCGAGTTTTCTGAAATAGTCAATTGCCGCCGGGCTGCCCAACGCAGCGTAAGTCCCGCGCAAATTCTCCGGCACGTCGGGCCAAAGCTTGGTAAACCCTTTCACGTGGACTTCATAGATGACCGAACTTTGCAACGGGATGCCTGGCCTCTTATCGCCCTGCCAGTCAAATCCGGTGTCGATGACGACCGACTTCGGTACTCCCCATGCGTCATCACGGAAATCCTGTGTCAAGTCTTCGTTGTCGCCCCCGATGACGTAACCGAACATTTCATCCGCCCAGCTCACTTCTCCGGCAATAGCCTTCGCGTATGGGTCGAGAAGAAGTTTCGAACTATTGAAGCGCAATCCGCGTTCCGGATCGTACGGACCGGAAACGCGGAAACCGTACAGCTGGCCAGGACGCGCATCGGGTAAAAAGACGTGCCAGACTTGATCGGTTTGTTCGGTGACCGGTATACGAATGTTTTCTTCTGTGGCTTCGATACTGTCGAACAAGCAAAGCTCAACACCGGTGGCGTCCGCCGAAAAGATGGCGAAGTTGACGCCGTTTCCCATCCAGGTCGCGCCCAGCGGATAGGGATAGCCTAAAAAGGTGCGTACCGAAGTCATAAATGCGCCGCGCATTTATCCTGCATGGAATGCGCGATGGCAATCATGAACACGATGACATCAATGGGACAAAGCAACGCGAAAACGCGTGCGCACTCCAAAAGCTGACGCGAAAAATAAGAGCTGTTTGAAATGATTTCGTCCGAAGTGCTTTGGGAGTGCGAGGCGTCCTCGCATCGCTTTCACTCCGCTCGTCACGTATTATGCCAGCGCTGTGAGCAAAGTGTTCCTCGCCGCATTCATCGTAATTTGCGCCTGCGGACTCTACGTTTACGCGCATCACAATTGGCATCCGTTACCCGCGGGAACAACAATCGATCGGATCGTCGTCGAAAAATCGGCGAGGAAGTTGTCCATTTTTCGCGAGGGCAGGCGCGTCAAGAGTTATCGAATCGCTTTAGGTCGGAACCCAATTGGCGCGAAGCAAAAAGAGGGCGACATGAAAACTCCGGAAGGAACTTACAAGATCGATAGCCGAAATCCGCAAAGCAATTTTCACCTCGGGCTGCACATTTCTTATCCGTCAGATGAAGACAATCAGCGTGCGGCCGCGCGCGGCGTCTCGGCGGGTTCAGATATCATGATTCACGGAATCCAGAACGGCCGCGGCTGGATTGGCGCCTTTCATCGTTGGAAGGACTGGACAGCAGGTTGCGTCGCGCTTACCGACGAAGAGATCGAGGAACTCTGGCGGTTGACGCCGGATGGAACGACCATCCAGATTCGCCCGTAGGTTTGTGGTGCGTGACACCCGCCGGCATTACCGATGCCGGCTATAACAACGCACGCTTACAAATCCTGCAGGGCACGCCTTGCTTTTTCTACGTCCGATGGCCGCAGAACGATCAATCCTTTTTTCGCCTCACGCCCGCCAGCGAGATATGCGTATTCAATATTCACTTCGGCTTCCGCCAGACGCTCGGCGATTTTCGCCAGCACGCCTGGTTGACTCATGGTTTCGATCATCAGCACTTCGGTCTCCAGCGCAAGTGTTCCGGCCTCGCCCAGAAGCATGAGTGCCCTGGTTGGATCGCTCACCACCATGCGCACCACAGTGTGATCGACTGTATCTGAAGTAGCCAGCGCGTGGATATTAATTTCTGCTTTAGCCAGCGCTTCACACACGCGCGCAAGCGCCCCGGGACGATTTGCAAGAAAGACTGCGAGTTGGGTGGCCGTTTCGATGGAAAGCGATGGGTTCATGCTAGGTTCAACGTGATGCCGGGAATGGCTTCTGACAACGGGAAATCGTTAAGTCGTTGAATCGTTAAATCCTTAAATCGGAACCGTCTATCAATGGTTGGCCAAACTGCTTCAAACAAGCCATTGTCGACTCTGAGTGTGAGCCGTGGAACTGAAGCGATCCCGCAAGGAAGTGCCGCGCCGCGGCGGACCATTGGGTTCGTCACGGCATCTTCCATCGTTATCGCAAACATTATCGGCACCGGCATTTTCACCAGCCTTGGCTTTCAACTGGCGGACATTCAGTCGGGCTTCCCTCTGCTCATGCTTTGGATCATCGGCGGAATCACGGCGCTTTGCGGCGCACTTTGTTACGGCGAACTCAGCGCCGCGCTGCCGCGCTCCGGAGGTGAATACCATTTTCTATCGCAGATCTATCATCCCGCGCTCGGATTCATGGCGGGATTTGTTTCTGCTACCGTTGGATTCGCCGCGCCGATCGCGCTCGCGGCGATGGCGTTCGGGAAATATTTTGTCGGAGTGTTCGGCGCTGGTTCGCCGGTGCTTGTATCATTTGTCGTTGTTTGGGTGGTAACAGCTTTTCATCTCGGAAACCTCCAGGTTGGCAGTGCGTTTCAAAATCTTTCTACGTTGGTGAAACTGCTTCTGATCGCGGCGCTGATTGCCGCCGGATTGTTTGTGAAGACAAGGCAGCCAATCAGTTTTTTACCCGGGCCCGGTGATGGGACCACGATCCTCGGCGCGCCGTTTGCCGTAGCGCTGGTTTACGTGATGTACTCCTACTCGGGTTGGAACGCTGCGGCCTACATCATAGGAGAAATTAAGAAGCCGGAAAAAAATGTGCCTCGCTCATTGCTGGCGGGGACCGGGCTTGTGATCGTGATTTATGTGCTTCTCAATGCTGTTTTTCTTGCGACGACACCGGTCCAGGAATTGAAAGGTCAACTGGAGGTGGCGTTGATTGCTGGTAAACATATTTTTGGAACGGACGGTGGACGGGTCGCAGGCGCGGTCATTTGTCTGGGCCTGGTTTCCGCAATTAGTTCAATGACATGGATCGGGCCGCGTGTCAGCATGTCGATGGGCGAAGATCATTGGCTGCTGCGAATGCTTGGTCGCAAGAATCCTCACGGCGTTCCCACAAACGCCATCGTGCTGCAATTACTTATCGTGAATGTACTTTTGCTCACACGCAGCTTTGAAAGCGTGGTGCAATACACTCAATTTAGCTTGTTGCTCTGTTCGCTGTTCACCGTAGTGGGTGTGATGGTTCTTCGCGCGACGCGCCCGAAACTCGCGCGCCCTTACCGGGTCTGGGCCTATCCGCTGCCCCCGATTATCTTCGCTGTCCTCACACTTTGGATGATGTGTTATCTATTGCTTTCCAAGACTATTGAATCGCTCGCGGGGCTCGCCACTGCTTTCGTTGGCCTGCTGCTTTACTACTGCGCGCGAAAGCGGCCGCTACGTTCTGCATGAAAAAGGATCGGAACATCAGCCTGCGGCCCGTGCGCCCAGCAGGCATGTTGCCCGCTCCAGATGGAGCAGCAGGCTTGAACCCCGCTGGGCGCACAGGCAAAATGCCTATGTTCCGAGTTTCGCACCGCCATCTGGCACACCGGATGTTATTGGTTAGCATCGCGTTTGCGGTCGAAGCCATCGTGAGCGCTCACGCGCAGCAAAATCCGGAGGTTGTGCCTCGCGCGATTCCCGTCACGCCAGCAGCCCCGGCCGCGGCAGGCCCTAATGACATCGCGCGGTTCCTTGCCGGGATGCCGGTTCCGGAGAATTCTCCGCTCGCGCCACTCACACGCGATCCGGCGTGGCAAGCCCATGCCGCTTTTTTCGAGGGCGAGTTCACCAAGCTTTACCAGCGTCAGCTCCAAAAGTTGCATGCGTGGGAAGCCACAAATCTTCCGGAGGTAATGCAGCCGACGCCTGTTGCATTTTATATGTTCAGCGGCCCGGATTTCTTGTACGTCGATCAATTTTTCCCCAACGCCTCGGTGTACGTGCTTTGCGGGAAGGAGTCGATGGGACCGCCGCCCGATCCATTGCGCATCGCAAATCTCCCGGGTGCGCTGGGAAATCTGGAAAACGCAATGAGGTCGTCGCTGAACACCACCTACTTCATTACGAAGGACATGAAGGTCGATCTGCAACAACAGAACCTCAACGGCGTGTTGCCGATTCTTTACGTCTTTATCGCACGCGCCGACAAGTCGATAACAAATGTGACGTTTGGCTCGCTCAACAGCAACGGCGCATTTGAAGAGTCCGCGCCGGGAAAGAAAGGCGGCAGCACTCCCGGAGTGCGAATTCGTTATACCGACAATCAATCGGGCAATGCACAAACCTTGTATTATTTCACCACGGATATTTCCGATGGCGGCATCAAGTCCGCGCCCGGTTTCTTGAAATTTTGTCAACGACTTGGGATGGGATCGAGTTTCCTGAAGTCTTCCTCGTATCTGATGTTTGAGCAGGGTTTCGCCACGATCCGCAATTTCATCCTCGAACATAGTACCCGCATCGTGCAGGACGACTCTGGAATTCCCCTGGCGTATTTCGATCCAAACAAATGGAGCCTGCGTCTTTTTGGCGTTTACGTCGGCCCCCTCGATATCTTCAAGCAACATTATCAGCCCAGGCTTCAGGAACTCTTCAGGCAAGGCAATCCGCCGCCGCTCGACTTCGGATTCGGTTATCGCTGGAACTACAAGGAAGCCAATCTAATCGTGGCCGAACGGAAGTGATGCCTTCTCGTTAAAAATGCAATTTTGGCAGTGCGCGACTGCCAGGCGGGCGGAAATTTAACGGACGGCCCAGGGGTCCGTCCCTACCATCTATGAGGTGCCTGCTAAAACCTGCGAAACCACGAGTAAGGAAAATCGTCTCCCGGGCAGTCGGTCGGCCAACGCGGGGGATTCATCTCGCGGTGTGGCCGCACAGGAATTGCACCTCTCCCGGTCCCGCCGCAGCGTTGCCGCAGATAGCGGATGAGTTCCTCGCATGATTCGAGTTGGGCGCGCGTTGGCCGGTCGCGATTAAAATCGCCCACCAAACAAATGCCGAGCGAAATGTTGTTTAAATAATCGCTGTGCACATGCCCGCCATTAATCTGGCGGCGCCAGCGATCGCCCACTTCGATCTGGCCGTTTCCAGTGGATGTTCCATTCCCGATCACGAAATGATAGGCGAGACCATTCTGCATACGGCGCACATGCCGGTGGTAATAATCGAACACTCGCGCGTTTCCCTGCCGCGTACCGCTGTTGTGCACCACAATGAATTGCCAGCGACGCCGTTTTACTGGCGCGCGCCGGATGGCTTCGATAACAGATCTTGTTAGATAACGGTACTTAGCCGAACTGCGGGACCAGGGCCAGAAACTAAATCTACGCGGCGGAGGCGATGGCGGAGGCTCGAGACCCTGCTCCTCTTCGAGACCCGACTTTTCGATCACAACCTGAGCACGCTCGCCGCCTGGCGCACGCGGAACTTTTTGTTCGGGCGACGTGACTGGCGTCGGAGACGCAATCCCGCTTGTCCTGGACGTGGCAGTTGGCCGCTCTGATGCAGCAGCGCGCTCTTCCGCAGGGGCCGGCGGCGTTTTTTCCGGTTTCGATGTTTCCTCTTCTTTTCGCGCCGATTTGGATTTCTCCGCCTTTTTTGTTTTATGCGAAACCTGCCTGGATTTCTTTGATTTCGGTTTGGGCGTGGGCGTGTGGTGCCGTCTTGATTTTCGTGAAGCGCTGGCCTTGGGCGTTTCGCGCGGCGTCGGTTTTGGCGTCGCCTCTTCTTCGTCGTCAGACTTCGGCTTTGCTTTGCGAGGGCGCGAGGATTCTTGTGCGCCCGCGTTATCATCGCGGGTCGACTCTTCTTTCGCGGACTTTGCCTTTGCGATCGGTGTCGGCGATTTTTTTTCTTTCGAAGAAGAGTGTGTTTTTTTTTGCGACTCTTCGTGTGCCAGTTTTGCGTGGGGAATTGTAGTTGGGGCTTTTTCCGCGGTTGCCCGAGCCGGGTGTTTTTTTCCCGATTTGTCCCTCGATCCTTTCGCTGCCGGGCTGGGAGATTTTTTTGGTTTTGGAGACGACGTGGAATGCCTCTCGGTCTGCTCGGACTTGTCGCGCCGGCTTTTTTCTTCGTCCCCGGTCTGGGCGCGGAGGAGAGTTCCAACGATTACGCCTGAAACGAGCGCAGTTGTGAGCCAAATGCAAAAGCGCACCACTGCGACGGAGCGTAACAGAGCGCGGGACGCGATCAACCAGATCGTTAAAAAAGTTAAAAGAGTTACAAGGTTAAAACGGCAATCACGCCTTCCTTTTTACCATTTAACTTTTAACTCGCGGCCGCAGTCTCGGGAGCCGCAGGGGCAGCCGCGCGCATTCTTTCGCCTTCCCGCCGAAGAATTGCGTTTAACTTACCGCCCAGTAATAGGAACAGACATGTCAGATACATCCACGTAAGCAATACAATGATGGACGCCAGCGCGAGATACGTTGGATTGTAGCGATCATATCGCGCCACATAGAGCTGGAAGAGCTTCGTCGCGATGATCCAACCAACCGAAAAGAAAATCGCACCGGGCAATGCCTGGCGGACGGTCAAATAATTTTCCGGCGTCAGGAGATAAAGTGCGAGCGCGAGAATGACCAACGCCACAAAGGTAAAGGGCATGTTGAGCGTCGTGATCCACGCCTGCAGTGGAAAGGCCAGCTGAAAATTAACTTCTGCAAGACCGGCCAGCCGTTCGCCAAAGACGATTGCGTTGAAACAAAACACGATGATGATCCCGAACCAGAAAAGCATGAAAAATGAGATGATATATTTTGACCACCAATGTGGATCTTCCCGTATTCCGTACGTGTGGCTGAGGGCGCGTGAGGTCGTGGCAATGAAGACAGTCCCGAAATAAATTCCCAGAATGATGCCCGCGTTCGCAAGCAGGCCGCTCGAACCTGTCACCACCACATTCGCCATCGTAGAATCCAGGATTTCCTGCACTTTTTGGTCCGGCGGCATGAAGCTTTTTAAAAGAAGAAACATCCGATGCAATTTGGTCGGATCGGTGCCGAACAAACCCAGCACATGCCAGAGAAAGAGCGAGCCGGGGGCCAGCGCAAAAAGAAGCAGATACGCCATCTGTGCGGCCAACCCGGTCGTGGTGTCCGTTGCCGTTTCCCAAACCAGCTGCCGCAAAACGCGCCAGAGAAACCCTATATATTTCATCTGCAGGGAGAGTTTACTTTGCCCGATGTAAATATCCATTAAACTCCCGCTGGTCCAGGTTTCGTTCTCGTCCTCGACCTCGACTCCCTGGAATTTTCGAGTACGAGCACGACGACGGGGATGAGAACGATTCCATCGCGGCTTCGTCCCGCTGATCCGATCCATGAAAAAACGAATCTTAATCCTCACGGCGAGTTTTGGGGAAGGTCACAACAGCGCGGCGCGCGGAATTCGCGATGGTCTTGCTCGCGTTGCCCCGGAAGGGACGGAGGTAGAATTGCGCGATTTGTTTGCCGAAGCCTACGGGCCAGTGAACGAGTTCGTGCGAAAAAGCTACCTGGCGCTGGTTAATCGCGCCCCGCGTGCATGGGGGGCGGTTTATCGCTGGCTCGAACGCAAGAAGGATTTCGATGCAGAATTCGCGCGCTTCTCGCGGCTGGAGGATCATTTCGCCGGATTACTCGAGCGTTTTCAGCCGGACGTGATGACCTGCACGTTTCCGGCTTATCCGAATGTACTCAGGCGAATTCAGGCACGAAACCCTGAATGCTCTCGGCCTTGTAAGATCGTGGTTGTGATTACCGATTCAATAACCATCAACGCAGCCTGGTATCGCTGCGCGGCCGATTATTTTCTTGTCGCAAACGAGCAGAGTGCCTGCGTCCTGCGAGTGGCCGGAGTCGCCGCGGAAAAAATCAAGGTTCTTGGTTTTCCCGTCAGTCCAAAATTTGCCGATTCCCCCAGATCGAATGGCGTACTGCCGCCACTCAACTCTGAGCGCCGTGTTTTGTATATGATCCATCACGCCACGCGCGGCGCGCCGGAACTCGCGCAGCGCCTCGCCGACCTGGGAGTGGATCTCACCGTAACCATTGGCCGTGCCGATAGTCTGATGCCTGAAATCGAAGCCGCGGTGGGAGATAAGGCGAGAGTCATTGGCTGGACTGACGACCTTCCGCGCATGCTTCACCAGAGCCATTTGCTTATCGGGAAAGCCGGAGGTGCGACAGTACAGGAAACGATCGCCGCTGGTTGTCCGATGATCATTAATTACGTCGTCGCCGGGCAGGAGGAAGGCAATGCCCGGTTAATCGTCGAGACGAATTCCGGCGTAATCGCAAAATCGCCACGAGAAGCCACCGCGCAGGTGCAGCGCGCCTTTGCTGAGGACGCGAAACAATGGCACGAATGGTCCGCGAATATCAGCAAGCTCAGCCGACCGCGCGCCGCATTCGATATCGCCGACTTTTTGCTGTCGCTGTAGTCCTCGTAACCGCGAAGGAGCACCGATCGACACGAATAATTGGTCCGCTGAAACCTCCGGTTAGTGTGAGAAAACATCCTCACCGCCGCTAAATGTTTGCACCACTTCCAATTCCGGCGAGAGGACAATCAAGTCTGCGTCTGCTCCTACCTCCAGTCTGCCTTTGGCTCTAAGGCCAACGGCGCACGCGGGATTTTCCGTGGCCATCCTGACTGCCTCATGCAGCGGGACGTTTATTTTCGTAACCATGGTGCGCACAAGGTCGATCATCTGCGAAGCGCTACCAGCAAGCGCGGAGCGGTCAGCAAGTAAACAGACGCCGTCTTCAACCATGCAGTCCCTTCCAAAAAGCGAAAACTGTGATTGATCCGGCAATCCAGCGCCGGCGGTCGCATCCGATACCAGACAAATCCCGGGGGAGCCTTTCGCGCGATATAGCATCTTTATCAAAGTTTCCGAAACGTGGTGACCATCGGCGATCAGTTCGCAACTGATCTGTGGTTCGCTTAACGCAAACTCCATTAAACCGCCAACACGATAAATACCGCGGCGACGCGCGCTCGACATACAGTTAAAAGTGTGGGTGACGCTACGCATGCCACGTGCGAAACCTTCCCGCGCCTCCTCGTCCCACGCATTGCTGTGGCCCCCGCTGACACTAATCCCGTGTGCGTAAAAACTCTCGATCGCCTCAAGCGCTCCCGGAAGCTCGGGCGCAATCGTGATTCGTTTGATCACGTCCGAGTAGTCGAGCATTTGCCGGACTGAAACTCGCGACGGGCTTTGAATGAAGTCTGCGCGTTGCGCGCCGCATTTGGCCTTCGAAATAAACGGGCCTTCTACATGAACGCCAGCGATCTGTCGAATGGCAGCGACAGCGCGCGGCGCTGTCCGGACGCCGCGGCGCGGTGTTCCTACCACGGTTCGAATCGCATCCAGGACTTCAACTAACTTGTCCATCGGCGCGGTCGCCGTGGTCAGCAAAAGTGAAGTCGTCCCGCCGCTGGCATG
>Ga0070741_10015934_pt1 | contig 12636 bp, 11 predicted proteins | sample Coa_R1_4_FD_66440 | JGI IMG/M metagenome (GOLD analysis project Ga0070741, IMG submission 66440) | Surface soil microbial communities from Centralia Pennsylvania, which are recovering from an underground coalmine fire - Coalmine... | ecosystem: Environmental > Terrestrial > Soil > Unclassified ...
CGCTGGTTTCTGACCGCGATCTGGTGAAAGAGCTCAACAGCCTGCCGCCGTCGCAGCTCAAACCCGTGTACGCGCGGCATCAAAAAACGGGCCGCGATGAGGGTTTTGCAACCGTGATTTTCGCCGACGGCCACGCCAAAGGGTACAGCGCGAATTCGATTCTTGCAATGGATAACGGAGCCGACATCGTCTGGAGGTTCCGCGAGCCTTAATCTTATCCACCGTATGAACCTGCACGGGGCCTTCCTTTATTGGAGGGCCCCAATTTTGTCGGCCCGCTTTCCGTTGCAAGAAGCATTCAAACTTCAGTTCCTTCAAACGAAGCGGGCACGATAAATGCTGATGACTTTGAGTTTGCACTGCTGACGAAAATCTGCAACTTTGCCGCCAGCACACCAACATCTGCTTCATAATCGAAAGTGATGCGCGTGTTTTATTTTTGCGCGGGGACGGCGCTCGTTGGCTTGGGGATCATCGGAGCGGTTCTGCCCGTCATGCCAAGCACCATCTTTTTTATTTTGGCGCTTCCCTGTCTCACGCGCAGTTCGCCCTCTTTGGAAAACTGGCTGCTCGAGCACCCCGCATTCGGCCCAACGCTGCGCGCATGGAAGCGCGACAAAGCGATTTCAAAACGAACCAAAATTATGGCGATCAGCATGCTGTCGGTTTCTATCATCGTCAGCGCGCTGTTTTTCGCACGCGCGGCGTGGCTTCGATGGCTCCTGATCGCCATCGCGGTCTGCGTGTCGGCGTACATCGCAACCCGCAGGTCTACGCCCGCGGGGCATAAGTATTAACTTTTGCGAACGAAACACCGTCCTCCAGATGCGTTTTCAACCGCCGAAGCAGTTCTGAATAAAACTTTTTGGCTTTGGCTTTCTTCGCAATCCCTTCCAGCGCTCCGAAGTGGGCTTGGAATTCGACCGAAATGCGCACGGTGCCCGGCGCCAATTCCGAAAGTTTCCATTCGATCTGTTCTCCGCGCAGCGCTTTCGTGGGCCTTTCTACAATCAGCGCTTCTGCCCGATCCCATTCGATCACGTGGGCAATCATATGCTCGTTCATTTCACCGTCTACGGCAAACGCAACCCTTTGTCCAGGCAAAAACTTTTCGGTTTCGCTGGGCGGCCGCGGCGCGGTTTCCCGCATTGCCGAAACGTTGTCGGGAACATAATGCCCGCGGCGCAATAAATCGCCGACCGCCAAAAACGCGGTCTGCGCTTCGCACATCACATCAATCTGGCCGCTGAAAACCGTCAACTCGCGCTGCTTCCCATTAAACTTGGAATGGCATCGAAATAAGCGCGGCGTGCGGATTCCAGCGGCATATCAACCACGGGCGCCGATGGCGTTACGATGCGAATCGAATGCTGTGCGTAATCATAAACGCCCACACAATGCGCCGTCAAACCCAACTCGGCGGCAAGCAGGCAAAGTTTGTCCGTGAGATTCTGTTTGGTGGCGGATTCGCTGATTCCAACCAGCACACGGCCTGGCATTTCACCAAACAGTCTGGCATCGGCCCGCGAAGAGAACGCCCACGCATCCACGCCAGTTTCCGCTTCAAAAATCGCCTCGGGAATCTCTTCGAGTTGAACTTTGCCGGTGCTCAAACCTTCGAGAGTCGGCGTCAAGATGTGCCTTCGAACGTGTTCGTTGGCATCAATCAACGCCGTGCATCCGGCCTGCCCAACGATGCACATTTCAGCCAAAGCCATCGCGAATCCGCCTTCCGAAATATCGTGCGCGCAGCAGATCAGGTTGTCTTTCGCCGCTTGGGATAACAGTTCGATGAGCGCTTTTTCGATTCGCAAATCAGGAATTTCGGGCGCGCCGTCTTCCATGTTATGCACAGTTCGAAGATATTCGCTTGCACCCAAGCCGTGTTGGCGCGGCGCGTGTCCCCGTCCATAAATCATATACACAAATCCCACTCCGCGCGGGAATCCCATTCCTAACCTGTTTCGAACGTCATCCAGCACGCCTACCACGCCAACCGTCGGCGTCGGCATCACCGGCCCAAATTCCGTTGCGTTATAAAAACTCACATTTCCAGAAACAACAGGAACCTCGAGTTTTTCGGCGGCATCAGCAATTCCGCGCACCGCTTCCTTAAACTGAAAGTAAACACCGGGATCGTTCGGGTCGCCGAAATTCAAGCAGTCAGTTGCGCCCACAGGTTTCGCGCCCGTGCATGCCACGTTCCGCGCCGCTTCGATCAGTGCCAGCTGGCCGCCGATAAAAGGATCGGCCAAAACCTTCCTTCCATCTCCGTCAATCTTGGCAGCGATGCCTTTTTGTGTACCTCTCGGCGCAAGAACGGCAGCGTCGCCATCGCCCGGCCACAACGATGTCTGCGTTTGCACCGTGTAATCGTACTGCTCATAAACCCAACGCTTCGAAGCGCAGTTCGGCGAACTGATGATTGCAAGCAGCGCTTGGCTCAAATCTTTCGGCACGGGCAGCTCGTGAATGTCGAATCGCGCCGCTTCGCGCACATTTTCAGGCTCTGCCGCATCCAGATCCACGCTTGGACACTCGTTTGTAATGAACTTTGCAGGAATGCTCGCCTCGATGCGGCCGTTTTTTTTGATCACCACCATGCCGTCCGAGGTCACCGCACCAATCACTTCGGCTTTCAATCCCCATTTGTGAAAAATCTCGATCACCTCTTTTTCGCGTTCGAAATGGGTGACTGCAAGCATCCGCTCCTGAGTTTCGCTCAGCATGATTTCATAAGCGCTCATCTCGGCTTCGCGCAGCGGAACATGATCTAAATTGATCTCCATTCCCACGCCGCCTTTGGCTGACATTTCGCATGTCGAACAGGTTAGACCAGCGGCTCCCATATCCTGAATCGCCACGATGGCCCCCGTTGCCAACGCCTCGAGTGTGGCTTCGATCAAAAGTTTGCCTGCAAACGGATCGCCGATTTGAACGTTCGGTCTTTTCGAATCGCTGTCTTCGCCAAGCGTGTCGCTTGCGAACGTTGCGCCATGAATCCCGTCTTTGCCGGTTGCGCTGCCCAAATAAAGCACCGCGTTTCCGGGGCCTGCCGCCGCAGCCGTCGCGATGCGATCCATCTCGACCAGTCCGATGCACATCGCATTCACGAGCGGATTTTTTTGATACAAACGATCGAATTTCAGTTCCCCGGCGATCGTTGGAACACCCACACAGTTGCCATAGCCGCCGATTCCTTCCACCACGCGAGCAAACAGCCGCCGGTCATCGCTCGAAGAACGGATGTCGCCAAAACGAAGCGAATCTAAAATCGCAATCGGCCGCGCGCCCATCGTCAAAATGTCGCGGATGATGCCGCCGACTCCGGTCGCCGCCCCTTGATACGGCTCAACCGCCGAAGGATGATTGTGGCTCTCCACTTTGAAGGTTATGCCGAGCCCGCCGCCGATCTCAATCACGCCCGCGTTTTCCAACCCTTTCGATTCCGCCGCCCGTTTATATTCGGCGAAATGTTTCAACAGTTCGCGGCTCGATTTATAACTGCAATGCTCGCTCCACAACACGCCGAACATTCCGAGTTCGGTCAAGGTCGGCTCGCGGTCAAGTTTGCGTTTGATGGCTTGGTACTCAAGGTCAGAAAGGCCCATCTGCGCGTGCAGGGGCAGCGGGGCGGTCTCGCTGTGCATGGAGCCTTGATTATATCTGCGAAGCGGCGCTTTACAGATTGCGGCTCGCGACGATTTCAGAAACCAGGCCCCGATGCGTGCTCGCCGCGCTCGGGGGCCCGCATTCAATAACGAACTCATCTCCAAACGCCTCGACCGTCACCGGCTCCAATCGCATGCGCTGCCACAACGCGTTCGCCGCGGCCTCGGTAAGAGCCATTCCGAGCGTCTTGTGATCGGGCGGCAGATCGCTGAGTTTTAAATCTGCAACGCCTGCTTTGTTCATTCCTCGCGTGAACACAACAATCGAATCCACCAACTCTTCACATTCGATTCGGACGTTGAATTCGAATCGCGTGGCGTCGGTGTCTTTTTGCAAAGCGTGCATCAACTGTTCGTGAGTAAAAAACGCCTGGGCTTCGCAATCCAAAATCATTTTGGCTTGAACCAACGCAGCAACCGCTTCGGCGGCAAACACCGAAAACTGCAGCGGCCTTAGATCGGCAAGCGGCTCTTCCGAAATGAACACCACACGAATCAACGAGTCGCACTCCTTGATCCGCTCCAGCTGTTCAGAGGTCGGCTGCGATTCCAGGTCGGCTTGATATTCAGGATGAAACATCAGATCGTGCCCTTGACGCCTCACGAGCCCCATGTGAAACCGAATGTCGCTGAACGTCATCCCTTCACGCGCGCCGATCGGGCTGCCTTTAAAAGGCGATCCTGCCAGCATGCGATGCATCAGATCTTTGTGTTCCGGCAGAGTTTCCGCGCACGAATAAATCCAAAACTCGATGCGCACCAATGGCGGCTTCCGCGACCGCTGCGAGGACTGTCCAAGCAGTTTTACGGCCCCGACGATCAATCCGATCATCGCAAGGGCAGCGACGATCGCAATCACCATCGAACCCCTTCGATCCATTCGCGCGCGGCCTGCCACTCTTCTAAGTTGAGGTTTGCGCTGCAGCCTTCGCAAAGTCCCGCGGCGTTCACTCCGCCGCAAAGGCACAAAAGGCATTGGTCCGCAATCCTTGCGCGGCGCACGATTTCAGGTTTTTGCAGAGACTTGATCAGGTCGGCGCGGTCAACCGCTCTGCTGTTGAACCTCCTCACGCCGTTGATTATCCTCTATTCGAACCGTGTATACTTTCTGCCGAAAGTTTATGAGAATTCGAAACAAAGAGATCCGCCGTCGGCGCCATCGAAAAGAGCAGCGCGTCAAGGCGCTGTTGGCCGAAGCCAAATCGGCACCCAAAGACGGCAGAAAGCGCGCACCGAAGACCGCCGAGCCGAAGCCCGTTCCTGCGCCGAAGGCTGAGCCGAAAGAGAAGGCAGCCGCCAAGCCGAGAACGCCCCGCGCCAAGAAAACTGACGACGAAAGCGCCGCACCAAAAAAGCGAACCCGCGCGAAAAAAGCCGAGGATTAGCCGCCCGAAGGCATCGTGTAAACCGCCGGGCGTCCGCTCGGCACAATCGGCTGCGCGCTCACCGATTTTCCGGCGAACCTGATGACCGCTGGAATATTCACCGGGATGAGCAGGCGCGACTTGCACGATTCATTGTCAGCAGTCCACGTCATCGTCAGCGGCTGACCCGTCAAAAACTGTCGAATCGGCGGCCCGCCTTCGCCTTTCTCCACCAGCTGCGCGATCCGCTCCGGATCAATCTGCAGCACAAACTTCATATTCTTGTTGTCGTTCAAGTTCTTGAACGCGTCCGAATTCATGATCGAAGGCGTGTCGGATTTTGTGGTCTGCCTGAGCATGGAAGGCGAAGAGGACACGATCACTCTGTCTTCTCCGATCGCCACAGACATCTTGTCGTCTGCAGAGCGATAGATTGTCCACGAACCTTCAGACTGTTTGGAGAATTTCGGACTGCCTTCGATTCTGCCGCTCATCAAGGCTTCCATCAGTTTCGTTCCGAGCGTTGTGGCAGTTGCGGCATTCTGGTTGTCGAGCGTAAGAACGAACGTGGGTTCGCCTTTCGGATCGGCGGGCGGATACATCGCGCAGTCGAGTTCGCCGCTGATTCCCGGCAGAAACTCGGCATCGAAAGAGATTCCTGTCTTTTTCTCTGCTTCTGCGATCCCTTTGGCCATCTGCTCTTTGGCTTTCGGGTCGGCTTCCAGCGCCTTCACGATCATCCGCACCAGGCTCGAAGGCGAGCTCACGGCGGCGATTCCGATCGCGCCTTCAGGAAAATGCTCCAACCCCGCAAAGTTTACGCCGCTCATCTTGTTCAAAACGGCGGGAAGACCGCCGCTGCCAACGGGCGACGAACTGTCAATATAAATCCCTTCGTCTTGCAGGGTTACACTCAGCGCAAACCAGCCGCTCTTGTCAATTCCAAACGCCTGAAAGCCGGACTGCGCATTCTTGTCTAAACTCGAAAGCGCGCTGCCGTTGAAGAAAACCATCAGCCCCGCATCGTTCGGGAGCGCTTCGCGCGCCCTCTGGAAACTCGCCTCTTGATACACGCTCGACGATCTTCCTTCGGCCACATCAATCGCGCGCAATGCCGATTCCGGCTTGTTGCTGATCAGCGCATAATCTTTATAAAACGTGAGCACCGCCGGCGCGCCGTTCGCACTGTAATACATTCTTCCGCCCCGGTTCTCGGCGCGAATCCCTGCCGCTCCGGCCACCAAGGTTTCGGCCTTGCCCGGATCGTTCAGCGCAACCGCCCCCACCCAGTCGGGATTCCCTTTGGAAAGATCACCCCATGCTCCCGCGGCAAAAGAGCCTTTCACATTCGCGCGCAGCGATTTGAAAGCGCCCTTTCCTCCGTCGGCCTGCTCCAGAATCTTGTCTATGAAATCGTTCGCGCCGCTGTCGCTCATCGAACGGGAAATCTCGTTGTACAGTTGGACTTGAGCGGGCGAGGGCGAGGTATCTAAGCTGATCACGACGGCCGCATCCGAAGGGATCATTCGAATCGCCATCTCCCCCGACCGATCCAAAAGCCGATACACCGCGATCGTTCCGATTCCGACTCCTGCAAATGCAGCCAGTCCGATCGCCGCTTTGGGGCTGAAAACTCCCATGATTCGCTTGTTCATCTGCACCTCACTGTTTCTTACGGGCAGTTTCTATTATCCGCCTGTTATCTTATTCCCCTTCAACGACCATTTTGGCTCAAGGGGATTCGACTTGGGGTCTTTCGTCCCAAGAAAGCCTGGCAAAATCACCGAATACCCGCTTGCTCTGCTCGGTTTGAAGCAGACCCGAGGGGTCGAGCCGCCTTTTCAGTTCGACAAACTTCTCGACCGTCTCCTGCGGCCAGATGCGGCTCGCCGACCCTGGGGTCAGCGTGCTGTCTTTCGCCAGATAGAACCGCCCGCCGCTTTCGAGCACCACGTCGTCCAAAACCCGGATGAGGGCAGCCAGATCTTCCGCATTGCTTCGCGTTTTGCGATAGTCCAATGCCAGTGAATAGCCGTCAACGGCGTGCGATAGCAAAAAACGATCCGGCCGATGTCTTTTTAGAACCCCCAAAAACGGTACAAGCCCTCGGCCTTGCGAAAGCGAAATGATCTTTTCAAACACGGTCATCGCTTCGTTTTTCGGTATGAACGACTGATGCTGAATGAGACTCCCCGGCTGATAGGCCAACTTCCAATTGGGAGCAGAATCCAAAAGAAAGTTGAATTTGGCAAGCGGCTGTCGAACGCGCGTTCCATGTTCGCGCCGCGACATAGCGTATTTCATTGCGTTCACCAACCGCATTCCGAGCGGCCTTACGAACGGCCTCATCAGTTTATGCATTCGCGAACGCGCGACCCAGCCCATCACCGTGTCCGGCAAAGCCTGCGCCGACACACGCAAACTCTCCTCAGGATGCGCATCTTCGCCGGGTTTCAAATACCTTGCAGAATGGATCAGCGACCTTCCGGCAGATCGGCCGCCCGCAAAGCAGTCCACCCAGCCCACCAGATAATCCGCCATCTTTTCATAGTTTTCAAACACCTGAAACGTGCTCTGCCAGTTGCGGGTTCGAAACGCTTCGACCTCTAACAATCCCGAATGAACTTTGTGCATCTGAATCGCAATCCGCACAATCGCCCCCAGCAACCCAAACCCGCCGATCGCGGCGAAGAAAACATCGGAGTTTTCGGTGGGCGAACATCGAAGCAGTTCCCGCGTTACCGTGAGCAGATCGAATTCCAGCACATGCTCGCCGATCGGCCCTGCGTGAAAACTGCTTTTGCCATGAATGTTTGCCGAAAGCGCGCCTCCCAGCGTCGTGAAACTTGTTCCGCTCACCACAGGAGGCCACCAGCCGTCAGGAAGCGTGTGCTGCCAAGCCGCGCGAATCGTTACTCCCGGCTCGCATTCCAAAACTCCGGTCGCGGGATCCCAGGACAAAATGCGCGTCATCCGGCTTAGGTCAATCACCACCCCTTCTGCGCACTGAAACGCATCGCCGTAGCTGTTGCCGCCGCCTTTGAATGCGGCATGAATGCTGCACTCTTCCGCCTCTTTCAATGCCTCCAAAATCCCTTCGATCGAAGTCGGACGATAAACGTAGGCCGCGCTCGCCGACGACATCCCCCACGCTTCAACCCGCTCGAGCCTGGAAGCAGGCGGCCTCAAAACTTCAGTCTCCGGAAGATGAACGAAGGGATCGTTTGCACAACCTTCGAAACAAGCCACCATTTCGCGGGAATGTATGCGGTCTTGCCAAACCGCCTGCTTGCCCGCAGAATCAGTTCTGCTGCCCGATCCGCATCAATCATCCCCGACATGGTTCCTAAATCCTGCGTCATTTCGGTTGCGATGCGCCCGGGCTTGATCGTAACCACACTCACACCGTTTTGCGAAAGCCGATTTCTCAGCGATTCCAAAAAACATTCCAATCCCGCTTTGCTTGCCGCATACGCAGGGTTGCCTCTTCGACCGCGATCTCCCGCAACCGATCCGATTCCGACGATGGTTCCAGCCTTCAGCCTTTCGAACCTTTTTGCGGCGGCATCCAGCCATGCCATCGCACCGATCAGATTCACGCGGACGATGTCGGCATCTTTTTCAGGATCATATTCCGTCTCTCCGATCTTCGGCATGATTCCCGCGGCATAAATGATCAGATCGAGTCCGCCGAGTTTCGCAACGATCTGTTCAAACAGTTCGGATGCCGCTGCGAAATCACGCACATCGTGTACAAAAGGCAGAGCCAGTTCGAGCGTGGATCCGTTGATATCGGCGGCGATTGCAGAAAGCCGCTCTTCACGCCGCGCAACCAACGCGGTTTTGCATCCCATGCTCGTGAGTCTTCGCGCCAGTTGTTCACCAATTCCCGATGACGCGCCCACCACAATCGCTTTCTTGAACTCCGTTTCCATCAGCGTGCTGTTTGAAAGCTACTTCGCAACGGTCACGTGGGATTCCACGCGATCCCAATTCCCGGTGATGCCATACGCCACGCCGATCACTTTCAACCTGTCAGTTTCGGTGGGCACGGTGCCGTTCAAAATCACCTTGCCGTTTTGGGCCTCGACAGTTACCTTCGAGGTGTCCAGTCCATCCATCAGTTTGAATCCCGCGAGCACCTTCGCCTTGAGCATCGCGTCGTCCATTTTTTCGCTCGCGCCCTTCACCAGGTCCTTCGCCTTGTCCGATGCGGCCTGGAACGCTTCCTTCCCTTTTTCCGAAGCCCCTTCCAGCAGGTGTTTGGAGCCCACCGCAACGTCGCCTGCCCGCTGCCGCACCTCCGAATCGGACATGCCGCAGCCTGCCATCATCGCTCCAACAGCAAGAATCGCCAAAACTCTCATGGTTCAAAGGATAGCCCACAAGCCCGGGTGAAACCTGACCCAATTGGGCTGAACGACCGATACAAACCTCAAGGTATGTGGGAGTTTCTGGTTCGTTTGGCTTTTTCCGCGGGTGTTCTCGGCGCCTCAGCCGCAAACGCGGTTCCTTTTGGCTGGGCATCTAAAATCGCCGCACTCACGGCGGCCTATGCCCTCACCGCGCTGGTCATCGAACGCCGCAAACTCACGAATCCTGGCATTGCAGGGCTGTTCGCGGGTCTGGACTGCCTGGCCCTTTCCGCCGTGCTTGCGATCGCGGGAGTGCTGCCCACGTTCGGCCTGGCGGTTGTCGGGCCGGTGGTGTATGCCGTTACTAAACGAGGCAGCAACCCGTTGGCGTTGGGGCCGATCGCGGCGGCATCGGTGATCGCAGCCGAAGGTCTGGTGAGCAATTCGGGGATGCCGAGCCCGGCGGTCATCGGCCAGGCAGGGGTCGTTCTGGCGGTTTCGCTCCTTTCGAACCACCGCAGGGTTGTCATCCGGCCCCAAACCATTCAGCAGATGATCGCCGAGCTGGCCGTAAGCGAAAAGGCCGAAGAGCGGGAAGAGACCAGCACGCAAGCCTTGATCGAACTCCGGGAAAAGTACCGCCGCCTGAACAGTTCATTCAAAGAGCTCGAGCGGCGGTCTCGCATATCGCGTCTTGCATCGAAACTTCTGCTTGCGCGCAAAAGATACGGCAGAAACCTTGCGGCGATTGCAGATCAACTGCGCGAACTGCTCGAAGTGCAGGCGGTGATCATTTACACGATTAACCAGGTGGGAGATCGGATGATCGTTCAAGCCTCATCCGGCAGGCTTTCGGAAAACGTTGACGAACTTTCCTTTCCGATAGACGGCCGGGAAGCCGCTCATCAACTGCGGCTCCGCGCCGCCGACGCGCTGAATCGGCTGCATGGGGGAGCAGCACCGAACACGCACAACATTCTCCTTAAAATCCGAGGCACCTTGATCGGCGTTGTGACCATTGTCGGATCAAGCCGCGCGCAGATCGAAGAAGTCGAGCCGCGCGCCGAAGAACTCTCAGAACTCCTTGCATTCATCGTGAACGACGAAAGGGAGCGCGCGTCGCTGCTTCGCCGCGTGCAGGAAGCCGAACTGCTTTACCAAACGGTATGCAGCTTGGATGGAGTTGCCAACGAAGCCGACCTCGGCCGCCGAGCCGCGAAAGAGCTCGCCGAGATTTTGCAGGCCGATCATGTCGGCATTTACCTTTTGGATGGATCATCCCAAGTTGCTGTGGGCAGATCGGGAAAGCCGGCGCCGCTGCTCGATGGCTACAAACAGTCAGGAATCGAAACGTGGATCGAAGACGGCGCACCTGCTGTGCTGGCATATGCCGCATCCGATTCGCACATGATTGATCCCCGCGCTGCGCTTCGATATCGAATCGGAAGCTACATCGCCGTTCCGATCTCTGCCGGAGATCAGATTCTTGGATATGTTTCGGCCGGCAGATCGGCGGAAGGCAGTTTGCAAAGCGACGATGCGAAAACGATTCAAGACGTGGCCGCCGAACTCGCGCACGCGTTCATCGCGATCCGCGACCGCGCCGAGGCCCTCCAAGATGCGCGTCCTCACGGAATTCTGAGCGTGCAGGAGTTTCAGCGCGAAGTAACCTCGCTGGAGGCTGAAAACGCCTGCTTGGTGTATCTGGAGCCGATTTCGGTGGAAGAGCAGGCCGAGGACGCTGGTGCGGCGGCGATCGAACAGACGATCAGGCAGATCGGGTTTTTGGCAAGGCGTCACGCCCCAAAGGGAGCGCGCCTCTGCCGCAAACAGAACGGCGGAATTGTGGTGCTTCTGCCCGATCACGATATCAGCCGAGCGGAAAAATGGGCGAACGAAATGGCCGCAATCACGATGGACCGGAAATATCAATCCCCTGACGGCAGGATTGTGATTCCGTTGGCGAGCAAGGCGAGAGTGGCCGATCTGCACGCCCGCCCCGAAATCTCCAAAACCGCAGATTCCGAGTCCGAAAGTGACGATTCCCGCAGAGTTGCGGGTTGACGAATCGCAAAACAGGTTCTATAGTGTCAGCGTCGAAAACAAACAGCAGGCTGGGCCGTCGAGACAAAGGGTGGGTGTCGAAGGCTGAATTGCTGAAATTCAACTCCGAAAATGAATTCGGAAAGCAGGGAACCATGATCGTCGGGGGAAAAGTCCGTGATAGCGCATCGTATCGAGTGTTCGACATGGAGGTCGCAATTCAGGCGAAATTGCGAGATGGTGATCTTGAGGGTGCACTGCAAGCGTTGCGGCGTGCATTGCGTGTGAATCCACAAGACGCATGCTTCCGCTATTTACGAGGAGTGCTGCATCACAGCGTGGGCATGCCGAATGAGGCGTTGCAGGACCTTGAAAGCGCGCTCGCATTAGCGCGTAAACCCGAACTCATCGTGCAGATTCAACAAGCGATTTTGGCCGTCGAGCAGGAACAACTCGAACTGTTGAACGTGCTGTTTTCGGAGGATCGCTATTTTCGGCTTGAGTTTGCAGTCAATCCCGCGAATGCGGCGAAAGCACGCGGCTTCAAACTTAGCAGACCCACCGAGCAGGCGCTGCCTTTGTTAGTGGGAAAGCAAAAGCCGGTTGCAATCCCACTAAACCCAGGCGTCAGTTGACCAACGGAGTTTGAGCGCTTCGCTTGCGCCAATTAGTTGTTTTCGCTCATGTGATCGGACGCAACCGGAACGCGTTCTCTCCATGTGCGGCGCTTCATGCTGATGATCGGCTTATCGCCGGGCATTCCGGGTGGCAGATTCCGCGCCAGCGCGGGTACCTGATAGATGTTGGGAACGTTGGTGCCCATGTCGTAGTAGTTGGCGACAAACGTGCCGGCTATCTGATTCTGCTTCGCGCTCACAATCGAGCCTTGTGCATAGAACGCGCCCATCATGGAAAGCTGCGCATCGCCAGGCCCAGTGGCGAGCCGAATGTTGTTTAGAGCGACCATTCCCAACGCGGTATTGAGCGGAAATGTTTTGCCTGCAACCGGAAGGATGTTGGAGTGGACGTCAATGCTGCCAGTCGAGTAGATCGTGCCGCGGCCGTCGGTTCTGACGGTTGTGTTCTTCTTGCCGAGCGTGAAATCGCCCACGCGGACGATGCCGTTGATCGTCAATGTTCCAGTGGCTTGGTTCCATGTGATCTTATTGCCTCGTGCGTCGGACCCGATGGTAAAGCTTGCGA
>Ga0070741_10015935_pt1 | contig 12636 bp, 9 predicted proteins | sample Coa_R1_4_FD_66440 | JGI IMG/M metagenome (GOLD analysis project Ga0070741, IMG submission 66440) | Surface soil microbial communities from Centralia Pennsylvania, which are recovering from an underground coalmine fire - Coalmine... | ecosystem: Environmental > Terrestrial > Soil > Unclassified ...
TGTCCAGGCCGACGATTTCAAGCCCTTCGATTTCCCGGACCAGGACCCGCGCCAAAACGCTGCCCACGAATCCACATACCCCTGTGATAAGAACTTTCATTAATTAGCAGGCACTGAGCGCGAGCCTATCGGCGTGTGGAGTTGCGTTGCAAGAGATTTCACCGGAGCCGAGAATTCGACGCAGGGGACGGGGATGAAAGAGGCACTTTCAGTGGCCGGAACTGTCTCAAAGGTGGACATGTCGCGCCAGAAACAGGACGCCGGGTCACGTTCCAGTGCAAGGAAAAAACGATTCGAAACTTCAGTTAAGCTAATCCATCTTTTCACGGAGGCAACTATGAGAAAAAAGACCCGTGGCATCTGTTGTGCTTTTGGACACCCGCGGTTTGCTGCCGGCAATATACGTGAACAGGACCGTCATTGTTTAACCCGCTGGCAGCGTCGTTCACACCGCATGGACAGAAAGCAGAAAGCAATATGAAGATTAATAACGCAAAAAAAGCGGGCTTCACGCTGGTTGAAATCATGATCGTTGTGGCCATCATCGGTTTGCTGGCCGCCATCGCGATTCCTAATTTCGTGCGCGCCCGCACGACCTCACAGACCAACGCCTGCATCAATAACTTGCGCCAAATCGACGGTGCCAAGCAGCAGTGGGCCTTGGAAAACCATCAACTCTCGACGGCCAGCCCGGGTTCGGGCGTGCTGCTCATTTATCTGGGACGCGGCACTGGCCAATGGCCGACTTGCCCCGCTAGCGGCAGCTACACCATCAATGCTGTCTCCACGCCTCCGACTTGCAATATCGCAGCCCACGTTTTGCCGTAATGGGGCAGTAGTAGTCATTTTTCAAATTTGAGAGGCCCGGGCAATGCCCGGGCCTTTTGTTTAGGTTTGGGACACCGCGCCAGGCACCGTAAAGGACCTTGGCACTCTCTTTGCTCAAGTAACCCGCACGGTTGCAGCAGGCAATGAGTGAACACGACCGTCATTGTTTAACCCGCCTGTTGCTGAGTTCACGCCGTGTTAACAGAAAGGCAAACAGAGTAGTATGAGAATCAATAAGTCGGGCAAGTCGGGCTTCACCCTGGTTGAAATCATGATCGTCGTGGCCATCATCGGTTTGTTGGCTGCCATCGCGATTCCCAACTTCGTGCGCGCCCGCACCACCTCGCAGACCAACGCTTGCATCAACAACCTCCGCCAGATTGACGGTGCCAAGCAGCAATGGGCGCTGGAAAATCACCAGCTCTCGACGGCCAGCCCGGGTTCGGGCGCGTTGCTCGTCTACTTGGGCCGTGGAACCGGCCAGTGGCCCAAGTGCCCTGCCAGCGGCAGCTACACCATTAATGCCGTATCGACGCCTCCGTCTTGCAACATTGCCGCCCACGTGCTGCCTTGATGCGCGCGTGAGTTGCTGATATATCGAGCGTGAGGCCTGGGTTCCCCAGGCCTCATTGCTTTTAATGCGCCGCGCCTAAGAAACTAACATGCAACGCCTCATTTTTGGCATCCTAGATGCTGATTCTTATTTGCGGTTGCATCGGGCGATACGTGGACAAAACCGTAATAATTAATTAACTGCCCGCTGCTGGTCCACACCGCGCAGGACAGAATTGGTATGAAGACAAAAGCTCTCGGAAATTCAGGGTTTACCCTGATTGAAATCATGATTGTGGTGGCGATCATCGGCCTGTTGGGCGCGATTGCGGTGCCTAACTTCGTTAAAGCCCGAACGACCAGCCAGACCGACGCCTGCTACAACAATCTCCGTCAAATCGATGGTGCTGCCCAAACCTACGCCCTGGAGAATAACAGGCAGCCGACCAGCCAGTATAATCTGTCTGATATCAAGCCTTACCTTCACTTGGATAACTCGGGGAACCTGCCCAAGTGTCCTGCCGGTGGCAGCTATGGTCCCGGGCTTACTTTCGGAGTTCCGCCTAATTGCACAGTGCACGGGCAAATCCCGTGATAGCAAAGTTGATTGCGGACTGACGCGCTGCCAACCCAAGGCGACAGTTCGGTGTATTAGAGCCAGTGGCCCTAAAGCGCTGGCTTTCGGAGTGCGTCATTCGGCCTCTGGTTCTGAAACGCATGAACGATCGCCAGTCAAGTTCCGCGACCGCAGCCATCCTGCTGGCTGGCCTGCTGGCTTTCGTCTTTTTCGGCGGGTTTTTCCAGGTATCCGATTGCGATGTCGGCTATCACCTCCGTACTGCTGAACATATTCTCTCCGGCAAGGGTATCCCCACTACAAACACTTTCTCGTCCTCAACGCCGCAGCACCCGTGGCTGCTCCATCAGTGGGTTGGTACTCTGCTATTCTATTTGCCCTTCGCGCTTGGTGGTGTGGGGTGGCTCATTGCATTCAAAGCGCTCCTGGGCGCCACGGTAATGTGGTTGGTTTGGGTCCGGGCGAGGTCCCTGACTCGACCGGAATCCTTCTCTGCATTTTGGGTCATTACCGCCGGGACGATCGCTGCGCGTGTTCGCTTTTTTGAAAGGCCGGATTTGCTCTCCGCCCTTTATTTCGCGTTGTTGCTGGTTCTGAATGGAAAATATGACAAGAAACGCCAATGGCAATGGTTGGGTTTGCCGCTTTTGATGGCGGCTTGGGCCAACACGCACGCCGGTGTGATCTATGGGTTCGTGCTGCTTGCACTGCTAACAGGTGCCGATTGGCTGCAGTTTTTTGTAAAACGTCACCGGGATCCGGCGGCACAGAATCCTTCGCTCGCGTTCAGTGATCTTTTTACTCGGCCCATTGGATTCCTGCTATCCCTCTTAACTGCCTGCACCACAGTACAGTTGTTAAACCCTAACGGATGGCGCGTGCTCTGGTTTCCAATTTCCCAGTTCCGCAGCAGGTTCTGGCAAAGCATCATCGTCGAATACCAGCCTCCCACCTGGGCTGGTGATAAAGGATTCTATCTGTTCCTCGGCGCTTTTGTGCTTCTTCAAGCACTTACGCTTAGACGTGTGCACTGGCGCTGTTTGTTGGTCTCGACCGCTTTCGCCTATCTCGCCTGCAGTTCGCAGCGTTCTCTTCTATTCTTTGTCATTGCGGCGGCGCCACACGCCGCATCAATGCTGGACGACGTCACCTTGCGAATTCTTTCAGCGCGCAAACTTCGAGTTGGTCGCTTCGGTTTGAGCGCACTAATGACCAGTTCAACAATTGCTACTGCGGCGGAGGATCCGAAGCCAGCTCCAACCGGAACCGCTGCGCCAAAATGGCAGGCGGTGGCTCTCACTGCGACCTGGCTTGCCGTGGCCTTGCTGGTGTTTGTGCCAAACCGCACATTTCGATTTGGAACCGGCTGGTATCATCCGTATTACCCACTCGAAATTTACGGAGTCCTCGCCAAGGAGGTTCCCGCGCAAGGCCTCTTCAACGAAATGCGTTACGGAGGCAGCATGCTCTGGTGGCTCTATCCGAAATTCAAGCCCTTCATCGACGGGCGCGGGGATGCCTATTCGGAGCAATTCTGGCTGGCTGAGTATCTGCCGACGCTGGCGGCAAAACCCGGATGGCAAGACACCTTCGCCAAGTACGATCTTCACGGCGCGTTATTGCCTCTGGAGCAATCGGGCAAACCGCTCGAGTTAACCGAGGCATTATTAGCCGATACCAATTGGGCCGTGGTGGCGTTTAATGACGAGGCGGTCCTTCTCCTCGAGAGGACCAGGACTAATTTGCCGATCATCGCCAACTGTGAGTTCAAAGTTCTCCGGCCTGGGAACCGATCCTTCGAGTGGGCTGATGACCCGGCGAAGCGTTCCGAGGGCCGCGCGGAAACTGGCCGCGCGCTGGCGCTCTCTCCTGAGTGCCGTTTCGCGCGCACCGCGGCCGCTCGACTAGCCATGAGTGAAGGCAGATTCGCCGAAGCGGCGACCGAACTCGTCTCGATCCTTCATGACTTTCCCGAGGCTGGTGAAACGTATTGGCGCGATTATGGCTACGTTCTGTGCCAGCTCGGCCGGTTTGACCAGGCCGACAAGATCTTTTCGTTAATGATCAAGCGAAAACAATTGGCGGGCTATGCCTGTTTTATGAAGTACCACATTGCGCTGGAGCGGCGGGACACCGCGGCAGCGCAAAGCTGTTTGTCTCGCGCCCTGACTTTCGAGCCGAACAACCCGGAGTACTGTCTGGCGCAGACTAACCTCACAAAGATCCTGGGGGTTCTCCAATGATAACCGCCTCGGCCGGCGTCTGCTTAGCGCCACCCTCGGTCGCCTTCGTCAGCGAAACCCTCGAGCTTTCAGTGGTCATACCCTGTCTGAACGAGGCCGATACGCTGGGCGTGTGCATCGCCAAGGCCGCTCGCGTGATGAAAGAACACGGAATCATTGGGGAAATCATTGTGGCGGACAATGGCAGCACGGATGGTTCCCGCCAAATCGCGCTCCAGGAAGGAGCCCGCCTCGTCGACGTCAGCGAAAAGGGTTACGGGAGCGCGCTGATGGGAGGAATTGCGGCGGCCCGCGGGACATACGTGGTGATGGGTGATGCCGATGATAGCTACGATTTCCGGGACATCCCCAAATTTGTGAACCGGCTCAGGGAAGGTTTCGACCTGGTACAAGGTTGCCGATTCCCGTCCGGCGGCGGACGGATCGAGCGTGGCGCAATGCGTTTGACCCACCGATGGTTCGGCAACCCGCTGTTCTCTTTTCTGGTCCGCCTTTGGTTTCGTGCACCGATCCGCGATGTGTACTGCGGATTGCGCGGCTTTCGAAAAGGATTCTATGAGCGGCTCGATCAACGCTGCACCGGGATGGAATTCGCAACCGAGATGATCATTAAAGCCAGTCTGGCCGGGGCTCGGATCGCGGAAGCTCCGATCACGCTGCACCGGGACGGCCGAACATCACATGCGCCACACCTTAAAACGGTTCGCGATGGTTGGCGAACGCTCCGATACTTTCTCATGTGCACCCCGCGGTGGCTTTTCTTGTGGCCGGGCGCCCTTTTGGCCGCCGGAGGATTTTTGGGCTATGCCGTAGCTTTGCCCGGATTAGCCCTGCGAGGCATTCGATTCGATGCTCACACGCTCCTGTTCAGCAGCCTCTTCTTGATTTGCGGATACCAATCCATCCTGTTTGCGTTGTTTGCTCGCACGTTTGCTATTACGGTCGGACTGCTACCCCCCAACCAGAAGCTACTTCGCTTCTATGAAGTCGTGAATTTGGAAAAAGGATTAGTGGCCGCCGCGGTTTGCATGGCGTCTGGCGCTTTGCTGCTGCTGCTGGCGATGAATCAATGGCGGTTAGCCCGCTTCGGAGATCTGGACTACGCCCGGACCATGCGCCTGGTGATTCCCGGCGCCACCCTGATTACCGTTGGATTTCAGACTTTTCTTTCGAGTTTTTTCGTCAGCATCATGGGCATGCAGCACAAATGAAATGCCTGGAGCTCCTTCATGGACGTTGCGTCCACCCTCGTCGTCTCCGCGTGCTCGCCGGGCATTTGTCCGAGATGATTCCCCCGACCGCAAACGTTGATCAAGGACCACCTCCTGCAGGGCTTCCTGGCGCGGCGACCCTGGCATTTATGGATCGCGTTGGGAATCGGCGGCATGGCGTCTCCCTGCCTTATAATTACTGGACCCACGCTCAGTGGTTGAGCGCTTTTGAGAAGCTGAGCCTCCGGATCCAGGATTGGAGAAACCGGCTTGGGCTTTACCCGGTCCCCGGGAGGTTTCTCTTCGACCGTTCGTTACACTTTCTGGCCAAACTGTCTATTGCGACCTGAGAGACAAGGCCGCCCGGGGTGAAGACCTCAGGAATCCCTGCTTTCAAGATCCCTTCTAAGCCACTAGGTTATGGGAACGAGGCAAGGTTCTGGTGAAAGGAGACTCCTTCGAAACGAGGGCAGGGGCCAGACTTCCATTGTTGTCCAGGGCCGCCAACCTAGCGGTCATTGCAATGGGAGCATTGGTGCTCGTCGGTTGGGCTTTCAATTTCGAGGCCTTGATTCACCTGTTCCCAACCCTGGTGGTGATGAACCCGACCACTGCGTTAGGCCTGGTCCTGATGGGTTGCTGCTTCTTCATCCTGAATCGCCGCACTGCCCAAGGTCTGAAGCCTCACAATCTCTGGACGCGCAGCTTGGCGGTCGCGGTGACCGTGCTCGGGTTGTTGCGTTTCGTGGATTACGTCGCCGGACTGGATCTGCGGGTCGATCATCTGTTGTTTGCCAATAAGCTAAGCGGCGACAGCGCCTATCCGCCAAGCGAGATGGCGCCGAACACGGCTTTAAATTTTCTACTGTGCGGCCTGGGCTTATTGTTATTTGACCTCGAGGCTCGCAATGGCTTTTATCTGGCGCATGGGGTGATTTTGATTGCCGCCTGGGTCGCGCTGCTGGCAATCATCGGCTACACCTATCATGTCCTGCTGTTTTACCGGCTGGGGGCGGGTTTGCCCATGGCGCTGGATACCGCGGTGGGGTTCGCTTTGTTTTGCGCCGCGTTTATGACGGCCCAGCCGAATCGCGGAGTGGTGGCCATCCTGACCAGCCGCACAACCGGCGGAGCCATGGCCCGGCGGCTCCTGCCAATGGCTGTCCTGATACCGTGGGGATTGGGCGCAATACTGTTGGTTTCCGAGCAGGCGGGGTACTTTGGCAAGGAATTCGCCGTGTCCATTTTCGCGGTGGCCAGCATCATCCTATTCACGTTTTCGCTTTGGTGGAACGCCCGGCTGCTGCACCAGGTGGACATCGAACGCCTGGGCGCGGAGGATAAGCTCCGTCAGGCCAGCTCGAATCTCCAACGGTCCAATACCGATCTGCAACAGTTCGCTTATCTGGCCTCTCACGATTTGTTCGAACCTTTGCGGATGGTCACCAGCTACATGGAACTGCTCGAACACCGCTACACCGGCAAGCTCGACCCGCAAGGCCGCGAATTCATCACTTTCGCCATCGACGGTGCCCGACGTATGGAAGCCCTGATTCATGATCTGCTCGAATACTCCCGCGTCGATATTCGCGGGCGTTCGTTTGAGCCGGCCGATTGCGAGCAGGTCTTGCAGGCCGCCCTGGACAATTTGAAGGTCGCCATCGAAGAAAGCCGAGCCGTGGTGACCCATTCGCCTCTGCCCACCGTGCTGGGCGACCGCGTTCAACTGACCCAGCTATTTCAAAATCTCATCCGCAACGCTCTCAAATTTCGCGGCCGCCATGAGGCGCAGGTGCAGCTGCACGCCGAACGCCGGGATCGGGAGTGGCTTTTCGTCGTGCGCGACAACGGGATTGGTATAGACCCGAAGGATTTCTCGCGCATCTTCGTGATTTTTCAGCGGCTTCATACCCGGCAGGAGTTCGCCGGCACGGGCATGGGGCTGGCCATTTGCAAAAAAATTGTCGAACGCCATGGCGGCAGGATCTGGGTGGAATCCGTCCCCGGACAAGGCTCGAGCTTCTTCTTTACCTTGCCTGTCAAGGTGTAAAACCCCACGGGCCGGTCTCTGGAAGCTCATGCCTGCCACTTGCGCCGGCGGCCTCGACGCGTATGTTTGGACGCGGGTCAGCTCAGAAGGGAGGGCCAATCGGCCTCAACAATCATGCACACAGACACACAGGTGATGCCGGCGCTAACGATGCCGGCTGCGCGGGGCCCGGCGCCGTTGCGGGCGGACAGTATTCGAGTTCTGCTTATCGAGGACAACCCCGGAGACGCGCGCCTGATCGAGCTCATGTTGGCCGAAGAGGCCCCCAGCCTGTTCGAGGCCGAATGGGTGGATCGCCTTGGGCTTGGTTTAAAACGCTTGAGCGAATCTGATTTCGGTCTGATTTTGGCGGATCTGTCGCTGCCAGACAGCCAGGGCCTGGAAACATTTTTGCGTCTGCATGCGCGCGCCCCGCAATTGCCCATTATCGTCCTGAGCGGCTTGCGCGATACTAATATCGCCGTTCAGGCAGTGCACGAAGGGGCGCAGGATTTCCTCATCAAAGGACAAGTCGACGGGCAATTGCTCGTGCGCGCGATGCGCTATGCCATCGAACGCAAGGGCCTGACTGAGCAGTTGGCCCGGTACGCGCAGGAACTCCGCTCCAAAAATGCCCAGCTCGAAGCTGATTTCAACATGGCCCGCGAAATTCAGGAGGTCTTTCTCCCGCATCAGTACCCGCGCATCCCCAAAGACCGCTCGGCCGCCTCCCTCGCCTTGCGATTCTCTCATCGCTATCTTCCGGCCGCGGCCGTAGGCGGCGATTTCTTCGACGTTTTTGCCATCAGCGATACCGCGGCGGGTGTCTTTATTTGCGATGTGATGGGTCACGGCATGCGCGCGGCTTTGATCACGGCCATCATGCGCGGGCTCGTCGAGGAACTCATGCCAGCCGCCAATAACGCCGGCCAGTTCCTGACGGAAGTCAACCGGAGCCTTCATGCGATCTTGCGCCGCACGCGCCAACCCTTCATGTCGACCGCCTTCTATCTGATCGCCGATACCGCCACTGCGCAGGTCCAATTCGCCAGCGCGGGCCATCCCAGTCCCATTCGGCTTCAACGCGGCAGTGGCACCGTGTCCCTCCTCAAGGACTGCGACGCCCGCCACGGACCAGCCCTTGGCTTGTTCGAGAAAGCGGATTTTCCCGCCTGTCGCTGTCCGATGTCGCCCGAGGATTTGTTCCTGCTTTTCACAGACGGCATTTACGAGGCCGACAACTTCGCGGGAGAGGAGTATGGCCAGGCGCGGCTGCTGGCCGGCTTGCGCCGGCGTCTGCGCGTGCCCACAGAGGCCTTGCTGGATGCTTTGATCCACGACGTCCAGGATTTCGCCGGAAACCGCGAGTTCGACGACGATGTTTGCCTGGTGGCGATGGACGTCCTCCCGCCCCCCAGGCAGTGAGCATTGGTCCCCTATCCCCAACGGGGAGAGGGTTAGGGTGAGGGAGGAATGTTGGACCTCGCTCCGCGCGGGCCCGCGCCGGGACTTGATCTGTTTGACTTTTTTTCAGCCAGCGCCAACACTGGCCCGCGGTTCTGACAAAATCATGAGATCTTACTTCTTGAGCGCAGCGACAGGGCTGCCGCTACTTTTCGCTTTCCCAATTTCCAACCTGGCGGCCGACCCTAACGGCTCTTTTGTCTACGAGAGTCCATACGAGTTTTTCGGCAGCGGCGATCTCGACGGCGACGGGCGTCAGGACATCGTGATTGTCGATAAAGAAACCGGCAAGTACCGACTCGGATACCAGATGCAAACGGGTAATCTGACCTGGGTGGACTGCCGGCCGAGTGGCATCAAAGGCGTTACCGGTTTTACCGTCGGCCGGTTGCTCGCGACCAACAGCGACGCAGTGGCGTTCACTTCGCCGGATGCAAATCAGGTCACTGTGGTTGACGCCTCGAGCACCAGCGCAACCGGCAAGCCGACCACCATTCCCTTTACGGCGGCGCTCGGGCCCAACACCGTGCTCGCGGTGGATGCCGGCACCGTTGCCAAGACCGGGCTCATGGACTTGTACGTCGCAAGTATCTATAATTCGCCCGACCCGAATTTGGCCACTTTGCTTCGCAATGATGGCGCCGAATTTCCGAAGCTGGCGGAGGTCACTCTCGCCGGTCCCGCCTCGCATGCAAATCATCTTTCATTCACCACCGGCCAACCTGAAGCCGCCTGTTTTCTGGTGTCAGAACCAACCGGCGATTCATTCCATGGAGAGACGTTTCAGAGCGGCAAACCCGTTTCGGTGGTTTCGGTTAGCGGACTTCCCGCCGGTTCGGACTACGCCGCGGGCCATTTTCGCAAGGCCGCCCCTGGCGAGTTCCTGCTTTACAAACCCGGCCAAAATGCTGTCACGCTGCGGCCTCTGGAGGAAAATGGCGGGCAATTGCAATTGGGCAAAGGCGAGAGTTTCGACCTCGGGCAGCCCGTCCGGCGCATCGTGACTCTTAACGGCGCTTCACGCCAGAAGCTCTTCGTCATCTTCGGCCAGGGAGAAAAGGCCGGTGTCTTCGACTTTGATGGCGTGAAGGCGCCCAGTCTGGCCACGGCCATAGCGGCCACCAACGAGTTGTTTACCTGCGCGGCGAGTTTGCCGGAAGGCTTTGTGGCTTTTACCCAGCCGACCAGCGGCAAATTCTCCACCAAATATCGTGTGTACAAATCCGACGGCGACACTTACGCCGTGGCGGCCTTTGGCGGGCTGCCTTCGCTGGCGGACAATGACAATATCACCATCCCTGATATTGCCTCACGGATCAGCGAAAAGGCCCCTACGATCGCGGAGGGCGACATGCAGCCGTACACGAACACGATTCCGGGCACGCGTGTCACCTATGCCATGATACCAATCCATGGAGGCGAGTTTGTCATGGGCAGCCCCGCCAGCGAGCCCAATCGCAAGCCCGACGAGGGACCACAGCACAAAGTGCGAGTTTCCCCTTTCTGGATGGAGCAATGTGAGGTGACGTGGAACGAATACGAGCTCTTCATGTACCCCGACGAGGAAAGACGCACGCGCTCCACCGTTGCCAGTGACGATGCCGGAGATAAACTGGCCGATGCCGTCACCCACCCCTCCAAGCCCTACGTCGAGATGAGCTTCGGAATGGGCAAAGATGGCTTCCCGGCCATTGCCATGACCCAGCACGCGGCCAACAAATATTGCCAATGGCTCAGCGCCAAGACGGGCCATTTCTATCGGTTGCCAACCGAAGCGGAGTGGGAATACGCCTGCCGCGCCGGTACCACAACCGCCTATTTCTTTGGCGACGACGCCTCCAAACTCAGCGAGTATGGCTGGTACGAACAGAACAGCGATTTTAAATATCAGAAAGTCGGCCGCAAAAAGCCCAACCCGTGGGGTTTGTACGACATGTGCGGCAACGTCGTTGAATGGGTTTTGGACCAATACGAGCCTGATTACTACCAACGCTGCGCGTCAGCCAACCCAGTGATTGATCCTTGGAACAAAGCCACCAAACCTTATCCTCTGTCTGTTCGAGGCGGCTCGTGGGATGATGAAGCCGCCGCCTGCCGCAGCGCGGCCCGTCGCGGCTCGGACCGCGCATGGAAGATGCAGGATCCCCAGCTGCCAAAGAGCATCTGGTACTTTTCAGATGCCCAATGGGTTGGGTTCCGGATTGTCCGCCCTTTGAAAGTGCCCTCTGCGGAGCAGATGCAAAAGTACTGGTCCAGCGGGGTTGAGCGTGACTGAGTTTTGATTACTGCGATTAATGCGGATTTGTCTTATTAACCACGTCCTGGACTGCTATACCTAAACACAACAAACTGGAAATTGTTATGCTCAATAACTCAAGTAACCCGTCCCCGGCGGTCACCCGCCGTCAGTTCATCAAAACGTCCTCGCTTGTGGCTGCATCGGCTGCCGCGGCAGTCAGCTTCCCGGCCGTCGTGCGCGCCGCCGGCAAGCAACCGATCAACGCGGTCATCATCGGAATCGGCGGGCGCGGCGGTGGGGCAGGGGGCAATTTCCTTGAAGCGGTGAAAAACCTGGGTGTGGACGGCAAGATTGTTGCCGTGGCTGACTTGTTCCCCGAGCAAGCCCAACGCGGCAAAGACAACTTTAGCGTTCCGGACGAAAAATGTTTCAGCGGCTTCGACGCGTTCCGCAAGGCGCTCGAAGTGCCCGGCGTTAACTATTGTATCCTGGCCACTCCGCCAGGTTTCCGGGCGAGCCATTTTCGGGCGTGTGTCGAGGCGGGCAAGAACGTGTTCATGGAAAAGCCGGTGGCGGTGGACGGCACGGGTTGCCGGCTCATGTACGAGACGGCTGAGATGGCCAAACAAAAGAATCTCAAGGTGGCGGCCGGCACCCAGCGCCGCCATCAAGCCGGCTATCTCGAGACAATCAAGCGCATTCACGATGGCGAGATCGGTGACGTTGTCACTTTGCGCGCCTATTGGGTCAATGGCGGACCGATTTGGCATCGGGGGGACCATGGAGACACCGACCTCGAGCGCCAGATCCGCAACTGGTACCATTACATCTGGCTGAGCGGCGACCACATTTGCGAGCAGCATGTCCATAATCTCGATGTGTGCAACTGGATCATGCAGGATCACCCGGTTCGCTGCTGGGGCCAGGGCGCGCGCCAGCAATTAGGCGATAAGTCCGGCGAGATTTGGGACAACTTTGCCATCGAGTACGAATATAAGAACGGCGTCCGCTTGTTCAGTTACTGTGGCCAAATCAAACGCGATTGGTCGTCCGTCAGCGAAGCCGTCCACGGAACCAAAGGCACTTCCGATCCGGGCAACAGTATTCGTCCGCATAGCGGCCAGATGTGGCGCTTCCGCGAAAAATCCATCGACCCCTACGTCCAGGAACACATGGACCTGATCAACGCCATTCATAATGACGGCAACCTCAATGAGGCCAAGCAGGTCACCGACAGCACGCTAACGGCCATCATGGGCCGCGAGGCCGCCTACAGCGGAGCCGGAGTCGAATGGGATGATATTCTCAACTGCAAGTTCGCCTACGCTCCTGAGCAACTTTACCAGGATTGCGCTAATATGAAGTTCGGCGAGTTTCGCACCCTCCAGCCCCCGATGCCGAGCATGCACAACATCCTCAAGGACCCGCCCGTCGTGCCCGCCAAGGCATAGGGCCGTCCATACCAGCGCCAATTCATGAAAGGGGCGGGGACG
>Ga0070741_10015936_pt1 | contig 12634 bp, 8 predicted proteins | sample Coa_R1_4_FD_66440 | JGI IMG/M metagenome (GOLD analysis project Ga0070741, IMG submission 66440) | Surface soil microbial communities from Centralia Pennsylvania, which are recovering from an underground coalmine fire - Coalmine... | ecosystem: Environmental > Terrestrial > Soil > Unclassified ...
GTGACCGGACGATATTCGACCGTATTGTCCTTCTTAAGCGCGAGCACGAACTTCTTGCCGAGATCGGTGCCGACCGCGCGCTCGTCGATGAGGATCTTCTCGCGCGCCTCGCCGCCGACGAGCTTGATGCGCGCGAAGAGGCCTGGCGTGTAGCGGCCGTCGTGATTGGCGAAGACGGCGCGCGCGCGTATCGTGCCGCTGTGCGCGTCGACCTGGTTGTCGAGGAAATCGAGCCGGCCTTCGTGCGGATAGCCCTGCTCGTCGATGAGTCCCATGTACACGGGATCGTCGCCGTTCTTGGCGTGTGCGAAGCGCAGGTACGTCTGTTCGTCGGCATCGAAGTAGGCGTAGACCGGATCGTCCGACACGACCGTCGTCAGCACGCTCGTCGTGGCGACGAGATTGCCCGGCGTGATCAGCATGCGCGAGACGCGTCCGTCGATCGGCGAGCGCACCTCGGTGAATTCGAGGTTCAGGCGCGCCGCTTCGAGCGCCGCCTGCGCGGCGCCGATGTCGTCGCGATTGCTGTTCGCCGTGGCTTCGAGCTGATCGAAATCCTGCTGTGCGATGACGTGCTTGGCCAGCAGCTGGCGGCCGCGCTCGAGGTTCGTCGTGGCGAGATCGGCCTGCGTGCGCGCGCGCTTGAGCTGCGCGGCGAGCCGGTCCACCTCGGCCTGGAACGGACGCGCGTCGATGCGGAACAGCACCTGTCCCTTCTTCACGCGCGCGCCTTCGGTGAATTGCGCCGACTCGATGAAACCGGCGACGCGCGGCTGGATCGACACCGTGGTGACCGGCTCGAGACGGCCGCTGAATTCTTCGAAATCGCGCAGCGGACGCGCCACGACTTCGGCGACGGTGACGGTCGGCGGCGGCATCGCGGCCGGCGCGGCTCCCGCCTGCGAACGCCCGCAGCCGGCGAGCACGGCGGCCGCGAGCACCAGCGGCAGCGAAAAACGGACGAGACCTGCGTACGACATGACCGAACTCCTGTAATGCATGCGGCGACGCCTACCGGGTGCTGCGCAGCGCCTTGACTTGGAACTCGCGCCGCGCGAAGCTGTCAAAATGTACGTTACCGGTAAGTAACGTGTATGATGTTACTGACTGGTAACTAACATGTCAAGAGGAGTCGAACCGTGGGCAAGAAAGTGGCGTCGGCGAAAACCGCGCCGACCGAGGTAGCGCCGCCGATCAAGGGTGGCGGCGAAAAACCTCGCGTGCGCGACCGCATTTTCGAGACCGCTTCCGACCTCTTCTACCGGCACGGCATCCGCGCGGTCGGCGTGGACGCGATCGCGCACGAAGCCGGCACGAACAAGATGAGCTTCTATCGCAGTTTCCCGTCGAAGGACGAGCTCGTCGCCGAATACCTGCGAGACCAGGAACGCGAGTACTTCGAGTGGTGGGACGCGGCGATCGCGGCGCACGCCGGCAATCCGCGCAAGCAGCTCGAGGCGCTGTTCGACGAATATCTCGATCTCGTGCGCGCGAAGAGCGACGATCATTGCGCATGCAAGACCAGCCGCGGCTGTGCGCTCGGTAACGCCGCCGTGGAGATCCCCGAAGACAACGAATTGCTCGGCGGCATCGTGCACGACTACAAGACCGAGATCCGCAAGCGGCTGCGCAAGCTCGCGCGGGAAGCCGGCGCGCGCGAGCCGGAAGCGCTCGGCGATGCGCTCATGCTGCTGATGGAAGGCGGCTACTACACGCGGCTGACGTTTCCGCACAACACGGGGCCGGTCGCCGTCATCGCCAAGACGGCGCGCATGCTCATCGATGCGCAGATCGGCAAGTGACCGCTAGGGCGAGTCGAATTCGCGCGCGAGCACCGCGTTGCGCAGCACCTCGGCCGCCTCGCGTGAACGGGCCGCCGCGTCGTCGCTGATCTGCGCGGCGGCCAACCGTCCGGAGCGCCGCGCCTCTTCGGCCATCTGACCGCTCAGCACGGCGCGCTCTTCGAGGACACGCAACGCCAAGCGCATGGCCTCGTCCACGCTGCCTTCCTGCGTCGCGACGAGCGAGTCCGCCGTGTACGCGTGGCCCACCTGGCAGCGGTAGCGCAGCGGCGGCGAGCGGTGCATGCGCGAGAGCACGCCCTGGCATGCCGGGCACGACAGCGCCACAGGATCGGCGATGCTGCGGATCGCTTCGGCGCCCGTGCTCGTGCCGAGCGCGATGTCGATCTCGAGCAAGAGATCCTTCGGTATCGGCGGTGCCGGGCCGGCCTCGCGACGCACGAGATCGAGCAAAAGCGCAGGCATCTCGTCGAGCGACGCCCGATAATCGACGTCGCCCGTGCGCAGCGCGCCGAGGGGCATGTCGGCGGCCAGCGCATCGCGCGGGTTCTGCACGACCGTCACGCCGCCGCAGCTCTTGAGGTCGGCGAGACCCGAGGCGCCGTCGTTGAGCAACCCGGTGAGCACGACGCCGATCGCGCGCGGCCCGTAGCTCGCGCCTACCGAGCGCAGCAGCGGATCGATCGAGGGACGCGCCATGTTTTCGCGCGGACCTCGCCCCAGGCGGACGCGACCGTCGACGACGAGCAGATGGTGGTCCGCCGGCGCGATGTATACGTTTCCACATCGCACGAGCTCGCCGTCCGCCGCGGTCTTCACGCGCAGGCTGGATCGCGCATCGAATACGTCGGCGAGCAAATTGTTCCCTTTCGCGCCGACGTGGAGAACCACGCAGACGGCTGCGGGAAAATCACCCGGCAAGGCTTGGCACAAGCCCGCCACGGCGTCTACGCCGCCGAGGGACCCGCCGATCGCGACGATTTCCGGATGCATGCATGTGCTTTGCAAGGCGCCGGCCAGCCCGCAAGTTCTTGCGCCGGGATTGCTGCAAAGGCAACATGGCTCGATGTTATTTTGCGCGCTCCGGGACCGGGAGCGCTGGAGTTTGCATGAGCCAGTCCACAACTCCGGTCGTCGGGGTCGGTGCGTCCGCCGGAGGTATCCAGGCGCTCAAGCGCCTGTTCGAGGCGTTGCCGAACGATACGGGCGCCGCATACGTCGTCGTGATCCACCTGGACCCGCAGCGCAGCAGCGATCTCGCCGCCGTGCTCGCCGGATCGACGCGCATGCCCGTCGTGCAGGTATCGGACGACGCACAGCTCGAGAACGATCGTGTATACGTGATCGCGCCAAACCGCGGCTTGGCGATCACCGACGGCATGATCGTCGCGTTGCCGCCGGACGAGGACCACCCCAACCGCGCACCGATCAGCGCGTTCTTCCGTTCCATCGCAGAACACCGCGCCGACGGCATCGGCGTGATCCTCACGGGCGCAGGCAGCGACGGCGGCATCGGCGCGAAGGCGATCCGCGAAGCGGGCGGCATCGTCATCGCGCAGGATCCGGCCGAGGCCGAATTCGCGTCGATGCCGCGCAGCGCGATTGCGATGGATGCGGCGGATTTCGTGCTTCCGATACGCGAGATCGCCGAGAAGATCGCGGAGCTGCTGAGGCACCGGCAGCAGATCGAAGCGCATCGCAACAAGGAAACCGACGAGGAAATCCTGCGCCGCATCCTCGCGCATATCCGCGTGCGCACGGGACACGACTTCAGCTCGTACAAGCGCGCCACGATCATCCGCCGCATCGCGCGCCGCAGCCAGGTCACGCACCAGGATTCGCTGTCGAACTATTACGCCTACCTGCGCGAGAACAGCGACGAAGCGCAGGCGCTGTTCGCCGATTTCCTGATCTCGGTGACGACGTTCTTCCGCGACGCCAAGGCGTTCGACGCGCTCGCCAAAGAAGTCATCCCCCTGCTGTTCGACGACAAAGGGCCCGGCAGCTCGATACGCGTATGGGTGCCCGGCTGCGCCACGGGCGAGGAGGCGTATTCCATCGGCATGCTCCTGCTCGAGGAAGCGAGCCGCCGCGACGTGCGCCCGGAAATCCAGGTGTTCGGCTCCGATCTCGACGCCGGCGCGCTCGCCATCGCGCGCGAAGGTCGCTTTCCTGCGACGATCGAAGCGGACGTCTCGGAGGAGCGCCTGCGCCGCTTCTTCCAGCGCGAAGGCGATCACTACCGCGTGCGGCGCGAGCTGCGCGAAGTCGTGCTGTTCGCCAACCACAGCGTGCTGCGCGATCCGCCGTTCTCGCGGCTCAATCTCATTTCGTGCCGCAACCTGCTCATCTACCTCGACCGCGAACTCCAGCAGCAGGTCTGCAACACGTTCCACTATGCATTGTATACGGGAGGCTTCCTCTTCATCGGCGCCTCGGAAAGCGCGGATCAGCCGGCCGGGCTGTTCCGCCCCGTGGACCGCGACGCGAAGATCTACCGGTCCGCGGCCGCAAGCGGCGCGCGCGCACCGGCGCTGCCGATCCTGCTCGGGCCGCGACGCGATCTGCCGGAAGCCGAGCTGTCGACCGCGCGCGCGAGCGTGCGCAGCGAGAATTCGGGCGATTCGACGATGCATCGGCAGATGCTCGAACGCGTCGCGCCGCCGAGCATGCTCGTCGATTCCGCGCACCGCGCGGTGCACCTGTCGGAGAACGCCGGGCGGTTCCTGCAGCTGTCGGGCGGCCCGGTCAGCATGGACGCCACCGAGATGGTGCGTTCGGAGCTCCGCTTCGATTTGCGCACGGCGCTGCATCGCGCGTTCGAACGCGGCGAGGCGACGCTCAGCATGCCGCTCTTCGTGCGCTTCAACGGCTCGGCCAAGCGCGTCTATCTGCAGGTCAAGCCGTACGTCGAGCAAGGCGACCCCGCGCGCTATGCACTCGTGCTGTTCATCGAGGGCGAGGAAGTCGGGAGCGATCGGCTCGAAAGCGACAACCAGCTCCCGACGGGCGAGCCCACCGACGCGGTGATCAAGCAGCTGCAAGAAGAATTGCAGCTCACGCAAAGCCGCCTGCGCGCGACGCGCGAAGAATCCGAGGCGGCCACCGAGGAGTTCCGCGCCGCGAACGAAGAGCTGCAGTCGATAAACGAAGAATACCGCTCGACGTCCGAAGAGCTCGAAACGAGCAAGGAAGAGCTGCAATCGATCAACGAGGAACTGCAGACGGTCAACAACGAGCTCAAGCTCAAGCTCGAAACCGTTTCGCGCGCGCACAGCGACCTGCAGAACCTGATGGCGGCCACCGATGTCGGCACGCTGTTCCTCGACACCGCCCTGCGCATCAAGCGCTTCACGCCGCGCTTGTCCGAGATCTTCAACGTGACGACCAGCGACGAGGGCCGGCCGATCACGGATTTCACCCATCAACTCGAATACGACAGCCTGCCCAAGGACGCCTTGGGTGTGCTCAAGGACCTGACGCCGTTCGAGCACGAAGTGAAGAGCCGCGGCAACGGCTGGTTCCTGTTGCGCATCCGGCCCTACCGCACGATCGACGACAAGATCGACGGCGTCGTCATCACGTTCGTCGACATCACCGAGCGGCGGCGCGTCGAGGAAGCGCTGCGCGACAGCGAATCGCGGCTCAAGCAGGAAATGCGGCAGGTGGAGCTCTCGCGCACGCCGATGTTCGTGTGGGATTTCGACGGCGGCGTCGTGCGTTGGAACCGCGGCAGCGAGCTGCTCTACGGATACGCGCGGCAGGAAGCGATCGGCAAGAGAGTCGACGATCTGCTGCAACCCGCCGTGGTCGGCGGCAGCCTCGAACAAATGCGGCAGGCGCTCGTCGAGACCGGCGAGTGGTTCGGCGAAATGCAGCAACGGACCAAGAACGGTCATTGGCTGACCGTCGAATGCCAGGTCGAGCTGCAACGCATCGACGGGCGCCGGCTCGTGCTCGAAAGCGCGCGCGACGTCACCGAACAGAAGAAGTGGGAGCAGCGGCGCCAGCTGCTGCTCGACGAGCTCAGTCACCGCGTCAGCAACACGCTGTCGGTCGTGCAGTCGATGGCGCGCCAGACGCATCGCACGGCCAAGAGCAACGAGGAGTTCGTCCAGTTGTTCGACGGCCGCCTCACCGCGCTCGCGCTCGCGCATGAACTCTTGCGCACGGGCAATTGGGAAGGCGCCGAACTCGGCGCGCTCGCGCGTAGCCAGCTTGCGGCGTATCTCGGCAACGACGGGCGGCTGAGCATCGAAGGCGACGCGGTGAAGATGCCGCCCGAGATCGCGACGCCGTTCGCGCTGCTGCTGCACGAGCTCGCGACGAACGCCGCGAAGTACGGCGCGCTTTCGGGCGCGGCGGGACACGTGCGCTTGAGCTGGTCGACGCTGGGCCGGCACCTCACGTTGACGTGGCAGGAACGCGGCGGCCCACCCGTGCGCAAGCCCGCCCGGCAGGGGTTCGGCGGGCAGCTGATCGAGCGCGGCCTGCCCGGCGGCGCCGTGCGCAGGACGTTCGCCGAGGACGGCGTCGTCTGTACGATCGACATCGACCTGCCCGAGCACGCGAATCATGCCGGCGCGGCCTGATTCGGGCGGCACGCTCAACGGCGCGCGCATCCTCATCGTCGACGACGAATTCGTGATCGCGGCCGATCTCGAATTCCTGTTCGGCGACGCCGGCGCGAGCGTGGCCGTGAGGACCACCCTGTCCGCCGCGCTCGAAGCCGCGCGCTCCGATGAGTTCACCGCTGCCCTGCTCGACATCCGCCTCGGCACGGAGTCGTCGGAACCCGTCGCCGACGTGCTCGCGAGCCGCGGGATTCCCTTCCTCTTCTTCAGCGGACAAAGTGTGCCAGACGGCATGCGCGCGAAGTTCCCGAACGTGCGCTCCTTGCTCAAGCCCGCGCGCTTCGGCGATCTGCTGAGCGCCACCGCCGAACTTCTGAACGAGCGTCCGCGCACCGCACCGCCTGACTGAGGGCGTGCCGGTCGCGCCCGCTTGACGCCGTCTGCGCGAAAGTCAATCGCCAACCCTGACAGTCGGAGACATGCCAAAAACGGCCTATAGTGGCGTTTCGGCAGGCACGACGTGGGGCGCGTGTGCCCGGCGGAGAAGCCGCGTGATAACCGATCAGACGACGAGTTCGACCACTGGAATATCGCCGATGCCGCGACCCGCGTTCCCTGCCGGCGTCCGCATCCTGATCGTCGACGACGAATTCATGATCGCCGCGGACATCCAATGGATGCTGAGCGACGCCGGGGCGGAGGTCGCGGTGACCACGTCGCTCTCGGCCGCGCTCGACGTCGTCAGGAACGAACACGTTTCCGCCGCCCTGCTCGACGTGCGTCTCGGCAACGATACGTCCGAGCCCGTCGCCGACCTGCTCGCAGCGAAAGGCATCCCATTCCTGTTCTTCAGCGGGGTCTCGCTGCCTTGCCGCATGCGCGCGAAGTTCCCCGACGCGCGCACGCTGGTCAAGCCGGTCGCGTTCTGCGAATTGCTGAGCGCAACGGCCGATCTCGTGGCCTCGCGAGAACCGGTCTGAGCGACGAGGCGCGATGCGTCGTCGGTCGCTGCGGCGCTCGCGCGCCGCGACACGCGCCGCTATCTTCCGAGCAGCAGCAGCAGGCCTGCGGCAATCGCCAGCACCGCCATGATCAAGCCGAGTCCGGCGAAACTCAGATGGACGATCCCGACCAACCCGTTCAGGATCAACCAGACCGCGAGCAGGAGCATTCCGAGATTCTTCGGCAACCGGGTAGCCATTGCAGATCCTCCGCAGGAAAGGTCGGCGAAGTTTACCGGGTGCGCCGGCCCTCGATGCGCAAGCGGCGGTCCCTGCGCAGGCGTGAAAGATTTTGCGACGTCCGGCGGTCGCCATGCGCATGCACAATCCATCCGGAAATCCGCCGCCCGTTCGCGATGTCGGGACGAAGGCGCGCGAACCCCTTCCCGCCGACCGTAGACGCCATGCCATGAACGACACGCATCGCATGCTGCCTCTGCTCGCCCGCATGTGCGTGGGCGTGGACGAGATCTTCGTCGAATACGTCGGCCCCTTCGGCGAATTGCTGATCGGCGAGGCACGCAGCGCATGGCTCGAGCGCGGCAACAAGACGCGCAGCAGCGACATCGAGAGCTACATCGCGCTGCTCGCGCGCGCGATCGAAGACGCCACCAAGCGCATGCAATTCGTGCAGCGCGCGCGCGAACACGCCGGCGTCGCGCATCTCAATCCGCAAAGCTGATCCGCCGGACGCGCCGCGGCTCGGCGCGTCCGGCACTTCCAGGGGATCCCATGTTCGACAACCGCTCGTTGACCTTCCAATTCGCCGTCGTTTTCGTCGTCGCTCTGTCGCTGGTGGGCGGCGCCTTCTATCTGCTGCTCGATCGCATCTACGTCAATCAGCTCAAGAGCCAGGCCGAGACGGTCGCCGACAACGTCGAGGCGTTCGGCGCCTGGGTCGCACAATATGGGCGCGTCTGGGTCAAGGGCGACAAGCGCAGCTATCTCGGACATCTGAGCGTCATGGAAGCACAGGAGGGTCCGGACGGCGAACAGCCGCGGCTCGTGCCGGCGGATTTCTATTCGAAGAATCCGGCGCTGGCCCAGCGCGAGTTCTCCGAGGCCGTCGAACAGTCGCCGTCGGCGGCGAAATTCCGCCTCACGTCGCACAACGTGATGAACCCGAACAACAAGGCCGACGAATTCGAAGCGGCGGCGCTTCAACGCATCCGCAGCGAAGGCTTGAAGGAAGTCGTCGAGCTCACGCCGAACGGTCTGCGCTACGCGCGTGCCGTGTACGACAAAGCCTCGTGCATCGCCTGCCATGGCGATCCGGCCAAAGCGCCGGAGGACGTCAAGGCGCGGTACGGCACCGAGCACGGCTTCGGCTTCAAGGAAGGCGACGTCGCCGGGATCGTCAGCGTGCGCGTGCCGGCGCAACCGTTCTGGGACGTCACGCGACGCGTCGTCGGGCCGTGGCAGATCCTGCTCATTGGCGCGGCATTCGCCGTGGCGCTCCTGTTCGTGCAGTTCGCCGTCGTGCGCCGCTTGCATCGGCTCACCGCAGCTACGCATCAGATCTCGCTCGGCAAGCCGGCCGATCTCGGCATCGCCAAGGTCAAGCCGGACAGCCGCAACGAGCTGCACCAGCTCGCACTGGCCACCGAACGCCTGCGCGTCTCGATCAATCTGGCGATGGCACGCCTCAAACAACGTTCGTGATCAGCCCAGATACATGGCCGATACGCGGCGTCGTCACGGCGTCGGCACGGATTTTGTAGGTACGTAGCGTCGACGCGATCCGCGTCGCCATCGTGCTCCACCGAACGCGGGCTGCGCCGTTGCGACGCAGTCTCAAGGATTGCGCGACAGTCGGCTGGGCGTCATGATGGTCCACGTTGGGGGGGAGCTCACAAATGAAGAGTGGCAACGTGATTCGGCGCTGCGCGCGCCGGGCAGGCCTGTGGCTGATCGTTTCGCTTGCGGCTCCGATCGCCGCGCATGCGGCGCTGACCGTCAGTCCGCTGACGTGGAACGTCATCGGACTCGATAGCAACAGTCCCACGTCGGGCCCGAAGAATTTCCCGGTCGGCGCACGCATCTGTTCGAACGTCGCGACGACGAACGTCACCGCGAATCTCGTCTTCGACACGGCCAATCCGAACATCAGCATCCGGCCCGGCTCCCTGTCGACGTTGAACTTCGCGAGTATCGCCGCAGGCGCATGCACCGACGCGTATTTCGAAGTCGAGGTGACCCAGGTCGCCGCCGCCTACGATACGACGCGCGGCTACCACATCACAGCGAGCGACACCACCGGCACCTACTCCACGCCGACGCCGCGCGAGCTCTACGTCGAGCATCTGATCTCGCAGTCGCGAAACTCGATCACCAACGTGAAGTATGGCACCAGTCCGTCGAACTTGGTGTCGGTCGCAGCGGGCGGGACGATGAACCTCGTCCTCGGCAACACGTACACGATCGAACTCGACGGCGGAACGGCGACGCAGGGCTACGAACAATTCGATGCGTTCATCAATTTCTCGAACGCCGTCTTCCAGATCCTGGGGGTCACGACGGCCTACTCGGCGGACTCGTCGCCATACGTGCCGAACCCGAACGACCGGCTCTACGCCGATGCCTGCCTGTGGGAGAACGACCCGAACAGCCCGAATTACCGGTCTTGCACCGGCGTCGACGGCAAGGCGGGCGGCAGCAACGTGGTCTCCACGTATACGATCAAGATCGTCGGCGGCGGCGGCACGACGCAGACCCTGAGCACGCTGCTCCACGATTTTTCCGGCAGCAGCTTCCATTACAACGGCGATTTCTCGGCCGGCGCGCGGATCGCGAACATCATCGATCCGACGACGGCCAACATCGCGAAATCGTTCAGTCCGAACCCTGCGCCGGTCAACGGCGTATCGACGCTCACGATCACGCTTACGAACCCGAACGCGGGCGCGTTGTCCGGTTACAACTTCGTCGACAACCTGCCGGCGGGCATGACGATCGCCACGCCTGCGGGCGCATCCACGTCGGGCTGCGGGACGCCGACGCTGACCGCGACCGCCGGATCGAGCGCGATCTCGTTCAGCAACGGCACCGTGGCCGGCAACGGCAGTTGCGTGATCAACATCAACGTCACGACCACCGCGACCGGCAGCTTCGTGAACACGACGGGACATCTGTTCATCAACGCGGTCGACACCGGCCACACCGCTACGGCGACGCTGACGGTGAACAACGCTCCGCCGCCCGGCACGGGCATATGCGGCCAATCGTTGGCGACCTGGCGATTCCCGACCGGTTTCTCGTTGACGACCCCGGCACCATCCACCTCCACGGTGGCCGCATCGGCCGATCTCGGCGCGGGAATCACGAGCCCCATCAGTGAGACGACGATCACGGCGGACGGCACCGCGGCCTGGGGGTCCAACGGCGGCATCTCCACCGCCTCGACGCTCGACACGACGCAGAACCAGTATTTCGAATTCGGCGTCGACACGACGGGGCAGAGTTCCATCGCGCTGAACTTCAATGCGCTGTTCCGCAGCGCCAACGGCCCGACGGGCGTCGCGGTCTTCTATGGCACCAGCAATTCGCGGCCGGAGACCGGCACGCAGCTTCTCAACAACTCGGCGGCACTGACCACGCACGACGCCGCGCAGGCGTTCCCGTTCACGGTCAGCTCGGGCCTGAATCCTGCCGGCAAAACGTTCTTCCGCATCTATTTCTTCCATTCCAAGAACACCAACAACGGCTCCGATGCCGTCATCGACGACGTCGTATTCAACGGCTGCAGCAGCGGCACACCGGCAACGATCAGCAAGGCCTTCGCACCGAATCCGATCGCCGTGAACGGCGTATCGACGCTCACGTTCGCGCTCGCCAACCCGAATGCCGCGCCGTTGACGGGCGCCGCGTTCACGGACGCGCTGCCGAGCAATACGAAAGTCGCCGCCACTCCTGCCGCCACGACGACGTGCGGCGGCACCTGGGCGCCGACCGCCAACGCGACCTCGCTCACTTTCAGCGGCGGGACCATTCCCGCGAGCAGTTCCTGCTCGTTGACGGTCAATGTCACCGCGACGACGGCCGGGCCGCACGACAACATCAGCGGGTTCCTCGCGACCAACGAGACCGGCACCAATACCGCGAGCGTCGCGACCGCCACGCTGACAGCGCTGTCGCCCCCGCAAATCGCGAAGAATTTCTTGCCGTCGCCGATCATCGCCGGCGGCGTCAGCCACCTCACGTTCACGATCGTCAATCCGAATCCGAACGACGCGATTTCCGGCGTGGCGTTCAACGACGCACTGCCGACCACGCCGGGCGCCATGGTGGTCGCGCCCACACCGAACGCATCCACGTCGGGGTGCGGCGCACCGACTTTCGCACCAGCGCCGGGCGCCGGTTCGCTCTCCTTCAGCGCGGGTGCGATCGGCCCGGGAGGAACGTGCACGGTCAACGTCGATGTCACCGCTCCCGCCATCGGTACGTACAACAATACGAGCGGACTGGTCTCGTTCTCGATCAATTCGCAAACGGTCAACGGCAACACGGCGAGCGCAAGCCTCGTCGTGAATCCGGCGCATCCGGCAATCGGCCTGCTCAAACAAGTCGGCCAGAGCGCGACCGGGCCGTGGCTCGACTACACGGCCGTCGCCCTGCCCGCCAATGTGTACTACCAGTTCACGATCGAAAACGACGGCGATGTGCCGCTCAGCCCGGTCACGCTGAACGACCCGCAGATCAACACGTCGTCGTGCACGCCGCCGGCGAGCTTGCCGGTCGCCGTGGCGGCGAACAACAACCATATCTTCACCTGCGTCGTCGGCCCGATCGCCGCGGCGGCCGGCAGCCATCCGAACACGGCTACCGCGAGCGGCACGGGCGGCGGAAGCACGGTCAATGCGACGAGCTCGGCGACGTACGCGAGCGCGTCGATGTCGCTCGCCAAATCGGTCACCGAATCGTCCTACACCTTGCCCGGCGACACGCTGCACTACAGCTACCTCGTCACCAATTCGGGCTCGGCCACGCTCGACGGCCCGATCACGGTCAACGACAACAAGACCACCGTCACGTGTCCGGCGCTCAACACGATCGGCAACGGCGACGATTTCTTCAACCCAGGCGAATCGATGACGTGCACCGCGACATACGTCGTCACCGCGGGCGACGTCAGCGCCGCGAGCGTCACGAACACGGCGCAAGCCACGAACGGAACGATCGTCTCGAACACCGATTCGCGCACGGTGCCGCTGTCCACGTCGGCCGATGTGTCGATGGTCAAGACCCTGGTGACCGCCGG
>Ga0070741_10015937_pt1 | contig 12634 bp, 13 predicted proteins | sample Coa_R1_4_FD_66440 | JGI IMG/M metagenome (GOLD analysis project Ga0070741, IMG submission 66440) | Surface soil microbial communities from Centralia Pennsylvania, which are recovering from an underground coalmine fire - Coalmine... | ecosystem: Environmental > Terrestrial > Soil > Unclassified ...
TAGCCGAGCGTCCAGTAGGCCGCGGTGTAGGTGTTCACCACGGCCGACACCGCCCACAGCACTACGATAAGGGTCAGCAGCCCCACGGCCCCGAGCGCCACGACCGCCCCGCTCAGCCCCCCGCTCATGTAGGCCGCAAAGGCCGCCACGCCGAACGGCAGCAGCACCGCCACCGCCGCGATCCCGAATACGATGCCGCTGGCAATCGCGATCACCAGCGCGATCAGCCAGAGCACCAGACTCGCGCCCAGGCGCGCCCGCAGCAGCCGGTAGCCCGCGCCGAGCGCGGCCGTGGCCCCCAGGTCCTCGATGGCGATGGCGCGCTCGGCGTACATCGCCAGGATGTACAGGCCGACGAAGAACGGAACGCCGAGCACCAGCGCGCCGACCAGGAACAGGCCAAGCAGGATAGCGAGCGCCGGGCTCGCCTGCCCAAGCGCCACCAGCGCGCCCACGACCACGGCGATGACCAGCAGCGCCGCCAGCGCGAGCGCCAGCAACAGCAGCGCCAGCCGCACGTAGCGCCAGGCCAGGCGCCGCCCGAGCGCCCAGGCACTCCCGAGCGTCATCGGCTCGCCCGCGGCCAGCCGCCCCAGCGCGCCGATCATCGCCCCCTGCGCGATGAAGTGGACCACCAGGAAGACGATACCCACAAGCGCGAGCACGGCCGCGACCGCCAGCAGCAGCCCCAGGTGCGCGACGACCCAGGCGTTCACCTCGTCGAGGACGCGCGACGCCTCGGGCGGCATCGGGCCGCCGCCCGCGCTGCGCGGCGCCCCGCCGCCGGGAAAGCTGAAGTTGAGCCCCGTGCCGCCGCCCGCGAACAGCCCCAGCACCCACAGGAACCGGTGGCGCCACGTCAGGCGCCACGCGTCGTGCAGCAGCCGGCCGTTGTCCATCGGCGTCTCGTCAACTCGGCGCGGAAGGTCCTAGTCGCGCTGGAACACCGCCTGGACGATCTGCAGCCGCCCCTCGGCGTAGTTGCGGCCCAGGTTTGCCTGAACCTGCTGGAAGTCATCGCCGCGAGCCTGCTGGAAGAGCTGGCCTCCAGTGAGCGCGGCCGGCGCGCCGCCGCCACTAGCAGCCAGGGCACGACGGCGCTCCAGGTCACTGGCCGTCAGGTCCTCCCAGGCCAGCTCGCGGAAGCCGACCCGCCCCAGCAAGTCGCGCAGCGCCTCTGCCGTCCCCAGGAAGCTGATCGCGCCATCCGCGGTCCAGGGCACCGGATAGTGCAGCGGCTGCACGGGCCCCGCCAGGAACTCGCGCATCGCCAGGCGCCCGCCGGGCTTCAGCACACGCCAGATCTCGCGGTACAGCCGCTCCTTGTCGGGAACGTGCATGGCGAACTGCTCGTGCCACACCACGTCGAAGCTCGCGTCGTCGAACGGCATCTCCAGCGCGTTGGCGTACTGGAAAGTGACCTGGCCGCCCAGGCCGACCCGGTTCGTGAGCGTCGTCGCCGTGCGCACGAAAGACTCGGTGAGGTCCACTCCCGAGACCCGGCAGCCAAACTCGGTGGCCAGCGTCCGGGCCGGTCCACCCAGCCCGCTGCCGAGATCGAGCACGTGCATCCCCGGCTGGAGAGCGGCCAGCCGGCCCAGCTCGACGGTGGCGGCCTTGGGGCGCCCGGTCAGGTGCGTGAGCGGCGCGAGGTCGTCAGCCGTGAGCGCGTCCAGGTCCTTGCCCTGGCTCCGCAAGGCATCGAGAATCGGCGCGGTAAGATCGACAAGGCCGTAGTGGGCGCTCACGCCGTGGAAGGGATCCGACCCAGCCATGCCCGTGCTCCCTTTTCCCCCACGCGCCGAACGTCACGCCCCGGTCGTCGTCACCCCCGCGGGCTCGTAGCGCGGGTCCACCACCCCGATCAGGCTGTCGCGCGGAACGAGGCGCGCCAGCTCGGCCTCGCTCAGATGCTCCGTCCCGGGCGGCCGCAGCGGCAGCACCAGGTAGCGGATGTCGGCCGTGCTGTCGTGGACCCGCACCTCCACATCGGGCGGCAGCGTCTGCCCGAACTCGGCCATCACCGCGCGCGGCTCGCTCACCGCCCGTGCCCGGTAGTTCAGGCTCTTGTACCAGTCGGGCGGCCGGCCCAGAATCGGGCGCGGATAGCACGAGCACAGCGTACAGACCACGAGATGCCGCACCCGCTCGGTGTTCTCCAGCACCACGAACTCGTTGATGCCGCTCGCGTCAATGCCCAGCTCGGCGCACGCCGCCTTCGGATCGGCCAGCAGCCGCGCCTTGAACGCCGGGTCCACCCACGCGCGGGCCACCAGCTTCGCGCCGTTCGTCTCCGTCCGCTGCTCGAAGTAGTCAATGCTCTCCTGGATGTCCTGGGGCGTCAGCACGCCCTTCTCGATGAGCAGGTCGCGGATCGCGTAGATCCGCTTCGCGTAGTGGCTCAGCTCGTGCCGCGGGTGCGCGTGGCCCTGCCCGCCGTCCGCCGCGCCGTGCCCGTCGTGTCCATCACTCATCTGCCGCTCCCCCGCCCGTGCCGTCTGGCGCTCGCTCCTAACTCCACCGCCGGCTGCCACAATAGAAAGGGACTCTGGGGGACACCCCCAGGCCCCCGCCCTGACGGGGCCTACGCCGGCTCCAACCAGTGCTCGTAGAGGTCCACGTACACCTTGTCGCCCGCCGCCGGATAGTCCTGCCACACGTCGCGCTGCTGGAAGCCGACGAGGTACAGCGGCCGCCGCGGCAAGCCATCTTTCCCGTAGGCTAGCTCCTCCGGGTTGGGAAAGTCGCCGTAGTAGCGCTCCACCACCCCCGTCTTGCCGCGGATGTAGTACGGCGTGCGGATGTGGCCCGGCGGCTCGGCAAACCGCACGTGGACGCGGTCGCCCGGCTTGAAACGCCCTGCTCCGCTGCTCATGGCTCCCCCCAGCGCGCCTCTAGCTCGGCCACCTTGCGGTCCACCTCCTCGTGCGTCAGGTAGCCCTTCTCGCACAGGATCGCCTCGTTGCCCACCACCCAGCGCTCGTAGTAGCTCAGTTGCGGGTACAGCGCCGGGTCCATGTCCTCGCGGGCACGGCGATGCTCGTCCGTCGTGCGGATGCCCTTGCGGCCAATGGCCGTGCTGATCGCATCGGTCAGGATCTCCCAGTCCGACAGGTCGTGCGGCGTGCGGTCGATCGGCCCCATGCCGGGCCGGCCGCCGTAGTCGTGTGCGCGTGGTGGCATCTGCCCTCACCCCCGGCCCCTCTCCCAGGGGGAGAGGGGAGAATCGGCGCCAGCGCGGCTGGGGTCGCTCAGCGCGTGCCGAGCTGCGCGAGCGCGCCGTCGAGGTAGCTGTAGTCGATGAGCTGGCTCACCTGGCCGACCCCTTTGCGGATCAGCCCCTTCTTCAGCCAGAAGTCGTGCTGGTCCTGCAGACTCGGCAGGTCCATGCGGCCGTTCGGATCATAGTACGCCCACAGCGAGTTCGCCACCACCGACTCCGGCATCTTCGCGTGCTTGGCCGCGATGGCGTTGATCTCGGCGGCGTTCGTGTCCACATTGTCGAGGAAGTAGCGCAGGCCCTGCAGGTACGCCACCATGAACTTGCGCGCCGCCTCCGGCTTGTCGCGCATGAAGCGCTCGCCGTACAGGATCGTGTACGCCTGGATCGGCTCCTTCACGATCTCGTCGGTCCGCAGCCAGCGCACGCCCAGGCCCAGGTCCTCCAGCAGCGCCGGCGTTGGCTCGACGGTGATCTGCCACTCCTGCACCTTGTTCTGGAACATCGCCATCTGGTCGCCCTGGCCGCCCGGCGGCGTCTCGACAAAGTTGAAGTTGGCGAAGTCCAGGCCGTCCGGCGTGGTCAGCCCGGCCGCCTGCGTGATCTTGTAGAACGTGTACGGCAGCGAGAGCCCCGAGTCAATGGCCGGCGCCCCGCCGGTGCTGCCCCGCAGGTCCGCCACCGTCTTGAACTTCGCCGCCACGTCGCTGCGCACCGACAGGTTGTAGACCGAGCGGCCGTGCGCGATCTGCCCCTCATCGGCCACCATGCGGAACAGCACGCCGTCGGCGGCCGCGTTCACCATGCCGGCGCTCAGCCCCGCCGCCGCCACGTCGAGCTGCCCCTGCGAGAGCGGCGGCAGCATCTCGTTCGAGCCGCCGGCGAACGGCACGAACTCGACATCGAGCCCCTGCGCCGTGAAGAAGCCCTTCTCCTGCGCCACGAACACCGGCACCATCGGCAGCCGCGGCGCGTACGCGTACTTTACGTTGATCGGCCCGGCCGGGCTGCTCGCTGGGGCGCTCGCCTGGGGCGCCGCGGTCGGGGCAGCCGGCGCGGCGGCGCTCGGCTGGGACGGGGCGCTGGGCGCGGCCGGCTTGGCGGGGGCGGCGGCCGGCGGCGTCTGCGGGGCGCACGCGGCGAGCATCAGCACGGCGATGAGGGCGAGAGCCTGCTGGCGCATGATCCTTTCGCCTCCCCCGGTTTTCAGCGACTCCGGCCAGGTTAGCCCAGGAACGCTTGCACGGCGTGCGCGAACTCTTCCGGCTTCTCGATGTACGGGTAGTGCGCCACGCCCGGGATCACCGCCACGCGCGCCTGGGGCAGCCCCTCGGCGTAGGCGTGGGCGTGCGCCACCGGCACTAGCCGATCCTGCTCGCCCCAGACCACCAGCGCCGGCAGCTTCGCCCGCCCCAGCCGGCCGCGCAGCTTCGGCGCGTAGGGAAACTGCCAGGCCAGCCGCGCCGCCGCCACTTTCGCGTGTAGCGCCCGCTCCAGCCGCTCCGGCGTCTCCACGTCCGGCAGCCACTCGCGCGCCAGCTCGCCCCCCCCGTCGGCGAACACGAGCGGCCGCAGCATCGGCGGCGTCAGGGCGAACTCGTCGGCCGCCAGCGCCCCCTCCACCTGGATGCCGTAGGCGTCCACCAGCACCAGCCCGCTCAGCCGCTCGGGATAGCGGACCGCTAGCTCGGCCGCCAGCCAGCCGCCCAGCCCCGCGCCCAGCGCCACCGGCCGCTCCAGCGGCAGCTCGTCCAACAGGTCGAGCAGCCAGAACACCACGTCCTCCGGCTCGTCAATGCGGCCCAGCGTCGTCGAGTCGTCGAAGCCCGGCAGGCTCGGCGCGATCACGCGGCAGGCGTCCGACAGCAGCTCGTGGCCCGGCGTCCACAGGTTGCCCCGCGTGTCGTGCAGCCACAGCAGCGGCCGGCCCGCGCCCGCCTCCACGATCCGCGTCGCCCGGCCGCCGATCTCGCGCGTCGTCTCGCTGCTCATGCGCGCGCGCCCGCCCCGGCGGGGGCCGCCAGCGGCTCGTCGGTGTTGACGTCCCGCAGCGCCGGCATCACCTCGCGCGCGAACAGCTCCACGCTCTTGCGCGTCAGGTGCGTCGGCACGTTGCCCACCGAGAAGTTCGGGATCAGCGTGCCCAGCCCGCTGTGCTGAGCGATCTCCTTCAGCCGGTCGCGCACCGTCGCCGGGCTGCCGACCACCACGTAGCCGCCCTTCTGGATCTCCTCCCAGGTGTTGAAGTTGCCGGGCCGGCTCTTGCGCCGCGCCTCCATGACGCCGAGCGCCGACTTCACCGTCGCGTGGCCGGGTGGCGCGTTGAAGGTGTCCCGGTTCCGCAAGAGGTTCTTCGCGTAGTACCAGAAGTGCGGCTCGTACTCCTCGACGGCTCGCGCGTCGGTCTCGGCCACGTAGATGCCGATGCCCCAGCCGATCTGCTCGTGGCGCGGCGTGTAGCCCTCTTTCTCGCAGGCCTCGCGGAAGTACTCCGCGCTCGCCACGCGCAGCGCGTACGGCGCCAGCGTCGGCAGCACCATGTAGGTGTAGCGCTGCTTCGCCACCCACTCGATCGTCTCGCGCGAGCCCGAGCCGGGCACCCAGATCGGCGGGTGTGGCTGCTGCATGGGCTTCGGCCAGACGTTCACGTAGCGGAAGCGGTAGTGCGTGCCCTCCCAGGCGAACGGCCCCGGCGTGGTCCACGCCTTCAGGATCAGCTCGTGCGCCTCGTGGTAGCGCTCACGGGCATAGGTGGGGTTCACGTTGTAGGAGAAGAACTCGTTGCCCGTCCCCACCACCTGGCCCGAGACCACCCGCCCGCCGCTGATCACGTCGAGCATGGCGATCTCCTCGGCCACGCGCAGCGGATGATCGTACAGCGTCAGCACGTTGCCCAGGATGACGAGCTTGGCGTTCGTGGTGCGCCGCGCCAGGCACGCCGCCATGATGTTCGGCGACGGCATCAGCCCGTAGGCGTTCTGGTGGTGCTCGTTCACGCACACGCCGTCGAAGCCGAGCTGGTCGGCCAGCTCCAGCTCGTCGAGGTAGCGGTTGTAGACCTCGTGGCCCTTCACCGGGTCGTACAGGTCGTTCTCGCAGACGACCCAGGCGGTGTCGTGGGTCTGCGCGAAGTCGTCCGGCAGGTACGGCCAGGGCATCAGGTGGAACATGTAAAAGCGCATGGCGAGCACCCCTTCCCACGTCGGCGCACGGTAGCAACATGGTATCGCGCACGTGCAAGGAACGCACGGGCGGTCAGATCGCTAGACGATTTTTGGCGTTCTGGCCGTCTCGCCCCAGTCGCGGCCGCGCCACGGCGTCGCTGGACACGATACCTGGATGGAGAAGCCATGCCCACCAACGCGCGATCCCAGCCATGAACGCACGAACGGCCGACCTCGGAACATCAGTGAAGCCCTATGATCGCAGCCTCCTCGCGGCGAACCTGTCGCCCGCCACGGTCCAGATCAATCTTAGCCCGGCTCGGCACTTCGGCGCCTTTCTGGAGACACGAGGCATGCCGCTCATGGTAGCACAGACGGTGCGGGCGCGTGTCGAGTCTAGGTGCGTTACTGGCCTGCTGGGCAGGAGCGCGACGTCGGCCAGGCAAGCAGCGGATCTGCTGTAACCGTAACGCGCGCGTGGCTTGCTGGCTGCTCTGTCTGGACCGGGCGAGCGGTCGACGTGACGGCGATTGGCCGATCCGCCTGGTGATCACCTCGCCGGGGCGCCCGGATCTCAGCACGACGAGCGCGTACACGGAGGGCCGACCAGGCGACTCTAGCGCGCCACCAAGCAGTGCAGGCGCGCGTCGTGCGGGACTCCGGTATACTGAGGCAGAGAGGCCCTGCGCCGCGGTAGAGCAGGGGGGCAACATGAAGACCACGGACACACTGACGGTCAAGAAACTCTCGCCTGAGCAACTACGGCGCGCGTTGTCCGAGCGCGAAGAGCAGTACAAGATGTCATCGCGCCTGTTCTACGATCGGTTCCGTGCTGGCGAGCTGGGCGACGAGCCTGCCTACGTGGCCTGGGCCGGCCTGTGCTACATGGCTGTCCGGAATGGCCTGCTGCCGGTGGATCCGGCCTCGGGTCGCTAACGGGTGCTGTCGGCCAGCAAGGCCCTGGAGGATATTCACGACCTGCTGCTCCAAACCGGCGGCGTCCTGCTGTCCACTCCCGACGCCAACGTAGATGATGCCGATACAATCGGCACGCTCTCTATGTCCTTGCGGTACCCGGCCCGACAAGAGCTACATGTCGAAGTGACCGTCGATGTAACGCCTGGGTACCCGCTCTGGGTAAGTTACTCGTTCCATCTACAGAATGCAGCGGGCCGCTGCATCGTCCGATGGGATAACGCGCCTCATTACCCGGACTTGCCCACCTTTCCCCATCATATCCACCTTGGTCCCCGGGAGTTCCCCGAGGCCTGTCCGCTCATGCCGCTGCACGCGCTCGTGATTCAGATCTGTAATGCGGTGTCGCTCGGCCCCGCCCCAGGGATATGGGGCATGGGCACGTAGCACCCGGTTGTCGCCGTGCGACCGCCTTCAGGATTGGTCAGCACCGCCTCGTCAAATCGCCAGCAACTCGTCGCGGCACGCCTCATGGATGCGCCGAAACACGGCGTCCCCGAGCAGAAAATTAACGCCAACTCGAATATGGTGCCACCGCGTTGAATGCGGCCCTCCCCCCTGGTAGTGCGACCGGCGCGGCGCGCGCAAAGGGGCTACAGGAGGTGGGAGAAGCGGGGGTCGCCCTCCAGCCACTCGACGAGGCGCTTCACTTCCTGCGTGCGGCTGCGCGGGCAGATGAGTAGCACGTCGGGCGTGTCCACGACGACGAGGTCTTCCATCCCCAGCGCCACCACGGTGCGGCCGGCCACCTCGCTGTAGATCAGCGAGCCGCTCGTGTCGAGCGCCAGGTGCTGGCCGCGCAGCACGTTCCGGCTGCTGTCGTGGGGCAGCACGTCGTACAGCTCGGCCCAGCTCCCCACGTCGCTCCAGGCGAAGCGCGCCGGCACCACCGCCACGTCGGGCGCGCGCTCCAGGATGCCATAGTCGATCGTCTGCACCTCGACCGTGGGGTACACCGCGCCCAGCGCCACCGCGCCCGCCGGCGCGCCGAGCGTGGGGCCGAGCGGGGCGAGCGTGGCGTACAGGTGCGGCATCAGCGCCTCGAACTGCGCCAGGATCGTGTCCACGCGCCAGATGAAGATGCCGCTGTTCCACAGGTGGCGGCCCCCGCGCAGGTAGGCCTCGGCCACCGGCCGCTCGGGCTTCTCCACGAAGCGGGCCACGTGGTAGATCGGGTAGCCCTCCACCTCGAAAAGCTGCTCGGCCACCTCGATGTAGCCGTACTGTGTGGCCGGCTGCGTCGGCTGGATGCCCAGCGTTAGCAGGTAGCGCCCCTCGGCGGCCGCGGTCGCGGCCACGCCCAGGGTGCGCCGAAACTCCTCGGCGTTCGGGATGACGTGGTCCGAGCTAAGGCAGGCGATCACCCCGCGCGGGTCGCGCTCGCGCACCCACAGCGCGGCCAGTGCCAGCGCGCCCGCCGTGCCGCGCCGCGCCGGCTCGACCAGCACGTTGGCCGCCGGGACCGCCGGCAACTGCTCTCGCACCTGCGGCGCCAGCGTCTGGTCGGTCAGCACCAGCACGCGCTCCGGCGGCACCAGCGGCGCCACGCGGTCGAGCGTGTCCTGGATCAGCGTGCGCTCGCCGGCCAGCGGCAGGAGCTGCTTCGGCCGCTGGGCGCGGCTGAGCGGCCACAGCCGCGTGCCGCTGCCGCCCGCCAGAATGGCGACGTACAGGGGCGCCTCCGCGCGCTCGGGGTGGGTCGGGCCGCTCATCGGGCGGCCTGGACGGGCGCCGCTAACCGCACCTTAGCGGCCCTCCCGCAGGACCGGCACCGGCGCCTCGCGCTCGGCAGGCCGCAGCAGCCCGAGCTTCAGCTTGAGGATCGTCGGCTGGTCCTTCGCCATCCGGCGCAGCAGGTGGGGCAGCGACTCGCCGTGCGAGTGGTAGACCGGCGCGCCCGGCTCGTACACGATGGCATATCCTTGCGCCTGCACGACGTGCGCCCAGGCGAGGTCTTCGGCGCCCAGCAGCCGCTCGTCGAAGGGAAAATCGCGGCAGAGCTGCCGCCGGAACGCGCCGTTGGCATTCGAGAACATCATGTCCTTCTCCTGCCAGCGGCGCCGCGTGCTGGTCACGCCGGACAGCGCCATGCCGAACAGGTCGAAGCACGAGGCGCTGGCGCGCGGGATCTGGCGGCCGTACACGCCCGCCACGCGCGCGTCGCCAAAGTTGCGGACTAGGTTCGTCAGCCACCGCTCGTGCGCGGGCAGCGAGTGCGCGCTCAGGCTGACCACCACGTCGCCCCGCGCGGCCGCCACGCCGATATTCAGCGCGCGCCCGTAGGTGAACGTCTCGGGGAGGATCTCGATCAGCCGCGCCGGGAAGCGGCGCACGATGTCCTGCGTGCCGTCCGTCGAGCCCGAGTCGACGACGATCACCTCGACCCGCTCCACGCCTTCCTGCTGTCCTATCGCCTCCAGCGTCTCGCCGATGAACCGTGCCTCGTTCTTGGCCCGGATGACGATGGAAACGTCCAAACCGGTCCTCCTCGACGCCGCGCCTGTACCGCGAAGCTCCAGCGCGCGCGAACGCTGTAGGGTCTCGCGTGACGGGTCGCCCCTGGCGCGGGCCGCGTCCCCGCCGGCCCGGCCGCGCGACGCCGCGGATCGGCATGCCTGGCGCGCTCGGCGGCCGGTCCGCGCCCCCGCGATCCCGTAAGGCGAGTGCAGCGGCCGTGCCAGTGCGCCGAGTCACCGCGCGTCGCCAGATTCTACGGCCCGGCAGGCCGCTCGGCAAGCGGCCTGCCGCCAGCCAGGGGCCTCGCCACGAGCCGGGCCGCCCTACTCTCGCCCGCGCGCCAGCGCCGCGACGAACGGCGCGGTCGCGCCCAAATAGGCGAGCCCGATGCTCGGCACCACGACGATCGCCGGCAGCAGCGAGAACAGCCCCACGCCCACCGCGGCGGCGAGCACGCCCGCCGACCACAGGCAGCCCGGCGCCACGACGATCACGTCCACCAGCCGCCAGCCGGGCGTCGGGCGCAGGCGCACGCGGCTGCTGAGCAGCAGGTGCGGCAGCGCGGCCACCGCCGCGAGCAGGAGGCTCGTCACCAGCGCCGCCGCGGCATAGCTGGCCACCAGCGCGGCCGTGAAGGCCAGCCGCTCCACGGGCGGCCGCGCGGCGCGCGTGCGGCGGCGCAGCGCGAACTGCGCCACGAAGCCTGCCAGCGCCAGGGCGACCCAGGCCAGCCCCCGCGGCACCGTCGGCTCGACGCCCAGCCCCGGCAGCGGCGCCGCGCCCGCCACGACCGCCGCCACGCCGACCGCTCCCAGCCAGTATCCGGCCGGCCCCCCGAGCGCCCGGGCAAGGGGCCAGCCCTTCGGCAGCCCCGAGATCGCCAACCTCTCGCTTGGCGCCACGCCCGCGCCGTCGCCCACGTCGGCTTCACGACCCGTAATCGTGCCGCCCTGGCCCCCGACCCCCGACCCACGTCCCCCAATCCCGGCCGGCTGCGGGCCTCGCGCCCCGGCCCCCAGCCACGCCAGTCCCATCAGCGCCAGCGCGAACAACGCGACGGCCACGCCCGCGCCCTCCACCTGGGCGGTCGGCACGTACTCGTCCCCGCGCACCAGGAACACGCCCGAGCCCGCCAGGAAGTCGTCGCCGTCCACGCGCCGCACCAGTTCCTCCGCGAACCGCCCGACGTGGCCCAGCGCCTCGGCCGAGACCTGGTCGAGCGTGTCGCACGGCTCGTGATAGCAATGGCGCGGCGCGCCCGGCCGCGGCGGCCCGTCGCTGAAGAACAGCGCGGGGTAGCCGCGCAGCGCGAACACCGCCGAGTCGCTGCCCGGATCGTCAATCACCCCGGCCACCCGCCACCACGTCTTCGAGCGGTCGGGCACGACGGCGCCCGGCTCGCGGGCGACCATGCTCAGCAGCAGCCCCGTGGCGGGCAGCGGCAGAAACGTCCAGTGCTCCAGGCGCGTATAGGCCGCGTCCCGCCAGCCCAGCATGTCGAAGTTCAGCATGAGCCGCACGCGCGCCATGTCGGGCCAGTGGGCGGCGAAGTGCGCGGCGCCCGTCAGCCACGTCTCCTCGCCGCCGAACGAGACGAAGACGTAGGTGTAGTGGTGCGGCGCCGCCGTGAGCACCCGCGCCAGCTCCAGCAGCGTGCCGGTGCCCGAGCCGTTGTCGTCCGCGCCCTGCACGGTCGTCGGCACCACGTCGCGGTGCGCGCCGAACAGGATCACGTCGGGCACGGCGCCGGGATGCACCCCCACCACGTTGATGCCGTCATACAAGCCCCAGCCCGTCGTCTCCGACACCCCGTACGCCTGGAAGCGCTGCTCCGCGACCTCCATGCCGAGCGCGCGCAGCTCGTCGCCCACCCAGCGCGCCGCGGCCGCGTCAGCCGGCGTCCCGGTCACCCGCTCGGGGAACTCCGTCGCCAGCCGCGCCACCTGCGCGTACGCCCGCTCCGCATCGAAGCCGAGCGCGGGCGCCGGGGCGAGCGGCACGGCCGGCACCGCCAGCGACCGCGCCAGCAGCCCGTACCCCACCATGAGGAGCAGCGCGTAGCTCAACCACGTCAGGCGATCCAGCCGCTTCCAGGTCACTACGGTCGCTCCGCGCTGTCAGCTATCATCAAAGACAGAATGGTGCACGCTGCGCGCTCCGAAGGTAACGCGGCACTCCAGTCAGACTCCGCATCCTGCTCCAACTCTAGTCGGAAAGAAGGCCCAGGCTTGCTCGCGCACGGCCGCCTCTGGACCGCGTACCTGATCGTCTTCGTCAGCAGCGCCTGCACGCTCGTGCTCGAGCTGGTCGCCGGCCGCCTGCTCGCTCCCTACGTCGGCGTCTCCCTGTACACCTGGACGAGCATCATCGGCGTGGTGCTGGCCGGCATCACCGTCGGCAACTTCCTGGGCGGCGTGCTGGCCGACCGCCGTCCCGAGCGCACTACCCTCGGCGCTCTGCTGCTGGCGAGCGGCGCCGCCAGCCTGGCCGTGCTGCTGCTGGTCGGCCTGCTAGCGCCGCTCGCCGGCAGCGGCTGGCCGCTCCTGCTCCGCATCCTCGTGCTGGCGGCCATCTTCTTCCTGCCCAGCGCCATCCTGGGCATGGTCGCGCCGGTCGTCGTGCGGCTCAGCCTCGACGACCTCACCCGCGCCGGCCACACCGTCGGCAAGATCTACGCCTGCTCGGCGCTAGGCAGCATCGTGGGCACCTTTGCCACCGGCTACTGGCTCATCGCCACCTTCGGCACGCGCGCGATCATCCTCGGCGTCGGCCTGGTGCTCGTCGCGCTCGCCGTCGCCTTCGGCGGCTTCGGGCGCCC
>Ga0070741_10015938_pt1 | contig 12633 bp, 7 predicted proteins | sample Coa_R1_4_FD_66440 | JGI IMG/M metagenome (GOLD analysis project Ga0070741, IMG submission 66440) | Surface soil microbial communities from Centralia Pennsylvania, which are recovering from an underground coalmine fire - Coalmine... | ecosystem: Environmental > Terrestrial > Soil > Unclassified ...
CAATGCCCACCGGCCCTCCGGCGATATCCCCCACGGTTAAATCTACCCGACTTAAATCCCCATGCAGCGCGAGCTGTTCAAGAGTATCGAGGCGAGACACGCCCAGCAAGTGACGGGCAAGGCCGAGTAATGTCCCCCCCCCAATCCCAGTCCCACCCACGTGTTCGATGTTCTCATGACGGACCGACACAAGTGCCGTACCAGTGCCCAAGGAAACTACTAGAGCGTCAGTCTTTTCCGCCAATGTGCTCCCGCCGACACCGATCGCCGTGATCTCGGGCACACTCACCACCGGTACGCCAAAGAGTTGGTCCTGCAAACAGCGGGCTCCACCGCCGCTCGCCGCAATCGCGCGGATATCAGACAAGTTCCCCCCCGCGGTGTTCAACAGCTTGCCCAAAGCTCCTGCCGCAGCGGCCAGAGGATCACCGGTCTCGATCGTTACGACAACGACCTCTTCTCCATTTAACAACACCGCATCTGTAGTTGAACCACCAATGTCGATCCCAACAATCATGGAACTATCCTTACTGGGGATTAGCCCCTCACAGGTTTCGTCGATACACCGTAATCTGTTGCTTGCGCTCAGGGCTATACTCGCGCCACTTTTTCTCTGTTACCTCATCGGGGGTGACGCGACGAAAGCCGTGGCGCTCGAACAACCGCTGGGCCCCCTCCTGGGTTGTACAAGCGAAAATATAATCCAAGTGTTGTTGTTCTCCTTCGATAACCATCTGGTCAACTAACCGCCCGCCAATGCCTTCTCCCTGGTAACGTGTGATCGTCGAAAGGCCGACGATCTCCGCAGTCTGCGCCTCCGGGTAGGGCAAGAGAGCACAGAAACCGGCGAGTTCACCGGGGGCAGGTCCCACACGGGCCCCGTAGCCATGCAACAGCAATAAGGTCGTTTCCTGGAGAGATCGTGGCTTGAGATACCCTTCTCGTTCTCCACGTTGCAGGAGTTGCTCTACCTCACGGAAGTCATCAATGCCTAACTTCTCTACCTGACAATAGTCCGTCAGGGTGAACAGCGTCCCGTCTCCTTCATAGGTGAAAAGCTCACGCCCAAGCCCGGCCAGCGGACAGAGAGTGACGGAAGAGACTCCGCCTTCGAGCACATGGCAGATCGCCTCCAATAACGTGCGGCGAGACCCCAGCCCTGCCCGTTCGGCCGCGCCCGGACGAAGCAGTTCCCGTAACACCGCACCATTCATAAACGAGAGCGACCGCCCGCCGGTGGAGATTCCGCCAACAGGATCAATAAACACCGTCTTGTAGACGCGCAGATTAACGGCGATACGCTGCGCCGCGGCCACCAACGGAACCGTCGCCCCGGCCGGCCAGAGGCTGACACAGGCCTCATTCCCGCGGAGGACGGTCCAGAGCGGTACTAACAACTCCTCGATTGTTCCGTCGGCCGGTAGGACAACCAACGCCGGCGAAACGGCTTTCGCGAGGCGCGCCACGTTCTTGCACAAGGCGCGCACCCGCCGTTGCTCACTGTCAGTGTCATCTGCTTCAATAAGGAAAAGTAGCTGCGTCTCGTTCTTCAGCAGCACTTCAAACACTTCGAGCGCCGCATTCATATCCCCTTCAGACGCGAGGTCGGCCGCACGCATCGCAAACAGCAAGCTCTTCTCGTGGAACTCGTCGAGATAGAAATCCTTCTCCGCAAACGACAACGTGGGGATTTTTCTTCGCCTCATTGCCCTGTGCCACCGATCGAGGAGGGTCGAGTCAATTCTGCCATCACAGCGTGGCGTTCTTTGTCTCCCCAAGAGAAACGCTTCACCCCACTAGACCGCACGGCGACTAAGACAGCTTCCCGGACCGATCGCCCGGTCACCCGCTCAAGCGCAAACGCGTGGAGAAAGAGTCGCGCGGTATTCGCATCACTCATGGCCGGTTTGTGTTCCTCGGCGAGAGGGTCAAAGAGAAAGTGACCAACGACCCAGCACTCCTCAACGATAAAAGCAAAATCAATAGTCCCCTTCCACACGCGCCCGCCCTCGTGTAATGCGAAGGGCAGCCCGACCCAGCGCACACTCGCCTCGTGCGCGCGAGTGTGCAATACGTTAGCGCGCAGGAACGGCAGCATCTGCGCAAGTTCTTCACGCCGCACGGCCGCGACCCCCGCAGTTCGGGCGATCTCGCTCTCGCTCACTTCCGGGCTCTTTAACAGCGCGGCAAGGGATTTCCGCAGGGCGACACGGAGTATTTCGACCGCAGGACCCCTTTGCCCCACATCGTCCAAGGCGGCAAGTGTCCCCCGCCCCTGCGCCCGTTGTCCTTTTTCCAGCGTGGCATCGTGTTCGGCGTTCCAGTGTTTATACGAACGGAGTGCCGCAGCATTCGCCGGGACCCGCGTAATCGGCGGCGGCGGTGCAAATGGCGGCACGACTCGCTCGACGCTCATAGGATCACTCTCGTACACGTACACCCGCGAAGGCCCGGTGAGCGGGAAAGAAAAAGAGCACGCACTTGCTCTCGCTTCACTCCCGCCCCGATCCGCCGGCTCTCCTCCATCACTCAAATCTCTCACTGTTTGTGGCCATATCGGCAGCACGAGGTGGTCACGAACCCGCGCCGCGGCAACGTAGCGCAACCGCCATTCCTCCGCTACCTCACGGGCCTGTTCGCGTGACTCCGCCTTCTGCCACCCCTGCGTAGTACATGTCAAGGTCTGCGGCCCGACTCGTAGCTCTAAGGTTCCACTCAAACGTTCGACAATGCCGGTTTTGGCCGTACGTCCACGAACGGGGGCATCAGTCATATCGGCAAGGACGACGACAGGAAACTCCAGTCCCTTGGCTTTATGGACCGTCAGGAACCGCACGGCATTGTCGTCTTCGTCAGTGAGAAAGGCTTCTTCCTCCTCCCCGACGACGTCTTGCTGCGTCAGAAAGCGGTTCAAAGCAGCCAGCGTCCGTCCCCCACGAGCCGTCAGCGCGTAGGCGATATCAATCAATTTGAGGAGGTTCGCGACGCGTTGCGCACCGTGCGGACGTAACGCGAACAGCGGTATGAGGTGACTGCGCTTATACAACTGATACAGCAGTGCCGCGGGGCCCATCTCGACTGCACCTTCATACAGCCCACGTAACGTCGCGAAGGCCGCAGTAAAGCGCTCAGCTCCAGCAAGATGGGCCGGCACCGCGGGATGTAACGCGTCAAATTCCCCCCCCGCGCCGACGAACTGCACCAACTCCTCATCGCTGAATCCGAACACACTCGAGCGTAACACCGCGACGATAACGGCGGGGTCCGTCGGCCGTTCTATAGCCAAGAGCAACCTCCGCAGGTCCTCGACCTCCTGCCGACTGCTATAACGCCGCCCACCCACCACCCGATAGGGAACACCGGCGTTAGCAAAAGCTTCCTCATAGGCTTCCATCGCCCGATGGGTACGGAACAGGACGGCGACGTCCCGATAGTCCTTTGCTCGGTCTCCCCACACCGCGAGTGTACCGTAAGTCACTGTTTGTTTTAACATCGCGGCAATCGTCCGCGCTTCGGCGCGGCGGAGATTATCGCGCGTCGCGCGCGCCGGCAGCAACTCCGCCGGAATCGGCACCGCAATCAGGTCTCGCCCGGTCGCTTCCGTACGAGTCGCCGAGAGCGGCTGATAGGACGGCTGGTCGCTCGTAGTTTCGGCAAAGGCGGGGGCGAAGGTCTCGTTCATCCACGTTAGCACCGGCGCTCGGGTGCGGAAGTTGTCGGCAAGGACGAGTATCTCTCCCTGCCGGGCGATGACGTTGCGGACTTGCGTATACACTTCCAGGTCCGCGCGACGAAAACGGTAAATCGACTGCTGCGGATCGCCGGCCAGGAACAACTTGCCGGGCCGGAGGGTCACCGCCGTCCACTCCGGAGCGCGCGGTTCCTGCTCGGCGAGAAAGAACACAATTTCTGCTTGCAAGGGGTCAGTGTCCTGGAACTCGTCAACCAGCAGGCAGTCAAACCGCCGTTGGAAATAGCGACGCACGTCAAGGTTAGTCTTCACGATGCCTCTGGTTACAAGGAGGAGGTCAGTGAAATCGAGTTGACTCTGTTCGCGTTTCTTCTCCGTATAGGCGCGAAGATACCCCTCAAGCCACCGTACCAAACCGATGGTGAGGTTATGAAACCAGCGTCCTCGGGTTTCGCCGTACTGTTCACCTAGCCGGCGAAGAAGAGCCCGGACATCATCGAGCGTAGAAGAAGGGCGCCAGTTGGCTTTGCTGCCGATCGTCGCGCCCGCAATAACGTCACGGGGGTCGTGCAGGAGAAAGTGTTCCCATGACGCCTCGTCGTCGTCTTTCGGGACTAACGTCTCCAACCGCTGGATATGAGAGAAGGCGCGGTCCGCCCCAGTGCGGCAGTCTGATTTACACGCACCTAATTGCGGGAGGAGCCGAAGACCTGCCGCTTGTAGCTCGGCGAGAGATGACGGCACCGGCGCGGGCAGGAAGGTCAGGCAATCGCGTTGCTCAAGAACGAAGTCGCGTAACGTCTCGATATGAGCCGGCGTTAAACCCGCGCGTAGCGCTTGCTTGAGAATGGTCGGACTGCGGTCCATCTCCTGCGCCAGCCATTCACGCCACACTTCGGTTTGCACAAGCTTCGCTTCAAATTGGCTAAGGGTCGAGAAGTGCGGATCGACCCGAGCTTCGACCGGACGTTCACGTAAGAGCGCGGCGCAAAAAGCATGGATCGTGGCGATCTGCGCCCGCTCGAGTTGCCACCGCGCACTGCGCAGGTTCGCGCGCTCTTCTTCTCCCAGTGGTCCCGCCAGCGCGATCTCCAGTTCGGCACGGAGGCGCGTACGGATCTCGGTCGTCGATTTTTCACTAAAAGTGATCGCCGCGAGGCGGTCCGCACGGCACCGCCCGCTGCGCAGCAACGACAGCAGTCGCGTAAGTAGGACCGTGGTTTTCCCCGTCCCGGCACCGGCCTCGACCAAGAACGTGGTCGTGTGCTCGCTGGCAGCCCGCTGACGAGCTTCGACATCCCCGGAGGCGACGGCGGTCATAGCGTGCTTCTCAGTTGCTGCAGAAAAGCGAGCCGCGCGTCCTCTTGTTTTCGTGTGGCATGGAGTTCGGCTTGCGCTCCGCAAATCAAGGGGAAAGGACACGGACGACACGAGTCCGGCGTAGGAGGAAAACAGCCGGCGCGGATACCCTCAGTAATCGTGCCGACCAGCATTTTCAGCACTTCCAGTTCCTCTTCCCATGTATCAGGCGAGAATGTCGGAGCCTTGTCTTTACGCGTAGAGCGTCCGAGAGTGACATACTCTGCCCCAACCCATTGCACCTCCGGCCGCAGGAAACGCGCCGCAAAGAGGTACAACGGCAACTGTAGTGCCGTTCCGCCGGCAAACTTTCCTCTGACCGGTTTGCCACTTTTGTAGTCGAGCACCCGCCCCCGTCGGCCGTCGGGGGAGACGTCAATACGATCGATGCGGCCGTGCAGAAAAATTGCGGGCGCCTTATCTGTGGGGAAAGGAACGGGTCGGTCAGGAAAAAATGCCGCGTCTCCCCCCGCCTCTTCTCGTCGACCAAACGCAACCTCGATCCCCGCCGGAACAAAAGCATCGGTACGTTCGTATTCCTCCTGCAGCAGCAACAGAAGCTGCGTCCGCATGCGCTCCCGTTCGAGCTCCCACAGCAGCGGCAGTCCGGTGGCCTTCGCCCGAGCAAACGCCGCGCAGTGTAGGTCCGCCACCTCCTTGAGTAACTGACGGAGAGGTTCTTGTGCTTGGTCTCGGATCGGCAGCCGCCGGGTACGCCGGAGACGTGAGAAGAAATCGTGCAGAATCACGTGCAGTAAAGTGCCGCGGTCGCGCGGACGGATGGTCATCAACTGTTCTGGATCATCCTGCGGAGCGAGTCCCAGCACCGCTGTGAGAAAGTAGCGAAAGGGACAACGTGCGAAGGTCTCCAAGGCACTCGCCGATAGCGACATCTGCGCCGGGAAAAGATGCGAGTTCAGGATCGCCTTGGTTGACTCTTCCACGAGCACGCCATCATAGGCGGTCAGGAGCGGCCGATCCCAGCGTTGATGCACAGCATGAAGCGCTGACGAGAAGAATGGGGTCGCTTCCGGCAGATACCCCAGCACCGACGGATTGCCTGTCTCCCGCGCCCGGGCAACACTCGCCCAGTGAAACTCGATCGAATCAAGCGCGGTCGCGGGACGATCGTTCCACAGCGGAGCGAGTGGAATATGCACACACCAATCTTTGAGCTCCGCCAAAGAGGCCAGATGTCCACTCAACGTCTCAACGACGCGCAGAAGATAAGAGGACGGGATTTGTATCCGACCGTTTGCTTGATCCTGGCGCGCGTAAGTCAACACCACGCATTCAGTCGCACTTTGCAGCGCCAAAGCAAACGCGAGTCGCTCTTCTTCTACGACGCGGTTCCGCTGCCGCAAATCGCAGAGCAAAACCTCGCTGAGATGCTGACGTTCGCTGTCAAAGAGCAGCGGATCCTGGCGCACAGCCTGCGGGAATTGTCCCTCGACCAAGCCGGGAATAATCACGGCACGAAACTGCATACCACACGCGGACGCGAGATCACCAACGAATACGCGGCCGGCCGGATCTTCCTCTGCCGACTGTGCGGGAGTCGCGGCTAACGCGTCGGTGACGACTCTCCCCCACTCTCTGAGAGAGACGACCTCACCCAACATGTCGAGTTGTCCCAATCGACCGAGGACTGCCATCACTTGCTCGGTGTACGTAGACGGAGAAACATACCGTGACACCAGGGCCTGTATCTCCGTTTCCCAAGCACTCCAACTATTGCTGCGCGGAATTCGTTCGCTCTCAGTCAGAAAGGTTTCCATGAATTCAATACAAGCGCGGAGTACGGGCTGACCGGCGTGCTTTTGTCGGCCCGGCATCTCGCGCGCGTCAGAATCATCGCGGGCGAGCAATTGCGCCAGGCGCCTGCGCCACTCTTCAGCGCCTCTGACGACCCCGGCCTCTAGCGACAAGGTGTCCCACTGCGCCAATTGGGCAGCCTCTGCCGATGCCCCTAAAATTTCGCCAAAGGGTGGTCGTGCGACATTGAGAAACTCCAGTACACGGGTACGCGCGTAGTCCTCGGCCAGCACCTGCCAGAGGAGCATCACACTTTGTCCGGCCCTCGTTTGGAGTAGAGATATACCATGCGAAAGCGAACACGGCACACCTAGCAAAGTCAGGCTTTCGTAGAACATGGGTCCGTGTAGAGGAAGACTCGGTAGGCATACTGCGATGTCATCAAAGTGAAAGTGCCGTTCGCGCACAAGGGTAAAAATCGTCCGGGCAATCTCACGCACCTCACGACTGACGGTAGGGGCGGACAACAACAAGACCGAAGGATCAGGCGGTCGCCGCTCCTCATCGGCCACGAACAGAACCGATTCGAAGATCTGTGCCTGCAGGCGCCGCAAACCTGTCTGCGTCCCGCGTGCTACACTCAGGGTTGTGCGCCGAAACCCGTGACCGGTAAACCAGCCCAGCGCGGCGGTCGCCGCCTCATACGCAGTCCCCTCACGCCACGGAAAGAACACTAAAGTGTCGCGAGTCTTCACCGCCGCATTGACCACCTGCTGTTGCAGCGGAGTAAAATCGGTGAATCCGTACAACAAGAGTGGGTCCGTGTCGTGCTGTTTTTTGAGTATCGAGACCGCACGCGCCAGCACATCGGTGTCATCGTACAAGTGCTGTTCGGCAAGAAACTGCGCGTAGTTCGCGTAGATTTCCTGCAAACTTTCGATGCGTTGCTGGTACACTCCGGTGGGATGCGCTCGATCGAGGAAAGCACGCAGTCCCTGCGGCGAGACGCCGGCATGCTTAAATTCGTGTAGTGTCATGACCACATGGCGCGGGAAACCAGGCTGGGACGCCAGCGCCGAGAAGTAGTTCGTCGGGCCGACGCCGTTAAGAAGTTTTCGCATCACCAACGGCGCGGCTAAAGAAGAAAGAGGGCACTCACCTCCCTGCTGAAGAAGCGGCTCCGCGATGTCTTTAGCGAAATCACTCAGGGTGCAAATATGAAGGCCAAGGTACCCATCTCCGGCACGCGCAATCACCTGTTGTAGATGAGCGGCGAGGAATTCATGCGGCACGAGTACAGTCACTGGCAGCAGCGCGTCAGCCGCCTTCAGCGTTTGCACCGCCGTCACCAGGGCGTTCTGCAAGACGGAGAACGACTCACTCACAAACAGACGCTGCTGCGGCATAGCACTGTGCCTAGAGGTTTCTGAGGGCATTGGCAAGAACCTCTCTCGCCCAAATCCCACAACTTTCCCACAACTTTCTCACAACTTCCCGGGTGTTTTTGCCATCTTCTGCACTCATGACATTCATCCTGCAGGACCTGTCACATTCAACAAATCTCTAGAAAGGAGACATCATGGCGAAAGTCAAAGTAACGTTTGAGAACATCACGGTTACGAATAATGGCGAGGGATCCGGCAAAGGGGAACTGTACTGGCTGTTCCAGGTCGATGGGGAAACTGTCAACCAACGTACCGTCAGTAACGCCCTCAAGGTCGCAGACGGAGAAACCATCGCACTCGGGACCTCACGCCAGGTCAGCAAATCCTCCGGACAGACCCTTACTGTCTATGGTTCGGTGTCAGAAAAGGATGACCTGAGTAAGGACGAGTCCAACTTTTTCTCGGATAATTTCAAGTCGTCAGAGAACTGGGGGGCAAAAGAAGGGGTCTACGCGCGGCGGATCAATGACCGCAAACTCGATGTGATGGTGTCGTACCGCGTCGAGCTGGTGTGAGTCAGGAGGTTAGGCTCAGGGAGCCTAACCTCCCACGGAAAGAAGAAAGAACGGTGAGCGGATCTCATATAACAATGTTAACGACTACAGGAGAAATCATGGCAAAGCATAACTTCAGAAGTGTAATCGCGACAGCGTCGCTAGTCCTAGGTTTAAGTGGCGTCGGGCCCGCCCACGCGGATATCTTCGGCGGATTTCTGGGAGCGCTGGCAGGTGCGACAGATGTCTATGGAATGGCCTGTCCGATCGGAACCGTTAGCGTGAAGGCGAACGTGAATGACGGTATTACTGTTGGAAATCAGATCAGCCTACAGGTGATTGACCCGCACGGCCACGCTGTTACTGCGAGCGCAGTGGACGGCGGGCCCCCCACTGCGCTCGTCACCTTGGCCGGGAGTGCAGGTCAGTACCTCGTGACGGTCTCTAAGAATACCGGGGTCAGTGAAGGGTATTCCGTTTCGATGGACTGCTATGACGTCGTCGGCGCCATAGCGGGGACTCAATCAGCCATAGTGCAAGACCAATAGGCCTCCAGTCGCAGCGGGCAGAAGCTGCTCCGTCGCCGCCTGTAATCGGCGGCGGCAGACCGGAGTTCCTCCTGACATGCCGCTAGCCATCGGCAACGCCGCATGTCGTTACACGCCAGATGACTGGCACGAAGAGTTGTCGGGCGGGGCACGGCCCACCCGACAACGGCAACACCCGCCGGCGACGATTTCCCTTGGTGCCTACAAAACAAACTGTTACTCAAGGTTGCCGCTCGTTCCGGCGCACCCCCCCTACCGTACACACTGCTCGATAGAAGCCCCGCATAGTTTACCTACGGCTCGGGCAAACTTTCGACCCGCCGCGTCCTGTGAGGCGGGGAATAAGTAGATCATACACGGATGGTGTTGTGGTATACGTTTGTACCTAGAGGTTTCTCAGGTCGTCGGCCAGAACCTCGTGGGCCCCAATCCCACAACAATCCCACATCTTTCCCACAACTTCTCCCCCGTTTTGTGCGTCTTCTTTCCGCACGAACACACCCCCGCAAGGAGTCGCACTAATGAACGACGAAATTCGTGCTCCGCCCCAAAAAATTAGTAAACCCGGCGCGGAGCAACGACAGAACAACCAACAACACAACCCATAAGTAAGGAGCCAACAATCATGAAACACGTGTCATCTATCGGCCTTCGTCGCTGGCTGCTCACGAGTACTCTCACTCTGGGCATAAGCACTCTCGCCGCCGCACACACGCCCGCGTTCGCGCAAGTCATCCCCGGGGAGCCTGATCACCTCAAGTGTTACGAAGTGGTTCAGGATCAGAACCCGACGGGCGTGAACGAAGTGGATCTGGTCAATAAGTTCGGGCTGGAACCCGGCTGCCACGTCGCTAACAAGGCGCGCCGCTATTGCACCCCGGCCCGCAAGTTTATCGAAGGTGGCAATGGCGATGACCCTCGGGGCGCTGCCCTTAATACCGACTTTACCTGTTACCAACTCGAGTGCCCGGCCAGTCCCGTTCGAGAATTAGTCATCGATGACCAGTTCGGAAACCGCCACATCCGCATCAACGACGCACAGCTGCTGTGCACCCCGACGGTGTTGCAAGACGTAGTGGACTAAACCAACGCCCAGCACATCCTTGGCTGTGGGGTGGGTTATAACCTACCCCACACGACTCTTCCCTGTGAGGAGCACAAGGGAATTCGGCACGGAAACACTTAACACTGTAAGTAAAAAAAAAGAAAGGAAAGCATCATGAAACGCGAGAAGGCGCGCCACGGCGGTGGCACACAAAGGCTTTTGAATTTTCTATCCGCCAAGAAGGAGGACACTATGAAACGCTTTTTCTGGATCGTCGGCGTATTAGCATTAGGGCTGCTGGCTGGAAGTCACACGGCGATCGGCGCCGTGGATACCGGCGACCAGCCGTTGTGTGGGGCCGACAACATCTGCAACATCGCTGTCTGCGACAACGATCCGGATTGCCCGAACGATCTCCCCAATAATGACTCTGGCAGTGACTCGACATCAACCGACTCCCCCGATCGCCCAGAGGACATTGAGGGCTGTACCTCCCGCGAGGTCACCGAGATCGGCCTAGCGGTCGATTCGGTCTCGTCGAGCTGGGACTGGAACGACTTCGTGGACTTCGTCGAGGAAGAGAGTGGTATCAACATCCGTAACTGCTTGGAAAACCGCTTCACGACCAACGGGAAGATCGTCTGTGAGAGCTCGTCGGACGGCCAGTGCAGCAACAACGACGGCAGCAGCAACAACGGCTGGGCCTCCTACCTGAGCAAGCGCGCCCACTTCTGCCCGACCTTCCTCGACACCGTTGCCGGCATCCCGGGCGTCGCCAACCGGCAAGCGTGTTACTTCGCGCTCGCCGCCCACGAATGGGGGCACACCTGCTGGCGAGACCACGGGACCGTAGAGCCTCTCGATGATGCGGCCTTCGAGTACTACAAGAGTCGCCATCCCGACGTGACCATCTCCATGGCCAGCTGCGGGATGGACTGAGGCCGGAGCGCGTACGAGGACAGCCTACCAGCAGCACCCGCGCGAAAACTTCGCCCGGGCATTGAACGTCTGGTTGATGAACTCACTAGCAGTTCCAAATAACGAAAATAGAGGCGTAGGGTGGGTCGTGACCCACCCTACGCGACTCGTCAACTTTTCGCTCTCCCTCCGTCTTCTCTCTGCACGACAGATACCTGCGGGAATGTCGAAGGCAACTCTTCACACCGCAAAGGAGCACGCAGTGAAAAACTATCGAAAAACGATCACCGGGGGCTTGGCGGGACTTTCTCTGGCACTCGTCGCCGACACGGCAATGGCACAGGTCCCAAGCAACGATTGTACTGATCCCTACTGGCAGGACACGTTACGCTGTGCGGTAGCCCCCGCTGATCCGCCACAACCAAATCTCGATACACGTCCGCAAACCCCCTCCGAAGTGAAGGACTTCACTCGGGTCTTTCTGAATAACAATCTTGCTGTTCGCTGTGCCGACGGCACCCGCCCACTCATGTATGTCGATAAGGCTGCCGGTGCGCCATCGAACAAGTGGATTTTCTCTATGACCGGCGGCGGCTCGTGTAACGCTCACGACAGCGACAGGGATGGGGCCTTTGACGATGCCCAAGGGTGCCTCGACACGTACGCCGACCCAAAAGAGTACGGCGAGATGGGGACCGCCTCCGAGCCGCCGATGAAGACTTTGGAGGGCATCAATCGCCCGGGCGCACTGCGGAACCCGGTCTTCGCTCGCTATAACCGCGTGCGCGTCCAGAAGTGCAGTTACGATCGCTACAACGGTCGCGTCGCGTACGAAGCAGCGGGCGGCTACTTCCACGAAAGCGGCCCGACTGGCGCGATTGTCGATTTTAACCTGTACCAGCAAGGCTATCTGCTTATGGAAGAAGCGTTAGCAGCCCTGCAGAACGGTCTCACCTACACCACGTGGACGGTCAGCGATGTCGGAGGCACCAAGCGCGTTGTCGAGGGGCGGGAGTCGCTCCCGCCGCTGGCCGACGCCGAGATGGTCCTCTTTATCGGTCACTCCGGCGGGGCCCACGGACTCTTTCACAATATCGACTACCTCGCGAAGTCGCTCTCGGACATCCCCGGATTCGCGGGAGATGTGCGTGCAGTGTTCGACGCGAACTTCGTCGAGTCGATCGAAAATGAGGCGTCGTTCGCAACCGACGCCACCGGCACACCACTGAGTGGCGATGGCTACAGTAACATGTGGGTAGGGAACACTACGGGTGATAATATTTCTTTCGCTTACGATGGTGCGACGTACTACGCCACCAGCCCCGAGGTCGAGCAGTACGACAGTTGGAATGCAGTCTTTGACTCCTCGTGTCTGGAC
>Ga0070741_10015939_pt1 | contig 12632 bp, 10 predicted proteins | sample Coa_R1_4_FD_66440 | JGI IMG/M metagenome (GOLD analysis project Ga0070741, IMG submission 66440) | Surface soil microbial communities from Centralia Pennsylvania, which are recovering from an underground coalmine fire - Coalmine... | ecosystem: Environmental > Terrestrial > Soil > Unclassified ...
TCCCAGCCAGCCAAGTGGACCATTGCTAATGGCGTGATGACCGTGGCCAAAGGTACCGGCAACATTGAAACCAAGCGCACATTCCATAATTACCAGTTTCATATGGAGTGGAAGGTCCCGGAGAACATTACTGGATCCGGTCAATCGCGAGGCAACAGCGGCTTGTTCTTGGCGTCCACAGGTCCCGGCGATGCCGGATACGAATTGCAGGTCCTTGATTCCTACAACAATAAGACCTACGTAAATGGCATGGCGGGCAGCCTTTACAAGCAGGCGATCCCACTGGCAAATCCGACGCGCAAGCCTGGACAGTGGCAAGTCTACGATGTCGTCTGGACCGCTCCTACCTTCAACGATGATGGATCGGTGAAGTCTCCGGCGTACGCGACCGTGTTCTTCAATGGAGTAATTGTAGAGAATCATTTTGAATTGAAAGGCGAGACGCGCTATATCGGCCAACCCTTTTACAAAAAGTTTGACGGGGCGCCGATCAAACTGCAGGCGCACGGCGACAAGAGCGAACCGCTCAGCTTCCGCAACATCTGGGTAAGAGAACTGCCGTAAGTCGATCTGTCAGGCTGGCTTTGACTCTGGTCGCCATGCCGTTACCACGGTTACGTTTCCGCAGTACCCCGCACAATTTCTAATACCAGCATCCGGTGAATAAGCACCCCGGAATGCGGATCCTTGCCCTTGTCTTCAGAACGCCCCGCCGACCTGCGTCGCGGTGGATATTGGTGCGTTATTTCGATCAACTGTGACGAGTGAAGGCACTGGAGATTGATAGCAAAATTTCCGATGAAGCAAGGTTATCTTTGCCATTCGCAACTGAACGGAAAAATCATGAAGCAAGCGCGTCTTTCAAGAATCTTCCCGGCCATCATTTGCATTGCGGCGTCGACCGCAGGAATGCCGGTTCGAGCGGTGGACAACACCGATTCCGTGACACTTCCCGTTACGACTGTTTCCGCGGCAGCGTTGCAGCATTTCGACAGCGCTATGTTGAATTACGAGCAGCACCGGTGGAATGTCGCGGTTGACGAATGGAACCAGGCCGTTAAAGCCGATCCGAATTTTGCGCAAGCCTATGTCTGGATCTGTTTTACGACAGGAGATCCGGCGGAGGAAGCGCGCGATCGAGTGAAAGCTGAGTCTCTCGTAAAGAATGTGACGCCCGGCGAGCAGTTGTTGATCCGGTGGCTGGCGGGAGTGCGCGAGAACCGTTATGTGGAAGGCATCATGGCAATGAACGATCTGCTCGCGATGTATCCACACGACAAGCGCCTGCACTTCATGGCCGGCTATTGGTTGTTCCGATGGCAGGACGAGTACGAAGCATCGAAGAAAGTCACCCTGCAGGCGCTGGCGGAAGATCCGAATTATGCCACTTGTTACAACCAGCTGGGCTACATTTACTCGCGGCTCGGGGATATCGATAAGGCGCTGGAATACACCTCGAAGTATGTCGCATTGCAGCCCAAGGAGCCGAATCCACATGACTCTTACGGGGAGATGTTGAGGTTCGCGGGAAGGTACCAGGAAGCGTTAGAGCAATACCGGCTGGCGTTGAGAATTGATCCTGGTTTCTATATCTCGCAGAAGGAATTGGGAGAGACCTATTCGCTGATGGGCGAGGAAGCGCAAGCGCGCAAGGAATATGCCAAGGCGATCGCGGCAACTCCGATCAACTCGGCGAAGGCGGAATATTCGCAGAAGCTGGCGCTGACATATGTTCGCGAAAAGAAGTATTCGAAGGCAGACACTGCCTATCGGGAGGCGGCGGTGAGGGCCCGCGCTCTCGAGCAATGGATATGGGAAGCGCGGGCATACCGCATGATGGCGATGTACGAGCCGTATGCCGGAGCTGCTATGAAGAATTTAGATCATGCTGAGGCGCTGCTCGCGGCGGCGAAGGGGAAGATATCCGAATTGGATTTCCGCGAGGAGAGAGCCCGGCAGCTTCGCGTGCGCGTAGAGCACGCAGCCGCAGCGGGAGACTTTGCGGCTGCGGAAAAGATGTTGGCCGAACTGGAAGCGATGGGCTCGGTTTCCGGTGCGAGCATCAACACACAACGCATCTACCATGGCGCCGCTGGAACGTTGCTCGCCGCACAAAATAAATATTCCGGTGCGATCACTCATCTCGAAGAAGACGTAGCGAATCCACTTTCAATGCAATTGTTGATCAAGGCTTACAGCGCAGCCGGAGATACGTCCTCGGCTGCGGCGCTGACGAAGAAGTTACAGGAGTGGAAAGTTCCCAGCATCGAAGAGGCGTTGGTAAAGATCAATTCTCCGGCGGCAGGAACTTCGAGTTTGGCGAAGAGCTAGCGGAACATGGGATGCTGTGCGGCCCGAGCTGCGTTGTGGTCGAAACTTGCGCACACTTTATGCACTTTTCTGCAGCATATCCTACCTGATTTTCCCGAGGCCGAAGACAGTTGCGACTTGGCGAAAAATGGCATCCAAGGTTCAAGGTTTTCAAAACGGGGAAGTATGCACTCAGACAGCACGCCGCGAACCCTGATCCTAGCGGCGCATCCGGACGATGAGACGGTCGGAGCCGCCATAAAGATCAGCCGCAGCAAGGGAATTCAGATCGTCCATGTAACCGATGGTTCACCGTTGAATACGACCGACGCGACCGCTGCCGGATTTGCCAACGGCGGAGAGTATGCCCTGGCCCGAAGGCAAGAGACGGAACGAGCTCTCGCGCTGGCTGGAGTACCGCAGGATGGCATTGCAAACCTGGGTTTCACAGATCAGCAGACCTCATTCCAGCTGGAAGAACTCACGTCGAGGGTTGTTGGGTTGTTGGAGAGACTCAGGCCCGAGGTGGTGCTGACGCACTCGTATGAGGGCGGGCATCCAGACCACGATTCGGTGGCTTTTGCCTGCCACCTGGCGAAGAAACTGATCGAGAGAGAAGAGTCAGGGGAGAAATTCGAACTGGTGGAGTTCACGGGATATCACGCTGACAGCGGCGGGATCATACCGTATGAATTTTTGCCGCATGCGGGGGCAATGGAATATCGATACCAACTCGCGCCGAAGCAGCGCCAACTGAAGCTGAACATGATCCGCGAGTTCAAGACCCAAGCGAAAACTCTCGCGCCGTTTATGGATCCGCAAGTAGAAGCGTTGCGCCAAGCACCGCATTATGATTTTCGGCGCGCTCCGCACTCCGGCAGGCTCTTTTACGAATACTTCAACTGGGGCATCGACGGTGCGACCTGGCGCGATTTGGCGCGTGATGCTGAACGGAAATTACTGGCTCCTGTTGTGCGCGTTGCATGAAACGAACGGCGCTCAGCGGAGACGAGTTCACCGGCAGCGAGAGAGGCGCTGGCATCTGGAACTCCGGTGGTAGCCCTTCGCCTGGCAATTCTGCGATTTCAAGACCTGATCGTTGGCGACTCCGCGCCAATCCTTTAAAATGAAGAATGGTTCTGTGAATTCTTTATGCCCCTGACGAAACAGCAAGCCCTGGACATGTTCGAGTCGGATGACCTGATCGGCATTGGTATGGAAGCCGACGCCATCCGTCGCAAGTTGCACCCGGAAGGCGTTGTTACCTACATCATCGACCGCAACATCAATTACACGAACTATTGCACCGAGTACTGCACCTTCTGCGCGTTTTATCGGCCGCTGAAAGGGCCGGCTGCGAAGGAAGGCTACATCCTGGAGTTTGACACGATTTACGAGAAGATTCGCGAGACAGTCGAACTCGGCGGAACGGGTGTGTTAATGCAGGGAGGATTACATCCGGACCTAAAGATCGACTGGCACGAGAAGATGCTGCGCGGGATCAAGCAGCGGTTTCCCAAAGTGCATCTGCATTGTTATTCGGCGTCGGAAATCATTGCGATTGCCGAGTACAGCGGACTTTCGATTCGCGACACGATTCTGCGGCTGCAGGATGCGGGGCTGGATTCGATTCCCGGCGGCGGCGCGGAGATCCTTGACGATGAAGTGCGGTACAAGATTGCGCGGCTGAAATGCCTGACGGAAGACTGGATCAATGTACACCGCGCGGCTCACCAGATCGGGATGCGTACTACGGCGACCATGATGTTCGGAGTCGGGGAGAATTACGAGAACCGCATCAACCATTTTCAGAAGCTTTATGAATTGCAGGAAGAGACCGGCGGGTTTACGGCGTTTATTCCATGGAGCTTTCAGCCTCAGAACACTGCGCTCGGCGGTAGGCATTGGGACGAGGCCACGGCGGTCGAATATTTGAAGGTGCTGGCGATTTCGCGGCTTTACCTTTCGAATTTTCTTAATGTGCAATCGAGTTGGGTGACGCAGGGGTTAAAAGTCTGCCAGATGGGGCTGCGCTTTGGCGGGAACGATGTGGGGTCAGTGATGCTGGAGGAAAATGTGGTGAAGGCCGCCGGCGTATCGAATTGCACGACGGAAGAGGAGTTGCGCAGGATTATTCGTGATGCGGGGTTCCGTCCGGCGCAGCGGGATACTTTGTACCGGCAGTATTTCTTAAACTAAATTCGTTGCCGGGGCTCCTGTGTGATGCGAAGCTAAACATCACAGGTTAGGACACAAGGGTAGAAGGAACACCGGGATAGTCGTTGCATGATGGCTTATCCGATCAAAACTTGCGTTGTTTGTGGAGAAGAGTTCGAGCTACGGCCGGGCAAGCCTGGTTTCGCGAATCGATGTCCCTCGTGCAGCGAGGACGAATCCGTGGCGGCCGGGGACTCTTCTGATCCGCTGAAAAGCGACAAAGGCGCGAATGCCGCCCGCCGCGAGGCGATGAAAAATCTGTTGTACCGAAAAGACAGCTAGGGATCTTTTTCCCACCCGCGAATGAAGCGCCTTCTTCAGGCACTCGCTCTTATTGCCGCACTCCCGTTGCTGCTGTTCGTCGCGCGGCGTGTCATTCCCCTCCATGTTTATGACGGGTTCGAGTCCTCATCGCTGAGTTGGATGCACTGGTCGAGGTGGCGCTTTGTGAAAGGAGCAGTCGTTCCCGAGGAAGATATTGTTCGCTCGGGCCATCGCGCGCTGGCCATTACGGTTCGCGATGGTGACCGTTATGAGGCTGCCAGCGACACCGGAGCGGCGACCGAGAGAGATGAGTTGATGGAATCGTGGTGGCTGTATTCGCGAATGGCGCGCAGCTATGCGTATTCGTTCAGTCTGTATCTGCCTAAAGATTTCCCGTTGACACCGGAGCGACTGGTGATTGCGCAGTGGCGGCAATTGTGCGAGGCGCAGCGATGCCGGCCGGACTATCCGATTCTAGCGCTTCGATACGAGGCGGGACGGATCAAGATTACCCGCAAGGACGAGAAGGGAACCGAGCTGCTTTATCAGGGGGACGATGATATTCGAGGGCGGTGGCACGACTTCCGTTTTGTGACCCGATTTGATCCCAGTGCTAATGGAAGCATTACTGCGACGCTCGATGGCCAGAGTATTGTCCAGTATCGTGGGCCAACGGCGTACCAGCCGGCGCATGGATATCCCGCACGCGGTCTGGTCTATTTCAAGACTGGGCTTTACCGGGATGCGATGGGAGAACCACCCTGGACGATGTATGTGGACGAATATCGCAAGGATGAATGCAGCGAAAGTGGATGCCGCTAAATGGCTGCGATAGAACTCCTGGCTTGAGTATAGGAACGGGGCGGTTGGACGCGTATAGTAGGTGGCTTCTGTCACAACTCACGACCGGAAGGTACCGCATGGGCCGAATCCTGGGACATCTCTGCTGGGTGCTGCTCTCTACTTCGTTACTCTACGCACAAGATCAGATTTTCTATCACGCACAAATCTTCACTGCCAATCCGCAAAGCCCGTATGCGGAAGCCGTAGCTATACGCGAGGGCAAAATTCTCGCGGTCGGAAACCTTCCGGAAGTGGAGAAGGCCGCGCCGAATGCTTTGCGGACCGACCTTGGGGGCAAGAGTCTCTTTCCTGGATTCATCGACTCTCACAGCCACACGATCGACGGCGGATTTAATCTGATTAATGCCGACGTTTCCGAGAAGGTTGATACGTTTCCAGAACTTCAGTCGTTCGTAGCCGACGCGAAAAAAAATGGGCGCGGCATGCATGGCGATATTCTCGAAATTCTTGGGCTGCCTCTGAAATTCTGGTCGCATACGGACAAGCTGAATCAGGATTTCAGCACCGGTCCTTATGAGAAGCAGGCGCTGATTTTTCGCGGTATGGATGGCCACACTGCATGGGCGAATCGCGCCATGCTGCAGCGCGCCGGCATCAACGCCGCGTATATGAAAAGTCTCAGCGCAGACCAACGCAGCTACTTCGGCTACGACAAAAACACGTTCGAGCCGAATGGATTCCTGGTCGATGAGGGTCAGGAAAGAGTCGACAAACTGATGCCTGCGCCGACGGATGCCGAGATTTTAGCGGCGGGCCGGGCGGCTCTCAACTACGAGTTCAGCCTCGGCATTACAGCATGGCTGGAACCGAGCGCCCCTGAAAATTCACTGCGCTCATACAAGATGCTTTCCGATCATGGCGAGCTCAACAATGAAGTGGTTGCCTTCCCACGAGTTCTGGCCAAGGATCCTCCTGCGGAACTGGAGTTCGTCCACAAGCAACAGAAGACGTACGGCGATATTCCGCACCTGCACGTTACTGGGATCAAAGTTTTCGCCGATGGTGTTGCGGAATATCCATCTCAAACCGCGCATCTGACGAAGCCCTACAGGAATTCGGGGCGCAACGGCGATCTCCTCTATGACCAGCACACGTTCAATCAGCTGTGCATCGCCGCCGACAAAGAAGGTTTGATCATCCACGTCCACGCGATTGGCGACGGGGCGGTGAAATCTGCCCTCGACGGAATCGCGGCAGCTCGCACCGCAAACGGGGATTCGCATCTACCGGATACGATCACGCACGAACAGTTTGTTCGGCCGGCAGACTTTCCACGATTTCGCGAACTCGGAGTGATCAGCGCCCTGCAGCTGTTCTGGGCGGAAGCTTCGAATGACACAATCGAAATTCTCAAGCCGTACATCGATCCTGAGATCTACAAATGGCAATACCCGGCCCGGTCAATTCTCGACAATGGCGGAGTCATCTCGGGGGCGAGCGACTGGCCGGTATCGACCGCGAATGTATTTCGCGCGATCTACAAAGCGGAAACCAGAAAAGGAGACGAAGGAATTCTGGATCCAAGCCAGGACATGCCGCGTGAGGCCATGTTCTACGCCTATACACGCAACTCTGCGAAGGCTCTGAATCTGGATTCGATCGGAGAGATCGCACCGGGCAAGCGCGCGGATCTAGTGTTGCTCGATCGCGACGTGCTGACGGTGAGCCCAGACGAGATGCAGGAGACCAAGATCCTGTGGACGATGGTGGCGGGGAAAGTGGTTTACCGAGGGAAATGAGCGGGTGGTGTCTTCGCGAGGCTTCGCTGCACTGTCGTTCCGAGCTGTCCGTGCCGCCCTCTTTGCGGCAGTTCCAGTGATTTCAAGGTTTGCATTCTCCCGAATCATCGTTGAGATGCGACAGCAGCTGTTTGGCTTTGCCGTAATCGGGATTGAACTCGAGGACGCGGTTGAGATACTCGCGCGCAACATTCTTCTGCTTGTCGGCACAGAATACGATGGCGAGGTCGATCCCGATCTCGCTGCGGTAGGGAACGCGGGCAAACGCTCCTTGCCATAACTTCACAGCGTCGCGAAGGTCTCCGGCGTGAGCATCCAGAATCCCGAGATTGGTCGCGGCCGTATTGGACCGTGGATTCGCCTTCAGCGCTCTTTCGTAGAGATCGCGAGCATCCTTCTCGTGGCCGCGCTTTTGCTCGACAAAGGCTAATGCTTCGAGCACGTCGGGATCATTCGGCTGTTCGGTGGTGGCTTTTTGAAGGTACTTGTCGGCCTGGCTTTCGGCTCCCTGCATGCCGCGTTGTGCGAGCGCGTGCCATCCGAGCGCGAGATCTCTGGTGGTCATGAGATCCGCGTCATTCTGAGGAAAGATTTCGAGCGTCGGTCCGGGCACACGCGTGATCAGTTGAGGCAGCGCGGGATTACGCAGAATGCGATGATCCGTTGCTTCGGTGTGAGCGACGTCGGCGCTGGGGAGCGCGGGCATATGACAATGCATGCAATCCGGCTTATCCGGATGGTGCCGGGCGCCGAAAGCCTCTCCATGACAATTAAGGCACTTGCCGCGGTAATAGGCCACTTTGTTTGCTTCAGCAGGCTCAAAGTGAGGATCGTGGCAACTGCCGCACCACATCCGATCTCCGGACTTTTTTTGGCACACGCTCATTGATAGAGCCTGAACCTGGCTCAGCGCCTCGGCCCGGTCAGGCTCGTTCTGGCGGAGCACGAGATAGTGTATGTAGTCCGAAAGCCTGTCTCCGGGGTGAAAGTCGGAAAGGCGCTTGCCGGGCTGTTCTATGGCTGCTGTGCCCTCGAAGTGACACTCCATGCAGATGGCGTCGCGCCGCTCGACCGGCAGCTTTGCCGGATTCACGATCGGACCCTTGCCCGCAATGTGCCCGGCAGTTGCGCCATGGCAACGCTCGCAAGTGATTCCATTGTGAAGGAACGGCTTTCCGGTGAATTTATTAGCCGTGTCGGGGATGGGCGGCTGCAGCCCGCTTGTATGGCAGTTCAGGCAACTCTGGTAGGAGGGAAGATTCATCGGAATCTCGCGCGCTTCCGTGTACGCCGGTGTCATGTTCCAGCGTTTCTCGCGCGTATACCAATTGATGGGAGCTTCGAAGAGATAGCCCTGGTCGGAAAAAAGATAGGTGCGTCCTTTTTTACCGGAACCGATGAAGTACAACAATTCGCGCTTGCCGCTCAGGTCGTGACTGCGCTCGTAGCTCATCCAGACATGGCCTTGGTCTTCATAGACCCGATAGCGAACGCCAGACGTCTTGTCGTTGAATTCGCCCGTAATCAATCCATCGGAGGCAAGACCGCTGGCACGAGCCATGATCGTATTGCCATACGAGTTGTAGATTTCCGCATGGCACGACGAGCAGGCCTCGCTTCCCGGAACGCTGGCGGGCGGGGTTGCGCCTGTTTGCGAAAAGGTGCGGAGGCCAAACGCGACGAGCAGCGGGAGGGCGAAGATAGCGAGCGTGCGGCAGGGAATCTGCGCGATGATCGTTCTGATTCTCACGAAATTCGGCGGAGTTGCGTATCCAATGATAAATCGGACGACGGCAGATGCCGCGATAGCTGAGCATCGATTTGCGGCAGCAAAACAGAGACGGTAGGCAACCCAATATCATGTCCGACCACAGTTCTTCCCCACCGATCCTCTTCGATCTTGATGGCACTTTGATCGACACCGTTTACCAACACGTTCTTGCGTGGTCTGCGGCGCTTGAGGCGTACGGAGTGCAGATCCCCAGCTGGAAGATTCATCGCCGCATCGGGATGAGCGGGAAGTCGCTGGCGAAGCAGGTGTTACGTGAGCCGGAAGTGCGTCGTCGTCGTATTGACATAGACAAAGCGGAGTCGCGGCATGACGTCATTTTCCAGAGGATGAGTCGCGACGCCCGCGTACTACCCGGGACTCAAGACCTGCTGGACCACCTCACCCGGAATGAAGTGGCGTGGGCGATTGCGACGACCGGAAACAAGAAACAGACGGCCCGAATGCTCCGCCATTTGCGAATGCCCAAGAATGCGGTCGTCGTTACTGGAGATGACGTGGCACAGGCCAAGCCTGCCCCAGACGTGTTTGTTTCCGCGGCCGAGAAGTTAGGGGCACCATTGGAAGATTGCATCGTGGTGGGAGACGCCATCTGGGACATGATTGCCGCTGGCCGCCGCCGCGCTCTCAGCATCGGCTTTCTTTCCGGAGGGTACAGCAAGCAGGAACTCGAAGAAGCGGGAGCATTCCGGGTGTATTCCGACCCGGCGGACATGCTGGTTCATATAGAGGATCTGGGCATACCGGGGAAATAGGGTGCGTAAAAAAGGCGCCGGGAGGTCCGGCGCCGTAAGGACATCTCGCGAGATGCGGTCAAGCGAGAGGGTTTGAAAAATGGTTGGCTGACAGCTACTTGCTTTCCGCCACTCCTGGCTGCGGAGCTCCAAAGTCCCGGCGATTGTTCACCGCGGTGCGCGCTGCACGCGTACTCGGCGGATTTCCGGCAGCTGCGCCGTAGCGCTCGAGCAGCATAGGAGCCATGGCGTTTTCGGCTTCCTTCACGAAAATCATTTTGTTCTCAGAGGCCATGTCGACGCGGACAAAATCTCCCAGCTTCACCTGCCCGGTTGCAACCAGGTTGGCCAGCGGGAAGACCAAGTTGCGCTCGATGGCGCGCTTCAGGTGGCGGGCACCGTAACGCGGGTCGGTACCTTCTTTCAGCAAGAACTCTTTAACGGGCTGCGTGCAGTTGAACACGAATTGATTCGTTCCCGCTGACATGAGCACGCGCTGTTGGACCATGCCCAGTTCGATATCGAGAATCTGCTTGAGATGCTCATCGCGCAGAGTCTTGAAGACCACCGTTTTGTCGATGCGATTCATGAACTCGGGGGTAAACTTGCGGCGCGCTGCCTCCACTGCCGTGCGCTGAATCTTCTCGTCGAACGATTCGTCGACCTCAACAACTTTTGGAGCAAATCCAAAGCCGCCATCGACCAAATTCATCATCTCGCCGGCGCCCAGGTTCGAGGTCATGATGATGATGCACTGCGACAGATCGACACGGCGGTTATCACCCAGCGTCAAAGTCGCTTTATCCAGGATGCCGAGCAGCAGCTGCCACAAAGAGTCGGAAGCCTTCTCGATCTCGTCGAAGAGCAAGATCGAGAGCTTCAGCTTCTCAGTAAACCATTGGTTCAGGGCTTCCTGGGTGAGGAGCGGGTGAGTCTCGCGGTGTCCGAGATAGCCCGGGGGCGATCCGATCAGCTTCGCGATCTCGTGAGAATGTTGAAACTCGGCGCAATCGATCTTGATGCAGGCGCGGGCATCGCCGAACAGAGCCTCGGCCATCGCTTCGACCACGCGGGTCTTGCCGGATCCCGTCGGTCCGAGGAACAACAGGTTGCCAACCGGGCGTCCCGGAGGGTTTAACCCCGCCAGAAACATCTGGTAAATTTCGACGACTTTCTCGACCGCCTGGTCTTGACCGACGATGCGGCGGCGAAGGGCGGTTTCAAATTCTCCTGCATCGTTGCTGCGGCGGTTTGGGTCAAGCACGGTGGCAAGGTTCGTTCTCATAGAATCTTTGTCCAGTAACCGGGACATTTCCCTTTCGGCCGTCTAGGCTCTTTTAGATGTACTTCCGGACTTCGTAGGCCAATCTGCGTTTGATTAGCCTGCTCTGGAAGCGCTCCCCACAGTCCCCCAGACTTGACTTGCATCCGGCACTTTGGAAATAAGCAAGCGGCTGGCCATGCCTTGAAGCGCGCTCCAGCATATTACAAGTGATTGATCCTGCATAGCTTAGAGGACATGCGCTGCGATTTTCAGATCCCGGGTCATTCGCTCATCGGCACGGGTGAGAAAACCTTTGCAGCATCGCGGAAGGAAACACGTCCAGCAAGTGAGAGGCTATGTGGCGGAGTCCGGTTGCCCCGATGTTGCAACTGCATCTGCGGTGGTGCAATTTTCACTTGCGGGCGCCGCGTAAGGCGGGGAGGGAATGCGATTGCTTCGTTTCGCAGGAGGGATAAACAAATTAACAAATCGACGGAGTGTATGCGTGGAGTGGATCGTGTCCTAGAAATTCGCGGTAAGGCGCATCATAACGTTGCGTGATGGGCCGATCGCGTTTCCGGAAAACAGACCACCGAAATCGATCACGTCGACGATGTCGGTGAGGTTCTGGCCATCGATTTGGAAACGGATCTTGAGTCGCTCCGACTTGTACAGATCTGCACCAGCTGAGGCACTCATCTGGAGTGTAGGGTAGATGCGACCGTGAGGGAAATTTACCCGGTCAACCACCTGTTGCCCGTAGGTAGAAACCTGATCAGCAATGCACTGCTGGGAAGTTAAGTTGGGATCACACTGGAACTCGAAGGGTAATCCGCTGTCGAATTGAACTCCAGCCGCAATCCATAGCCGCGGCACAATTTGATACTGCACACGTCCGCGAACTGTGTTCCGCTGATCTTGGGAGATGGAGAAAAAACCGGTCGTGGGTATATCGACTCCGTTACCGAGAAACAGTCCACCGGTCACTGGATTCCACGCGTTGCCAAGCTCATACGAATAACTCAGGAAGCCAGAAACTTTCCTCCATGGCGGTAAGTCGAGTTTTGCTTCTGCGCCGTACACAATGGCCTTGCGAAATGCGATTGGAAAGCTGATTGTCGTGTTTTCGATTTGATCATCGTCGGCGAAGTTGTTGACTGCACGTCGAAAATAATTGGCGTCAAGTTTCACCTTGTTCAGGAAGACCTTCGTCAGCCCTGCTTCGTAATAGTTTCCCCTCGATGGTTCGACCGGTAATTGGAGCGAAACGGGATTCAGCGTCGTGACTGCAGTTGAACTTGAAAGCAGCAGGTTCTCAAACGAGGGCGTCTGGAACACACGGTCATAAGAGAAGTGGAGGATCACGCTCGCTGACGGGACATACCTGGAGATAGCAACACGCGGCTACAATGCCTGCCGATTGACCATGAGTTGGTAATGGTCCCAGCGCA
>Ga0070741_10015940_pt1 | contig 12632 bp, 10 predicted proteins | sample Coa_R1_4_FD_66440 | JGI IMG/M metagenome (GOLD analysis project Ga0070741, IMG submission 66440) | Surface soil microbial communities from Centralia Pennsylvania, which are recovering from an underground coalmine fire - Coalmine... | ecosystem: Environmental > Terrestrial > Soil > Unclassified ...
GCGACACGGCGCTGCTCGTCGTCGAGGTAGAAGATCGCCGACCGGTAGCTCATGCCGACGTCGTTTCCCTGCCTGTTCAGCGTCGTCGGGTCGTGGATCTGGAAGAAGAACTCGAGCAGGTCGCGGTACGACGTCTGGTCGGGATCGAAGACGACCTCGATCGCCTCGGCGTGCGTGCCGTGATTGCGGTAGGTCGCGTTCGGGACATCACCGCCCGTGTAGCCGACCCGCGTCGAGACGACGCCCGGCTGCTTCCGGAACAGGTCCTGCATTCCCCAGAAACATCCTCCGGCGAGGATGGCCTTCTCGAGTGCCATTCGTCGCTCCTTCCGTCGCCGACCCCGTCACGCCACTGTACTCCGCCGCGATGTTCCGGCAGCCCAAGCGGAGGTAGTGTCTCCGCATGAGTCGCTTTCACGACGTCCGGGCACTCGGCGGGCTGCAGCACCTGACGCGGGTCGCGACTGTGCGGGCGTGACCGCGAACGCGAAGACGGTGCGGCCGCTTCGCCGCGACGCACAACGCAATCGCGAGCGAATCGTCGCGGCGGCGCGGGACGTCTTCGCGGAGCGAGGCGTGGGTGCGACGCTCGACGACGTTGCAGAGCGTGCAGGCGTCGGCGTCGGCACCGTCTACCGGCGGTATCCGAACAAGGACGCCCTGCTCGACGACCTCTTCGAAGAGAGTCTCGGCGCGCTGGCCCGCCACGCCGAGGAGTGCCTGTCGCATCCGGACGCATGGGAGGCGTTGACGGCGTTCGTCGAGCATCTGGTGGAGCGGTTCGCAGAGAACCGCGCGCTGATGGATCTCGTCCTCCGCAGCGAGCGCGGGCTGAGGCGCGTCGCGAGTGCGCGCAAGCGCCTCGACGCTCCGGTGGCCGCGCTCGTCCTGCGCGCGCGTGGAGACGGCCGCCTGCGACCCGATTTCGAGCCGGCGGACATCTGGATCGTCGCGCGGATGCTCGCCGCGGTGATCGACGAGATCGAGCCGGGCGAGCGCCGCCGGAGATACTTCGTCATCCTCGTGGACGGACTCGCGACGAAGCGGTCGACGCCGACTCCCCTCGCGGCCGCGCCGCGTCGATGACGCACTTCTTCACCAGCCACGGCCTGCCGTTGCTGGCGGTCGTGGTCGCGCTCGAGTCGTTCGGCATCCCCCTGCCGGGCGAGACCGTGCTGATCGCTTTCGGGGTGCTCGCGTCTCAGGGGCACTACCAGATCCAGTGGGTCATCCTCACCGCAGCGGCGGGCGCGATCGTCGGCGACAACCTCGGGTACTGGCTGATCGGCCGGCTCGGCGGCCGCGCGCTCTTCCGCCGCTGGGACTGGCTCAGCCGCTACGCCGACCGCGTCCTGCCGCGGGCGGAGGCGCTGATGCAGAAGCACGGAGGCAAGACCGTGTTCTTCGGCCGCTTCGTCTCGATCCTCCGGTACACGGTCGCGTGGGTCGCCGGCCTCTCGCAGATGTCGTGGTGGAGGTTCCTCTTCTGGAACGCGGCCGGAGGGATCGCGTGGGCGGCGGCCGTCGGCTTGCTCGCGTACTACGCCGGCGACGCCGCCGCGAAGGCGATCGAGCGCTACGGGCTGTACGCGATCGCGACGCTGATCGTCGTGGGCGGCTTCGGCTGGTTCGTGGTCCGGCGCGTGCGGACCCACGCCGAAGAGCGCCTCTGAACGTTCAAGCGGCGGCCTGCCTCTCCGGGCGTGCGAGAAGCACCGCGCCGACCGTGACGGCGGCGAAGGCGAGCACGCGCACGCCGCCGAGGGCGCCGCTCGGCACGGGCTCGTCGAGGACGACGGTCCCCGCCGCGATCGGCAGCGCATTCGTCAGCAGTGTCGCGAGGCCGGCGACCGTCAGCGCGCCGCCGGCCTGGTAGCCGACCTGGAGGAGGGCGGTACCGGCGGTGTACCCCACGATCAGCAGCACGACGAACGCAGCGCGAGCGCCACCCTGCGTCGCCACCTTCGTCGACACGTCGCCGATCGAGAAGAAGAGCCCCGCTGCGAGGCCGTTCGCGACCGCGCCCGAGCGCAGCCGCCGCGCGGCGCCGAGGAGCACGAGCGCCGCTCCCGCGGTCGCTCCGAGCCAGAGGAGGATGAGCGACGTCGATCCCGAGCCTCCCTCGCCGCTGCCGCCCGCGAGCGACACCCCGAGCGCGACGAGCCCGAGCACCGAGACGACCACGCCCGTCAGCTCGCGCCGGCTCAGGCGACGGTGGCCGAACCGCGCCGCGAAGTACGCGAGCACGCCGATCCCGCCGGCGGCGACGCTCTGGACGAGCGCGAGCGACGCGAGCGCAAGCGCGGCCGCGTAGAGCAGGAACCCGATCGACTCCATCGCGAAGCCGAGCAGCCAGCTCCGGTCCTCGAGCAGCAGCTTCGCCGAGTGCAGAGGCCGCCGCATGCACAGGACCGGAAGCTTCGCGGCAGCGTCGTGCTCGCGCAGGTAGGCGAGGTTCGTCAGCGTCGTCGAGACCGCGGCGAGCACGAGTGCGACGGCGGTGCTGGTACGCATCGGGCTCTACCGCCGCCGCCCGCCGGCCCGTCGGTCCGCCGCTAGCTCGCGCCGAGCGCCAGGAGCGCGACGCCCGTCGTGAAGACGGCGAGCGTCGAGAGCAAGACGACGGCGACGAGCGCCGTCAGCTGACCGTTCCCGTCGCTCCCTCCGGGCAGATGGGTCGGGTTCCGCACGCGGATAGATAAGCAAACGAGGCGGTGCTAGGCGGTGATCGCGCTGCGTGCGCGGGCGACGCGAACCGCCTGCGAGAGCGTCGTGATGTCGTACGCGCCGTAGTGCCGGCGGCCGTTGATGAAGAACGTCGGCGTACCCGACACGTTGCTCAGGTCGGCGCCGTCGACGTCCTCGGCAATGCGGCCCGCTCCGGCGTGACGTCCGACGTCCGCCGCAAACCGATCGACGTCGAGGCCGAGGTCGCGCGCATAGCCGAGCAGGTCGTCGGGCGTGAGCGCGGCTTGGTGCTGGAGCAGGACGTCGTGGTACGGCCAGAACGCGCCCTGCGCGGCAGCGGCCTCCGACGCCTCGGCCGCCATCTGCGCGTGCGCGTGGACGTCGTTCAGCGGCAGGTGCCGCCACACGTAGCGAACGTCGCCGCGGTTGCGAAGCAGCTCGCGGATGACGCCTTCGGCCTGCCCGCAGTACGGGCACTCGAAGTCGCCGTACTCCACGAGCGTCACCGGTGCGTCCGCCGGCCCGCGCACGTGGTCGTGATCGGGATCCACGGACACGGAAAGGTCGACGATCGTCTCCGTGGTCCCGAGCAGGGCGCGCAGCCGAAGCGGCGTCGGCAGCAAGGACGTCGCCCGGAACACGGTCCAGGTGAGAACGGACGCGCAGAGCCCTCCCGTGAGCACGCCGAGCTTCGCCTCGTCGAGCTCGACGCCGTGGAACGCGAGCGACGCGATGAGGATCGACACGGTGAACCCGATCGCCGCGATCGTCCCGCCCCCGGCAATCGCGGCCCAGCCGACCGCAGGCGTGACGCGCCCACGGGTGAGCTTCGACACGAGCCATGCCGCGCCGGTGATCCCGACCGGCTTTCCGACGAGGTACCCAACGAGCACGCCGAGGGTGATCGGCTTCGTGAACGCGGTCGCGAGAAAGTGGCCGCTGATCGCGATGCCCGCGTTCGCGAGCGCGAAGAGCGGCACGATCACGTAGCTCGTCCACGGGTGGTAGAGCGTCTGCAGACGCTCGTTCGGCGAGATCGCCGCAGCGAGGCCGATGCGCGCCGACCGCGCGAGCTCCGGCGTCGGCTGCTCCCGGAACAGGCGGAAGAGATCGGATGCGCGCTCGAGGTCGATCCGCGCGGCGGGCGCAGCGTACGTCAGCAGACCCATCGCGAGCCCGATCACGATCGGCTCGACCCCCGACTTCGAGAGCGCGATCCAGGCCGCGATGCCGAGCACCGCGTAGACGGCGCCGCGGTGAAGGCCGGCGGCGGCTGCCAGCACGATCACGCCGAAGATGCCGATGCCGACGAGGAGCGCCGACGCACGGATGGTTCCCGCATACGCGGTCGCGATCACGACCAGCGCGACGACGTCGTCGACCACGGAGACGCTCAACATGAACGCGCGCAGCCGGATCGGGAAACGCGGCCCGACAAGGGCGAGCATGCCGAGCGCGAAGGCGGTGTCGGTCGACATCGCCACTCCCCACCCGTGCGCCGACCCGCTCCCGGCGTTGAACGCGAGGAAGATCGCGACCGGCACGACCATGCCGCCGATCCCGGCCGCGAGGGGCAGCGTCACGCGGCGGCGGTCGCGCAGCTCGCCGAGGTCGAACTCCCTCCGTGCCTCGAGCCCGATGACGAAGAAGAACAGCGTCATCAGGCCGCTGTTCACCCAGTAGCGGACGTCGTGTGCGAGCTCCCACCGCGAGATCCGGATCGACAGCGTCGCGTCCCACACGCGGGCGTACGACCCTGCGTCGACATTCACCCAGACGAGCGCCGTCACTGCAGCGGCGAGGAGCACCGCCGCGCTCCCGGTCTCCGTGCGCAGGAACGTCCGGAGCGGCGTCTCGACGTTCCGCACCCACGCCGTCCGTCCGCTGAACGGTGCCGCGGAGGCGGTGCTACTCACCCTGCATCGGCACGACAGTACTGCCGCGCCGCGTTGCAACGCACGCCGGTCCGCGTAAGCTCCCGCAATGGATCCAGAGCGCGCACGCGGGCTGCTGCAAGCGGAGCGGGAGCGGATCGAGCGGGCGCTCAGCCGCCTCGGCCACGTCGACGACGGCGAGGAGGCGGACGACATCGACCCCGCCAACCTCGCGGCCGACCTGTACCAGGACCAGTTCGACGCCGGTCTCGCCGAAGACCTGCGCGAGCAGCTCGCCGCGGTCGAGCGTGCGGAGCAGCGGCTGGCGGCAGGCACGTACGGCATCTCGGTCGAGAGCGGGAAGCCGATACCCGACGACCGGCTGCTCGCGGTGCCGACCGCCGAGCGAACGGCCGACGAAGAACGAAACCGCGCGCGGTAGCGCGGCCGAGGAGAACGGGCTCGCGAAGATCGAGGTCAGTCGCGCGTCAGCAGCCGGACGTCGGCCGCGATCCCGGGGTCACCGAACCGTTCGACGTACTTCTCGACGAGGCGCGCGACGATCCGGCGCCCGCTGTCGTCGAGATCGGCGACCGTGAACTCGGAGCCGTCGCCCACGAAGACGGATCCGTTCAGCAGGAAGTGCTCGAAGGCGGCGTGATCCGACAGCGCCGGCGGCAGGCCGCTCGTGCGGAACAGCGGAAGGTTGACAAGGCTGAACTCGCGCCAGCTCCGCGCGGCCTGAATCGGGTCGAGGCGGCGGTAGCTCAACCGGGCCGGGCGGCGGCAGCGAGCTCCGCGCCTGCGAGCAGCGCGTCCCGGCGTTCGTCCGAGGGCGTGCGGATGCGTTCGTCTCCGGGCGTCGTCAGCACGAGGAGCCGATCTACCGTGTCTGCGAGGAGGTCGAGCGCGGGCAACGGATGACGAAGGTGGTACAGCACGCCGGGGAAGAACACAAGGTCGAATCGCGCCGACAGCCTCGCCGAGGAGCGGCTCGCGACCTGAGCCGCTCCTCGCCTCTGCCGCTCACCGAGCGGGCGGGATCGGGTGGTTCGCCCGGAAGAGCTCGTCGGGATCGACCGTCGCCTTCACGAGGCGCAGCCGCCGGTACGTCTCGGCGTCGTAGAAGCGCGCCGGATCGGTCGGGGCTTCCTCGAAGTTGAGGTAGCTCCCTTCGCGGTGGGCGCTGAGCGACGCGGTCACACGCTGCAGGTCTGCGCGGGTCGTCTGCTCGGACGCGTCGTCGAGCACCATGCCGACCCAGAACGTCAGGAACGACCCGGGGAACCTGTTCAACGCGCCGTTGCGGTCGCCGCCGCGCGCGAGCGCTCCACCGGTATGGCGGATCTCGGCGGACACGAGCGTCGAGCCGGAGCCGGGCCCGGCGGCCGCGACGAAGTCGTCGATCGCCGACGGCGGCAGCTCCCCGAGCACGAGATGCTCACCGAGGTACGGCACCGGATCCGGCGGGTCCATGTGCATCTCGGCCAGCGCGATCGGAGGCACCATCGCGACGGTGTCCATCGCGGGGCCGAGCTTGCGCAGCGGCTCGAGCAGCTTCTCGCCGTCCTCCTCCGTCCCGAGGAAGAATGCCTCGACGAGGACGAACGACTTGCCGCGAACGGGCTCGGGGACGTCGGGGAACGGTGGGAACTGCATGATCCTGCCGACCGACGTCATCTCGTCCGGCACGGTCTCGGTCCAGTCGCGCCATGCGTGGAGAACCTCCGCCGAGCGCTCCCACGGGAAGAACAGGATGCCGGCGTACACCTCCGAGATCGGGAACAGACGGAACTCGAGCGCCGTGACGACCCCGAAGTTGCCGCCGCCTCCACGCAGCGCCCAGAAGAGCTCCGGCTCGTGGTCGTGGTCGACGAGCCGACGCCGCCCGTCGGCGGTCACGAGCTCGATCTTCGTGATGCTGTTCGTGAAGAGCCCGTGCTTGCGCGCGTACCAGCCGACACCGCCGCCGAGCCCGTAGCCGGTGATCGAGACGTCCATCGACGAGCCGTGGAGGACGGAGAGACCGAGCTCCGACACGCGCGGCACGACGGACTCCCACTTCACGCCGGCGCCGACGCGCACGCGCATCGCCTCCGGGTCGATCTCGACCGTGTCGAGCCGATCCGTCTTCAGGAGGATCGTGTTCTCGAGCGGCCCGAGCGGCGCGGCGTTGTGACCCGTGCGCTGCGCGGCGATCCTCACCCCGGCCGCACGCGCGTAGGAGACGATCGTCTGCACGTCCTCGACGTTCGCGGGGAACGCCACTGCAACCGGCTGCTGGACGATCGTGAGGTTGTAGGCCTGCCGAGCCTGGTCCCAACCCTCGTCGCCGGGGAAGACGATCGAGCCCGTCAGGCGCTCGCTCAGCGAAAGAATCTGGGGGGCAGCATCCACAACCGTCATCGCGTCTCTCCTTCGGTAGAGGTGTCCTCGAGAGCGTTGCGCCGTACGGGCGCCGCCGAAATGTGGCGGCCTCCCGTTCCGGGGTGCGGTTCGCCGCACCCCGAACGGGAGAAGCGCAGCTCGTGTCACGCAGCCGGCCGAAGCGCGACCTCGGGCAGCTCCTCGGCGACCGCCGGCTTCGCCTCGACGACGACGCCGGACAGCACAGCGGCCGCCGCGGCGACGGCCGCGAGCACGTAGAACGACACCTGGAAGCCGTGCGTCAACGCAGCGCCGCTCGTCGCCGTGACGGCGGGATGCGCGGCGAGGAAGTGGCTCGTGTAGGTCGCGGCAATCGTCGTCGCGGCAGCGACGCCGATCGAGCCGCCAACTTGCTGGCTCGTGTTGATCAAACCGGAGGCGATGCCGGCGTCGGACGCCTCGACACCTGCGAGCCCGCCGATCGTGAGCGGGATGAACGAGAACGCCATCCCGATGCCGCTCAGCAGGAACGCGGGGAAGAGATCCCAGAAGTAGTGGCCGCCGACGGGGAGCCGTGCATAGAGCACGAGCCCCGCCGCCACCATCGCGAGCCCCGCAACGAGCGGCGCGCGGATGCCGACGCGAAGCGCGACCGCCTGGGCGACGTTCGCGAACGCGATCACCGCGAGCGTGAGAGCGACGTACGCGACGCCCGTCTGGATCGCCGAGTAGTGCAGCACCTGCTGCATGTACAGCGTGAGCAGGAAGAACTGCGAGAACATGGCTGCACCGAGGAGCAGCCCGGCCAGGTTCGACCCCGTCAACGTGCGCAGCCGGAACATCCGCATCGGCAGGAGCGGGGCGCTCGACCGCAGCTCGATCACGACGAACGCGACGACGAGCGCGGCCGAGGCGGCGAGCAGGGAGATGGTCTCGGCGGTCCCCCAGCCGTGCTGCACCGCACGCGTCATCGCGTAGACGAGCAGCATCAGCCCGCCCGTGATCGCTGCTGCGCCGGGAAGGTCGAAGTTCCGGTGGCGGACGTCGGCCCGGCTCTCGGTCACGAACCGCGGCGTCAGCGCGAGCACCGCGAGCCCGACCGGCACGTTGATGAAGAAGATCCACTCCCAGCTGAACGCGCTCGTGAGCGCCCCCCCGAGGAGAACGCCTGCGGCGCCGCCGCTCCCGGAGACGGCGCCCCAGATCCCGAGCGCGACGTTCCGCTCTCTTCCCTCGTCGAACGTCGTCGTGAGGATCGACAGCGCGCCCGGCGAGAGGAGAGCGGCTCCGAGCCCCTGCAGCGCGCGGAACGCGATCAGCGATCCTTCCGACCACGCGAGCCCGTCGAGCAGGGAGCTCACGGTGAAGAGCGCGAGGCCGGCCGTGAACAGCCGCCTCCGGCCGAGCAGGTCGCCCATCCTCCCTCCGAGCAGCAGCACGCCGCCGAAGAGGATCGAGTAGGCGGTCACCACCCACTGCAGGCTCTCCTGGCTGAAGTGCAGGTCGGTCTTGATCGTCGGAAGGGCGACGTTCACGATCGCGATGTCGAGGACGACCATGAACTGCGCCGTGACGATGACGGCAAGCGCGATCCAGCGCCGCCGGTCGGGCCGCACCTCGCCCCCGCGGCTCGCAAGCTGACTCATCTCAAGCTCCTCTCGATTTCGGTTCCTTGCGACGAGGGTGCCCGGCGCGTGCGGCCGGACGCAGTGCGGCCTTCAGGCTTCTGCGAGTGTGGAGAACCGCACTCGCGACGACCGCGTCCGCGTCGTGCCCGCGAGCTTCAGCGCGAGCAGCGCCACGGTCAGGCCGCCGGCCGCGTCGAGGAAGAAGTGGTTCCCGGTCGCGACGATCACGAGCAGGACGAGCACGGGATAGGCCGCGCCGAGCATCCGCGCCCGTCGATGGCGCGCGTGGCGCACGACGCACACGGCGACGATGACGGCATAGGTGATGTGCACGCTCGGGAACGCGGCGAAGGGGTTGTAGAGCGAGCTGACGAGGCCGTGGTTCAGGTCGACGTGCCCGCGCGAGATCGTGTCGGCGATGCCGAGCCCTGCGAGCCGCGGCGGCGCCGTCGGGAACGTGAGGTAGCCGACAAGCGCGAACGTGCTCGCGATCACGAGTGCGGTTCTCGCCTGCGCATACGCCGCCGGCCGCCTTCGGTGAAGCCAGAGCAAACACGCGCCCGTCACGAGAAGGTGGAGCGTGAGGTACAGGGCGCCGAGCGCGCCGATCAGGCCGGGTACGACGCCGACCGCATGCTGCACGTCCGATTCGACGAAGACGTGCAACGCGCGTTCGACGGAGACGACCTGCTGCGCATGATGGACGGCCGCGACGGGATCGCCCGCCGCAAGCCCGCGCGACCCCTCGTAGAGCGCGTACAGGACGACGACGCCCGCGACCTCGGCCGGGAGCGAGTGGCGCTCGCGGAGCCAGCCGACCGGGCTCGAGACCAGGTCGTGTGCATGGATCGTCATCGCCGACATCGTGTCGCGACGCGACGTCGCTGCGCCGTACGGCGCCCAGGCGTTTCGAGGTGCGGCTACCCGAACCTGAGGAACCGCAGGACCGCCAGGACGCGGCGGTGGTCCTCGGGGGCGGCGGGCAGCTGAAGCTTCGTGAAGATGCTCGTCACGTGCTTCTCGACCGCCCGGGGCGAGATGAACAGCCGCTCGGCGATCGCGGGGTTCGACCGGCCTTCGGCCATCAGCTCGAGCACCTCGCGCTCGCGCGGCGAGAGGCGCGCGATCGCCTCGTCGCCCTGGTTGCGGTTGACGAGCTCGGTGACCACGAGCGGATCGAGCGCCGACCCGCCGTCGGCGACGCGCCGAACCGCGCCGACGAACTCGTCGACGTCCGAGATGCGGTCCTTGAGCAGGTAGCCGAGCCCCTCCGCGCTCTCGCCGAGGAGCTCGACGGCGTAGACGTGCGCGACGTGCTGCGAGAGGACGAGCACGCCGGTGTCCGGATGCTTCGCCCGGATCTCCTGGGCGGCACGGATTCCCTCGTCCGTCTGCGTCGGCGGCATCCGGATGTCGACGATCGCAACGTCGGGGTTGTAGCTCCGCACCTTCAGGAGGAGCTCGTCGGCATCACCTGCTTGCCCGACGACGTCGACGCCCGCTTCCTCGAGCAGGCGCGCAAGCCCCTCGCGGAGGAGCGTCGAGTCGTCGGCGACGACCGCTCGCAGCGCATGCTCGTGCTCGCGCACGTGCCGCAACGGCGGGAACTGCGAGGGCAGGCCGTCGACCACGAGCTGGAAGATCCGCTCGGGGCCCCGCAGTCCGTGGAACTCGAACTCGCCCAGCTCCTGCGTCAGCCGGCGGACAGTGCGTGCGGCCTCTGCCGACACGAGCACCTGCCCTCCGTGGCCTGCCTGGCAGATACGCGCCGCGCGGTGGACGTCGAGCCCGACGTAGCCGTCCCCCGCCCGCTCGGCGTGGCCGGTATGCAACCCAATCCGAACGCGGACGCGCTCGTCCGAGGGCCACGTTCGCGCCGCGAACGCCCGCTGCACGCCGATCGCAGCGGCCGCCGCAGCCTCCGGCCGGTCGAAGACGCAGAAGAGCTCGTCGCCGCGGCAGTCCACGACTCGCCCGCCTGCGGCCGCGACGGCGGCGAGCTGCAGCTCGCGCGACGACACGAGCACGCTTGGATAACGGCCGTCGAGCCGCGTCAGCAGACCGGTCGAGTCCTCGATGTCGCTGAAGAAGAACGTGAGGGCGTTCACACGGGGACCTCTGCGGTCACACCGGTGCCGTGGCCGCGGCCGCTCGCGATGTCGAGCGTGCCGGCGAGGGCCTCGACGCGGTCGCGCAGCCCCCGGAGGCCGGATCCGCCGTCGAGCCTCGCGCCGCCGACGCCGTCGTCTCGCACCTCGACGCGCACGCTTCCGTCGACTCGGCCGACGCGCACGGTCGCGGCGGTTGCGTGGGCGTGTTTGACGACGTTCGTGAGTGCCTCCGAGACGACGTAGTACGCAGCTGCCTCGACAGGCGCGGGCAGCGGCCCCGGGAGCTGCACGTCGAGCTCGACCGGCAGCGGCGTGCGCGACGCCAGCACCTCCAGCGCAGCGGGCAGCCCGCGCTCGGTCAGCACCGCGGGGTGGATTCCCTGCGCGAGCTCGCGAAGCTCGGTGAGCGCTTCCGCCAGCTCCGTCCTCAGCGTCTCCAGAAGCGCATGCGCCTCGTGCGGAGCGGCACCGATCTTCGCCTGCGCGAGCCGGAGGCCGACCGCGAGCGCGACGAGCCGCTGCTGGGCGCCGTCGTGAAGGTTGCGCTCGATCCGGCGCCGCGCCGCGTCGCCCGCCTCGACGATGCGGAGGCGCGACGCGGCGAGCTCCTCGCGCGCGTGCGCGCTCGCCACGGCGAGGCCGACGAGCTCGGCGAACTGCTGCAGCCGAGACTCGGTCTCGAGTGGGAACGCGTCGCCTTCGCGAAACGCGGCGATCAGCGCTCCCCAGCACGCGCCGGCGACGTTGATCGGCACGCCGGCGCTCGACCGGAAACCGAGCTCGCGCATCTTCGCCCCGAGCGGGCCGCCGAGCCGCGCGTAGTCGACCTGCGCGGGCCTGCCGGTCCTGCGGACGGTGCGGGCCGCTCCTTCGTCGAGGCGAAGCAGGCCGCCGACGACGAACTCTTCGCCCGGAGGCCCGAACCTGCCGACGATCGTCGCGGTGTCGTCGCCCTCGTACCGGAGCATCACCGCGGAGTGGATCCCGAGGAGCGCGCACACCTCCTCGGTGACCGTCTGGAACACCGTCTCGGGCGCGGCGTCGCCGGCGACGAGCGTCGCCACGCGCCGTAGCGCCGCCTGCTCGTCGGCGAGCTGTCGCTGCTCGAGCGCCGTCCGGCGCTGCTCGGTGAAGTCGCGCACGATGGTCACGACCTCGTCGGGCCCGCTCGGCACCATGCGCGACTCCTTGAACCGGATCACGCCGCCGATCTCGACCTCGTACTCGATCGTCTTCATCGTGCCGCTGTCGAGTGTGCTCTCGACGCACTCGAGGATCGGCCCTGCGAGCTCCGGCGGCAGCGCGTCGCGAACGTTTCGGCCGAGCAGGTCCTCCGGCGCGTTCAGCAGCTGTGTGCGGTCGTCTGCGCGCACGTCGAGATACGTCCCGTCGCGCGTGACCCTGATCATCGGATCGGGAATCGCGTCGAGGAGCGCGCGATTCCGCAGCTCGACCTGCTGCACGCTCTCGAGCGCGCGCTCGTTCGCGAGCGCGAAGCCGGCCGCGGCCGTGACCGCGTCGAGAAGCTCGGGCCGGAGGCGGAGCGAGCGGTCGTGGACGAGCATCCCGACCGGCGCCCCGTGGTAGTCGATGCGCGTCGTCACCTGCGTCCCGCCCGGAACGGGAAGCGCGACCGGCTCGCCGGAGCGGCCGATGTACGAACCGTCCTCCGGCCGCATCCGCGCGAGCTCGAGCGACGGGTCGCCGAGGGCACGGCGGAGCGCATCCCGCAGATCGGGCGCCTCGCCCGGCTCGCGTAGCTCGACGAGCAGCTCGCCGACGGCCGCGCGCGACAGTCGGCCCTGCAGCAGCAGCCCGACGAACGCGCCCGGGAGCGCGAGCGCCGGCAGCAGCCCGAGCCCGATCCCCGCCACCGCCGCCTCGGACGAGAGCGGCGCGAGCACGAACGCCAGCGAGAAGAGGAGCAGCGCGACCTTGCCGCCCGCGAGGACCGGGACGAGCTG
>Ga0070741_10015941_pt1 | contig 12632 bp, 13 predicted proteins | sample Coa_R1_4_FD_66440 | JGI IMG/M metagenome (GOLD analysis project Ga0070741, IMG submission 66440) | Surface soil microbial communities from Centralia Pennsylvania, which are recovering from an underground coalmine fire - Coalmine... | ecosystem: Environmental > Terrestrial > Soil > Unclassified ...
TCGCTCGTCGAGCGCCGGCATTTTCGGCAGACTGACCGAGCACGCGTACGCAATTGTGCGCACGTCTCCCTGTCCGGCGGTCAGCATATAGAAGGCCAGCGGCAATTGGCGTCGTCTCGCCTGAGTTCGTCACGTAGTGGAAAACGGCGGTTCGAACAGCCCTGTTTATACTGCTCGACTCCTGAGATGCGGGCTTGCAGGACTCGTCTCGATCAGATCCTGGCGTAGGGAATCAGAAGGAGACACAGAAAGCATCGATTGTTCGCATAGCGTGTGGTGCCGCACGCGAATGTGACGGTGACGGAGGAGCAGACAGGCCAGGCCATCACGGTCACAACCCAGTCTGACGGCGCTTATCTGGCGCCGCAATTACTGCCAGGCGCCTACAAACCCACCGTCAGTATGGCGGGATTCCAAGACCCTGGGGATCGGCGGATTGAAGGTTGATGTCGGTACGACCTTGAACCAGGATGTAACTCTGGAAGTCGGCGGCGTAGCCGAACACGTGGAGGTGACTGTCCATTCGAGGCTCGTGGAGACAGCATCGGGCGCCGCGGGCACTACCGTGGAAATAACTCAGGTTCTCGAGATGCCGCTGGTGGATCGGAACGTGTTCAACCTCATGAATCTCGTGCCCGGGTCGTTCAACCTGGGTGGCACCGTCTCGCTGGGAGGCGGCCGCTCGGCGTGGCCCATGGTGGACGGCATCAACGATACCCGCGGCGGCCTGGCGGCAGCGGGTATTGAGATGTCGCTGCCCGTGGATTCCATGCAGGAGTTCAAGGTCGTCGTCAACAGCTACGGCGCCGAATACGGCCGTTCCGAAGGCGGCATGCTGGATGCCGTCACCAAGAGCGGCACCAACCGCTTTCACGGCAGCCTGTACGAATTCCTGCGCAACAATCTTTTCGACGCGCGCGGCTGGGGTGCCGACGTCAAGCCTCCCCTGCAGCGCAATATTACGGCGGCACTATCGGCGGTCCGATCCGCCGCAATCGCACTTTCTTCTTCTTCAATTTCGACGGCCTGCGCCAGCATCAGGGTGAAGCGCGCACGGCCAACGTCGGCGTTTCCGACCGAAGAACTTTCGGCAACGCAGCCGTTCGAGAAGTTGCGCGGTCAGCCCGGTTCGAAGGTGATCGTAAACTTCAGTTCGCCGCCGGAAGAGCAGCGGGTCAGCATCGTGATGGCCGGCCGCTGGCTCCAAAGCCGTCAAAGCTACGATGCCGGAAAGCGGTGACCGACGCCGCGCGGGAAGTGATAGGAGCAACCGCGGCTCCGAATATCGAGCGGTACGCGCGCCTGATTACGTGGGAAACGATACGCGAAAGTCTCGGCTGGATGTGATCGGGGAGCTGCAAGACAGGTCCCGTATCCGCGTGCAAATCGCTAAGTGGCGTGGCGCTGAGAACGCCGACGCGCCAGGCAGAGCCGCTGGGCCGGGCAATCGGCGGGCGGATCGGGCATTTGCTGGCGCTGAACGCGGAAAGAATCCGCCGCGATTACGCGGTCGCGCAACTCGCCGGCAAAGTGGCGCTCGATCCCAGCCGCGCCAATCGCGATGCGCTCGACGCCGCAGTGAGCAGGCTGGGTCGATTCATCCAGGCGTATCCCGTCATCGCCAATGACGCCAAGGATGCCGAGGTGGTCTCGCGGGGATTTCGTTTCTTCCAGGAATTCGCGGCCGAGCCTTCGAAACTGCCGTCCCACGCCACTCCCGAGTGAGGGCAGTAGAATGAAACCATGGCACATCCGCTATCCCGCCGTTCGTTCGCGATGACGGGCATCCTGACAGCCGTAGGGTCACGCGCCGTCCCGGGCGCCAACGACCGCATCCGAGTCGGCGTCATCGGCACCGGCAACCGCAGCGGTCTGCTTATCGACCAATTGCCCGAAACCGCCGAAATCGTCGCCGTCGCCGATTGTTTCCGTCCGCGCGCCGAGGCCGCCAAGGAGAAGCGCAAGGCGAACTGGCGCATCTATGACGATCACCGGCAGCTCCTGGATCAAAAAGATATCGACGGAGTCATCGTCGGCACTCCCGATCACGCGCGCGTGAACTGCGCCGTGAACTCCGTGCAGGCCGGCAAGGACGTCTATGCCGAGAAACCTCTCACCCTGTACGTATCGGAGGGCCGCGCGCTGGTGCGGGCCGTGCGCAAGTACAACCGCATCCTCCAGGTCGGCAGCCAGCAGCGTTCCATGGCCATGAACCGCGTGGCGTGCGACTACGTAAAGAGCGGCGGGCTGGGCAACTTGCTGTTCGTCCAGGGCGTGGCGTACACGATGTCGTCTCCGTATACCGGTCCGGCGAATGATTCAATTCCCGCCGGCCTGAACTGGGATATGTGGCTGGGGCAAACACCCATGCGCCCGTTCGCCGAGCAGATGTTCAAGCACTGGATGTCCTGGCGTGAATTCTCCGGCGGCGAGATGACAAACTGGGGCGCGCACGGCATCGACCAGATCCAGATGGCGCTCGGCATGGACACCACCGGCCCGGTTGAATTCTGGCCCTTGGAAAGCGGAATGAAGAACGCCACCGGCTTCCGGTACGCGAATGGTGTGATAGTGCGTTTGGAAATGCCGCCGGGCGACCTGCAGGGCGGCGCCATTTTTGTCGGCGACAAGGCGCGCATTGAGATCACGCGCAACGCTTTCCGCACCGACCCGCCGAATCGCATCAAGAATCTGCCACCGGAAGAGGAAGTGGTGAAATGGAATCGCGCCCAGTGGCAGGCGAAGTATCACATGCAGGACTGGCTCGATTGCATGCGCAGCCGCAAGACCCCGATCGCCGATGTTGAGATCGGCCACCGCTCGATCAGCGTCTGTCACCTGGTAAACATCACACGCCAGCTAAATCGCAGGCTGCGTTGGGATCCGGAAGCCGAGCGCTTCCACGACGACGCCGAAGCAAATGCACTGTTGACGAGGCCAAGGCGCAAAGGTTACGAACTCCCGGTCTGAATTCCCTGGAAGCACAATGTGGTCTGCGACGTACTGGCCCAGGTTGGAAGAGCGGTTGGCGACACGACCAGGCGGCAGTGTCAAGTTTTCGTTCGCGACGACTCGGCGCGAACATTGCCGGCCGCTCCGGATTTGTTCAAAACCGATGCTACCAACTGGAGGAGGGACGCGGCCGTGAAAGGTTTGGCAAGCGTCGGGTAACCACGGCGGTAAGCGCCCTCATGCGCTATTACCTGCGGTTCCCAACCCGACGTGAAAATTACCTTTATTCCAGGCACTCTGCGGATGAGTTCCTCCGCCAGATGCGGTCCGTTCAAGTCCGGCATGACCACATCTGTGATCAGGAGTTCGACAGAATCCTCGCGCCCGCGGATTTGTTCCAAAGCCGCCATGCCTCCATGAGCCGCGAGCACATTGTAACCCTGCGTGGTGAGAATGGAGCCTATAATTGACAGTATCTCCGGTTCATCATCGACCACCAGTACATACTTTGGTTGGCCATGCTCTTCTTTCACAGTTCTATTATGGGACTAACTTTATAAGACGGCAAGCGGTGAAGTGATAACCACATTACTTCATCTTTAGTTGGACTTATTAAGTACTTATCGCTTGTTTTAATAAGTAGTCATAAGTAAGTTAGCGAACATAGCAAAACAAAAAAAAGGAACCGACGAATCTGTGGTTGACGCCGACGTGCAATCGGCGAGATATAGATCGTACAGCGAATACCATCTGTCAACCCAAATTTCCACCGGCGGGGTTTGGTTAGGTAGCAGGCTGTGGCAAAACCGGCGACGACCAACTGTCCCTAGACGCCGGCCTGCTGTCAGGGAGACACGGATCCGTACAGGCGGCAATTCCGCCTGTCCCCGGTTTGGCACAGGCTCTTCCTTAAGGCCGGTACGGCTGAGTTGTGACAATCATCACGCGGATTTATGCGAAGACCCGCCAGCCGCGGCCCCGCCTTATCGGCGTCAGCCGCGAAAATCCGCCGCGTGATCGGCCACCCATTCGCGGAATTTCCGCGCCGGCCTTCCGGTGATCTCCGCAAACGTGCTCGTCACATGCGCCGCCTGGCCCACGGCCGCCGCCCACGCGTTGAGCAGCATGTCTATTGCCGGCGGCGGATAGAGTCCCGCCCATTCGCGCCGAGTCTCTTCGGGCGACATCTCTTCGATCCGCAGCGCACGGCCGGTCACGTCGCCAATCGTCGCGATCTGCTCGAGTTGCCTCAGGGATTCGGGTCCGGTCAGAACGTACTCCGCTCCGGCATGTCCGTCCTCGCATAAAGCCCGCACCGCGACTGCGGCTATGTCGCGCTCGTCGATCGGTGCCGTCGGCGCGGCGAGATAGGGCCAGCGCACGATATTACCGCCGCGAATCTGCGGACCCCAGAAATGTCGCGCATTCGCCGCGAACATACCCGGACGCAGGAACGTCCACTCGATTCCCGCACCCTCGATCGACCGCTCGATCTGCTCGGCCACCCGCCTGGCCGGATTGGGCTGCTGAAAGAACGGGTGCGGCGTTTTGAAAGGAGCCGAGAGAAATACGATGCGCCGTGCACGCTTCGTGACCTGATCCAGCGTCCCTGCCACCGTATCCGGCGGAGCGGTCCAGACCAGGAAAACGGAGTCCGCGCCCTCCAGGCACCGATCCAGCGTCGCGGGCAGGGTAAGATCTCCATACACGACCTCGACCGGCTCGGGTAGTCCAGCCGACTCAGGCGTACGAGCCATCGCGCGGACGGGCTTACCGGCGGCCTGCAATTGAGAGACGACCTCGCGGCCGACCCTGCCGGTCGCGCCGATCACGAGAATGGGCTTCACTCCGAATATCGTACGCCGAATCGTGCAGCGTGCTAATACTGGAGTTTTAGGTCTGTTTTAAACCCACAGTAATCCAGGACGGGTATGAGTATACGTTTATCGAATGGACAAGAGATCCCGATTGAAATGCACAAAGTGCGCGTTGTGCAGAAGGTGCGGCTGCCACCCGCCGGCGACCGGTTGAAGGCCATCGAGACGGCCGGATACAATACGTTTCTCCTCCGCACGCGCGATCTCTTTCTGGACATGCTGACGGACAGTGGCACCAACGCCATGACCGACAATCAGCAGGCGGCGATGATGCAGGCCGACGACGCCTACGCGGGCTCCGAAAGCTTTTACCGGCTGGCCGATTCCGTGCGCGAGGTCTTCGGCTACGAATACTTGCTTCCGGCCCACCAGGGTCGCGCCGCCGAGCACCTGCTGGCTAAGACCTTCGTCAAGGCCGGCCATACGGTGCCGATGAACTATCACTTCACGACCACCAAGGCGCACTTCAACCTGCTGGGCGCCACCGTCCTGGAACTCTATGGGTCTGAGGCCCTGAACACCGAGAGTTCCTGTCCGTTCAAAGGGAACATGGATCTGGACCGGCTGCGTGAGGCTATCGACAAGGCCGGTCCGGCCAACATTCCGTTCGTGCGCATGGAGGCCACGACGAACCTGATCGGCGGACAGCCGTTTTCGCTGGAAAATCTGCGCCAGGTGAAGGCGCTCGTCGAACCGCTCGGCATTTTTCTGGTCGTCGACGGCAGCCTGATCTCCGAGAACGCATACTTCATCCGGCAACGCGAGCCGGGCTATCAGAACACATCGATTCGCGACATCATCCGCGAGATCATGAGCGTTGCCGACCTCTGCTATCTCTCGGGACGGAAGAGCTGCTGCGTCCGCGGCGGCATGATCGCCACCAATCGCAAGGATCTGTATGAAGCGATCCGGCCCTGGCTTCCCGTCTATGAGGGCTTCTTCACCTACGGCGGCATGTCGTCGAAAGAGATCGAGGCGATGGCCGTGGGCCTGCGCGAGATGACCGACCTGGATGTCGCCGGCTCGTCGGCCGATGCCATCCGATATTTCGTTTGCCTGCTGCAGCAGAAGGGCATCCCCGTAGTCACGCCTCCCGGAGGGCTGGCCTGCCATCTCGACGCCATGCGGTTCATCGATCACGTCCCGCAGTCGGAATATACGGCGGGTGCGCTGGCGGCGGCAGTTTATATCGCGTCGGGGATCCGGGGCATGGAGCGGGGCTCCGTCTCGATGGATCGGGATGAAGAAGGCAGAGACGTGCCCTCTGACCTCGAACTCGTTCGCCTGGCCGTGCCGCGGCGCGTCTTCACAATGTCGCATTTCCAATATGCCGCAGACCGCCTGCAATGGCTCTACAAGCACCGCCACATGATCGGCGGGCTCGAGTTCTGTGAAGAGCCACCGGTGCTGCGCTTCTTCGCTGGAAGGCTGCGCCCGAAAGGCGAATGGGGCGCCGCTCTGGCGCAGGCCTTCGAAAACGACTTCGGTCCCGACTGCTGAGCTACCTCAACTTCTCGAAGGCACGGCGAGCTTCGGCGATCCGCACGCGGAGCTCTTGGACTTCTCCCACCCCGTACTCCCGCAGGATGCGCTCGCCCTTCAAGCGTGCTTCGATGAAATCCAGCACGGCGACGCCCGCGAACGCTCACGTTAACCGGCGGCGTACGAGCCGCTGCCGCCGAGCGGATCACCTCACCGTCCGCGACAAACTTCCAGCAGCTTCCGCGAGCCCAGAGCGTCGTGCGCCCGGGCGCTGGCGTGCACGCGAACTTTGCGCCCCGATCGAGCCGCAACTCGTTCCCTGAAATCGCTTTCTCGACGGTCGGGTTGAGCACCGGCCGTTCGTGACGAACGTGTGCCCAGCCTTGAATGCATCGCAAAATGGAATCGGGAGGGATAGATCGATCGTGCGGAACGTGCCACTTTCCGTTCGCGAGCGAGGCGACGCCGATCATCGCCGGCACGACCTGGCCGGTAACATCGCTGATTGCTGCGCAGCCGAGCGCCAGATGGCCAGCGCCGCAGACATCAGCGGCGCGGACCTGAGCGCGGCAGTCTTCATTTGACGCCATCTCCGGCAATGGCGATAGCTTCGATCTCGACCTTGACATCGCGCGGCAGGCGAGCCACTTCGACCGTCGCGCGCGCGGGCGGATTCGAGGGGAAATAGCGCCCGTAGACCTCGTTGACGTTCGGAAAATCGCCCATGTCCTTGACGTAGACGGTGCACTTGAGCACCTGGTCGAAGGACGATCCGCAAGCCTCAAGCACAGCTTTCAGATTTTCGAGCACGCGTTCGGCCTGCGCGACGACATCGCCGGCAACGAGTTGGCCGGTAGCGGGATCGAGCGGGATCTGCCCGCTGAGATACGCGACTCCGTTATGAATGACTGCCTGCGAATAGGGACCAATGGCTTTGGGGGCCTTCTCGGTCGCGATGATCTTTTTCATGCATGATAGTGTAACCGGAAGCCTGTGCTGGAGGTGGCAAAAGACAAAATCAGCCACGGATGGACGCGATGCACACAGATAAGGGCTCTTTTTCTTACCCGTGCGCATCTGTGTGCATCCGTGGCGAATCTCTGTTTAGCTGGCTGCTAGTACGGGCGCGCGCCGAAGAAGACGGGATCCGCGCCGGGCGTGTCCCGCACGCCTACAAACAGATAGCGGTTCGGCTTCTGCAGACAGGCTTCGCGCAGTCCCTTGCTGTAGCTCCGCTCGTCCTCTTCATCCGGAAGCTCATCGATGAGGGTCGCGCCGGTCGCGAGATTCACCGACCGCAACCCGCGGCAGAAGTGATCGTCCAAAATCGCGAGTATTGTCCTGGTGATCGACTGTGCCTCGGCATCGGCAGTCGGGAACTCCATACGCACGCGATACCTCCGGTGGTGTACAACGTCATAATCCAGGTTCAGCGCCGCGGCGCCCCGGGAACAAATGTACCGGTTCCATGTGACATCGTCGCCATCCCGATCTCTCCTGCTGAATACCATTCCGTAGGTGAAGACGTCTTCGTACTCGGTCCAGGAGACTTCTTCGGCGGCCAACATTTCCGCCAGTCGCGCTTTGTCGTAGCGGATGCCCAGCGTGGCGACCTCATCCGAATCCATGAGGAATTTGATCTGGCGGCATCGAACCCTGGCGTTCCCACCCCAGGCAGGCTGAACCAGGACGGAGCCGGGAAAGGCGGCAGAAAGCTTGCGCATGAACAAGCGGGCATCGTCGCGCGCCTCCATCATGTGAGTGCTTTCCCAGTAAGTAGTCCGGCCCGACCAGTCGAAGCCGCGCGACGCCACCGAAAGGCCCGCCGAATCGATCTTCCGGCCGTTTACGGTGAGGCCGAGGATATCGCAGATCTGTTCCGCCTCGATATCGATGGTGCCGAACGGACTGATGCACATGGAGAGCACCTCCTCCATCTGGGCGTCGGGGGAAGCGCCAACGGAACCGCGTTCGACCGTAAGCCATCCGCTGCTGAAGCGGAAATCGACCGGGCGACCATCGGATGTCAGACCGTCGAATTCCTGCTTCCGTTCGGCGTCGGGAGCTCCACCAGGTCCCAGCCGAGCGGCTCGATCTGCGGGCGTGAATAAAACATGATCCAGTCTAACCACCTTCTGCTTCCTGGTTCAGCGGCCAGGAGTGCTTCGCTACGTATTTTCGCGCTACAGTAAAATTTCTGTATCGCTAGCGAGGAACATACGTGGCCGTTCGAATGAAGGATATCGCCGAGGATCTCGGCGTATCCCTGATGACAGTCTCCAAGGCTCTGCGCAGTCACAGCGACATCAGTGAGGAAACACGCAAGCGCGTGCTCAAACGCGCCCAGGAGCTCGACTACCGCCCCAACTGGATCGCGCGGTCGCTGGTCACCCGCCGCACTTACATGGCCGGCCTCGTGATTCCCGACCTGATGCACTCGTTCTTCGCGGAAGTCGCCAAGGGCGTGGCGCGCCGCCTGGAGCCGCACGGGTATCAGATCGTCATCTCCAATAGCGAAGAGAGTGTCGAGACCGAGCAGCGGCAGATCGAAATGCTGGCGGCGCGCAATCTGGACGGGCTGATCGTCGCCTCCGCGCAGCCCGGTTGGCGCAAACAAACCGTCGAACTGCTGCGCTCCAACAAGGTGCCCGTCGTGCTGATCGATCGCGAACCGGCGGGCATCGAAGCCAACTTCGTCGGAGTTAAAGACGAGGAGATCGGCGCCATGGCAACCGAGCATCTTTACGAGCAGGGATGCCGCCGGATCGCCCATGTGCGCGGCGATACGCCGAACAGCGTCGGACGGCTTCGCGGATATAAACGCGCCCTGACCAAGCTCGGGCTCAAGCCTCGCAACGATTATGTGGTGAACGCGCGTGACGACGCCGGCGGATGCGACGCCATGCTCAAGCTGCTGGCAGTTGCCGAACCTCCGGACGGAGTTTTTTGCTATAACGATCCGGTGGCCGCGGGCGCCATCAAGGGCGTGCTCGAAGCCGGCCTGAATGTGCCGCGCGACGTTGCCATTATCGGCGCCGGCAACGTGCATTACTCCGACCTGCTGCGGGTTCCGCTGTCGACGATCGATCAGAGCAGTTCCCTCATCGGCGAAACCGCGGCCGATCTGCTGATAGAATGCATGGAGGCGAAGACGCCGCGCCAGCCCAAGCACCTGCTGATTCCGCCGCGGCTGATCATGCGCGAATCCAGCCGGCGCAAATAACTCGTTTACTTGCCCAAGCTCGCGTACACGCTGTGTTCGAATTCGGGAAACACCGCCGCCGGCCCCGGGTCCCAGAATGGCAGCATTTGCGTCATAAGCACGGCGCAGACCTTCTTCTCCGGATCGATCCAGAAGAACGTGTTATAAATTCCCGCCCAAGCCATGCTGTACGCCCCGCGCCCCTGCGGGCCCGGGAGTGTGTTGAGCGCAAAGCCGAGGCCGAACTTATTCAGACCGCCGGACAGCACCGCATTGTTTGTCGCGAATTGCGGCATGGCGCTGTGAAAGCCGCCTAACCGCAGATCGCCGATCTGGTTCTTACGCATCGCCGCCACACTCTCGGCAGTCAGGATGCGCGTCCCTTTCCACTCTCCGCCGGCCATGATCGCGCGCTCGAATTTCATGTAGTCCGACGCCGTGGAATTCAGCCCGGCTCCGCCGCTGAAGAAGGTCACCTGCTTCGGCGCCTGCTGCGGGCTCGGTTCCAGGCTCGCGTCGGGCTTGCGGATATAAATCGTGGCCCGGCGGGACTGCTTATCCGCAGGGACGTTAAAGTAGCTATCGGGCATGCCCAGCGGTCCAAAAATCTTCGTTCGGAAATAGTCTTCCAGGGACTCGCCGCTCACCTTTTCCACGATCCGGCCCAGCCAGTCGACGCTGATGCCATATTCCCAACGCGTCCCCGGATCGGACATGAGCGGCTGTTGCAGGAAGCTGTCGTCGCCCTTGCTCTCCGAAGGCGCGCCGCCCTTCGCCACGAAATCGTGCAACTGCTGATTCATGAACTCGTAGGCGAAACCGGACGTATGCGTGAGAAGCTGCCGAATCGTCACCGGACTCTTCGGCGGCCGCAGTTTGCCGTTATCGAGCACCTGCACTTTCGCAAGTTCGGGCGCATACGCGGATGCCGGCTCGTCAAGCTTGATCTTGCCGGCCTCCACCAATTGCATCACCGCCACCGAGGTCACCGGCTTGGTCATGGAAGCGATCGCGAAGATGGCGTCCTTCTTCATGCCGAACGCTTTGTCGTACGCGATATCGTCGCCCGAGGCCACCATCGCCACCGCGCCGGGAATCTTCTTCTGCGCGACACCGGTCTTCAGCACCTCGTCGATATCGTCCGTGCTCTTCTTCGGCGTTCCCGTGCCGCAACCCGCCAGCATCGCCAGCGCCAGGAGCGGTCCAATGATCCTGTTCATCGTTTCCAGCCTCCAGCAGGCACAACATTACAGCAGATGCCGATACTCATCCGGATCGAGTCCGAAGCGCTCCATCTGTCGCGGCAGGTCCGGACGCACCGTCTCCGGCGTGATCTCCACCCACGCTCGGATGACGGTCTCGACTCCGACGCGATTCTTCCCTTCCTCCTCCGCGATCCCTTCGGCGTGACTCTTCAGTCTCGACTCCGTGGCCTCGCGTTCCGGACGCGGCGTTTGCGCCAGAATCGAATTCAGCAGGTCTTCGGCGGCATCATTCCAATTCATTCCTGGATATGGTAGCAGCAAGAGAGCATTTCTTTTCGAGCTTTACGCCCTTCACAAAGGACACAAACTTGCGGTGCACTTAGCCGTTGACATTTCCGCGCAAAAAGGTATATTGAACATTGTCTCCCCCGAATTAAGCAGTACCCTTAAATCGTGAGCCCCATCGAAACAACAGTCATCACGGAAACCCGGCTTTCCGGCCTCGAACAATATGCCCGGGGTAAGGTGCGCGATGTCTATGCCGTGGACGACAGGCTGCTGATCGTCGCCACCGACCGTATCTCCGCCTTCGATTACATTCTGCCTACGGGCATTCCCGACAAAGGGAAGGTCCTGACGCAGCTCTCCATTTTCTGGTTCGATTTCCTGCGCGACGTCACGCCGACGCATTTTCTCACGGCAAACGTCGACGAATATCCGGAGCCGCTCCGCATTCATCGTTCGCAAATCGAAGGCCGCTCGATGTTGGTTAAGCGCGCCCGAATGGTCGAGATCGAGTGCGTCGCCCGCGGGTATCTCGCCGGATCCGGCTGGAAAGAGTACCGGCAGAACCGGACCGTATGCGGCATCCCGCTGCCCGCCGGGCTGAAGGAAAGCGACCGCCTGCCGGAGCCGATCTTCACGCCCGCCACCAAGGCGCAGACCGGACACGACGAGAATGTCTCCTTCGAGCACGTGGCTTCCCTCATCGGCACGGATCTCGCGGCGCGGCTGCGTGACCTGACCCTCGAGATCTACTCGAAGGCCGCGAAGTATGCGGCAGCGCGCGGCGTCATTATCGCCGATACGAAGTTTGAATTCGGCTTCGTCGACGATCAACTCGTGCTCGGCGATGAAGTTCTAACGCCCGATTCGTCGCGCTTCTGGCCTGCCGAGACGTATAAACCCGGCGGCGCGCAGGAATCCTACGACAAGCAGTACGTACGCGACTATTTGGAATCGATTCACTGGAACAAGCAGCCGCCCACGCCGGAACTGCCGGCCGAAGTTGCGCGCCATACCAGCGAAAAATATCGCCAGGCCTATCACGCCATCACCGGCCGCGAACTGTGAGTAGCCACGTGAACTGGCTCGACGCAGCACTCATCCTGCTGATCGCCTTCTCGATTTGGAGAAGCTTTGCCAAAGGCCTGACCCGCGAGGTCGTCGGATTGTTGTCGGTGGTAGTGGGCATCTTCGCGGGCACGTGGCTTTACGGGACAGCGAGCGAGTGGTTCGAACCGTATGTCAGTTCGCATGCAATGGCCAGCTTCTGCGGCTTTCTGGCGATTTTTCTTGCCATCATTCTGCTGGGAAGCCTGGTCAGTTTCATCATTTCGAAGGTGCTGCGGGTGACCGGTCTGTCGTTCTTCGATCACCTGATGGGTGCGGCCTTCGGCATTCTGCGCGGCGTATTGATGGCCGCCGCACTGGTAATGGCGCTGCTCGCCTTCGCCCCCGGCGCCCGGGCCAACACCCCGCCCGACTCAGTGGCCAATTCCCGTCTGGCGCCGCTGGTGGTGGGAGCGGCCAAGGTATTTGTAGCGGCCGCACCGCGGGAAATGAAAGATGGATTTCGCAGAAGCTACGAACAGGTCGAGTCTTACTGGGAACACACGCTGAAAAAGGGCATTC
>Ga0070741_10015943_pt1 | contig 12631 bp, 11 predicted proteins | sample Coa_R1_4_FD_66440 | JGI IMG/M metagenome (GOLD analysis project Ga0070741, IMG submission 66440) | Surface soil microbial communities from Centralia Pennsylvania, which are recovering from an underground coalmine fire - Coalmine... | ecosystem: Environmental > Terrestrial > Soil > Unclassified ...
TTCGTTTGCCGGGCTTTAATCCATTGACTTGCCATTTACGACCTCCAGCGCAGTGATTCCATGGAGCGCGCCGTAAAAAAAAGTCCAAGGAAGATTAAGGTTACGTAAAAAATCGCATCTTTCGAGTCGATCACCCCACGCATGAACGATTCAGAATGCGTGGTTAAGGACATGTATGAGAGCACTGTGGCCCAAGTCGCGCTGTCATAGCTGCTTACCCATCCCAAAACCCAAAGCAGAATGAGAACTGCAAATGTTGCCGCGCCTGCGATGATCTGGTTTTTCGTGATGCTCGAAATGAATGTTCCAATGGCCAGCATGACACCCGCTTCAAGCAGCAGTCCCAGGTACGCCACCAGAAGCGGCTTCCAGTCGGGGTTCCCGTATTTGAACAAGAAAAGAAAATGAATAACGGTGAATGCCAGCAAACAGCAATACAACGCCATTGCGGCGAGCCATTTCCCGAAAATGATTTCCGTGTCCCGCACCGGAGAAGTCACCAGCAATTCGATCGTGCCGGAGCGTTTCTCTTCGGCGAAGAGCCGCATGGTGATCATTGGAACAAAGAACAGGCCGATGACCGCAACGTTCTGAAGCAAGGGGCGAATGACCTGCTCGTTCAGGTTCATCGGATATGACTGTCCCATCATTTGCCCTTCCATGCTGTACTTCAGAAACGATCCCAACGCGACCCAGAAGAAATAGCCAAAGATGAGGCCCCACAATGCCAACAGCACATAAGCAATTGGCGAAACAAAATAACTGCGAAGCTCTTTGCGGGCAATAATCAACGTGTTTCTCATACCTGTGTCCCCTTTGCGACTTTAGCTTCGGCGCCGACATCGGTTGACGTGAGCTGCAGGAAGACTTCTTCCAGGCTCATCGGCGCGGGGCGGAGCTCGTTCAGGTCCCACCCGGATTCAACTACCGCACGAGCGAGATCGCCACGAACGAACTGCCCTTTTTGGCTCTCGATCTCAAAGAACGCCCGGCCATCCACATGGTGTTTGCACGCCACGCGGCTCACACCGGTGACGCGCTCCAGTTTTTGCTGTACGGCCGAAGGCTCGAGGTTTCCGTTCCGTCCTCCAACTTCCACAAGAACAGATTCTGCGCCACGAGCACGCGCCTGCAGATTTCGTACTGAATCTGTGGCGACCAGCTTGCCTCTGTTAATGATGAGAACCTGCTCGCAGGTCTGCTCCACTTCAGGAAGAATGTGCGTACTGAGAATGATGGTATGACTTCCGGCGAGGCTGCGGATCAAATCTCGAGTCTCGTTGATCTGCTTGGGGTCGAGACCAGCGGTCGGCTCGTCGAGGATCAAAACGTCGGGATTGTGAATAATCGCCTGAGCCAGCCCAACCCGCTGCCGATATCCCTTTGATAGTTTCCCGAGCAGCTTGTTCTTTACGTCCGCCACTGAGCAGCGTTCGCAAACATAATCGACGCGCTTGTTCAGTTCCGCCCCCGAGAGGCCCTTGAGCTTTCCGACGAATTTTAGATATTCGCCGGTCTCCATCTCCGGGTAAAGCGGCGGCGTCTCGGGCAGGTAGCCGATACGCTTCTTGACCTCAAGCGGCTTCTCGAGCACATCAAACCCTGCCACTGTGGCCTGACCCGCAGTAGGCGGCATGAAGCACGTGAGCATGCGCATGGTTGTGGTTTTGCCGGCACCGTTGGGGCCGAGGAAACCTACGATTTGCCCCTTGGGCACTTCAAAGGAGATATGGTCGACGGCAGTAGTACGCGCATACCTCTTGGTAAGCTCTTTAACATTAATCATAAGAATTTGTTCTTTCGGCGAGGTACACAGCCTATTGAAACCGTTTGGCGCTGAACAGCGCGTCCGATTTCTTATGTTAAGAACAACAGCTCACGTCTGTCAAAACCGAGCAGCAGCACAGCTCCCTATAAACCAGTGATGCCCGCCAGAGCGCGATTCGTTGCCTTCGAATTGAGATCGCTAACCAATTCTTCCCAAAAGAGTTGCAGTAAGAAATTTCGCTCGATACTAAATGCCACGGGACGAATAGCGGGTTGTAACTTTTTTCCCGCAACTTGCATCCATATTATTGACTTATAAATCAGCAGTTTCGCAAAGAAACTACAAGCTGTTTCTGCAGGATTTTCTGGAGAATGGCCTGCAAGATTGCGCAATTGCCCGTTCTAAAATTTATGGCCTGTCACACAATACCTGACCCTGTCGATATAAAGCCCAATTCGAAAACGTGGCTGCAGTTGTACGTAGATGCAATGACGGAGAAAGATCCGTATAAGCGTCTGGCTCTCGTGCAAGAACTGAGAAAAATGCCCCGGCATGATGATTCGGAGGAGACGCCAGAGCCGAGACCAATCATCCGTTCAGTCAAGAGTATTCGCCCGGTTAAAAAATCAAAGTTTCTGCGCCGTCACTAAGGGCGACCCAACAACTCTCCTAAACCTCAGAAAACAGGCGCAATCTGCCGATTGACATCTAGAAGGGACAGTAGCAAAATTTTCTAGGCGAATAAAAAGCGAATACACTCTGATTCGCGAACAGGGCGTGCCAGCCTGGTCTTTTCGCCTGAGATTTTTATGTCCTCACTTTCGTGGAATGCGGCCGATATTACTTCCTCACCATTTTTGCCAGCCCAAACTCCGGATAAAAAGACCCACATCCTTAATCACATTTCCGGCTCCAAAATTTTAATGGACGTGCGTCCGGCATCTCGATTGGAGGTGCGTCCCCGGCCAGAGATGATTTCGACCGGCATCGCTGAACTGGATGCTCTCACCGGCGGCTTTCCCCGCGGCTGCTTGTCTGAAATTTGCGGATCGGGTTCGTCAGGAAAAAGCAGCGTGCTGCTTGCAACGATTGCTGCTGCAAGCCGCCGAGGGGAATCCTGCGTTCTGATCGACGCCAGCGACAGCTTCGATCCGGAGTCGGGCGCAGCGGCAAGAATAAATTTTGGAAAGTTGCTGTGGGTCAGGTGTGGGAAGAAGCTTTCAGCTATCAACCCTCAGCCATCAGGAAAATCGTCGTTGGTCGTTGGCCATTGGTTGTTGGCAAACCAGTCATGTGCAGATTTCGAGGCGGACGACCAAAGCCCAACGACCAAGGACGTAGTTGCCCGCGACGCACGACGTACAACGCACGACGATTTTACTCAAACTCGCAGCGAGCGCCGCCTCGATCAAGTTTTGAAAACCACGGACCTTGTCCTGCAAAGCGGCGGCTTCGGCCTTGTAGCGCTTGATCTCGCCGGAATCCCACAAAAATTTGTTCGCCGCATTCCGCTCGCGTCGTGGTTTCGATTTCAGCGCGCAGTGGAACACACGAAAACGGCGTTGCTGGTGGTGAGCGAATTTCCATGTGCGCAGACGTGTGTAAGTGTGACGCTAAAGCTCTCACCAGTCAGCCGTAAGCCATCAGAAAAAAATTCCTTGTCGCAGAATTCCAATTCTCTCGGTTGCCCCACCCTTCCGCCCCTTTTTGGCAAAAGGCGGGAAGATTTCTCGAAACCCACACACGCCCGGCTTCTCGAAGGAATGCAGATCGAAGCCGAACTTGCCCGCACACGTCTGGAGCGAAAGCCCATGCAATCCGTAAAAGCAAATTTCGCGACGCGAGCCGTGCGCGCGGGATGAGCCATGACTACAAAGCAATCAGCATTCAGCCACATCGATTCTATTTTGGTTGAGCTGGGTGCTGACTGCTTCTGTTCATGGCATGTCCGCTGTATGCAGTCGCTTTTACCAACAACGAATGACGAACGACCAACGATGGTTTTTATGTCTTTTGCCTGCATCTTCGTTCCGAATTTTCCTGTCGCAGCCATTCTGCGCGCCGAACCCGAATTGCGTTCCCATCCCGTAGCCGTGCTCGAAGGCAAAGCTCCTCTCGAAAAAGTTTGGGCACTAAACGAAGAAGCTCGGCATGCAGGCATTTGCGAAGGCATGACGAAATTACAGGCTGAATTGTGTGACGAGGTAAGACTGCGCGGTCACTCGGAGCTCCAGGAATCAGCGGCTCATCAGGCCCTGCTCGATTGCGCACAGTCTTTTTCTCCGCGAGTGGAGGATTTCGCTAGAGACACGCTTTTGCTGGATCTCTCCGGTCTCGACAAGCTCTTTGGCTCTTTGCCAAAAATTGCGCGCGAAATTTTACGCCGCGCATCGGAGATGGAATTAGAAATAAATATTGCAGTCGCTTCCACGCTGGAGTCGGCATTGCTCGCGGCGCATGGTTTCAGCGGTGTGACTGTCATCCCGAATGGGAAGGAAGCTGAAATTTTAGGCAGCCTGCCGGTTGAGATCCTCTTTTCCGATCAGTCGAACTCTGAAGAAAAAGAAGAATTTCTCAAAACATTCCATCGCTGGGGAATTCACAAATTCCGTGATCTTGCCGCCCTTCCTGAAATTGCGCTGACCGAACGACTGGGGCAAGCAGGACTTGATTTTCAAAGAAAAGCTCGCGGGCTGGGTACGCGCAATCTGGTTCCTTCTGATCCACCGCTGGTGTTTGAAGAAGCAATCGAACTGGAATATCCGATCGTGCTGCTTGAGCCACTGGCATTCCTGCTGAACCGAATGCTGGAGCAATTGTGCGCGCGTCTCCAAGGACGTGCACTCGCTGCGCAGGAATTACGGCTGGAGTTGACCCTCGATAATGGGAGATTGCACTCAGATGAGGTTGCTCCACCCTTGCGCCCGCTTTTGGCGAAGCGCGGGACTAATTATTCTGAGCGCCCTAATATTTTTCAACGAATAATTCACCTTCCCATACCTCTGCTCAACCCAAAAACTTTCCTCAAGCTTCTACAGTTGGATTTGCAGGCAAACCCTCCCGGCGCTCCAATCACAAAAGTTCATTTGCGCATTGAGCCAGCCAAGCCGCGCCCCAGGCAAAACGGATTTTTTATTCCTTCTGCGCCCGAGCCGGAAAAACTGGAGATAACACTGGCAAGAATCAGTGGCATTGTGGGCGAAGGACGTGCTGGCTCTCCCATGCTGCTTGATACGCATCGCCACGGCGTTTTTGAAATGCGGCATTTTTTTCCATCCGAAAACAAATCGTGGAGCGAGGGGCGCCTCCAGCGTCCGATGGGAAATGGACACAAAGCTCTTGCTCTCGCCGAACGCGAGCAGCCAGCGCTCGACCATGTGACCGACAGTCTCGTCACCGCACTAAGAATTTTTCGCCCGCCGATTCACGTGAGGGTGAACTTCAGCAAAGGCAGCCTTTCGCATATTCGATCGTTAAAAGGCCGTCAAATTTCGGGGAACGTTCTCTGGTCAGCCGGGCCCTGGCGCTCTTCCGGCGATTGGTCGGAGCACGATGAATGGATGCGTGACGAATGGGATATCGCCCTGCAGGAAAAAGATGGAGTCATCCTCTACCGCCTGGTTCACGATTTGATCTCAGGACGATGGTTGCTGGAGGGAAGCTATGACTGACGGATCGGATGATCGGGTGATTGGTTTAGGTGGCCAGATGATTCGATGACCAGATTACCCGATGTACATTGAACTCCATTCCCGCTCCGCTTTCAGCTTCCTCGAAGGCTCTTCTCTGCCCGATAGGTTGATCGCGCGCTGTGCCGAACTGCAAATGCCGGCAATGGCGCTGCTCGATCGCGACGGTGTATACGGCGCGCCACGTTTCCACATGACGGCTGCGAAAGCTGGTATTAAAGGACATATTGGAGCAGAAGTCACAGTAGAAATTTCAGATTGCCGATTGAAGATTGCAGATTTAAAAACATCTGACCCAATCTGCACTCTGCAATCTAAAATCTGTAATCGTTCTCGCCTTCCTCTCCTCATCACATCCCGCACCGGTTACCAAAATCTCTGCCGGCTGATAACAAAAATGAAGCTGCGCTCTCCCAAAGATGAAGGCGCAGTTTTTGAAGAGGAACTTCAGGAACATTCCACGGGTTTGATTTGCCTGACCGGTGGCGACGACGGCCCACTCGCGTTCGCATTTAAGCAGGGAGGAATCGAAACCGCACGCGAATCAGTAGAGCGCCTCATTCATATTTTTGGTCGTGAAAATGTTTACGTCGAACTGCAGCGTCATTTTCACCGCGAGCAGGAACTTCGCAATCGTGCTGCTGTCGAAATCGCTCGTTCATTAAATCTGCCACTGCTCGCCACGAATGGCGTGCGCTATGCGACCGAAGAAGCACGCGAACTGTGCGATGTTTTCACTGCAATACGTAATCATTGCACTTTGAGCACAGCCGGACGGATGCTCACGCGAAACTCCGAATGTCATCTGAAATCGCCTGAACAGATGACGAAGCTTTTCGCGGATTTACCAGAAGCGATCGCTAATACGGTTGACCTTTCCTCACGTCTGGAATTCACCCTAGAGGATCTCGGCTACGAATTTCCAAAGTATCCAGTTCCCGAAGGCGAGAGCATGATGTCGTTCCTGCGTGAACGCACGCGCGAAGGATTTCGAACTCGCTATGGCCGCAGCTCTGCAGAGCTGCAAAACAAAGCCCGCGTCCAGATCGAGCGCGAACTGGCTTTGATAGAAAAGTTAAATCTACCCGGATATTTTCTGATCGTCTGGGAAATCGTCAACTTCTGCCGCGAACAAAACATTTTGGTTCAAGGCCGCGGCTCTGCGGCCAATAGTGCCGTTTGCTACTCCCTTGGCATTACTGCCGTCGATCCGGTTGGCATGGAGCTTCTCTTCGAACGCTTTCTTTCGGAAGAGCGTGGCGAGATGCCGGATATCGATCTTGATCTCCCCAGCGGCGATGAGCGCGAAAAGGTCATACAGCACCTGTACCAGAAATATGGCGAGCGCGGCGCGGCCATGACCGCCAATGTCATTACCTATCGCAGCCGCATGGCTTCGCGCGAAATCGGAAAAGCTCTCGGATTCGATCCCGAAACGCTCGACAAACTTTCTGCCGCGGTTGCGCACTGGGAATATCGCGACGAGAACGACACTTTCGACCACCGCTTTCGCGATGCCGGTCTCGATGTGCGTCATCCCCGCATTCGCAAATATTTTGAACTGTGCGAAGCCATTCAGGATTTACCGCGCCACCTCGGCCAGCATTCGGGCGGCATGGTCATCTGCCAGGGACAGCTCGATTCCGTGGTTCCACTCGAACCTGCCTCCATGCCAGGGCGAGTAGTCGTGCAATGGGACAAGGATGACTGCACCGATCTGGGCATTGTGAAAGTCGATCTGCTCGGCCTCGGCATGATGGCCGTGCTTAAGGATTCGATCAATCTCATCCGCAATCATTACAACGAAGAAGTTGATCTTGCGCACCTACCCGCCGACGATCCCGAAGTCTACTCGACATTGCAAAAAGCCGACACCATCGGCATGTTTCAAATCGAAAGTCGCGCGCAGATGTCATGCCTGCCGCGCCTTAAACCCAAAAAGTTTTACGACATTGTCGTTCAGGTCGCGATCATCCGCCCCGGCCCGATCGTCGGACAGATGGTGAATCCTTATTTAGAACGGCGACAGGGCCGGCAAGAGGTTACGTATGCCCATCCATCGCTCAAACCAGTTCTTAAACGCACATTGGGCGTGCCGCTTTTTCAAGAGCAATTATTAAAAATGGCGATGGCGGTCGCGGGGTTCAGCGGCGGTGAAGCCGAAGAGTTGCGCCGCGCCATGGGATTCAAGCGCTCAGAAAAGCGAATGAAGGAAATCGAAGCCAAACTCCGTGCCGGTATGACGCGCAATGGAATTACGCGGGACGCGCAGGAAGAGATCGTGCTCTCGATCACTTCCTTTGCACTTTATGGGTTTCCCGAGTCGCATGCCGCCAGTTTCGCCCTTCTCGCTTACGCCAGCGCTTACTTGAAATGTCATTACCTGGCCGCATTCACCGCTGCCCTCCTGAACAATCAGCCGATGGGTTTTTATAGTCCCGCAACTATTGTGAAAGATGCACAACGGCATGGGCTGAAAGTATTGACAATTGATGTGATGAAGTCGGAGTGGGAATGCACGCTGGAGCACTCAGCATTCAGCACTCAGCATTCAGAAGAAGAGGTCGTGCGTCGTTTGCCCTGCGTCATTGGTCAAAGCATCGCAGTGCGATTAGGACTTCGCTATGTTCGTGGCTTGCATGAAGAGGCGGCCCACGCCATTGCCCGCGAACGGCATCGAGTCGCCTTTACTTCTATTCACGATCTCGTCCGCCGTGTTCCGGAGTTGCAAAAAGACGAACTCAATACGCTTGCTGAAATCGGCGCACTGAACTCAATTAAAAATCCACCGGGGAGACACAGAGACGCAGAGGAAACCGTCAATTATGAATTCTCCGTATCGCAGTGTCTCCGTGGTAAAAGCAAATTTCACCGCCGCGATGCTCTCTGGAACGCTGCTGCGGCCGCCAATCCTTCCGGCCCACTACTCGAACAAATTGCCGAACAAGACAACAAATCTCCGTTACAAATAATGACCAATGAAGAACGCCTGGTCGCGGATTTCCGCGGCACCGGCATGACGATCGGCCCGCATCCTATGTCATATCATCGCGAACGCATGGAGAAACTCGGGGTTTACCGCGCCATCGAACTCGCCTCTGTTCCAACCGGGATCAGGGTCCGAACCGCAGGCGGGGTAATCGCGCGTCAGCGTCCCGGCACGGCGAAGGGATTTGTTTTTCTCAGCCTGGAAGATGAAACCGGAGTTTCGAATGCCATCATCACTCCGGATTTGTTCCAGCGGAACCGGTTGCTTCTCTCGACTGAACAGTTTCTATTGATCGATGGGATTTTGCAAAACCAGGACGGAGTGATTTCGATCAAAGCGCTTAATGTCTCACCTCTAAACATTACCCGTGCGCAAACCGTCTCGCACGACTTCCATTGATGATTTCAGCGTACGACGCCCTCAAGCGGTGAACTGGCCGTCGCATAAAGCTTCTTCTCCATTCTTCCAGCCAGATAGGCTTCCCTACCTGCGACCACCGCATGTTTCATTGCCTCGGCCATCAACACCGGATCCGCCGCATTCGCAATTCCGGTATTCATGAGCACCGCATCGGCGCCAAGTTCCATCGCAATCGCCGCATCGGATGCTGTTCCGACGCCGGCATCAACAATCAGCGGCACGCCTGTAATCATCTCGCGCAGAATTTGAATGTTTGCCCGATTCTGGATTCCCAACCCGCTGCCAATCGGCGCTCCCAGGGGCATAATAGTCGCCGCACCGGCATCCAGCAACCGTTTCGCAAACACCGGATCATCAGAGGTGTACGGCAAAACAGTAAAGCCTTCCTTCACCAGCACGCGAGTCGCTTCCAGTGTTGCTTGAACGTCTGGATAAAGTGTCGCCTGGTCGCCAATAACTTCAAGCTTCACCCAATCAGAAATTCCCACCTCACGCCCGAGCCGCGCCGCGCGAATGGCTTCATCGGCCGTATAACAGCCAGCCGTGTTCGGCAGCAAGAAATACTTCCTGGGATCGATGTAGTCGAGCAGGGATTCCTTGCTGCGGTCTAGATTCACGCGTCGAACGGCAACCGTCACGATGTCAGCCCCGCTCGATTCAAGCGCGCGAGCCGTTTCCTGAAACGACTTGTACTTCCCTGTTCCGACAATCAGACGCGACTGGAACTCACGCCCAGCAATTACGAGTGGATCACGCATGTAGCAATTGTAAATCGGAACACAGCAGCGATTTGCGGAATAGCTGAAACTCACGCCGGCATGGGGGTTTCGGCTTCAGAGTACATGGCTTCAATCTCGGCCTGGAAATGCTCCGCAATGGCACGGCGCCGAAGTTTCAGACTGGCAGTTACGGTGCCATTGGCCGGCGACAGCTCTTCGCCCAACACTCTAAATTTCTTCAATTTTTCAAACTGCGCCAAGTTCTGATTAATACTTTGCACAATTTCGGCATAGCGGCTCTGAATCTCAGGCATGGCAATTAGATCTTGCCGCGACGAGAACGCCAGCCCTTTTGCACGCGCGAACGATTCAAGAGCGGGAAAATTCGGAACAATTAGCAAAGCAGGAAATTTTCTCTTGTCTCCAATCACGATAGCTTCCGTGATCCACGGGTGGTGCTTGAACGAGCTCTCAATCGGCTGCGGCGCGATGAATTTTCCACCAGATGTCTTTAGCAAGTCCTTCTTGCGATCAGTCACATACAAAAAACCATCTTCATCGATCCGTCCGATATCACCAGTTTTAAACCAGCCGTCCACGAACGCCTCGCGCGTTTCTTCTGGCCTGTTCCAATAGCCATGAAAAACCGACGCTCCCCGCACCAGGATTTCGCCATCGTCGGCAATTTTCACATCTACATTCTTAAGCGGCTTGCCCACGCTTCCCAGGCGGTGCGCACACGGACTATTGACCGCGATGACTGGGGAAGTCTCAGTAAGGCCATAGCCTTCATAAATGCGGATGCCCATGTCGGCATACCATTCGGCTAGCTCACGCCCCAATGGTGCGCCGCCGGAGATGAAGCACTCCACGCGCCCTCCTATTCCGGCTCGAACTTTCGAATAAACAAGCTTGTGGGCAAGTTTCCATCTGACGGAACCCGGAATTGTTCCAGCAAGAGTCTCTGATCGATGCTGGCGGCCAGTCCGCAATGCCCAATTGTAAATTTGTTTCTTGGGGAACTTCGCCGCTTTCAGCACCACCTGCGCATGAACTTTTTCGTACACCCGGGGCACGCTCAATAGTATGTGCGGGCGCACTTCGAGCAACGCCTGAGGCAATTGGTCGATTTGCGGCAAGTGCGCGAGTGTCACACCGCTATACAGCAAACCAATGTCAACCGACCGCGCGGTTACGTGCGACAGCGGCAGGAATGAAACACAATACATTCCTTGTGAGAAATCGAAATCGGATAGCGAGTAGTTAATGTTCGCTGCCATATTGGCATGCGTAAGCATCACGCCCTTGGGAGTTCCGGTCGTGCCGGAGGTATAAATGATGGTGGCCAACTGCTCCGGCTTAACTTCCCTGCCCATTCTGGCTACATCGCCGTTCTCCGCGCCTATTAATTGCGACATTCTCACCGCGCGCGGCTCGTCAATATCGTCCATCACAACAAATTTTTCGAGGCAAGTCGTTTCAGAAATTGAGAGCACCTTCTCAAGATGTTTTCCCGTAGAGACAAAAATCGCCCGCGCACCGGAGTCACACAGTAGATATGCGGTCTGTTCCGCTGTTAGCGTCGTATAAATTGGAACGACGACCGCTCCCAACAGGAGGCATGCTAAATCAGCTACCACCCATTCGTGTCGGTTCTCGCTCAAAATCGCGACGCGGTCACCCCTTGAAATCCCCCATGACCGCAACGCTTGCGAAACGCCGTAAACTTTAGCGGCAAACTCCTTGGCCGAGATCGGCTGCCATCCGTCTCTGGTTTTCTGCAGCATGCACGGTGAGTCGCCGCGTCCGGCGAGGAGGAAGAAAATTCCGTTGAGCGTTGCGAGGCTCATGATCAATTGCGAATGTAATTCTTTTGAATTTGCTCCGCAATTGTGACGTGGGGAACGCCTAACCTCAGTCCTGCGCTTACCGAATCAAAACTAAACGTGCCGAGTTGGCGTTGCGCTCTTGTTCGGAAGAGGGAGCTATCCTGATTTGCTTGTTCGCAATGATTCCTATCGAGTTCACCTAAATGTCATGAAGTTGTCTCCAAATTTGACCCCTCATTCAAGCGAGATGTACACTCGCCGGTAGGAAACCTTATGAAACAGCTGTTCTTCGCAGTAGCACTGCTAGCTGCAGTTCTTTCTCACTCCGCGCCTGCTGCAGACCAAGCGAATAATAAGGAGACTGGAACCATGCCGAAGGTCGGCGACCTTGCCCCAGATTTCCACTTGCAGTATTTCGACGGGCACGGTCTGAAGACTGTCAGCCTGGATCAGTATCGTGGTAAGCAGCAGGTTGTGCTTGCCTTCTATGTCTTTGCATTTACCGGTGGTTGAACGCAGCAGATGAAAAACTTCCAGCAGAATTTGAAAAAGCTGGAAGCTGCAGACACCCAGGTCCTGGGTGTGAGCATGGATAGCCCATTCGCGAATCACGCATTCGCCGACTCAATCGGCGTAACCTTTCCGCTGCTCAGCGATTGGGGTGGCGAGGTAACTCACAAATACGGCGTTTACGTGGACAAGTACAAAGCTGCACGCCGCGTGAATTTCCTGATAGGAACCGACGGGCGCATTCGATCGGAGCAGGTGGATAGCGAGGCGATTGATCCCACGAAAATTGTGGATGCCTGCGCACGCCCGAAGTTGAAGCAGTAAACAAGCGCTACCTTGGCGTGGGCCATTTACGCGCGCCAAGCTGGTCATTGATGCCCTCGCAACGAATTTAAACCTACCTGGCGAGAGTTCCATAACGTCTCTTGTCAGACTCTGATCAGTTTTCTGAGTTGCGTGCCCAGGTTTGACGCTTCATAGCACGGTTGCTATCATCAATTCGCGGGGTGGAGCAGTCTGGTAGCTCGTTGGGCTCATAACCCAAAGGTCGGTGGTTCAAATCCACCCCCCGCAACCAACGAAATCAGGGTTCAGCCCGGAGACATGGGTTACAGAATGTACCGGTCACATGGGTAACACTTTTGGGCCGAATGGATTTTCGAGCGGTTCCAAGACTCTGGTCTCCAAATCGAAGTAACCCAGATCAT
>Ga0070741_10015944_pt1 | contig 12630 bp, 16 predicted proteins | sample Coa_R1_4_FD_66440 | JGI IMG/M metagenome (GOLD analysis project Ga0070741, IMG submission 66440) | Surface soil microbial communities from Centralia Pennsylvania, which are recovering from an underground coalmine fire - Coalmine... | ecosystem: Environmental > Terrestrial > Soil > Unclassified ...
GGCCAGATCCAGGAGGAGCAGCGTCTCTCCTATGAGGCGGGAGAGGGAAGCGCAAGGTGAGGACAAGACGAACCCCTCCGTCTTGTCCTCACCTCCTCACACCCCTGGTTATGAAATCGTGATATGGGTCAGTAATCGTATGGCAGTACAGCCCGCGAAGCCGTTTGGCGAATTTTGCGCCGTTGCAATAGCAAAGGGTTTTAATGTTGAGGTATGCCAGGAAAAGTCGCAGCCTTGCCAAGTAAAGGTGACGGTATGTTCCCCAGCATACACAGAGGTGACGTTGGCGTACCCAACGGAAAAGTCGCCCGAGTTATGAATACAAACGAAGCCATTGGCAAAACCAAGGACCACATCGTGAATTGGGTTATTACACACATCTGCCGGGGCCTGGGCTCTGGCGGAAGTCCTCTGGGAATCCACGGCAGCATGGGCTACCCCGGCAGTTCCCTGGAAACTCACGATGGAAAGAGCACACACCAGAGCTCCAAGAAGCAGGAGAGGGAGGATTCGTTTCTTCATAGTTGTTTTTCCTTTCAAAAGACGTATCCTGAGCAGGATACACACCTGGTTCTTTCTGGGGTTTGTAAAACGTCCCAGAACATCACCATCGTTGATTTAGTCCAAGTATACTCAAGAGGTTGTTCCATTTGATGGGGCATTTTGAACGGATGGCCTGCGACTTTTGTGGCCTGTCCCCCACGAGCAAAAGGGAGGGAAGGCTAGGATGTAAATGCGATGATGAGATGATGGCAAAATGGTACAAGTATCTGCTTACTACAGATCAGTAGAGTAGGGGCCGGTCGCCCGTCCCCCCTCCGAGTAGCCGGGAGGCGGTACCGCCTCCCGGCTACTCGGAGGACGGATGGAAAAGAGTCTGCAAAGACACCTCGCCAGCCGTCTACCCTACAACTCCACCTCCGAACCCCTCGTGCAGCCGCATGAAGCCGTCGCCGCCGGGGTTGCTCGGTTCGTCGTTGGGGCCGGCGATGTAGCCGTCGAGGGACATCGACATGTAGAGCACTGATGTAGACACTCTTTAACCTCCTGTGGTCTCGATCCAAACTGGTTTCATTACATCCTTGCGGAGCTCGGCGAGCCATCTGGCGAAGCTGTCCGTTCGATTCTTCACCCAGTGATCGCGCTCCACTTCATGACATGCGTTCATCACCCTTTCGTTCGGTCCGTGAGGAGCTCATCCTTTCGCAAGAAGGATATTCTGTAATTGAGCTTGTGAGAAGAGCCATTTTTTTCTAGAATGGAGAGACCATTCTTCCAATCGTAGTGATAATCAGACGCTTAATACCCATTACTACTCATTTGCTGCCCATTTCGAGGTGACCTTGACCCGTTTTCGTAGAGTCTCCAGAGGTTTGAGATGAGGACGATGAAAAACGTTCTTACGTTATGTTGACATCTTTATTCTAACATATGAAACGTTAAGCGTCAAACGTTACGTAAGTTCTGCTGATTCCCCATTTGCTCATACTTGAACGGAATCACGTATACGAGCGTGGAATGCCGACGAACATATAATACACTTCCATAGAGGTAAAAAGTTCTCATCGCGCTTCGCCATGGGATAAGTAGATCGTGCTTCCTACGCACTCATCTTTTAATGTACCGAAAAAGCTTTCCATTGCAGCATTGTCCCAGCAATTACCTTTACGCGACATACTTCCGTGAATACCCGATTGCTCTAAACACAATTGATAAGCTTGTCCGCGTATATTGACTCCCTCGATCACTGTGATGCAACAGTCCTGCTTTGGGGCGACGGCGGGCCAAGGCCTGATTGAGCGCCTGTTCTACTAGCTTCCCATCGCAATTCCTCGACATCGACCATCCTACCACCATCCGGGAATAAAGATCTAAAATTACTGCAAGATAGAGCCATCCTTGTTGAGTTGGAATATACGTGATATCCGTTACCCATTTTTTGTTTGGTTCTTTTGCTGTAAAATCCCGATTTAAGATGTTGGCAGCGACCGAATGCGTCATATCTCTCTTGGTCGTCAATACTCGACGCCGTTTGCGTCTGGCACTCAGATCCTCCTGCCGCATCAGCCTGGCGACTCGTTTCCGCGAGCAGTTGATCCCTTCATCGCGCAGCTCTCTCAAAATGCGTGGACTCTCATATCGCCCTTGATGGCCTATAATTACCTGCCGAATCTTTTGCGTTAAAGAGCATCTTCTCGTTTGCGCTGACAGGCAGAACGTTTGCGCCAGGCAGAAAAGCCGCTTTCCGAGATTCCAAGCACGGTGCACATGACCACAATGGGAAATTCTTGCTTGTGCTCTTCAATAAACTGATATTTCATTTGGATTCCCGTGAGAAGATGCTCACTGCTTTTTTTAGGATATCTCGCTCCTGTTGCAACCTTTCGACTTCACGTTTCAAGCGACGATTTTCGCGCTTATAGCGCGGTTTGATGCCCTTTCCCTGGAAATGCTTCTTCCCCGTGTTCTGCTAATTCCTTGCGCCATCCATGAATCGCGCTGTCAGAGATACCCAGCTGAGCTCAGCGATCTGCGCAATCGGCTTGCCTGATGTTTGCGCCAATCGCACGGCTTCCTCTTTGCATTCTTTTGTAGAAACCCTTTGGATCTTTCCCATTGATAAGCCCCTTTCTGACCTTGTCAGAGTATATCTCAGCTTTCGGGACTCTTTCAAATCGGGGCAAGATCATGGCAATGTGATCACGGCAAAAGGGCCTTCTTCTCCTGGTATCAACTCGTCCCGTTGATTGCTACTCCCCTAATGCATAGGTGATAACCTCAGTGTCAACATAGTCGATCATCTCCTTGATTTTGCCGTCCACGATGCGGCAGACCCAGCAATACGTATTATTATAGGGCTTGCCGCTCTTGGTCTTTATCCACCCACGCGCCTCCATGACCACATACTCTCCTTCGGCAATGAGGCGACCAAATTGGAAAACGAATGGATCTTCGGTGAGCTTCTCACCCAGGGGTTTCAAAATCTTTTCAATGGCTTCTTGTTTGCTATGCGCCACCCCTGAGAGCACGGTGGTCCCAATGATGGTCCACTGGATGTCGTCTGCCATGCTCTCGAGCAGTGGTTGAATATTCCGCTTTGCAATCTCTTCGTAGATATGTTGGAGGAGTTGCTTGTTCTCTGTAGTTCCCATTGTTTTTCTCCCAGGTCGAGACGCCAAAGCGCATTTGGTGTCCCAATTTTTCTATACTCTTCATTGTTCGAATAATATCGAACAATGAAGAGTATAGAAGAAGATGTGCTAAAATGCAAGGATGAGAACATTCCACCATCCTGCTTGTCATGAGATTGTATTGCCTGAGGTCCTCTCTGCTTTGGGTGCCCCTCTCCGACTGAGGATTGTCCGAGATCTCTCCAGAGTCGAGGAAGCCAGCTGTAGCGTTTTCTACACAGGGATCGCCAAATCAACTCTCTCTCATCACCTAAAAGTGTTGCGTGAGGCCGGGATTATCCAGACACGCAGCGAGGGAACGTACCTGTTTCTCAGTCTTCGCCGCCAGGATCTCGATGCACGTTTTCCCGGTTTGCTCGACGCCATTCTCCAGGCCGACGAGGCCTCGAGCGCAGGTACTGGCGCTCATTACTATTTATAATTCAAAACAATTAAGAGTGTATGAGGCTGTATAACCAGCACCCGTTTTTGAATGATCTCCAATTACCGTCCACCGAAGAAGGTGACAGCTAGCGAAACGTGATAAAAAGAGGACTCGTCCATGCTTTCCCATCATCTACCTGGCGTCCCATCAGGTACAGCGGAACGAAGCCATGGGAACCTTCTTGTGGCTCCAAGAAGAAGCTTCCCTCAATATCACAGGGTAACGACTGCTCACTGAGCAACTCTGCCGCAAGAAATAAATCCGTTCCACCAAGGGGGTACGTTAATGCCTCTTGCTCTGACAACGCTTTGCCGGTAAATTGCCAATGCACTTCTGGGCAATGCACATAGGGATTTCCCAGGAGAGGATTGCCTACTTTGACATACCCTCCTATCTGGACGGCCACATCAAAAACGCCCTGCTCCAAGTCTGATACCTCCAGCTCCAGTGTGTCGCTATCTCCATAGGTATCCGATCGGAACGTAATCGCCGTTGGTGCGGATCGTCTCGCATACTCCTCTGGATGTTCAAAGCCGGAGGGAGTATACGCGTTGATCAGTGTATTGCGATACGTCAACGTTCCCCCCCATTCAGCTGAGCGATAGCGATCGCGAATTCTGGCTCCCCCCAGCGCAAGCGGATCCTCCGCCTGGACAATCCACGCTCTTTCTGAATATTGCGCTGCCAGAGGAGACCTTTATCAGTATACGCACTGATTTCATCCCAGCCCACATTCCCGATGAAGCGATAGTGAATCTCCAGAGGGAAGGCCTTTGACACGACAAACTCATCGCCTTGTATATGTTCTCCACTGCTGAGCAGGGCAACCACGCGTTCACCGGTTGTCGCCCAGGTGTGCCGACGGAGTAATGCATCCTTGATCGCTTCCTTCGTGAGCGTTGGAGCAATCACCCCTGTAATTCCTCCTTTCACCCCAAAGACTGCTGAGCCTGGCGTACCACCCCCACTTCGTCCTCGGTGCTCATCGCCAGCTGCGGAGACCCCCAGTTTGTATCCCCGGCTGATTGCTTCCTGGAAAAACCAGGGAAAATGACCCCAGGCTGAACCCACTTCGATCAGCCGCTCCAATCTAGGATGATGCCAGTCAAGAATAGCCCTGCGCCCTCCAACATGAGGGATCAAGAGGACGTTATCAGCATCCTGAAGATACGCTTCATAGAGTTTATCAATCGGCCATGCACCTGGAACCAGGGCATTATTTTTCATTTCCTCGTTCCATTCAAAAGAGCGCAAGACCTGCCCTTGACGGTCAAAGGGAAAGAGGACATCATCGCCTAAAAAGATCACATTATGATCGCCGCCGACGGCGGAGTTGCCACACCATTCCGTTCCTGGAAAACAGAGAAACTCTCCCTCTCGGGTGATTTCTCTGCACAGTTCAACATCTTTTGCCCAGGATTGTTCGGTAATGTGAAAATCGTTCGCGGTATATCCCAACACATCGAGTCCCGCAACATCTCGCCCGTACAAAAAATTGTATGCCGTGCTATTGGTACCAATCGTGTTATCGGAATGGACGTGCAAATCGGCAAAAAACGGTCGGGCATAGGGAAGGTGTTGCTCGGCTTTGATGTGATACGGTTCGCTCTGTAAAAAGCGTTCTGGGAAAAGAGCTTGGAAAGTAATGCATTCATCTGAGGTAAACCTCAATTGTTGCCTGATCACAGCCCATCCCTGCTGAGGAAATGAACAGGCAAAGCTTGCTTGGAGAAGAGAGGAACAACCATCCTCTCTTCTCTCTTCAGAAACGAGATGAAATGCATGGCTTGCTTCCCCATTGTCACGATGATACTCCAGCTGCAAGGAACCAGCCAGGTCTCGACACACATTGCCCCAGCAATCCTCAGCACGCACAAGTAGCGGAAAGACTTCTCCTGTTTTCACCAGAGGAGGCACGAGGACTACCAGCTTCGCCGGGGGGCCTGATATAATATGTATGACCGTATCCCCTGGAATGGCCGCAAAGCGCGATGTACCTGTAGGATCAATATATCCTCGGAACCGGAAATCCTCTTCTATAAAGGTCTGGACCCTCGTTCCGGGTCCTCCTGCTCGCCTATCCCCAAGACGAATAAAAATATGATCGCCAGGCTTGATATACCCATCAATAATATCGATGAGGATCGCTTTCTGAAACGGCCTCTCGTGCCCCTTCTGATCAAAACGAACGTTCAACGATTGAACCGTGGCCTGGCTTTCCCCCGCAAAGAGCGGCCTGGCCTGATATTCCGCTGAGAGATAATTCGCACCTTGTGGATCGTCACATTGAAAAAGAGCCCAGTCCGAGTAGAATTTGAAGGTGACTTTCAGCCATGCTCCATCAGCCAGACCAGAAGCCCCGACTTCATAATCGAGCAGGATTTCTTGCCAGCTTCCTGCCTCCATGTGTGTCAAAGAACTGGTCAACCGGCCTAAAAAAGGCAACGTTTCGAGGTATTCACGATATCCGTAGGGATGAACATAGTTTCCTTGTATTTCATCTCCATCATTTTGCGGCATAAAAACCTTCCTGTTTGCGGGAGAAAATATGATTTCCTCCTTTTTCTCCTAAAAGCCTTATTGAAGTAGGCCCAGGAGAGGTGCAGAAATCTATCACAAGTCTTTTAAAGCCTCCCCTGGCACCCCAGTCCATTGGCTTCTGGCAGTGAAACCAGGCCCGCTGAGGGCGTTAACGGTCAACCATGAGGTGACTCATAGGTGCTACTGGAAAGCTCATCCCCACCATCCTGCCAGATTAGAGCGTGCCTACCGCCTGTAAGAGTCTCCTGCGCTCAGCAGCCTTGTCAGCAACGGGCAAGAGTTGTAGCAGCAGTTCGTCCAGCCCGCTCACAAGCAAGTCTTTGATACGCGCCTGGATAGCGGCTTCGTCACCGCTGATCACCAGGGAATGAGCTAAGGCAGCGCGATCTTTCCCTGCAGCGTCAGGGAAGCCAGCTTCAGCAAACATATGAGCATAGAACGGAGCGGTCGAGTAAAAGCCTATCTGCTGCTGAGCGGCGGCCTCGACGGCAGTTTCATCGCTGCTCACGGCGACAAGGACATGCGCAACCAATGGTGGTGCAGGCCGCTGACTCGCCTTCGCTCCTGCCTGTAATTCCGGCAAAGCGCGTTCGAGCAGATAAGGGATAGGGCACATCCAGGAAATCGCACCATCAGAGACCTCGCCGCCCAGGTGGAAAGCCTTAGGCCCTAGCGCTGAAATGAAGAGCGGCACCTCAGCTTTACGCGGTGAACTGGTCACAACATTGAAAAAACGCCCATGATGCTCGACGCGACCCTGCCATAAGAGGGGGCGCACAATCTCCAGGTATTCTCTGAGGTAAGCGAGTGGCGCTGTCAGCGACAAACCATACATGCCCTCGATGATATGGCGATGGCTGGGGCCTATTCCCAGGCGAAAACGGCCAGGAGCGATATCGTGCAACACCAGCGTTTGTTGTGCCATCACGACAGGGTGGCGCGGATAGGTTGGTACAATAGCTGTGCCCAACCTGACCCGTTCGGTCTGAGTGGCAATGACAGCAAAAAGCGTTAAGTTGTCGGTTCCCCCCACACCACCAGCAGTCATCCAGAGTTGATGCACACCCGCCTGCTCTGCCTCACGCGCCCATGAAATCGCATCGACGCTATTAGCAACCTCCAGTGAGACGCCAACGCGATCACGTAGGGAACGCTGGGAAGTTGGCGTGGCTGGATATGTTAACTGAATTGCCTCTTCATGCTGCATAGCTTTCTACATCCTTCTATTTTCTTCAGGGTCATACTTTCGCCAGGCTATTTGTATTGCGAGTCTGGCTCACAATACGGTCAACCATGATCTGACAAACATGCCATTAACAGAGAATCTACTATAAAATTGTATGTTACTCTAATATTATTAGACCACTGCACCATCAAGCTCCACTCGCATCCTCTTCATTTCGCTCGACTGCCCTCCATCAGTTCACCCCCACCTCAGTCGAGCGAAATGGAGAGGCGTGTCTTTCGGTTGGTGGCTCTCTCTGGTTTCTCTGAGAGGCTGAGTAGTCAGATGCACATCTCGTCAAACAGATTACTTCCTTTCAGGGCTTAGGCAATCTTGCGTTCGTCGATCTCTCCTGGGCGGTAAGGATAATCTCCCGCCCTCGGTTATTATTATCCATCAACACAGCGAGCTTTTTGAGTGACACTTCAGCCGCCACCAGATCCTGGACGCCAATGCCTATATATTTGGCAATGGTAATGTCACTGCTACAGATGCGTCCGGGAATCTCACCTGCCAAAACCTCGCCGACTTCACCGCAAACATCCGCGAGCGTGTACTCACCCGTTTGCAGAGCGGCATATACTTCCCCGCCACCAGCAGTGGTTTCGCGCGAATCGACAAACACCCGCGCACGCTTTAAGGCAGTCATATCAAGTTCGCACTTGGTCGCATCATCAGCGCCAACGGAGGTAATGTGCTGTCCTTCGTGCAGCCACTCGCCACGCACCAGAGGGGTTCGCGCTGCGGTTGTCGTGATGAGCACATCGGCATGGCGCACCGTGCTTTCAAGATCACGCGAAACCACTATCCTCACCCTGGGCAGAACAGGCCGTAGGTCGGCTTTGAGTTGGACAGCTCTCTCAGGATTTCTTGCCCAGATGGTCAGAGACTCGTAAGGACGTTCGTGATACAACGCCTGCGCTTGCCAAAAAGCCTGTACCCCGGCCCCCAATACAGCAGCGGTCTGAACAGATGCCGGTGCGAGCGTTCGGGCGGCGAGTGCGCCGGCTGCGGCCGTGCGAATGTCGGAGAGATAGTGTTCGTCATTGAGCAGAGCCAGCGTGTGACCCGTCTGACTGTCAAATACTCCAATGAATCCGCCTTGTGTCTGGCCTCGCTCGCGATTGACCGCGAACCAGGGCGAGATCTTGACAATGAAGATCGCATGTCCTCGAAGCGTGCCTGTCTTGACATAGACATCGCCCAAGGTGGAGTCCGAAGACGGGAACATCACAATCAACCCGTTGGAAGCCCGCCCAGCACTGGATTCCTGGAAAGCTCTTGCCATTGGTTCGATCAAGTCATCAAAGCGCACAGTTGCACGAAGCTCATCACTATTGACGATACGGATAGCTCTCATTGTGCCCTCGCAATCATTTTTCGCGCAAGCCTGGTACCTCTTGGCAACACATTAACGGTTCTGGGAGCATGAAGAATCATGGTAATACCTCCAGCATGCCACGGCCAACCAGTACCACGTCGCCGCCGACCTTGACCGTTTGGACGGCTTCAGACGTACCCTCGGGTTGGACACGCAAGACGCTTGGACGACCGGTGAAACGCCCTTGCTTCAAGATGAAGAGTTCGCCACCGCGCACCAGTCCATGATGGAGGCAATAGGCACCAACGGTGCCCGCTGCACTGCCAGTCGCAATATCCTCGAGAAGACCATCATTGTTCCAGTGCCGTATTTCGAGCGCAGCTTCGTCAAAGAGGACCGCAAACTGGGCGTTGGCTCCATGGAGCTGTTTGGTGATGTCGTTGCGAATGCGGGCGTGTTCCAGCACGCCTGCCCTGACCGGGAGAATCAGGTAACGCAATCCCGTACTGATCACCTCAAGAGGGAAATCGGGATGGAGATCGCCTGGGAGAAGATCAAACGCACGAGCGAAGCGATCCCGTTCAGGTACCACACCCAGGAATTGAGGCATCCCTTGATCGAGCAAACCCGTATATCCGTGCTCGGTCCGCTCGGTAGCAATACTCACGACCTTTCCAGGGAGTTCGATCCGCCAGGTCTGTGGTTCCACACGTCCTGAAGTATAGTGCAGGGCAGCCGCGGCACCAATCACGGGATGCCCTGCAAACGGCAACTCCCCAGACAAATCGAAGACGCGAGCGCGTACTGTGTTCGCCTGAGGAGTCGGCTCAAGGAAAATCGCTTCAAAATGGCGCAACTCCTGGGTGAGACAAAGCATCTGCGCAGCGCTTAAACCAGAAGCGTCAGGGAACACGGGCAGGCTATTGCCACGGTATGGGGTGCGACTAAACACGTCCATATGAAGGTACTCAAGATTCATGGCATCTCCTTCAAGAGGGATGATTGGAGCTGCTGTAAGCTGTTTTGAAGGGCTTGCTCGTTGCGACGATAGAAGGTCCAGCCTTTCTTGCGCGTCGCGAAAAGCAGTCCAGTCTCAGTCAAAAGGCTGAGATGACGTGAGGCAGTGGCAGCGGTAATACCAAGCTTCTCGCGGATGAAATCTGCGCACACCCCGTCTCGGATGAGATCACCATCAATCTGTGGCGGAAAATGCGCCACCGGATCTTTGAGCCACTCAAGGATCGTGAGCCGTGTCTCGCTGGCGAGCACTTTGAGCAGGCGCACATTCGCCCAATTTTTTGTTTTGTCATTTAGCATAATAACTAAATAACATATCTGCGTTGCGCTTGTCAAGGGGCCCCTCCCATGAGCAGATCAAACCTCGCCACGGAGGGTTTACACGTCCCGGCAGTGTCGATGGCTGATGCGCCTTGACCCGCTCTCAGAGCAGATGGCGCCACTTTGAAGAATCTCTCAAGGAGACATTGTGCCGCTTTTGCGGCTATGTTGCCGATACTCCACGAGCATGCTCTTCCACCTTCTTTCGCTTCCTTGCAAAGCTGAGAACCATTTCTCATGCTTCTGACCTCTTGACATTCTCTTAATTTCCTGATATATTGAAAATTATTCGGAATAGAGGTTATATATAGAATGATCGACGATATCGATAAGAAAATATTGAAAACTATTCAGAGAAATGCTCGCGCATCCCATAGTGAGATCGCGCGTTTGGTGGGGATGGCTCCTTCCGCTGTTTTCGAGCGGATTCGCAAGCTCGAAAAGCGCGAAGTGATTCAAGGCTACGAAACACGGCTCAATCCCCAGGCTGTCAATCTGGGCTTGCTCGCCTTCATTTTCATTCGGATTCAAGAGCCTCTGAAAAAATTGGAGGCAGAAAAGAGCCTGACTCAGCTTCCTGACGTGCTTGAGATCCACGATGTCGCTGGGGAAGATTGTTACTTGGTCAAAGTGCGTGTCGCCAATACAGAGGCGCTCGGCGATCTGCTGCGCAACAAGATTGGTGCTCTCCCGGCTATCTCATCGACACGCACCACCATCGTCCTGACAACCGTGAAGGAAACTGCGCAATTACCTCTCGAAGAACCATCCTAATTCCTAGCAGGGTTTCACGCAAGCCTCGACCTGTGCATCAAGCATGAGGCACTTGATCTGATCTTTTCGTTTGAGCGGTTTGCCTTCGGGCCTGGCTCTCTCGCAGCTGGCGCGGGTAAGCTGCTAAGTACATGGGCAGCTGGCGCGTTCTCGCTCTTTGTCGCCTGTCGAGGCTCGCGCGCCCTTTGTCCCGATTGAGGAGGTACCTATGCAGTATGGAGTCCACGTTCCCATTTTGGGACCCTATGCCGATGCCCACGTGCTGGCGGACCTGGCATCTCTTGCGGAGGAGGTGGGGTGGGATGGCTTTTTTCTCTGGGATCAGGTATCCAAGACGACTCTAACGCCGACCATCGATCCCATCGTTGATCCCTGGGTGGCACTGACCACGATTGCGTTACGCACCCGCTCAATTCGCCTGGGCCTGCTCGTCGCCCTCCTGCCACGTCGCCGTCCATGGGTCATCGCGCGCCAAAGCGTCTCGCTGGATCACCTCTCCTCAGGAAGGCTGATCCTGGGGGTCGGATCGGGAGGAGGTTACTTTGACTTCGCGGCTCTGGGGGAGATCTCGGACCCGAAAACGCTGGCGGAGCTGCTCGACGAGGGCCTTGAGGTGCTCACCGGGCTCTGGAGCGGCGAGCTGTACCGTCACGAAGGGAGACATTATCAGATCAAAGAAGCACACTTCCTGCCGCCTCCGATCCAGCCTGGACGCATCCCCATCTGGGTGGCGGGAGAGTGGCCCGCAAAAGCGCCTTTGCGTCGTGCCGCTCGCTGGGACGGCGTTGTGCCCATTGGGCGCGACCTGCCCCTCACCGCGATGCTCTCTGCGGCGCAGATGCAGGAAATCGTCAGCTATGTCGCATCTCAGCCTGGATACACCTGCCCGTTTGAAGTCGTCCATTCAGGAATCACAGCCGGCACAGATGCAGCCTATGATCGCGAGGTCGTGGCGAGCTACCAGCAGGTGGGGGTCACCTGGTGGGTGGAAAAGATCCTGCCCACCCGCTGGGGGAGCTGGTCTGACTGGCCGCTTGAGGCCATGCGTGCACGCATCCAGCTTGGGCCCCCCAGAGTGGGATAGGCAAAGAGGGCCCTGGAGGACAAGTGCTCCTTCTTCTGTCTGCTATTTGTGAAGTCCCCCTGGTTTCTGACCAGAGGGACTTCACATCCCCAATCAATCATCCATTGCGACCAGGAGGGAACGTGGATGATCTTCTCGCTGCGCACAGGTCGGATCGGAAGAGGCTGATCATGCTATGAGTGTCAAAGGCAGAACGAGCTCGACGGAGGCTCCTTTCCACCAGGCTGGTTTCTTGAGCCCGTTGTGCCGACGGGATACCGAACAGGTGTGATGGGTCGAATCCCGGCAGATGTGATGCATTGTGCATCGTCACTGCCGGAATATGTAAACCCTTCGTGGCGAGGTCTGAGCAGATGACCCAGCGAGTTCCAATCGATGGTGCAAGCGAGAAGACTCACTCAGGTTGCCTCATGAGTTTTCTCGAAATTGTCCGTTTCTTGAGACATATTGCTCCGCTTTTTCAGAAGCAGCCCGCCTCTCCTGCGCGAGCAGGTGGTCTCGATACGCTTTGGCGTCGGTAGATGTGACTTCGGTCGCTTTGAGGCCAGAGTGCTCCTGTTGCAACCAAGTGGCAAAGCGGCGAACATCCTGGGTATAAAGGGCAATCGTTTTGGCAGAAAGATCTGGGCGCTGGGTCAACAGCGGTCTTCACAAAACTTGAACCATGTGACAAAATAAACTCATGCGAGCGTATTCTCAAGATTTACGACAGCGTATTGTGCAAGCGGTTGA
>Ga0070741_10015945_pt1 | contig 12630 bp, 12 predicted proteins | sample Coa_R1_4_FD_66440 | JGI IMG/M metagenome (GOLD analysis project Ga0070741, IMG submission 66440) | Surface soil microbial communities from Centralia Pennsylvania, which are recovering from an underground coalmine fire - Coalmine... | ecosystem: Environmental > Terrestrial > Soil > Unclassified ...
GCCCGGAGCGTGCCGTTGAACGATTCTACGTGCGCATTGTCCGTCGGCTTCCCGGGCCGCGAGAAGTCGACGGGAAAGCCGTGCCTGTAAAGATCAATGTCGAAGTGGCTTTCCGTTTCTATTGAGCAATTGACGAAACAGCGCTGGGCCTGCTGTAGAGCCCAACAGGCCGTTTGCCGCCACACGCGCATCGGCATCGTACACGCTCAGCTCGTGGAGCGGATCTCGCGTGCACAACCTTGCTGTGGCCTACTTCTGCGTCAAACAATACTGCCCGATTTTCTGCGCGGTCCCGGGATCGGCATCTCCCGCATAAATGTCCACATTCTGGCAGTCATACATGCCGTGATTTTTCGGCAGTACCACCATCACGTAGCTCCCGCCTTTAAGTAACGTGCATGACGTCGAGTTCTGGTTGCATTGCAACTCGATTGTCTTTCCCCCCGAAGTTGCCGTTATCACCACCACCCCGGTGTAAGTCCCGCTGTCCTTGACCACAATCGTGGACTTGTCCTGCGCCAGAACTACCACGGCAAGCAGGAGCATTAACAACAGGACAATAGCTTTCTTCATAACCACCTCCAACCAGCGACCTTCAGGAGATGGGACGCTGGCGGGCATCCTCGTTCACCCTGCTGTAATCGTCACGCCGTGTGCTGCGCCCCGTCAGTGACCTGGCGCACCGGGGAAATGTGAGCTGGAACACCCTGAATCTTGTAGTTGACGGAACTAACTTTGTGATGTAAAGTACTCTACGACTCGGGAGGCGTTATGCTCAAGCGCATCGCTGCCATCAGTTTCATCTTCATCTGCACCACCGTCGCCTGGATGGTCCTCGGCGGCACCATCTTCTCGCGCACCTATTCCGCCGACGATCATCTCGAAGGCAAGGTCGCGTCCAGCTGGGGAAGCAAGCAAACCCAACTGCCGCCGACCGCCGCCTATACCGAAATCCGCACCACCACGGAAGAAATCCAGCAGGACGGGCGCAGGGCTCAGCGCGAAGTGAAGACCCCGGTATCGGTTTGGGTCCCGCTTGAGAGCAGCCGGGTAAACGTCGCCCTCGATCTCGATTACCGCCAGAAAGGCCTGCTCTGGTACAGCACCTATGCCGTGGACTTTGCCGGCGCTTATGCCTTCCGAAATCCCAGCACCAAAGACGAGGTCGTCTCTTTCCGCTTGCCCTTTCCCGCGGCCCACGCCATCTATGACAATCTGACGATCTCTCTCGATGACAAGCCGCTGCAGGTTTCAAGCGACAGCAGCGCCGCCTCCGCGAGTGCCACCATTCCCGCCGGCCAAGCCGCGAACGTGACCTTCGCCTACCGCTCGCAGGGAATGGAAAGCTGGGCGTACAAGTTTGGCGACGATGTCTCCCAGGTCCGCGACTTCGCCCTGAACCTGAAAACCAACTTCAAGGCAGTCGATTTTCCGGAGAACTCGCTTTCCCCCACCGGGAAACAGGAAACCGCGAACGGCTGGAACCTGGCCTGGAAGTACAACAACCTGCTCTCCGGACTGCAGATCGGGACCACGCTGCCGGAAAAACTCCAACCCGGCCCCCTCGCCGGTCAAATCAGCTTCTTCGCTCCCGTATCACTGTTCTTTTTCTTCTTCGTGATGTTCATCATCACAACGCTGCGAGGAATCGATCTGCACCCCATGAACTACTTTTTCCTCGCCACAGCGTTCTTTGCGTTCCACCTGCTGATGGCCTACACCGTGGACCACATCTCGATCCACAAGGCCTTTATCATCTCCTCGCTCGTCTCTGTGTTTCTCGTGATCAGCTATCTGCGCCTGGTGGTCGGGATCCGCTTTGCCGCCGTCGAAGCCGGAATTGCGCAACTGATCTACCTCGTCCTGTTTTCGTACGCGTTCTTCTTCAAGGGATTCACAGGTCTCGCCATCACCATCGGCTCCATCGTCACATTGTTCGTAGTCATGCAGATGACCGGACGGATCAAGTGGGACGAAAAATTTGCGACGAAGGCGGGACTGATTCCGAATTTCTCGTCGGGAGGGCTGCACGACTAGGGATTTGGTCGTCGGCTTGTGGTCGCTGGTCGTGGGTCGTTGGCTTGTGGCCCTACCCACATTGCCGTTTGCGAGGAGAAACCCCGCGCGCGCGCAGCGATGACTTCAGTATCCAAAACGCGGCTCCGTAGCCAACTCCACCCGGCCAACGACCAAAGACCAACGACCAACGACCCAATGACGTCCTAGAGTACCCGCCCGCGATTGTAGTACGCTGCTGTTTTCCCCATGCCCGAGGAACCGCAATCGCAGACTCCCGACTCGCTCATGCTGTTCGGGTTCTGGTACCGCGCCGTGCCCTCCGACCGGCTCCGCCGCGATGTTCTGCATAAAACCACCCTGCTCGAAACTCCGCTGGTGCTGGGCCGCGACCGTGATGGCCGCCCCTTCGCCATGCGCGACGCCTGCCCCCATCGTGGCATGCCGCTGTCCTGCGGGTGGTTTGATGGACGCCAGCTCGAATGCAGTTATCACGGATGGAAATTCGAGGCCCACACCGGGCAATGCCAGCTCATTCCCTCGCTGACGCCGGACCAGAAGTTGAAAGTAGACCGCATCTACGCCGGAACTTATGCCTGCGAAGAGCGCGACGGATTTGTCTGGGTCTTCGTTCCGGAGCCCGCACCGTCGAGCGCAGGCTTTAGCAAGCGCGACGATCCGTCGGTTGCGGTTCCGCGCGTGCCGATCTTCTCCGACAACTACAAACTCGCGTACCTGGTCGCCGACATGCCCACCAGCGTGGACCACGGCATCATCGGCCTCATGGACCCCGCGCACGGGCCTTTCGTTCACCAGGCCTGGTGGTGGCGCCAGCGCGAAAGCATCCACGAGAAGACGAAGCATTTTGAGCCCATTCCCAACGGCTTCCGCATGAGCGCGCACACCCCCAGTTCCAACAGCGCGCCCTATAAGTTGTTGCGGCTATACGCGGACGCCGATTCCATCACCACCACCATCGATTTCGTTCTGCCTAACCTGCGTCTGGAAACCATCCAGGCAGGGAAGTACTGGTTCTCGAGTCTGACCACGGTCACTCCCATCACGCGCCATCATTGCCGGATCGAGGTAGTGGCCGCGTGGAACATTTTTCGCTGGCTTCCGTTCGGGGCGACGCTGCTGAAATTTGTCTTCGCAAAATTTGTCGAGCAGGATCGCCGCACCATGGAGCTTCAGTCCGAAGGACTGAAGCACAATCCGCATCTCATGCTGATTGATGACGCCGATCGCCCGGCGAAGTGGTACTTCCAGCTCAAGCAGGCATTTCTGGACTCGCGTCAGTCTGGAACCGAGATGAAGCATCCCATGTCAGGACCAGTGACTCTGAAGTGGCGAAGCTGAGTGAGTCGAGCGATGGACGCCTCAATCCTTCGTGTAACTTCGCGTCCTTGGTGGTTGATCGTTGTTTTCGCAGGAACTCACCGCGAATGCAAGCGGCCAAGAGCTGACGGCCAAAAGCTAAGAGCCGTTTTCACGCACTAACCACTCCATCGCCTCTTCGCGAGACGCGAAGGTAGGGAACTCGCGGCGGGAAAAATGTTTGAAGTTGTCGTAGAAGACTTTGGGCAGGCTTTCCGTCCCCACCCATGCCGACCGCTTCACATATGGGCGGTCAACCGCCAGCGCTTCCTTCATCCGCGTGGCGACGGCTTTGTCAATCTCCGCGCCAGTGAAGTCCGCCAGCGTCAGAACCGAGTTGGGCGCGTGCTGGGCAATCTGCCACTTGATCTCATCCACAATCGCAGGCAGCTTATCCGCCGCACAATAGCTGAAGTCACACAGCAGAATCTGCTTTCCCTTGTGCTCGAAAAATCGCACGCGCTCGTTCATAGAACCACTCAACAGTCGCCGCTCTCATTCCCCATGCCGTCGCCGAATGCTGAGTGCTGACTGCTACTTCAGCATTCCTTCGACCACCCCGTACGCCGCGTCCAGCGCCGCATCCAGTTGCCCCGGATCTTTCCCGCCGGCCTCGGCCAGATCGGGACGGCCCCCACCCTTGCCGCCGACCTTCTGCGCAACCGCGCCCACAACTTTACCCGCCTGCACCCGCGAAGTCAGATCCTTCGTGACTCCCACGATCAGCGACACGTTCCCATCCGACGCCGATCCCAACACCACAACCCCCGACCCCAGCTTATCGCGCAGTTGATCCACCAATGTGCGCATCTGCGGCCGCTCCAGGTTGTCCACCCGATGGGCAAGGACTTTTACTCCTTGCACTTCGCGCACCCGCTCGCCCACCGATGCCACCGAAGACGAAGCCGACTTCATCCGCGCCTGGTCGAGTTCGCGCTGCAGGCGCTTGATCTCGGCATCTCGCTTCTCGATCTCAAACTTCAAAGCCTCAGCCGGACTGATTTCTTCTGTAGCGACTGAACCGAGGGGTGCCCCATCCTTGCGCGTTTTTTGCGCAAGCGTGGGAGAGGCAAATGCCGACACGACATTTTCGAGTTGATGGTCTTTGCGGAAGTGGCGCAGCGATCCCTCGCCCGTGATGGCCTCGACGCGGCGGACGCCCGAGGACACGCTGCCTTCTTTCAAAATCTTGATGAGGCCGATCTCGCCGGTGGCGCCGGTGTGAGTGCCTCCGCACAATTCGGTCGAGAAGTCGCCGATTTTGATCACGCGCACCTTGTCGCCGTACTTTTCGCCGAACAGTGCCATGGCGTGATACTCGTTCACCGCAACATCAATCGGCACATTTTCGATGACGTCGACTTTCCGGTTGCGCAGCACTTCCTTATTGATGATGTCTTCGATGTCCTGCAGTTCTTCGTCCGCGACCGCGGTGAAGTGCGAAAAGTCGAAGCGCAGATGTCCGGGATCGACCAGCGACCCTGCCTGCTTCACATGCTTGCCCAAAACTTCGCGCAATCCGGCATGCAGAAGATGCGTCGCGGTGTGATTGCGCATGGTGGACTCGCGAATTTCAGTATTCACCACCGCGTCAACTTTGTCGCCCACGCGCAGGGTGCCCCACCCAACGCGGTTTTCGTTGGGTGGGGATTTCATGACGACCTGGTGCGCCCGCACTCCCTGGATCGGGTAATAGCATCCGGTGACGTCCGCGATGATCGTGTTGTGATCGTCGGAGTAGAGCCATCCGCGATCGCCTACCTGCCCGCCCGATTCCGCATAAAACGGAGTGTGATCGAGAATGATTTCGCCCTTCTCTCCCGCGACGAGTTGTTGCGCGCCCTGCCCGTTGCTGATGATCGCGAGCACTTCGCAACCGTCGGAACGGGTTTGGCGATAGCCTTCGAAAGTAGACGTGGGCAGTTTCTGGTAGGCGGGATTCGCGGTTTGCTTGGCCGCCCCCTTCCAGGAAGCCTTCGCGCGCTGCCGCTGTTCTTCCATGGCAGCGTCGAAGCCAGCCTGGTCAAACGCAATGCCCTGATCGCGGGCTGCGTCCTGCATGAAATCGAGTGGCATGCCGAAGGTATCGTAGAGCTTGAACGCCTTGTCTCCAGCTAAAACGCCCTTTGTCCCGTACTCAACTGCGTGACCTGGTCGTATTACTTCTGCTCCGACTTGAAATCCGGCTTCGAGACTTAGTGCGATCTCTTCCTCCAGCTTCTTGAGCCCGACTTCCATCGTGTGCGCAAAGCGCGTCTCTTCAGCCAGCACCGTTTTCGACACGCGGTCCGCGGTCTCCTTCAACTCGGGATACGCATCCTGCATCAGGTCGCGCACCGCAAATACCATGTCATTGAGAAAAGGTTTGTTCTGTCCTAGCAACCGCCCGTGCGTGATCGCGCGCCGGATAATTTTGCGCAGCACGTACCCGCGCCCTTCATTGGATGGCGTAACCCCGTCCGAAATCAGGAATGTCGCCGCCCGCGAATGATCTGCGATCACTCGCAATGAGGCCGCAGACTTCGTTTGCGCCTCTTTCTGCAATTCTTTTTTGAGAGAGGTCCCGGTCAACTCTGCCGCGCGCTCGATCAGCGGAATAAACAGATCCGTATCGTAGTTGGACACCACCCCCTGCAGCACCGCCGCCATGCGCTCGAGTCCGGCGCCCGTATCAATCGACGGTTTCGGCAGCGGGTTCAGCTTGCCCGACGCGTCGCGATCGAACTGCATGAACACTAGGTTCCATATCTCGACATAGCGCCCGCACTCGCAGCCGAACTTGCAGTCGGTATGTCCCTGGTCGGAGGCGATCACGCCCATGTCGTAGTGAATCTCGCTGCATGGGCCGCAAGGGCCAGTGTCGCCCATCTGCCAGAAGTTGTCCTTCAGTCCCAACTCAAAGATGCGCTCTTTCGGAACGCCCTGCGCCGCCCACAAGTCGTAGGCTTCCGCATCGCGCGGGACGCCGCCTTCGCCGTTGAAGATAGTCACGTACAGCTTGTCTTGCGGAATGTTGAACCACGCCGGCGATGTGATCAGTTCCCACGCGTAGGCAATCGCATCTTTTTTGAAGTAATCGCCAAACGAAAAATTCCCCAACATCTCGAAAAACGTGTGATGACGGTTGGTGAAGCCGACATTTTCGAGGTCGTTATGCTTGCCGCCGGCGCGCACGCATTTCTGCGAAGTCGTGGCGCGGTTGTAACCGCGTTTTTCCAGGCCAAGGAACACGTCCTTGAACTGGTTCATCCCCGCATTGGTGAACAGCAGAGTCGGATCATTGGCTGGGACGAGCGACGACGAGTGGACCTCTTTGTGCCCGTGCTGGACGAAGTACTCCAAAAACTTGCGGCGGATCTGGGAACCGGTGAGCATGTACGGCAATTCTAAATGAAAGGCACATCGGCCTGCGTTCAACGCAGGTCAATCAGAGGCTCAAATACCTTGTTCTTTCCCCATCGATAGAAGAGGAAATCGCGGTCCAGCGTAAGAATCTTCGCCGTATCAAACGCTTCTGCCAAGTGAATCAGGCAGGCATCCGCGAGATCGATATTGCGATCCCGGTATTTGCGAAGAATGAGCTTGATTTCATCAGCCGACTCCGCCAGTCGAAAGGGAATCTGAAACACGCCGGACGCCAGATTGTCCATGATCGATCCCCGCGCCTGTGGAATCCTGCGCAGGAGGTAAAAGGCTTCCGCAACGACTGCTTCACAAGTGATGAGCGGTTGCCGCAGTTCCTTGGCTAAATTCGCAGCCTGCCCGTGATAGCGTTCACTGCGATCAAGCCATGCAATGATGACGCCGGTATCGAGCAGAATCGGTTTCAACGGCCGAAGTCCTTCAAGTGCTCCTTGTTAGAGCCGAGATCCTTAATGCCCGAATCAAACTTGCCGAGTCCAATGATCCTGCCATGAGTCTTTCCCAAGCGGCAAGCAGCCAGCATCCGAAGTCCTTCCCGTACCACCTGGGAGGGACTCCAGCCGGTTCTTTTTACCAACTGGTCCATGATCTTCTTGGACTCGTCATCCAACCTGGCCTGAACAGTTGCCATTCCGGTATTGTATTACAAACTAGGATCTGTAATACCCGTTTTTTCTCGGTACTCGGTACTAGGTACTAGGTACTGTCTTCCAGCGCGCTGAGCATCTCCTCATCGACGTCCCACTTCTTCAGAATCGTGAAGATGGTCTTCGAGCGGAACCCGGCGCGGGTCAATTGCCGGAAGACACGTGCCGCCTGCTTCTGGTCTTTTGGCTTCTGCAGGCGCTTGCGCTTCAGATACGCACGCGCCTGCTGCTCTTCGTCAACTTCGTCGAACGTGCTCTCAATGGCCTTGTCGATGACTTCGGAATGCACGCCCTTGGCTTTGAGATCGGTGATGACGCGCATGCGGCCGAATTTTTCATTGTCGCGCCGGTAGGAAGAGAACGATGCCGCATATCTGGCGTCGTTCAAGTATCCCTGATCTTTCAACTTACGAATCACCAGCTCGATCATGGTCTGTCCGATCTCGGTCTCGGCTTCGACACGGTTGCGCAGCAGTCGCTTTAGTTCGGCGACCGAACGCATACGCCGCGCAAGCGCTCCGACGGCATATTCGTAGAGCTCACTTTCGTCAAAGAGTTTGTGGGGGCGAGGAAACGCCATGCCCTAAAGGTACAGCAGAGGGACGGGGCAGGGAAGGACAAGCACTCGGCATTTAGCAGTTAGCACTTGGCATTTAGCACCTGGCCCTCGCAGTGTTGCTGAGTTCCCGACGGCCAACTGCTAAATGCCAAATGCCAGATGCCGAGATTACCGCCCTCCGTACCCGGCTGACTGCATCGCGTTACGCGACACGTCGCTGGTCGAAGAGATGCCTTGCATACGCAGCTTGAAGTCGTCGGCGTTCGACGCGTTCTCCAAGGCCGTTTCGTAGTTGATCAGGCCGGCCTGGAACAGGTCCCAGAGCGACTGATCGAAGGTCTGCATGCCGTATTGCGATGTGCCCGCCGAGATCGCATCGCGGATCGCCCGCGTCTTTTCCGGCACCAGCACGCACTCGCGGATGTACGCCGTGTTGATCATGACCTCCACAGCCGGCACCCGGCCATCGCCATCGCAGCGCTTGACCAGTCGCTGGCTGATGACCGCGCGCAGCACGGCTGCGAGTTGCAAACGGATCTGCTTTTGCTCGGGCGGCGGGAAGATCGCGATAATTCGGTTAATCGTCTCGACGGCGTCCAGGGTGTGCAAGGTCGAAAACACCATGTGCCCGGTTTCCGCGGCGTGCAAGGCGGTGCCGATGGTTTCCAGGTCTCGCATTTCGCCGACCAGGATCACGTCCGGGTCCTGACGCAACGAAGCGCGCAACGCCGCCCCGAACGAAGGCGTATCCACCTCCACCTCGCGCTGGTTGACGTAGCCTTTCTTGTCGCGATGCAGAAATTCGATGGGGTCTTCGATGGTGATGATGTGTTCCGCGCGCGTCGAATTCACGCGGTCCACCATCGCGGCCAGCGTGGTGGACTTACCGGAGCCGGTGACGCCGGTGACCAGGATCAGTCCGCGCGGCATGTCGCAAATCTGCTCGACTACTTTCGGGAGATAGAGTTCGTCCAAAGCGCGAATCTTGGTCGGAATCACGCGGAGCACCAGTCCCACATTGCCGCGCTGCTGGAACACGTTCACACGGAAGCGTCCCAGTCCGGCCACGCCGTAGGCCATATCGATTTCGGTGGTCTCTTTGAACTTCTGCTTTTGCCGCGCCGACATCATGCTGAACGCCATGGTCAGCATGTCTTCCGCGCTCACGCGCGGCTGGTCGGTCAGCGGAACCAGTTCGCCGTCAATGCGCAGGTGCGGATAGTTTCCCACCTTGAGGTGCAAGTCGGAGGCGCGCCGCTCCATGGCGATGCGCAAGAGATCATCAATATTCATTCGACACTTCTCCGGTGCTCCCCGTATCATCCCGCGAATCGTCACCTCTCCCAAGATGACTGAAGTAATAGGCTGGGCTTGGAAACGGAGCAGGGGCATGGTTCGTCACAGGTTGACTTAGTCCACAGACTTAGTCCATACTCGGGATGCATGGAAGTCAACATTCACGAGGCAAAGACTCATTTCTCGCGTCTGATTCAGCGAGTGGAAGCGGGGGAAGAGATCACTATCTCGCGTGCCGGAAAACCGGTGGCGAAACTGATTGCAGTCGGTCCTAAACGTGGCACCCGACCTATGGGATTAGACCGGGGGAGGATGTGGATGGCCCCCGATTTCGATGCTCCCGACCCTGAGCTTGAAGCGCTGTTTTACGAGGCCCCAATAACCACCGACAGTTCTAACCAGCGTAAAAGAAAGAAGAAGTGAAGTACCTTCTCGATACCGGTATCTGGCTATGGAGCAACTTCGAGCCGGAACGCCTCTCCCCCAAAGCGAAGAGCATCATTGAGGATTTAGGCAACGAGTTGTTTCTGTCGGCAGCATCTGCCTGGGAGATCGCGATTAAATTTGCGGCGGGCAAGCTGCACCTTCCTGAACCTCCATCCAGCTACGTTCCGCGCCGAATGGCTGATCAGGGTATTCGCCCGCTTGCCGTCTCACATCACCACAGTCTCGCCGTAGCCGCGCTGGTTCGGCATCACGGCGACCCATTTGACCGCTTGCTCGTTGCTCAGGCGAGCCTCGAAAACATGGTCCTTGTCACCGCCGACCGCTTACTTGGGCACTACCCGATCCAAATCCTGTGGGCAGGAAAATAAAAAGCCGCCCCGAAAGGCGGCTTCCAAAAGCCAAGGCCAACGACCGTTCCTACACGCTGACCGGCTGCTTCGCCCGCACCGGAACCGGCGTCAGCCAATCAAACTTGTCCGGCTTTTCTCCGCGGATGATTCCGTAGAACTCGTTCTGGATCGCCTTCGTAATCGGACCCATCACGCCCTTCCCGACGCTGATCTTATCCACTGAGCGCACCGGGGTGATCTCCGCTGCCGTGCCGCTGAAGAACACTTCGTCGGCAAGGTAGAGCAGTTCGCGGGGTATGCCCTGTTCCACGAGAGGAATCCCCAGGCTCTTCGCAATCTGCACCACTGAATCCCGGGTGATGCCGGGCAGGACGGAGTTTCCTAAAGGCGCAGTCTGAATCACGCCGTTGCGCACGATGAAGATGTTCTCGCCCGATCCTTCGCTGACATAGCCATTCACGTCGAGCGCAATGCCCTCGACGTAGCCATTGATGATGGCTTCCATCTTGATGAGCTGCGAGTTCATGTAGTTGGCGCCCGACTTCGCCATCGCCGGCAGCGTGTTCGGCGCAATGCGCGTCCACGACGATACGCACACATCCACGCCCTGCTCGGCATCGGTGCCCAGGTACTTGCCCCAGGGATAGTTGCAGATGTAAACCTCGGTCGGCGAATTGAACGGGTTCACGCCCGCTTCGCCGTAGCCGCGCAGAATGATCGGCCGGATATAACACGGCGACACTCCGTTATTCTTGACTACTTCCACCATGCCGCTGACGATGTCTTCGCGCGTGAAGTCGACATCGATGCGATAAATCTTGGCGGAGTCGAGTAAACGCTGGATGTGCTCATTGGCGCGGAATATGGCTGGCCCTTGCGGCAGCTGGTAACAGCGAACTCCCTCAAATACCGATGACCCGTAGTTGACCACGTGCGACATCACGTGGAGTTGCGCACTGTCCCAGGGGATAAGCTTCCCGTTGTGCCAGATTTTTTCCGTCTTCTGAATCGCCATGAGCACTCCTTACCTGAAATTATTTCGATGCCGCGCCTGAGGGATGCGCTTTCCCACGCCAGTCTGCAGATCGCCGCTGGATCCGCCTGCCCAAGTGCAAGCGGCGCATGGAGACTGGAACCATTCTCACCAACAGCTACGCCGATTATAACCGAGGTCGGCATCCACTCTGCCTAAGGATTTCCCCTCTAAACAGAACGGGATAAAGCTGTATGACGTGCCTGTGCGCCCGGCCTGCCACTTCCGTAATGGCCCGGTAACCCACCGGATCGTAACGCCGATTGATAACCAACGTCAGTTGGGTCGCGCTCCCATTTCGGGTACAACCACCCAGTACAGATCGCTCCCCGCGAATAGGAGAACCAAGTTATGGGGAGTGGATCACGGTTATGGCGGTTTCTGAAGTTAACAATGTTGGCAGTTCCGCTGGCGGGCGCTGTCCTGAGTGCGAGTTCCGCCACTGCACAAGAGGACTCTACTCCTTGCAATCCGACCGAGGCTCCGCCAATGAAGGCCTGTCCTCCAGGAATACCGATAATGCCGCAAGGGAGCTTTCAGGCTGTTCCCCTGATCGATGGCAACACAAGCCTTCGATGGCCCATCGTCAACGGCGCGCTTCACACGGAGACGGTCACCCTCTATGGGCAGTACGGGAACGATGAGCAACACGGTCTCACGCCGGCTGCACAACACTACATAGACGGAATGACTGAGGGGGGCAAGATTCAGCCGCTCTGCGCGGATGGCACGGTTCCCAATCCGAACTGCTCTGACGGAAAACAACCGGCTATCGTGTTCCTCTTTATCGGCTTTTCCAACTGTACGATCGAGATCTGCGGAGGAGACCAGGATATTTGGTCCAATCACAATCCGCAACTAAACGGACAGCCGTGCGCGACGAGCTGCCCTAATCCTCAGAGAGAGCATTTGGAAATACAGTCTTGGAACCAGCCGGCAAACGACCCAATGGTTGAAAGATCGCTACTGTATCAGGCTTATAATCCGCAAACACATTTTCTTAGCCTTACGTCGAAAGTTTACATTTTCGACGGGGCGCAGGGTTCACAAACTCTCGATCACTGGGATCCTCACGGCTACTACACGATGAATTCCTGTGATGTGCCAAACGACCTCAGCGACCCGGAATGCGAATACGCACGTGTTTCCATTTTGCTGCAGAAGCGTGGTCTTTCCGAAAACCAGGTACAAGCCGTGTTCTTGAAATCCTCGACCGACTATCCGCAATGCGATCTAAGCGGATTCCACTGCAGCGATCCTGTAAACCAGTTGCCGGACGCATACCTGTCGGAACAGTATCTCGCAAACATCATGCGTTATCTCAAATGCTGCAAGCGGCCCCAGCAGGGACAGCCGCCACAACCCCGTTACCCAAATCTACATCAGGTTTTCGTCACCACTCGAATTTACGGGGGTTATGCGCAAAACCCGCAAGGCACCAATATTACTGTGGGCTGTATGAGCCCAGAGCCGTTTAGCTAC
>Ga0070741_10015946_pt1 | contig 12630 bp, 11 predicted proteins | sample Coa_R1_4_FD_66440 | JGI IMG/M metagenome (GOLD analysis project Ga0070741, IMG submission 66440) | Surface soil microbial communities from Centralia Pennsylvania, which are recovering from an underground coalmine fire - Coalmine... | ecosystem: Environmental > Terrestrial > Soil > Unclassified ...
ATCTCGACATGATCGCGGTCATGGAAAGCCACCTGCCGTTCGTCAAGCGACTCGACGAGCTGTACGGCGAGATCGCCCCGCGCGTGGGCCTCGACCTCCTCGTGTACACACCCGAGGAGTGGGAGGAGATGCAACGGCGGCCCTTCGTCCGCCAGGCGCTTGCCGAGGGAAGGGTTCTGCATGCAGCCTGACCCCGCGGCAGAGGGCCGGCGCTGGCTCGAGCAGGCCCGCCGGGATCTGAGCGACGCTCGGTACCTGCGGGACGGAGACCGGCACAACCTCGCCTGCTTCCACTCGCAGCAGGCGGCCGAGAAGGCGCTCAAGGCGTTCCTCCTGTTGCGCGAGGCCGAGGACGTCTGGGGACACTCCGTCGCGGAGCTCTGCAACCGGGCAGCGGCCATCGAGCCGACGTTTGGGGCGCTCGAGCGCGACGGGGCGAAGCTCGACCGCCTGTACATCCCCACTCGGTACCCGAACGGCCTCCCGGGCGGGTTGCCGGTGGACGCCTTCGACCGCGAGGATGCCGACGCGGCCATCGAGCGCGCGACGCGAATCGTGGACAGAGTGGCCTCGGCCTTCGGCGAAGCGTAGCGGTTGTGGGTCAAGCGCCACGCGGTGCGGAGGTGGCGGCTACGGAGGGCCGCGATCCTCGAGCGGTGACCCGTCCGGCCTGAGGAACTCGGGTCGTCCCCGCACCATCCTCACCCCGAACCGCCGGTGCACCGCCCGGTGATGCGGCCGGCAGAGCAGCACCAGGTTGGAGAGCGCGGTGGAACCACCGTCGGCCCAGTGCTCCACGTGGTGCGCGTCGCACCAGCCCGCCGGCCGCCCGCAGCCGGGGAACCGGCAGCCTCCGTCCCGGATCACCAGCGCCCGCCGGAGCGCCGGCGGCACGACCGGCGTCCTGCGTCCCACGTCGAGGGGCTCCGAGCGTCCCGCCGTGACGACGCGCGCGACCGAGGCGTCGCAAGCGAGCCGGCGGGCCGCTTCCGGCGTGATCACCCCCCCCTCGTCAAGCTCGCACCGCCGGCCCGCGCGACCCTCCAGGGCCTCGAGGTCCACGGTCACGGTCAGGTGAGGCCGCTCGCCGGACACGACCGGGCGATCGACCGAGTCGAGGTAGCGGCGGCAGATCTCGCCGAGGGCATCGGCCCGCCGCTGCGCGTACGTGCGGAGGTCGTCCGCCGACCCGACGTCGGCATCGATGACCGCCCGCAGCGCGGCGATCAGCGTCTGGCCGGTCTCGGGGTCCAGGTCGCCGTCGACCCGGACCATCCCCTCGAGCGTGGGTGATACGTGGAGCCGCCGCAGACCGTACCGCCGCTCGGCCTCGGCCTCGGCTCCGGCCGAGTCGATGGCCTGACGCCAGTACGCCACGACGCGGCGGAGGTCGCGCACCGGCAAGTTCCTCGCCGCCTCCACCAGGGTCTCCTCGACCGAGGCGAACTCCTCGGGCCGGGACTCCCAGGCGCCCACGAGGACCGCCGCGGCCGACGGCGTCACGTCGCCCGAGGCGAGAGCCGAGCGGACGAGCGGGGTCCGGGCGAGCGCCCTCGCCCACCGCACGTAGCGACCCGCGCAGGACCCGGCGACCCGCAGCCGGTGGACGAGCCACATCGTCACCGACAGCAGGCCGTCGCGCGCGAACGCACCCCGCGCCTCGACCTCGGCCACGCGGCGGGCGCGCTCCGCGACGAGCGCCCCCACGGCCCGCTCGATCTCGACGAGCGAGGACTCGAGCTCGTCGTCCGAGGCGAACGCGAGGTCCTCGGAGGCGAGCTCGTCCAGGGCCGATCGAAGCGTGCTCATGAGCCGAGGCTATCGAACAGGTGTTCGCCTGTCTGTGAGCTGGATCACACTCGGGACCGAAATCACCCATCCGAACGAGCGTTCGTGTCAGTGGGGGATGGCAAGCTCCGTCACATGGATCTCACCGTGGTCGACACTGGGGCAGGGCGTGGTGTGCACGGGCGTTAACAATGGACACGCGGCCCAGAGAGCTGCTTGGATACGCAACGTGGGACGGGAGCCTGGTTTGCGGGTTGATGGACGCTTCGCGTTCCCGCGCTTGGTGCGCCAGGACGGCACCGACCGGCGCCACACGCACGCGATCCGTGTCTTCGACAAGCCGGTACTGATCGGGCTGGGGCGGTAAAGGGGGTACGGACAGGCGGCGCGATGAACGATCGAATGTTCCCGGATTTCGACGCCGCCTTTCAAAGCTTGACCGGCTTCGCGCCTATGAATTGGCAACGCCGGCTGTTTCACCGTTTCCTTGAGGCCAGTCTGCCGGGTAACCGAGATCTCCCACCATGCGACCTTCCAACGGGGCTTGGCAAGACCTCGATTGTCGTCATCTGGCTGCTGGCGCTTGCACAGCAGGCGGGGTCTACAAGCGTGGGTCTTCCCAGGCGCCTCGTGTATATCGTCAACCGGCGGACCGTGGTCGATCAGGCCACCTCTACGGTTGAACGACTCCGCCAGCGCCTTCTTAACCCCGAGACGCCTGAGTGGTACGAGCACGCTGGGACGCTTAGGGCAGTGGCCGACGCCTTGCGAAGTCTTTGCGCCTGCGATGGAAGTCCTGTCGGGGTCAGCACGCTGCGCGGCGAGCTCGCGGACAACGAGGAGTGGAAGGCCGACCCAGCTCGGCCGTCAATCGTCGTGGGCACGATCGACATGATCGGTAGCAAGTTGCTCTTCAGCGGTTACGGCGACGGCCGCTACGGCCGAGTGCACCACGCCGGTCTGGTCGGGTACGACTCTCTGATCGTGCACGATGAGGCGCACCTCACCCCGCCCTTCAGCGACCTACTTCGAGCCGTGGTGAAGGAGCAACTTCGTGAGGAGACTCGCGGGTATCAGCCGACTGCCGTCGGGCGGCGTGTTCGTGTGATCGAGCTGTCGGCGACACGTCGCGAGACCGATGGTGAAGTCTTCACTCTGCAGCCGGAAGACGAGAACGACCCCATCGTTTGGCAACGTGTCAGCGCGAGCAAGCGGCTCTACCTGCACGAGGCCCCCAGCAGCCTAATTGCGAAGGAAGCAGGAGGGGAGAGCCTCGCTAAGGCAAAGGTGCAAAAAGCAATCGAGAAGCGCGTGGCGGACTGGGAGCAAGCGGAAATTGTGCGCTGCGCGGCCGCGCACGATAGGTCTCTATGCAAGGTTCTCATCTACGTCCGCACTCCCGAGCAGGCGAAGGGCATCGCATCGGCGTTGGAAAGAGAGCTGAGAGCCGAGAGTGAGGGACGCGTAGCGCTGCTCACAGGCACGGTGCGCGGGTATGAGCGTGACGTGCTCGTCGACAAGAATCCCGTCTACCGTGCCTTGCTCGACCCTGAGGTTAACGTCGGGAAGAGTGTGTACCTGGTCAGCACGTCCGCGGGCGAAGTGGGCATCGATTTGGACGCCGACCATATGGTCTGTGATCTCACGACGCTCGATGCCCTGATCCAACGGCTGGGGCGCGTCAATCGGCGGGGTGGTGGACAGCGCGAAGCGAGGGTCGATGTCGTCGCCGGCTTCCCGGAGAAGGAGAAGCCGTCTGATCTCGATGGCGCCATGGAGAAGACACTTGGGCTTCTGCGGCAATGGCTCGACGGGGCCGAAGGCGGCTGGGTTGACGTGAGTCCGAGAAACCTGCGGAAGATCCTGGACGCCACAAGCCCGGAGGAGATTCGGGCATCCTTCTCGCCGCTTGTTCCAACCCTGCCGTTGACCGACATCTTGCTCGATAACTGGTCGCTGACGAGCATCGACCAGATGCCGGGCCGGCCAGAGGTTGCCCCCTTTCTCCATGGTCTCACCGCCGACCCTCCCGAGACCTTTGTGGCGTGGCGACATGAGGTCACGCGGCTACACGAGGCGCCTGTGGATGAGGAGGCGCTGCGTGCCTGGTTCGGTGCCTGCCGCATAGAGGCCCGGGAGACGCTCCGCGACCGTACCGACCGCGTTAAGAAGGCGTTCAAAGAGCTGGTTGGCAACTTGAGAAAGGGAGGCCAAACAAGAGATATGCCGGTCGTGGTACTCGACGAGCGTGGCAACGCTTCGTGGTCTTCCCTGTCCGCATTGAGCGATGCGAACCTCGCCTACCGCACTGTGGTGCTGCCGGTCGAAGCAGCCGGGCTCGATGCGAATGGCCTGCTGGACCCGAAGTCCGAACTGCGCTCGCGTCTCGACGTGGCCGAGCTTGAACCGGAAGATCGGCGGCGAGAACGGTGGATTCATCGCCTCGGCCCGGAAGGCGAAGTGTTCGAACGTTTGACTTCGGGAGAGGCCGCTGGTGCCTCTCCGACCGGGCTTCGGGAAAAGGCGCGGATCCCTCTTCGCCAGCCCGAGGAGAATGAAGAGGACACTGGAACCGTGGACCTTGTCCTGTACGTGTCGCCAGCCTTGTCTTCGCTCGAGAACCCCGAGACGACCAGCGCCGGGCAGACACTGGTGGAGCACGCGAATTCGATCGTCGACCACATGACGCGCATTGTGGACCGTTTGGGCCTTGATGCGTCCGTTCGCGAGGCGTTGATCGCCGCAGCCCGCTGGCACGACAAGGGCAAGGACCGCCTAGTCTGGCAGCGCTATGCACGAAACGCCGCAGGCACCATACCGCTCGCGAAGTCTCCACGTTACCTACACCCGCGTGCGCTCGGGGGGTATCGGCACGAGTTCGGGTCGCTGCTCGATGCGATGAGCGACGGGGAACTTCGGAATCTGTCGGATAGGGACTTGGTTCTCCATCTGATCGCTGCTCACCACGGATGGGCGCGGCCCCACTTTGAGCCCAAGACCTTCGACGGCTCAAGCCCGACCGCCCACAACGAGCGGGCGTTCGCCGAGGTCGGTCGCCGCTTCGGGCAGCTTCAGCAGAAATACGGCCGGTGGGGCCTTGCGTGGCTGGAGTCGCTCGTGCGCTGCGCGGACATCGCGGCGTCGCAGCAGGCGACGGCATCGTTACAGTCCGTCTCTGACTCCCGCGCGCGCGCCGGAGGTTAAGCCATGAGTGATTCCATCTCCACCCTCAGCGTGTGTGTGGATTTGACCAACCCAGGCCAGTTCTTCGCCTGCTGCGGGCTCTTGGAGGTAGCGCACCGTGCGTGGTGGCCAGGACCAGCAGAAGGATGGTTCACGTACGATCGGTTTTTCCTCTCCCGTAATGACGGGATGCCTGCTGGGATGACCGAGCTAGTCGACGCGGCACTCGCTTGCGACGCAAAGACGACCCCGGTCGATGATCCGAAGACCGACCCCATCGAACTGGGAGATCCCATCGGGATCCGACTCGACTGGTGGCGTCGAAGCGACGGCTCAACGAACCTATTCAAGACCTGGGCTGCGAATGCGACTTCACTGCAGATGTTCACGAAGTGGCGGGAGCCGCTCCGACGTTGCCGTGGCTCCATCAACGGTCAGGACGAGGAAATGCTGAGGCTCAGCCATCCGGTTCAGGGATCCTACGGCTTTGATAGCGAGCTGAGTTGGGATGCACTACGTGTTGGATTCTCTTACAACGAACACAGCGGCCTCAAGAAGCTGCCCACCCGGCCGGCGGTGGAGTTGTTCGGCGCGATCGGGCTTCAGAGATTCTTCCCGAAGTTTGACGAGCGGGCGCAATTGGTGTCGTACTCTGCTTGGCGCGAGCCGCTCACTGCGCCGGTAGCGCGAGCAGCGTCAATAGGCCTCTTGCCAGGCGTGACGTTGCACCGACTTAGGGCGCGCTTCGTTTATCGCGGGAGCTTCAAGGGACTGAATACTGCGACACTGGTGAAAGGAGACTCCGATGAGTGACTTGTTGGAACAGTACGACCAGTGGCTGCATGACGAGAGTGACGTTGCTGCCCTGACGATGCGCCAGTGGCTGGTGCCGATCGAGGGCGAAGACGCGATCATCTTCCCGCCCACGTACACACTTGCCGATACTGACGTCGGCGGTCGGTTTGGCAAAGGCGAGCCCATCCCTGGCGTCTACAAGGGTCAGAAGGGTCCGATGGGATACAACATCGACTTCCTTGACGACGGTACGAGTGTCTGCCAGATCGACAGCGTCGGCTCCCAGGCGAACCGCATGGAACCGATCTTCATGCGTGAGTCGCTTAAGAGGCTGGTGCCGCAGGTGAAGATCAGAGCAGGTGACAAGGAGGTCAACTTGCTCGAGGCTGGTCACCGGGCTGCCGACGCCATCGTGCGGTTCTCCGACCTCTTGGAAGACCTGGAAGAGGCGTTCAATGCAGTTCGAGACGGCGACGCAACCAAGCTGGCCAACATTGCTCCGACCTCGCTTGTGTTTGGTGTGTGGGATTCGCGCGGCACACAGGTGAGGCTTCCCCGCGTCGTCCGCTCGGTGATTCGTGCGTTCAACGCGAAGCCGCTCCATCGCTCAGCTCAGTACATCCCAGTTGTCGACTACGTCGGCACCAACCTGCTGGATGAACCCCAGGGGAAGGAGCAGCAAGATGCGATGTCGGAACTGGGTCTCAGCCATGCTCCGGCACCCTGGTCGCATGGTGGCGTCTTGGTGGAGAAGGAGATCAGGCGCGATGCCACGTTGAACCTCGTTGCGTTGCGTGCGCTTCGCGCCGGCGCCAATGACCCCCTCCCGTTGCGGCGCTATATCCTTGGGCTGTCGCTCGTCGCGTTTGCCGCGCCGCAGGAGACCTTCCTCCGTGAGGGATGCCAGCTCGTGCCGGACCCGGGCCGACCATCAGACTGGTCGCTCGTGAAGCACGATGGAAGCCGCGAAGAGAACTTTAGACTGCCCTACAAGGAGGCCCTAGGGTATGCCAATGCGACCGCTAAAGCGTTCGGTGTCGGACCTGATAGAACGGCAACGTTCGCCGCGCGAAAGGCTCGCGAAGAGCTGAGACAGTCGAAGGAGGAGCGCAAGAGGTCGCGCCGCGGGATGGGCAAGGTGCAAGAGCAGGAAGCCGACCAGTGACTCGCTACCTGTGCATCTCGGTCACCCTTCTCGATCCGCTTTTCCACGGCAAGGGCGACGACGATGCGCCGGAGTGGCCTCCTTCGCCCATGCGGTTGTTCCAGGCGCTCGTGGCCGGATCACACGCGGCTTGCCGCAACGCCGACTGGTCGGAGGCCAACGCTGAGGCGTACCGCTGGCTCGAGCAGCGCAAACCACCGATCATCATTGGCCCGTTTGCTCGGCCTGCGGCGGCCTACACGCTATTCGTTCCGAACAACGATGCAGACAAGAAGTTCGAGCGCCAGGAGCGCCTAACCGAAAAGACTGTGCGGCCCCATTGCATCGTCAAGGGTGGCCGGAAAGCCCTACACTACGTTTGGGCTATCGCAGAAGACGAATGGGTACAGGCACAGTCACATGTAGAACTGCTATGCGCTGAGGCCCGCCACTTGACGACCCTTGGGTGGGGTGTCGATCAGGCGGTAGCTCAGGGGCGGGTTTTGGATAGCGCGGAAGTGGGAGCGCTCGCGGGGCAGCGATGGCGGCCCTGGGATGCGCCGTTCGCCGGCAGCCCGAGCCTCCGCGTGCCGGAGAGAGGCTCGCTCGACGATCTTGAGCGCGCCTACGAAGCGTTCCGGAGTAGGCTCTCGATGAAGCTTCCACCGAACGCGAGAGAGCCTCGAGTGTTTGGTACAAGGGTCTACCTGCCGGCCGCCGAGCTGCCTCCGCGGCCGCGGGTGGCCTTCGAGTTTCCCGAGGCTGTCGCATTGCGAGCGGAAGACGTCGCGAAGGTGGCCGCGATGGTGCGGTCGCTGGCCTGTCGCTTGGCGAAGGAGGACGAAGAGACCCACGCGTTCCCGGGCGGCACGGAGGTCTATGTTGCCGGCCACGTCAAGCAGGGAACAGACGTGACACCTCCACGATTCTCCTACCTACCTCTGCCGAGCATTGGCCACGAACATTCCGACGGCATGATTCGCCGCCTGCTCATTGCAGAGCCTTTCGGTGGAGATGGTGTCCACGCCAGGTGGGCCGCGCAGCGCCTGCGCAACGCTGCGCTGCAGGACGAACAGGGCAACGAGCGCGGCATATTGCTCGACCTGTGGCGGCGTAGCTCGCGTCGAGTGGTGGACCTCTACGTGCGTGAGTCCCGGTGTTGGCATTCTGTGACGCCAGTCGTACTGCCTGGATTTGACGATGGCAAGCAGGTGAAGGCGGAGCGACTCTTCCTCAAGGTCGTCGCGCAGGCGGGGATCCCGATTGAGGCGGTTGAGTCGTTCACTCTCCGAAAGGCTCCCTTTTGGCCTGGTGCCACCCACCCCCGGCACTACTTCGTGCCCGAGTACATGCGTCAATTCTCGAAGTGGCACGTAGCGGTACGCTTCCGTGAACCCATCCCTGGCCCTCTGGCCCTGGGGGTGGGGCGCCACGCGGGACTGGGCTTATTCGCGGTTCGGGATGACGCTGCTAAGGAAGCGTCTGGCTGAAGGCGCTGCGCGCCGGGGTTGATGCTTGCGGTGGAGTGGGTTGGAGCGCCTCGGCGTGGGGTCGGACTGTAGCAGCAGAGCAGCGACCATGTGCGGTGATCCCGTTGTACTTTGTCGGTCGGAGGGGGCGGAGTTCAGCCCCAACATGAGCCATTCGCCGCTCACACCGCCATGACCGTCACGACCCCCTCCAGGCCGGCGAAGTCGGAGGGGTTGCGCGTGTACAGCGGAAGTCCGTTGGCCGCTGCCGTGGCGGCGATGCGCAGATCAGCCGGGTGCGGCCTTCCGCCGGCGGACTTGATGGCCGCGAACACGAGGCCGTACATGCGTGCAGCCTCGGCATCGAACGGTAGCGGATTCCGCGTCACCGCGGAGATGGCCGACTCGTCGGGAAGGAGCGCGGGGGGGACCACGTCGTGGTCGATCACGACCGAGGTATCGAGCAGACCGCGGCTGGGCACCGGCAGATCAGTCACGGGCAGACTGGTCCGCCACGGCGTCCAGGTCGGAGCGGAACCGCGCGGCGTCCACCCTGGGCGCCCGCTCCGCTGCCTCGGCGATCGCCGCCCCCGGCGCGAAGCGCCGCGGCTGGATCGGCCGGAGCTCGACAACCGGCACGCCTAGCACATCCAACCGGCGGCCCCCGAGCGGAGGCCGTCAAGACCGCAGGATCCAGGGCCGATTCGTTCAACATGGCGGCGATTGGCGGTGCATCGTCCGAGGACGGGGGCCCCGAGCTCGTCCCCGCGCGGATGCTGAACGAGTTCGTGTACTGCCCGCGCCTCTTCTACCTCGAGTGGGTGCAGGGGGAGTGGGCCGAGAGCGAGGACACGCTGGAGGGCGCCTCGGTCCATCGGCGGGTGGAGGACGAGACCGGCCGGCTCCCGCCGCCGGAGGAGCTCGAGCCCGAGGACCGGATCGCTGCGCGAGCCGTCTTGCTGTCGGCCCCGGATCTCGGCCTGATCGCCCGGATGGATCTGCTCGAGGGCGAGGGCGGGACGGTTCGGCCCGTCGACTACAAGAAGGGTGCGCCCGGGCCCCGCGGCCCGTGGGAGCCGGAGGTCATCCAGCTCTGCGCTCAGGGGCTCGTCCTGCGGGAGAACGGATACCGGTGCGACGAGGGCGTGCTCTACTACGCGACCCCCAGGAAGCGATTTGCCGTCGAGTTCGACGACCAGCTCGTCGAACGGACGACGCAGTTCCTGGCCCGGCTTCGCGAAGCCCTCGTGGCGCCGATCCCGCCGCCACCGCTCGTCGACAGTCCGAAGTGTCCTCGGTGCTCGCTCGTCGGGATCTGCCTGCCCGACGAGGTCTCGCTGCTTCGAGGGGCGCCGCTCGAGGAAGTGCGCCGTCTCGTGCCGGCGCGCGACGACGCCGCGCCGCTGTACGTGCAGGAGCAGGGCGCCACGGTGGGGAAGTCGGGCGAGCGCCTCGTCGTTCGCCGGCGGGATGCCGAGGACGTTCCCGTCCGGATGCTCGACGTCGCCCAGGTGTCGGTCTACGGGAACGTGCAGGTCACCGCGCAGGCCATCCGCAGCCTGGCGGAACGAGAGATCCCGGTCTTCCATCACACCTACGGGGGCTGGCTCGCGGCCGTCACCACGGGCGTTCATGCGCGCAACGTCGAGCTCCGCGCCGAGCAGTACCGGGTGGCCGATGAGGAGAGCCGGTCGCTCCCCTTGGCCCGGGCCTTCGTTCTCGGCAAGCTCAGGAACCAGCGCACGCTCCTTCGTCGGAATGCCCCGTCGTCTCCTCGGGGCGCGCTCGCCGAGCTCACTCGCATGGCCCGGCTCGTGCAGGAAGCGCCCTCTCGCGATCGCCTGCTCGGACTGGAGGGCATCGGGGCCCGCGCGTACTTCGCCCACTTCCCAGAGCTGCTTCGCGATCCCATGGGGTTCGAGCTGTCGGGCCGCGAACGCCGTCCGCCGCCCGACCCGGTGAACGCGCTCCTCTCGTTCCTCTACGGTCTCCTCGTCAAGGACGCGGTCCACGCCCTGCTGTCGGTGGGACTGGACCCGTACCGAGGTCTCTATCACCGTCTCCGGTACGGGCGACCTTCGCTCGCGCTGGACCTCGCGGAAGAGTTCAGACCTCTCGTCGCTGACTCCACCGTTCTGGCGCTGGTCAACAACCGAGCGGTCACGCGCTCGGACTTCATCCAGCGGGGTCGCGCCTGCGCTCTGACGCAGACGGGCCGCCGTCAGGTGATCCGCGCGTACGAAGCCCGGATGGATACGCTCATCCGGCATCCGACCTTCGGGTATCAGGTCAGCTATCGGCGGATTCTCGAGGTTCAGGCGCGACTGCTCGCACGAGCGATCGCTGGAGAGATCCCCACCTACCGGCCCTTCACCACGCGATGAGCCGTCACCGATACGTCGTCTGCTACGACGTCCGCGAGCCCGGGCGACTCCGGCGGACGCACGACACGATGCTCGGCTTCGGGGATCCGCTCCAGTACTCCGTCTTCGTCTGCGAGCTGTCCGCGTCGGAGCGGCTTCTGATGGAGGAGGCGGTGAGGCGGGTTGCTGCCCTGGAGGAGGACTCGGTCCTGATCATCGATCTCGGCCCCGCCTCGGGCGTGGCGCGGGCGCGGATCAGGGCCCTGGGCAGGGGCCGCGTGCCGGAGCGGGAACGGCTCACCGTGGTCTAGGATTCTGTGGATCGTTGTTCCTTGAGAATCGAAGAGTGAACCAGCGTCATGCGAGCGGCCCGGTGATGCGGCGCTTGGGCACATCTGCTCGAACGGCGGAATCCCGAGGTGGCGCGTGGTTTCGGTCTCGCGCTCGCCTCACGGCAGTCCGGAGACGGGCCCTGCCGACCGGACCGCTCGCGCAGAGGTCCGATTCATGCCTCGTGACCTGGGCAGATTCCCTATGCTGTTTCCGCGACCGGACGGTCGCGGCCCCATTGAAGCGGGGGTCCTCTTGGGCGAGCCGGGCGAGCGCGTCGGTTTCCGCGACCGGACGGTCGCGGCCCCATTGAAGCGGCCGCGAATCAGGGTGTGGCCGTTACCGGGCTCGCCGGTTTCCGCGACCGGACGGTCGCGGCCCCATTGAAGCGCGACCGACACGGGGCCGAGCGGGGCCACGATGACTCCGGTTTCCGCGACCGGACGGTCGCGGCCCCATTGAAGCAACTTTCTCGATGGATGCATCGAGGCCTGAGGACAGCGCGTTTCCGCGACCGGACGGTCGCGGCCCCATTGAAGCCGGTCCGCGTTCGTCACGGCCTCACCCGGCCTTGCGGTTTCCGCGACCGGACGGTCGCGGCCCCATTGAAGCTCCTCCGCCTGCGCCCGGTCTACACCACGCTTGGGAGTTTCCGCGACCGGACGGTCGCGGCCCCATTGAAGCGCCACGACCGCAGGCTGGGAGGCCGGCCGCCGCTACCGTTTCCGCGACCGGACGGTCGCGGCCCCATTGAAGCGGCGGTGTCCGGCTCGCCCACCGGCATCTACTCCAACGTTTCCGCGACCGGACGGTCGCGGCCCCATTGAAGCCGCACGCTTCGTTCGCTCGCCGACGTGGAGCCGATGTTTCCGCGACCGGACGGTCGCGGCCCCATTGAAGCTAGCGGTGTTGACGCGCTGTGCCCTTCTCGGTGCGGGTTTCCGCGACCGGACGGTCGCGGCCCCATTGAAGCGGCTGGCCTCCCGCGAGGCCAGGCGCCCAGATGTACTGGTTTCCGCGACCGGACGGTCGCGGCCCCATTGAAGCATGCGGGTAGGGGACGAGGTGCATATGCGCTCAAAGAGGTTTCCGCGACCGGACGGTCGCGGCCCCATTGAAGCCCGCGAGGATAGCGGCCCCCATCCTGTCGAGCATCGTGTTTCCGCGACCGGACGGTCGCGGCCCCATTGAAGCGGCTAGTTCCTGCCGATAACTTCAGGAGAACGGGCAGAGTTTCCGCGACCGGACGGTCGCGGCCCCATTGAAGCATGAGGGGCTCTACCGCTTCCCGCACAGACTTGTCGTTTCCGCGACCGGACGGTCGCGGCCCCATTGAAGCGGCTAGTTCCTGCCGATAACTTCAGGAGAACGGGCAGAGTTTCCGCGACCGGACGGTCGCGGCCCCATTGAAGCCTAACCCATCCGGACGCCAATCCGACCTCGGGCAGGTTTCCGCGACCGGACGGTCGCGGCCCCATTGAAGCGCCGTGTTGGCCCTGCGCTGCGGTGTACACAAGAGGTTTCCGCGACCGGACGGTCGCGGCCCCATTGAAGCGTG
>Ga0070741_10015947_pt1 | contig 12629 bp, 15 predicted proteins | sample Coa_R1_4_FD_66440 | JGI IMG/M metagenome (GOLD analysis project Ga0070741, IMG submission 66440) | Surface soil microbial communities from Centralia Pennsylvania, which are recovering from an underground coalmine fire - Coalmine... | ecosystem: Environmental > Terrestrial > Soil > Unclassified ...
TTCGCTGCGTCCATGTACGCGAACGAGAAGGCGTCCAGGACGGCCGGCACCTTCCGCTCGATGGGCTCCGAGATCGTCGTCGGCGGTGCCGGCGAGGGCGAGCTCCGCTCGATTGCCCGGCTGTTCGAGGAGCGCGACCGCCTGTTCGGTCGCTTCCGGCCCGACAGCGAGCTCTCGCGCGTCAACCGAGCTCGAGGAGAGGCCGTGCCGGTCTCGCGGGAGTTCTCGCGCGCAGCCGGCGCGGCGCTCGAGGCCGCCGAGAAGACCGACGGCCTCGTCGACCCGACGGTCGGTGCGTCGGGCGAGGCGGTCGGTTGGCGCGACGTGACCGCCACGCCGCTCCTCCTCTGGCGCCCGCCGGGCCTCCTCCTCGACCTCAACTGCGTCGTCAAGAGCCTGACGGTCGACGACGCGCTCTCCCTCCTCCCCGGACCCGGGTTCGTCTCCGCCGGCGGCGACCTCGCCACGCGAGGCGGGGTCGTCGTCGGCCTCCCCGGGAGCGGCACGCTCGACCTCCGCGAGGGCGGGCTCGCGACGAGCGGGACGCACCGCCTGATCGACCCGCGCACGGGCCGGCCGGCGCGCTCGCCCTGGCTCGAGGCAACCGTCGCCGCGCCGACCTGTCTCGCCGCGAGCGTCGCCGCGAAGGCTGCGCTCCTGCTCGGCGCCCACGGTCCAGACTGGCTCGACGCGCGCGGCCTCGCCGGCCGGTTCCTCGGTCACGGCGAGATCGTCGAGAACCTGAGCTGGCACCGCGTCGTCTCCACGGAGCCCGCGCGCATCTGAAGGTAGGGAGCGCCGGGTCCCGGGCGGCGCAACTTGCACTCCCGCGCAAGTTTTGCATGCGGGCGAGGTCTGAACGTGCAGCGACGAGATTTCGCATCGCCCCCGAGGGCCGCCGTCTCCGCGGCGGCCCTCAGCATGCTTGGGAATCGGCGGCACGGGCAGACGCACGCCCAGCGACCGACCGTCCCCCTAGGAGGTGCTCAGATGCGCAGAGCCGAGACACGGATCGACCTCTGGGTCTTTCCCGAGGAGGCGATCGCCGACGTCGACCTGACGGGCTTCGGGATCGAAGGCAGCGACGGCGAGGACCTCGGCACCGTCCACGAGGCGACACGCGAGACCGGGGCGAGCTACCTCGTCGTCCTGACCGGCATCTGGTTCTTCAGCAAGAAGGTGGTGCTTCCCGCCGGCGTCGTCGAGCGGATCGACCTCGACACCGAGACCGTGTACGTCGACGTCGCGAAGGCCGAGATCGAGCGGGCGCCCGAGTTCGACCCGGAGATCTACCGCGAGCCCTCGTACCGGGAGACGCTCGGCGCCTACTACGGCGCTCGCAGTCCGGGCTAGGCGGCGACCGCGGCGGCGGAGCGCGCCGCCGCGGTCTCGACGAGCACCCGCACGACCTCCGCGAGCTGCTCGCGGAGGTCGTCGTCGGCGAGGCGGCCCTCGGCGTCGAAGCGATCCTGGGCGCGCCCCACCGCCACGTCGCCCTCGACCACGCGCGCGCCGGACGCCGCCAGCACCTTCCGCAGCTCGGCCTGCGCCCACACCGCGCCGAAGGCGCCGGCGCTCGCGCCCACGACCGCGACCGGCTTGTTCCGCAGCACGTTCGTCGCGAACGGCCGCGATGCCCAGTCGAGCGCGTTCTTCAGCTGGCCCGGAACCGACGAGTTGTATTCGGGCGTCGCGAAGAGCACGCCGTCGGCGGCGGCGAGCGCCTTGCGCAGGCGCTCGGCCGCCGCCGGCGCCGCGGCGCCGTCGTCGTCCTCGTCGTAGGGCGGCACGTCCTTGAGGCCGCCCCAGATCTCGAGCTCGACACCCTCCGGCAGGAGCTCCGCCGCGGTCCGCAGCAGCTTCGTGTTGTACGAGTCGCGGCGGAGGCTGCCCGAGATCCCGAGGATGCGCATCGACTACGCCTTCACCAGGAAGAGCTCGGCCGTCAGCTCGACGTCGTTCGCAAGCGCGGGCCGGCCGTCGGGGAGGGCCAGGTTCCAGTCGATCCCGAAGCGCGTCCGGTCGATCGAGCCGGACAGCTCGATCGCGAGCCGCTCGCGGCCGTGGGCATCGACCAGCGGCTGGCCCACGGTCCCCTTCAGCTCGACGTGCTGCGTCGCACCGCGGATCGTCAGGTCGCCCAGCACGGTGACCTCGTCGCCGGAGAGGACGATCGAGGTCGAGTCGAACCCCAGCTCCGGCGTGCGCTCGGCGTCGAAGAAGTCCGGCGACTGCAGATGTGCCGAGAGGTTCTCGTCCTGGACGTGCACGCCGGAGACCGGCGCCGAGCCGGAGAGGCTCGTGCTGCCGCTCTCGTCGACCGAGAGCTTCGCCTCGAACGGGGAGAAGGTGCCGCGGAACGTGCCGCCGTTGTACTCGATCGCGAACCCGACGTGCGAGTGCACCGAGTCGGCCTGCCACGTCCCGACGGGGAGAGTCTGCGTGACGTCTGCAACTGCGCTCATGTCGTCCTCCTTGGGAGACGGTATACTTGCGAGCACAAGGATCGTAGCGAGGAAAACATGAGCCGTCAAGTATTGATCGATCAAGCATCTGCTGCGCTCGACGCATGGGCACGCCTTCTGCGCGGGCACGCGGCGTTGACGCGGCTCGTCAGCGCGGAGCTGCGGGAGTCGCACGGGCTGACGATCAACGACTACGAAGCACTCCTCGTCCTCTCGCGCGCCGAAGACTGCGCGATGCGCCGCGTCGATCTGGCGGAGCGGCTGATGCTCACGCCGTCCGGGGTGACCCGCCTGCTCGACGGCCTGGAGGCAGCCGGGCTCGTCGAGAAGGGCGCCTGCCCGAGCGACGCCCGCGTCACCTACGCCGTCCTGACCGGCAAGGGCCGCCAGCAGCTCGAGGCGGCGGCGGAGTCGCACCTCGCCGCCGTCCGACGGACGCTCGAGAACCGGTTCAGCGAGGAGGAGCTTGCGACCCTCGCGGGGCTGCTCGCCAGGCTGCCGGACGCAGCCGACGCAGCGGCCTCGGCCTGCCGGCCGCCCGACTAGCGCCCTCGGCAAGCCCTCCGAGGTGTAATCTCCGTTCCGCTCGGTACGCCACGGAGTGGAGCGATGCAGGTAGGCGCGGTCATGACGACGTCGCTCGTCACCGTCGAGCCGGACGCCACGGTGCAGCAGGCGATCGGCAGGATGATGGAGGCGCGCGTCGGTGCGGTTGCCGTGTGCGACGGCAGCCGGCTCGTCGGCATCTTCACGGAGCGGGACGTGCTCCGGCTCGCCTCGCAGCAGGCCGATCTGGGCTCGACCGTCGTGCGCGACGCGATGACGACGGGGCTCGTGACGGCGACGCCGGACGTGCCGATCGTCGACGCGGCGCACCTGATGGGCGAGCACCGGATCCGGCACCTGCCGATCGTCGAGGGCGACTCGGTCGTCGGGATGATCGGGATCCGCGACGTCCTCCGGACGCTCGTCGAACGGGTCTGGAGTGACCACGACGCAGGCGCGCGGGAGACCGCGGGCGAGCTGCTGCGCGAGGGATGACCGGTATCCGCGGCACTGCGGCCAGGGCGCTCGAATGGGCAGCGGGCCTGGTCGCCGTGGCGAGGGCGTCTACTACAGGCCTGGACGCATTCGAGCTCGGCGACGTCGGCGAGCTCGACGACGTGCGGCCCGTGCTGAAGGTCGTCTCGCCTGAGCCGGCTCCCGGGCCGGCCCTACGTCTCGTCCGCGGGTGCGGTGGCGAAGCTCTCGGCGAGGACCTTCGTCATCTCGCGAGGCATCACGCGCGAGCGGACGACCTCCGCCGCGAGGTCGTGCAACCTGCGCCGGCTGTTGCGGGACGCGCGGCGCAGGATCTCGAACGCGGCGTCGGGCTCCAGCCGCAGCCGCTCGACTAGCACACCCTTCGCCTGCTCGATGACGATGCGCGACTCGAGCGCCTGCTCGAGCTGGCGGTTCCGCTCGAGCGCGGCCTCGAGGAGCTCGGCCAGCTTCTCGGCCTCGATCTCTTCGCCGTGGACGGGGCGGTCGTCGAGCGTCATCCGGTCGCCGTCGCGAGCTCGTCGATCGCCTGGAGGAGCGACGCGTGCAGACGCATCACGCGGTCGAGGCCCGTGATCGCAAAGAGACGGACGATGCGCGGATCGTCCGAGACGAGCGCCAGGTCGCCGGCCGCGAGGCGAAGCTCACGCTGTGCACGTACGAGCGCGCCGAGCGCCGTCGAGTCCATGAACGTGACGCCGGCGAGGTCGACGACTATCCGGCCGGCGCCGCGGGTCCTCGCCTGCTCGAGCTCGTGCTCGAATCGGCCGACCGTGTGCAGGTCGAGCTCGCCGGCAACCGTGACGACGTAGGTGCCGTCGCCGATGCGGGCGGTGCGGACGGCGAAGTCCTCGTCGTGCACGCGCCGGACGCTAACGAGCGGCGGACCGACTTCTGTCCGGCTTTCCCGGGGGTTCCGTCAGGATTCGCTCACACGGCCTCGAGGCGGTAGCCGACGCCGCGCACGCCGACCAGCCGCTCGGGCCGCGACGGGTCCCGCTCGATCTTCCGGCGGAGGTTCGCGACGTGGTTGTCGCATGCGCGCCGGTCGCCCGTATACGTGCTTCGCCAGAGGTGCCGCATGATCTCGTCGCGGCTGAAGACGCGGCCCGGCGCGCCGGCGAGGAGCGCGAGCAGCCGGAACTCCGACGGCGTCAGCTCGACCGGCCGCCCGTCGACCTCCACCGCGTGCCGCTCGAGCTCGATCCGGATGCCGCCGACGCGCTTCTCACCCGGGAGGCGATCGAGCATGCGACGGCGCAGGATCGCGCGGACACGGCTCAGGAGCTCCGCCATGGAGAACGGCTTCGAGACGTAGTCGTCGGCGCCCGACTCGAGCCCGAGCACGCGGTCGCCCTCGCTGTCACGCGCCGTGAGGATCAGGATCGGCACGTCGCTGCGGTCGCGGATGCGCCGGCAGATCTCGAGCCCGGAGAGCTTCGGCAGCATCAGGTCGAGGATCAGCAGGTCGTAGCCGTTCGTCAGCGCGGCGTCGAGCGCGGCCTCGCCCTCCTCCATGGCGTCGACCTCGAAGCCCTCGCCGCGAAGCGCGTAGCCGACGGCGTCGAGGATCGCAGGCTCGTCGTCGACGACGAGGATCCGCTTCGGCTCCGTCACGTGACGAGCTCGGCGCCGGGCAGGACGATCCGGACCACGGTTCCGCCGCCGTCGGCGGCATCGATCTCGAGCTTGCCTCCGATCGCCGTGATCGCCTGGTCGGCGATCGCGAGGCCGAGGCCGAAGCCGTTCGCGCCACGGTCTCCGACACGGTAGAACCGTCGGCGCACGAGCTCCCGCTCCGACTCCGGGATGCCCGGGCCGGAGTCGGCAACCTCGATCACGGCCGAGCCGTTCAGCGAACGACCCGCGACAACGATGCGGCCCTCGCGGGTGAATTTCACCGCATTCGCCGCGACGTTCGCCAGCGCCTGGGCGGCGAGCTCGCGGTTCCCGACGGCCGCGAGCCTCGGCCGGCACTCGACGTGGAGCTCGACGCGGTCGCTCGGGATGAGGTCGGCAGCGGCCTCGTCGATCAGCTCCGCGACGTCGATCATCTCCATCCGCGGTTTCTCGGACCCGCTCTGGACGCGTGCGAGGAGCAGGAGCGCCCGGGTCAGCAGGCCGAGCCGCCGCGTCTCGCGCGTGAGATGGCGAAGGAAACGCTCACGCGCCTCCGGCGACTCCTTGGCGCCGGCCTGGAGCACCTCGACTGCGCTCGTGATCGCGGCGAGCGGCGTGCGGAGCTCGTGGGCTGCGTTGGCGACGAACTCCCGCTCGGCGCGCTCGCGGCGCTCCCGCTCGGAGACGTCCACGATCACGAGGAGCGCCTGATCGGTGCTCTGGGCCGGTATCCCGGTCAGCGACAGTATGCGGCCGGAGGCCCGGGCCTCGACCAGGCGCTCGACAGGCTCGGCATCCGGGGCGAAGAGGTCGATCCCGAGTTCGCGGAGCGAGACGGCCTTCCACGGCTCGGGGAGGGGATGCCCGACCGCGAGCTGCGCCGGAGCAAGGATCCGCATCGCCTCGGAGTTCGCGAAGGCGACGCGGAGCCTTCGATCGATCGCGACGACTCCCTCCCGGAGCCGCTCGAGCAGGAGGCGCAGCCTCCGGCGCTCGGCATCCTGGCCGCGGAGCCGTTCCTCGAGATCCTTCGCGTGGAGCTCCCACTCGGCCTCCGTCCGGTGCGCGAGCGTCGGCGCACGCAGCATGCAGAGCCGCTTCGACGAGCCGCCATCACCAGTGCTTCTGACGACTCGGAGCTCGCCGTCCAGCAAGCGCCCGTCGCGGCTGATGTACTGCAGCTCCAGAGCGAGCGGCTCACGCCCGGCGTGGAGGAGCGCCCGACCGAGGGCCGGGCGCGATCCAGCGCTGACGAAGACGCTGAGCCGCCTTCCGACCACCAGCTCGGCCTCGTGCCCGAGCAGGCGGGTTGCGTTCCCGTTCGCTTCGAGGATCTTGCCGTGCTGATCGACGACGAAGTAGGCGTCGGTGGCGAGCTCGAACAGGTCGGCATACCGCTGCCGGTCGGTCGCGAGCAGCTGCCGTAGCTCCTCGACATCGTCAGGCAGCTCGTGCTGGTCCATGCCTTCCGTCAGTAGCCCTCGGGGAAGCGGTAGAGGCGCGGGACCGGCTTCGGAAGCTGCTTGACGGTGCCGTAGGCCACGACGATCTCCTGGTGCTCCCAGAGCCGGATCGTCGTCGGGTCGGCGAGCCACGGTCTGCCGTTCACGTAGACGCGGAGGACGTTCGTGCCCGTCGTGCAGTACCCGCCGACGCAGCTCTTCGTGAAGCGCACGCCCCAGACGCCGAAGAACTGCCCGAGCGTGAACGCCCGGATCGTCGGCGACTCCACGTGGATGACGCCCGACGGGTCGTGCGTGTGGAGCGGCGACAGGAAGCGGAGCTGCGCGTCGAACCCGATTCCCGGCGGGACGACCTCGTGCTTGCCGTGGACGTAGACGTCGAGATGCTGGTGCGTGTGGAGCGCCTGGCCCTCCTGTGCCAGCGCCGGGATTCCGAGGGCCGTCAGCCGCTTGCCGAGCAGGAACCGCTCCGCCCGCCACGGCGCCGGTCCCGTCTGCAGCCCGGGGAGCGAGGCGGCGCCCGCGACGGCCGCGAGGACGCCGGCTGAGAGGAGGGCGGCCGCGACGACGCGCAGGACCGGTGTCATTCGGCCAGCGTAGCCGCGAGCGCGATACTACGCCGCGTGGCGACGGAGGTGGTCGACGAGCGCGCGCAGCGGTTCGACTCGCTGCAGGAGAAGCTCGTTCCGCTCTGGCGCTCGATCGAGCGTCTGAACCAGGACGAGCAGACGATCGTGGTCGTACCGTCGATGACGGTCGACAGCCCGACGTTCGGCGGCGCTGGGCTGCAGGCGTACGAGGAGCGCTTCCTCTTCCTCCTCCTGCTCCTGCGCCAGCCGCGCGCCCGGATGGTCTACGTGACCTCGCAGGCGATCAATCCGACGATCGTCGACTACTACCTCGACCTGCTCCCGGGTGTGATCCCGTCGCACGCGCGGCGGCGCCTCTTCCTCGTCTCGCCGCTCGACGGCGCGTCGCGACCGCTGAGCGAGAAGCTCCTCGAGCGGCCTCGCCTCCTCGAGCACATTCGCTCGCTCGTGATCGACCCGGAGCGCGCGCACCTCGTCCCGTTCAACACGACCGAGCTCGAGCGCGACCTGGCGCTCGCGCTCGGAATCCCGATGTACGGCGCCGATCCGCGTCACTTCCCGCTCGGGACGAAAGCTGGTGCCCGCCGGCTGTTCGCCGAGGAGTGCGTCGCGCACCCGCTCGGCGAGGAGGGCGTCGGGAGCGTCGCCGACGTCGTCGAGTCGATCGGGCGGATGCGCGAGCGGAAGCCGGAGCTCGAGCAGGTGCTCGTCAAGCTGAACGAGGGCGTCTCGGGCGAAGGGAACGCCCTCGTCGACCTGCGCGGTGCAGGCGACGACGTGGAGGCGCGAGTCCGCTCGATGCGCTTCGAGCTCGCAAGCGTCGCGTTCGACGATTTCGAGCAGAAGCTCGCCGAGCGGGGCGGCGTCGTCGAGGAGCGGATCTCCGGCGACGAGGTCCGCAGCCCGAGCGTCCAGCTCCGGGTGACGCCGCTCGGCAAGCTCGAGGTGCTCTCGACGCACGACCAGCTGCTCGGCGGGCCCTCCGGCCAGAGCTACCTCGGTTGCCGCTTCCCCGCCGACCCGGCCTACGCGACCGCGATCACACGCGAGGCCGCGAAGGTCGGAGCCCGCATGGCGGCAGAGGGCGTGCTGGGCCGGTTTGCGCTCGACTTCGTGACGGTGCGCAGGGGCGGAACCTGGGAGCCGTACGCGATCGAGCTCAACCTCCGGAAGGGCGGGACGACGCATCCCTTCCTGACGCTGCAGTTCCTCACCGACGGGACCTACGACCCCGAGACCGGCGTCTTCACGGCGCCCGGTGGGCACGAGAAGGCGTTCGTCGCGAGCGACCACGTCGAGAGCCCGCGCTACCGCGTGTTCACCCCGGACGATCTTTTCGACGTCGTTGCGCGGCGCGGCCTGCACTTCGACCAGTCGCGTCAGACGGGCGTCGTCTTCCACATGATGAGCGCGCTCGGCGAGCTCGGCCGCGTCGGGCTCACCGCCGTCGGCAACAGCCCAGGCGAGGCGAACGAGCTCTACGAGCGCGCGGTGGCGGTGCTCGACGAGGAGGCCGAGGCGGCCTCGTAGCGCCGCCGCTACGGCGGGAAGCTCTCGGGGTCCTCGCGCGCGCGACGCAGGAGCGCGTCGTCGATGTTGCGGCCGGTGACGATCAGCACGACCGGGTCGTCCACGTCGTCGAGCTGCGGAAGAGCGGCGAGCGCTGCCGCGGCCGCGCCCTCGGCGCGGATCGCAGCCTCGTCGTAGGCCGAGACTGCGCGGGCCATGTCGCGCTCGGACACCTCGAGCATCCGGTCGGCGGCGCCGAGGAGGGCCTCGACCGCAGCGGGGATCGCGACGCGGACGGCGAGGCCGTCGGCGAACGTGGCACAGCGGTCCGAGTCGACGACCTGGCCGGCCTCGAAGCTCAGCTTCATCGCCGGCGCCTCCTTCGGGACGACGCCGATCCGGAGCGTCGCGGCCGAGTGCTCGCCGAAGACGCGACCGATCCCGACGAGGAGCGCGCCGTTCCCGACCGGCACGACGACCGCGGCCGGCGGCTCGCCGAGCTGTTCGAGGATCTCGACCGCGATCGCGCCGTAGCCCTCGAGCTGCGCAGGCTCCGCGCCGTCCTCGAAGAACGGCAGGCCGTTCGCGGCAGCAAAGGTCCGGGCCTCGTCCTTCGCGTCGTCGAAGTCGTCGCCGACGAGCCTGAGGTCGGCCCTGAGCAGCTCGAGGAGCGTCACCTTCGTGGCGCTCGCGCCGCGCGGCGCGTAGACGATCGCCTGCATCCCGAGCCGGCGCGCGGCCCACGCCGTCGCGGCGCCGTGGTTTCCGGTGGAGGCCGTGACGACGGCATCGGAGCCCGCGGCGCGGTACTGCTCGAGCGTCGGCAGCGCGCCGCGCCACTTGAAGGCGCCGAGCTCGTGAACGTCCTCTCGCTTGAGCAAGAGCCGGCGCCGCCGGGCGAGCGAGCTCGGCGCAGGCTCGAGAGGGGTCGGGTCGGCCATCTCGTAGAGTCTCGCCCATGCCGGCCGTGCAGCTCTTCGCCACCTGCCTCGGCGACCTCGCCTTCGCAGACGCGGTTGCGGATGCCGAGACGCTGCTTCGCGAGGCGGGCTTCGACGTCGAGTTCCCCGCGGGCCAGGTCTGCTGCGGCCAGCCCGCCTTCAACGCCGGCCACCGCGGCGCTGCACGCCGCGTCGCCCGCACCTTCGAGCGCGCCTTCTCTCGCGCGACGCCGATCGTCGCGCCCTCGGGCTCCTGCGTAACGATGGCCGCGCACTACCTCCCGGAGCTTCTCGGCTGCGAGCCGTTCGACGTCTGGGAGCTGTCGGCGTTCCTCGACGCGCACGGCGCGGAGGTTCCGCGCCGCAACGAGGGCCGGCGCGTCGCTTACCACGACTCGTGCCACATGCTGCGCGAGCTCCGGATCGCGGACGCGCCGCGGCGGCTGCTCGAGCGCTCCGGGGCGACGCTCGTACCTCTGCCGCGTGCCGACCTCTGCTGCGGCTTCGGCGGCACCTTCTCCGTGCGGCTCCCGGAGGTCTCCCTCGCGATGGCGGACGACAAGCTCGCCGGCGCGGCGGGGGCGGAGGCCGAGGCGCTCGTGACGGCCGATCCCGGGTGCCTGATCCATTTGCGCGGGCGGGCCGAGCGCACCGGCGCGCGGCCGCTGCCCGTCCACCTCGCAACCGCGCTCGCGCGCGGAATTGCGTGACGGAGCTCGCCCAGCCGCCGGAGCGGTTCCGCGTGATCGCGCGCGGCGCGATCGGGAACGAGCACATGCAGAGCGCGCTCGACCTCGCCACGGCTCGTCTCCGTGGGAACCGGCTGGCGGCGTGGGATGCGCTCCCGGAGATCGAGGAGCTGCGGCAGCGGGGCCACGACGCGCGGATGCGCGTCATCCGCGACGTCGACGCGTACATCGAGCAATTCCGGACGGCGGTCGAGGCGCGCGGCGCGCACGTCCACTTCGCGCGGACGGCGGACGCCGCCTCGTCGTACGTCGCGGACGTCTGCCGCCGCCACGGTGCCAGGTTGGCCGTGAAGTCGAAGTCCATGGCCTCGGAGGAGATCGGCCTGAATGCCGCTCTCGAGACGGCGGGGGTGCGCGCGGTCGAGACCGACCTCGGCGAGTACATCCTCCAGCTGGCCGGCGAGCATCCGGTCCACATCGTCGCGCCGGCGATCGAGAAGACGAAGGAGGAGGTCGCTGAGCTCTTCTCGCGGGTCGAGGGGCGGCCGGTCGAGCCGGAGCTCGGGGCGCTGACGCAGGCGGCGCGCCGCCTGCTCCGCCAGGAGTTCCTGGACGCGGACGTCGGCATCACGGGCGCCAACTTCGCCGTCGCCGAGACCGGCACGGTCGTCCTCGTCACGAACGAGGGCAACGGACGCCTCGTCAGCTCGCTCCCGCGCGTCCACGTCGCCCTGCTGGGGATGGAGCGGCTCGTCGCGAACCTCGGCGACCTCGCCGTGCTGCTGCGGCTGCTCGCGCGGAGCGCTACGGGCCAGCGGCTGACGACCTACACGACGCTGCTGAGCGGGCCGCGGCGGGCCGGGGAGGAGGACGGCCCCGACGAGCTGCACGTCGTGATCCTCGACAACGGTCGCTCGAACCTGCTCGGTGGGCGCTACGAGGAGATGCTCGCCTGCATCCGGTGCGGTGCGTGCCTGAACGTCTGCCCCGTCTACCGGAAGGCAGGCGGCGGCGCGTACGGCCCCGTCTACTCCGGACCGATGGGTGCCGTGTTGCTCCCGCTTCTCGTCGGGCTCGATCGGGCGCCGGCTCTTCCGCATGCATCGTCACTGTGCGGGGCGTGCACCGAGGCGTGTCCCGTGAAGATCCCGCTGCACGAGCTGCTGCTCGAGCTCCGCCGCGACCTCGTCGAGCGGAAGGTCGCCTCGCCGTTCGAGCGCGCTGCGTTCACGGCCTGGTCGTTCCTCTGGTCGCGGCCGCTCGGCTACCGGCTCACGACCGCGCTGGCCCGGCTCGCGCAGCCGGCCGCTGGCCTGGTGGGCCCCGGCCGGCGGTGGGCGTCCGGCCGCGCGCTGCCTCGCCTCGGACGGCGTTTCCGCGACCGGTGATCGCCGAGGAGTTCGCCCGCAACGCGGAGGTCGCGGGGTTCCGCGTCCATCGCGGGCGGGCGCCGGAGATCGAGGGCGCCGGCGTCTCGACGGCGATCTACGGCCTCGCCGACACGGGGAGCGTCGTCCTCGCGGCCTCGCCCGAGGAGCCGAGAGCGCGGTCGCTCCTTCCGGAGGTGCACGTCACCCTGCTCGCGGAGGACCGGATCCTGGCGGGTCTCGAGGCGCTGTTCGAGGCCGTCGGCGGCGATCTGCCGAGCTCGCTCGCGATCGTGACCGGACCGAGCCGCAGCGCCGACATCGAGCAGATGCTCGCGGTCGGCGTCCACGGGCCGCGCGAAGTGCACGTGGTCCTCCTGCCGTCCGGTTAGGCTTGCGCGTCCGTGCTCCCGATCGACCGCCCACAGAAGATCGTCTGCGTCGGCCTCAACTACCGCGACCACGCGGAGGAGCAAGGCGCGCCGCTGCCGGAGCGGCCGATCCTGTTCGCAAAGTGGCCGAACACGCTGATCGGCCCCGGCGAGCCGATCCTGATCCCGGCGATCTCGCAGAAGGTCGACTACGAGGCGGAGCTCGGCGTCGTGATCGGCTCGCGCGTGCGCGGCGTGTCGGTCGAGAACGCGCTCGAGGCAGTCGGCGGCTACGTGTGCGTCAACGACGTGTCGGCGCGCGATCTCCAGTTCGCAGACGGCCAGTGGGTGCGCGGGAAATCGCCGGACACGTTCTGCCCGGTCGGCCCGCATCTCGTGTCGGCTGCGGAGATCTCGGACCCGCAGGCGCTCTCGATCCGCGCGATCCTGAACGGCCAGGTCATGCAGGCCTCGACGACCGCGAACATGGTCTTCGGCGTCGCCGAGATCGTGTCGTTCGTCAGCGAGGGGATCACGCTCGAGCCGGGCGACCTGATCCTGACCGGCACGCCG
>Ga0070741_10015948_pt1 | contig 12628 bp, 9 predicted proteins | sample Coa_R1_4_FD_66440 | JGI IMG/M metagenome (GOLD analysis project Ga0070741, IMG submission 66440) | Surface soil microbial communities from Centralia Pennsylvania, which are recovering from an underground coalmine fire - Coalmine... | ecosystem: Environmental > Terrestrial > Soil > Unclassified ...
TTCGTTGCCAATCGGTTTCACGAACCAATTGTTATCCTGATCGATGACATAGTTGTGGGAAGTCAGTAGCTCTTGGATCGACTTGTAACGTAACGCCTGTAGATTGGTCATTTTCGGCCCCCAGACGAAGATGCCAGTATAGGAGCAATCAGGATGCCACTCCAGCAGCTAACATTTTTCGCACTATTCCGTGAAAAGCTTCGGTCTTTTTTGATTTTGTTCGAATGCACACAGGGGATACACTCCCAATGGTTATCAACGTAACAGTCATGGCAATTTTTTGCCGCTATCTTCACTGGCAACGAAAGGAGACATGTATATGCAACGTCTATCTCTACTCACGAGGTCCGTCGTTTTTCTTGGCTTTGCCCTTGCCCTACAACTCGGTGCGCTCTCACCCGGACAAGCGGATGAGGGGAAAGGAAATGGTGAAGAAAGGGGCAATGATGAAAGTGGAAGTCGTGTGAAGCGTGGCTTTGAGATTGCGCCTGTGCCGTTGAATTTGCATGGTAAAAATCGTTCGCTCGTTGGCTTAGGCAGCTATATCGTTAACGCCCAAGGCGGCTGTAACGATTGTCATACCCACCCATCGTATGCTGACGGTGGTGATCCCTTTCAAGGGCAGCCCGAGCAGATCAATACGAAGACCTATCTAGCTGGGGGGCGAGTTTTTGGTCCCATCGTCTCTGCCAACATTACCCCGGACGCGAACGGCAGGCCAGCAGGACTCAATCTCAGTGAGTTTATTGCAACGTTACGGACGGGACATAATCCCAACGATCCTCCCGGCGAGATTCTGCAAGTGATGCCGTGGCCAGTATACGGAAAGATGACCGATCGCGACTTACACGCTATCTATGAATATCTCAGTGCGACCCCGTCGCTCCCGGACAACCCCAACCCCGGACCGTAGTCAGCAATCGAGGAGCTGGAGGGCGCGCGGGCTCTCCTCGCTCCTCGTTGCTCTATCTCTTTCTTGCCCTATAGCCTTCAGCCTACAACCTTGATCCTATGCCTTGTTCCCCCACCGATCCCAGTGAATGACCGCCTCGACAGGTTGACGTTTAGTCGGGCCGAAGTTGCCCCGAGGATATCCGAGCGGTAATAAGGCACTCACTTCCATTTCAGCCGGAATGCCGAGTTTTTGTTTCAGCTCTTCTTCAAAACAACAGTGAATCGTAGTAATGACAGTGCCGACGCCTAGTGCCCGACAAGCTAACATGATGTTCTGCACTGCGGGATAGATTGAGCCGTGTACAGTCGCGGCACTGGCCCGTTCGTAACCAAATTTTGCAAACGGCGGATAATCTTTGCGGGCACACGCGAGCAAGATCACGGGAACTTCATGCAGATGTTCGGCAAGATGGCCGGCGGCCTGATACAGGCGCACCTGCGCAGACGGCATATTCGCCGGCAGTGAGCGCCCAGCCGCGAGCTTTTGCCAGATGCCGTGATAATGATCACGAATGAAACGTTTGCCTTCGGCATCGCGTACGAGAATAAAGGCCCAATCTTGCAAGTTCCCGCCACTAGGCGCGTGAATACCGGCATCGATAATTTTCTTGAGCGTTGCTTCAGGGATCGGGTCGGGTTTGAGTCGACGCATCGCACGCATCGAATACATGATGTCAAACAGTTCAGCTTCAGCCATGGTCGGTTCCTCCTGTGGATAATACTGGACGTTTTATAGCTAATGTCCTTTACTGACACTACAATTGCAATGCATGGGCTTTGATTATTTGGCCGGCTGAAGAGGAGGAGATTATGCAGAGATGGTTTTGCTGTGCCGCAATGACAGCATGGGGGTCGCTGCGAGGAGCCCTTCGATTCCACTTCATTGCGCTCACCTGTGCCTGCGGCACTGGCGCAGGCAGGACAGGCTGCGCGACGAAGCAATCTCCGCCCCGAAAAAATTCGTGACATACCGCTAGCGTTATTGAGCAAAAAACCTTTGACGAAGATTCTGGCGCAGGGTAGGGTAAACTCTGCTCTCTTGCCCGATGAGAGGGTAAAGCCCTGTATCTTGGGGGGTAGAGAAATGCACCTCTCAAAAATGTTGACTCTTGGCTTTTGGAAAAAATTCGCATTATGGTGCGCCGTAGGATTAATTCTCTTCGCGCTCTTCGGTTTCTTCGCGTTGCCGTACATTCTCAAGTACGTCATGGCGACGCAACTGACGAAATTGTTGCATCGCGAGACGACGGTACAAGAAGTGCGGTTCAATCCGTTTCAGCTCACCCTGCAAGTCAAAGGCTTCGACATCAAGGATCGAAATGGTACCGATCCCTTTGTCTCATTTGCGGAACTGGCACTCGATCTAGAGGCCGCGTCTGTGTGGAAACGCGGGCCGATCGTGCGCGACATTGTGCTCAAGACGCCTCATATCGCCATCATCCGTAACGAAGATCTCTCGTACAATTTCTCTGACCTCTTAGAGCAATTCTCCGCGAAGCCGGAACCGCAACCTCAAACTCCTCGGGCGGTAGCTGAGCCGTTACGCTTTTCTTTCAACAATATTCGTTTGGAAAATGGTCGTATCGACTTCGATGATCGACCAAAGCGCAAGCAACATACGGTCACCGATCTCAATATCGGCATTCCTTTTCTGTCAAATCTTCCCTACGACATTGATGTCTATACTCAGCCGTCGTTTGCGGTGAAAGTGAACGGCACGCCGATCAATCTCACCGGCCGCAGTAAGCCGTTCAGCGACACTCGGGAAACCTCACTCGACGTGCACATCAATAACGTTGAGTTGTCGCAATATCTGGAATACGTCCCGGCTGACCTGCGTTTCAAGCTGACCTCGGGGAGCGTCAATACGGAACTCGCGCTGTCGTTCACGCAGCCGAGAGGTCAGGCTCCGGCCTTGATTGTGAAGGGCGAGATCGGACTCAACCAGTTCGCCTTGACTGATCTCGACGGACATCCGCTGGTGACATTACCTTTGCTCGATGTCCCAGTGGAATCGCTCGATGTCTTTGGCCGGAAAGTGAGCCTTGGCACGGTTCTGCTGCGAGGGCCGGAAGTGCATCTTCAACTTGATAAGGCCGGTGTGCTCAATGTCACAACTTTGGTGGGGGAGCAGAAGGCCGGGACAGCGGAGCGGCAGGGCGCAGGAAGCCCGGAGTCGGAGAGCAAGAAAACAGAGGCAGAGCAGAAAAACCGTGAGAGTACTCCGGCCGTCGTTGATATTCCCGAAATTCGCTTGGCCGATGGTAAGGTGACGTTCGCCGATGAGACTCAGGAGGAACCTTTTCAGACCACAATCGAGAGCCTCAACGTTGTCGTGCGGCAGGTGAGCACAGACGTGACGAAACCGATCGCTCTTGAGGTGTCATGCAAGACCGACGCCGGTGAGATGATCCAGCAGGCCGGTACGGTTCTGCGTGAACCCCTCACAGCCGAAGGCAATGTCTCGCTGCAACAAGTGCCGATCAGTCGCTATGCCCCGTATTACGCCGAGCATCTGCCATTCGAGATCGAAGACGGTAAGGTCGACATCGCGACACAGTACGCGTACGCGAGGGGACCGGAGAACACGCACTCGACTATGCTTTCAGGTCTGGCAGTGACGCTCAATGCGCTGCGACTACGGAAACGGGGGGAGAAGGATGACTTTCTCAAAGTCGCGACCTTGGCGGTCAAAGACACCGCCGTCGATGTGGAAAAGCAAGTCGTCACTATTGGTGAAGTAGCGACGGATAAAGGCGCGGTTCAAGTCAGGCGCGAGAACGATGGTACCCTGAGTCTTGCAACGTTAGTCCCTGGCGCTCCGGCGGCAGACAAAATACCATCACCGGCGGTGCGCAAAGGTAAAAAAGTCGCCAGGGAACAACGGCAGGTGGGTGCCCCGACTACTCCAGTAGCTGCCGCCCCGCCGTGGGTGGTCCGAGTCAAGAAAATCAAACTTGATAAGTATGCAGTCCGGTTTGACGATAAAGTCCCACCGCAACCAGTTACTGTGCTTGTCGATCCACTGTCGGTGACGGTGGAGGACTTCTCAACCGAAAAGAACACGAAGCTCAAAGCCGCACTACGGGCTGGCTTGAACAAAAATGGGACACTGGCGGTGGACGGCCCCGCCAGTCTCGATCCATTCGCCGCGGCACTGAAAGTTAATACGAAAAACCTCGACCTCCTGCCATTTCGTCCTTACTTTGCCGACAAACTCAAAATTGCCCTTACTAGCGGTGTGGCTTCGGCCGAGGGAGATCTCGTACTCCAACCTGGAGGGGCAGTCACGTATACCGGGCAAGCAGCGATCACCAAACTCGTGACCGTTGATAAGGCAAGGTCAGAAGACTTTCTCAAGTGGAGTTCGCTGTATGTGAACGGCATTAACGTGAATACCAGCCCGTTTCGTGTCGATATTAACGAGGTTACACTCGCCAATTTCTACTCCCGCTTGATGATTAACCCGGATACGACACTGAATGTGCAGGGAATTGTTGTCGGCCGGCCACCGCCGGTGACGCCACCGGCAATGGCGCAGCGAACTGTTAATCTTCCTGTCCCGGCACCAACGCAGCCAGCGTCGGCAACACCAACGACGCAGTCGGCAGAACCAACAACCCCAATCAAAATCGCCAAAGTCACTTTGCAAGGTGGAACGGTCGATTTCAGCGATCACTTCATTAAACCCAACTATTCGGCAAAATTGACGCAACTTGGCGGGCGAGTCTCTAACCTTATCTCTACGAGTGACACCCCTGCGGATGTCGACATGCGAGCCCGTCTCGACGACGCGGCACCTCTGACGATCACCGGTAAAGTTAATCCATTCAGTAAGAATCTGTTCGTCGACCTCTCGGTAGATTTCAAAGATATTGACTTGAATCCCATGACTCCTTACGCGGGGAAATATGCGGGGTATGCGATTGAGAAAGGCAAACTGACGCTCAACCTGAAGTATTTGATTGCCGACCGGCAACTCAGGGCAGAGAATAAAGTCCTCATTGATCAATTCACTTTTGGTGATTCAGTCAGCAGTCCTGATGCCACAGGGCTTCCCGTCAAGCTCGCGATTGCTTTGCTTAAAGACCGTACCGGGGCGATTAAACTGGACGTGCCGCTTAGTGGATCGTTGGACGACCCGCAATTCAGCGTGTGGGGGACGGTGGTGCAAGTGATTACCAACCTCATCGCTAAGGCGACTACTGCACCATTCGCGTTGATTGGTGCCGCGCTTGGCGGTGGGGGTGGCGAGGAAATGAATCAGGTCGAGTTTGCCTACGGGCACGCGACGTTAGATGACGCGTCGCAGGAGAAAATCAAGAAAATAAGCGAAGCCTTGGCTGACCGCCCTTCCTTGAGTCTTGATATTTCCGGATACGCGGAGAAGGAAAAAGACCTTGAGGGATTGAAGCTCTATCGCTTTGAGCGCCAACTCAAGGCACAGAAACTCAGCGATGAGGGAAAGAAGGAAGAAGAAGGCACGTCACTTGACGAGGTAAAGATCGAGCAAGACGAGTATCTGAAGTACCTGGCAATGGCGTACAAGGAAGCTGACTTCCCCAAGCCCCGCAACCTGATCGGTTTGGTGAAAGACTTGCCACAGGAAGAAATGGAAACGCTCATGTTTACGCATATCGGCGTGACGGATGAGGATCTTCATGAACTCGCTCAACAGCGAGCTAAGACGGTACGCGATTTTCTCCTCAAGGACGGACAAGTCGAACCCGGACGCATCTTTCTCGTTGAGCCAAAGTCCATCTTTGCGGAACAAAAAGGTGCGGTGAAGGGGAGCCGGGTGGAGTTGGGGATCAAGTAAGAGAGGGGCAGAGAAAAAAGGGGCGGAGCGGTCTCTCTCATACATCTCTATCTGTTGTCTGTCTGGATTCCCGTCCCTCGATTTGGCTCACCTGTGCCTGCGGCACTGGCGCAGGCAGGACGGGCTTGCGCGGGAGTGATGTTCCCGTGGTTATCTAAAACTCTCATGACTGAATACTGAGGCTTATACGCTAACCTTGGTTGCTGTACGGCTGACTCTCGGGGCTTTGTATGGTGAAGAGAAAATAAGCACCCCGCATTGTCTTGATGTGTTATCCCTATACCCTATAGTAAGAAAATAAACCTATGACTGCTGCAGATCCCGCATGTTTTATGAGACGTGATTCTTCCCTTGCATCACAGCCGCTCCGCGTTGCTATCTTTGGCGCGGGGCCGTCTGGTTTTTATGCGGCTGAGGAGTTGCTGAAACAGAGTGAGCGCGTCGTAACGGTAGATCTTTTCGACCGACTTCCCACTCCGTACGGGTTAGTGCGCGGTGGCGTAGCCCCAGATCATCAGAAGATCAAAACCGTCACCCGGCAATTTGAAAAGGTTGCCCAACGGCCAGGGTTTCGCTTTTTTGGTAATGTCTGTTTCGGCACAGACCTCACCCTTGACGAAGTTCTCGCCCATTATCACCAAGTGCTTTTTGCCACCGGCGCAGAATCGGGTCGGCGTATGGGGATTCCCGGCGAAGATCTTCCTGGCAGCTATCCGGCCACTGCGTTTGTTGCCTGGTACAACGGGCATCCCGACTCCCGTCGCTCGCAGTTTAATTTCAGCACGGTGGAACGGATTGCTATTGTTGGTAATGGCAATGTCGCGCTCGATGTGGCACGTATCCTCACCCGAGCTGTTGATGAATTATCACCGAGCGATATGGCGAGCTACGCGGTCGAAGCATTGCGTAAGAGTACGGTGAAAGAGATCTACGTACTCGGTCGTCGTGGCCCTGCTCAGGCGGCGTTCACCAGTCCTGAACTGCGCGAATTAACGGAACTCACCGGGGTTGACTTGGTGGTCCGACCTGGGGACCTGGCGCTCGATGCGCTAAGCCAAGAGTTCTTGGCCCAATCAACGGCAGAGCCGACTCATCAGCGCAATATGGAAATTCTCACCGGGCAAATTGCCAAGGGCGAAGGTTCGCATGCGCGCAAAATTCGCCTACATTTTCTCGTGTCTCCGGTGAGCGTGTTAGGAACAAGCCGAGTCGAAGGCGTGCGCATTGAGAAAAACTTCCTCCGTAAAGATGAGCGCGGCAACCTCAAAGCACAGGGCACCGGTGTATACGAAGAACTTCCGTGTCAGATGATCTTCCGCGCCATCGGCTACAAAGGGCGTCGGCTCGCTGGAGTGCCGTTCGATGAACGTGCCGGTATCATCCCGAACCGGGCTGGGCGGGTGATCGACCCGACTTCCGCTACACCGATGCCTCGGATCTATGTTGCGGGATGGGTGAAACGTGGTCCCTCGGGGGTGATCGGTACGAACAAGGCGGACGCGCATGCGACCGTTACGGCCATGCTGGCCGATGCTCGGCAACACCTGCTGTCGTCGGAGGTATGGTCCGATCCTGAAACGATCTCTACTTTACTCACACGTAAACGTGTACGGTATGTGACCTTCACCGGTTGGCAGCGGACTGACCAAATTGAGTTGGCGCGCGGAAAGAAGCTCGGCAAGGCACGCGACAAATTAACAACGATTGAAGAACTCCTTGAGGCTGCGGAGGCCGCATAATACAAGTGTGAGTGAGGGAGTAACTGTGAGATGGAAACGAGAAACGCGGAGGCGTCCATTCGCACTTGCAATGGGATAACCTTTCCTTTATCCAGTAGGACATGTCGCATGACACTTATGGTGGCTGGGGTGGGAAGAATGAGTGGAGAACTGTGAGGGTGTGGTTTTCCGCTGTCATGGCATCGCTTGGGATACTCGGAATGCTATCGCTTGGGGCCGCTGACGAGCACTCCATGAATGATCAGATCATCTCCCTAGATACTTTCGATACCGACCAACCGTTGTCATTTCCTAAGCAATGGGCCGTGCGCGGAGATGAGGCAACTGCTAAGGCCGTCTATAGTGTTGTCGAAGAGGACGGTAATCGATTCCTCCGCGCCTACGCCGACAAACAAGACGTGCAGATTGGCATCTCACGAATAATTGAGCCGAAAGAATTTCCCGCCTTACAATGGCGCTGGCGGGCCAAACAATTGCCCACCGGTGCCGATGAGCGGGCTGAGAAGACCAACGACTCGGCGGCGGCGGTTTATGTGGTGTTTGACAGCACGCTTTTGCCTCGCGCTATTAAGTATGTATGGAGTACGAGCCTTCCGGTTGGTACGCGCGTGAAGAGCCCGGTGTATTGGCGCTCGCGTGTGGTCGTGCTGCAGAGTGGAACCACACACATTGGAGAATGGCAGCACGAAGTGATTAACTACTCTCAAGACTACAAAGATTTTTTTGGCGAAGAACCCGGCAAAGTAATGGGGATCGCTATACTGACTGACTCAGACACTACCAAAAGCGTTGCTGAAGCAGACTATGATGACTTCTCGCTGCTGAGCGTTGGGGCACTAGAAACCGCCCGCGCCAATAGCAGGACGCTGCAGATTGCTCCGGCAGTGGCTGGTGGGCAGTAGGAAGGGGAGAGGAAGATGGCACTTTCACAAGCAGAGATTCAGGGCAAATTGCGGGCCATTCCCGGATGGGAATTGGCCAAGAATAGAGGTATTCAGAAGAAATTCACTTTCGGTAACTTCAAAGACGCCCTGGCTTTCGTCAACAAAGTCGGCGAATTGGCTGAGCAATCGAACCATCATCCCGACATCACGATCAATTATAATAAAGTGACGTTGAGCCTGATCTCCCATGACGCCGGCGCGTTGACGACCAGAGACTTTGATCTTGCCGGCCATATTGAGAAGATTGGCAAGACCGACGACAATAAATCGTAATCCGTAATACGTAACCGCCTCTCCCCGTTACGTTTTACGCGTTACGCATCACGTTTTTTACGCTTGCCACTCCACACCCGTATCCTTATCGGCCTTGTCGTCGGCGTTGTTGCCGGCAGCGTCTGTCGCCTCCTCCTCGGCAACGACCCGCAATTACAACAATTTGTGACATACTTTGCCGAGCCGTTTGGTCGCTTGTTCATGCGGCTGATCTTCATGCTGGTAATTCCCCTCTTATTCTCAGCCTTGGCCTTGGGAGTGGCCGGGCTCGGTGATGTGCGTACACTGGGGCGGGTCGGGCTGAAGACGCTCCTCTATACGATCTTTGCGACTTCGTTGTCTGTTTTACTTGGACTGGTACTTGTCAACGTTTTTCGTCCGGGCGACGGACTCACCCCGGAAACCCGGGCGGCATTACAAGAGGTCAGTACTGCGCCAACTCCGCCTGCGCAGCCGGCGGCCGGAGAAAACCCGGTTCTAAGGGTCTTGTACGCGATCGTGCCGGACAACCCTCTTCGTTCGGCAGCACAAGGCGAGATGATCGCCTTCATGTTTTTCTGTCTCATGTTCGGTATTGGTATCGCCTTGTCCCCGCCAGCCAAGATGGAACCACTCCTGAACGTGCTCGAAGGACTCTATGAAGTCGTGATGCGGCTGATTGAACTGACGATGCGCCTGGCTCCGTACGGCGTCGCCGCACTCTTATTCACACTGACTGCGCGGTTTGGGGTGGATGTCCTCAAGCCACTATTATCGTACATGGTGGTCGTCATGGGCGGATTATGTCTGCAGTTGTTTGTAACGTACTCCTTGATTCTGCGCTTTCTCGGCGGGATGTCGCCCAGGTTCTTCTTCCGGCAGGCGAGTGAGGTAATGGCGACGGCGTTTTCTACCAGCTCCAGCAACGCGACTCTGCCCACTGCACTTAGGGTGACACAGGAGAAACTTGGAGTGCCACGTGATATTGCCTCGTTTGTACTCACGTTAGGCTCGTCGGCGAATCAGAACGGTACCGCACTCTTTGAGGGCGTGACGATCCTTTTTCTGGCCCAATTCTACGGGGTCGACCTCACCTTTGGTTCGCAGGTGCTTGTTGTCTTGTTCTCGGTGCTTGCCGGCGTCGGGACGGCGGGAGTTCCGGGAGGTTCGCTGCCGCTTATGGTCCCACTCCTTCAATCCGTTGGGGTCCCGGGGGAAGGCATTGGCGTGATTATCGGCGTGGATCGCGTACTCGATATGTCACGGACAGTGCTGAATGTGACTGGCGATGTGACGGCGGCGGTAGTCGTGGCGAATTCTGAAGGGCGGATGCCCGTAGAGAAATAGGAACGGGGGAAACGGCGAACAGGGAAACGGCGAAAGAGGCGGACCCATTGACGCTTTTCTCTCATTCGTGCGGCGCCGCATTCTTCCCTCTTATTGTTCCTCCTCTTGCTTCTTTTTCTCCCCTCTGTACATGAACATGGACGACACATACTGGGAGGGCGGTTATGGCAATCAAAAAAATCACCCATTACTTTGACTACAAAAGCCCCTACGCGTATCTGGCGCAGGCCGAGACATTTCAACTACAAGAAGATTACGATGTCGAGATTGATTGGCTCCCGTACACGCTCGACATCCCCAGTTATCTGGGCTCGGCGAGAGTTGATGAGAACGGGAAAGTACTCGAAGAATCACGTAACGCGCACCAATGGCGGCGCGTGAAGTACAGTTACATGGACTGCCGTCGTGAGGCCAATCGACGCGGCTTGGTCATTCGCGGCCCGCAAAAGATTTTCGACTCGTCAATTGCTCACATCGGTATGCTTTATGCCAAACGCTACGGCGACTTTCGCCGGTATCACAACGCGGTATATGAACGTTTCTGGCGTCGTGAATTGGATATCGAGAATCCTGAAGTCGTCCGGAGCGTGCTCAAGGAAGTTGGGATTGATACTTCGGGGTTCCTTGCTTACCTGCAAGGCGAAGGACGGCAAGAGCACGACCGCCTGCGTAATGCCGCAGAGGAACTAGGAGTCTTCGGGGTGCCGAGTTATCTAGTGAATGGCGAACTCTTCTGGGGTAACGAACGAGTTGTTCGTGTGCGGGAAAAGCTTGAGCAAGAAGGGCTCAAGCGCAAAAAAAGCTAGTTGTCTTTGCCTCCTACCGTGGATTGATTCTCGCCAGAAAATTGTTATGCCCTCTACTCACGGCTCAATTTGACAATCGTTGTGAGATAGCTTCTAATTTATCTACGTGCCGGGCGAGAGCCGAGAAGTATACTAACTGTTATTCACTTGTGAGAAATGAGAGTCTTGCCCGCCGTCTAAAATGGCGATTCTCGTTCCTCTCCCAATCCGAGGATAGGGGAGTTCTCTCGCTCATCTTTACGCAGAGGAAATTTATGGACGATGTGACCAGGCAAGTCAGCGAAATGTACGCAAAATTCCCCTACCCCTCTCCACAGGGGCGGGGCCGGAAGCTCAAGGAGCTCCGCAATTTGCTGACGCTTTTTTCTTTAGAAAATCGCTACGATTTCAAGGGAAAACAGGTTCTTGACGCGGGAACCGGAACAGGCCACCGATTGATCGAAGCCGCAATCGCTTTTAAACAGACTCACTTTGTTGCCGTCGATATTAGTGAACCACCTCTTGTTGTTGCCCGTCAGGCCGCTGCCCACGAAGGGTTGCAAAACATCGACTTCCGACTCTGCAACATTATGGAGGGCGATCGAACGCTGGGTACTTTTGACGTCATCCTTAGTATGGGTGTTATTCACCACCTCTCTAATCCGGCCCTCGGCTTGCGTACGCTCGTCCGCCATCTTGGCGACGACGGGATCATTTTTCTTTATATTTACGGCAGACATGGTACCCGTGAGCGCATGCGACGCAAGCAGATTGTCTCTCTATTGACTCACAATAACCGGCAAGATTTTGCGCCAGGTATCAACTTGGTAAAGGAACTCGGTTTTAACTCTTTCGATTACGGCTGGAACCTGAGCTTCGATGATGAAAAGTCACAAGACGGATTAATCGTCGACGCGTACCTCAATGTCCATGAAACGCTCTTTGATGCCAGTAGCCTTTTTGACCTCATGCGGGAGTCCGGTCTCTACGGATTCTCAATCTATGGGCTTACGCTTGACAAGCACGGAAGTCTGTTCGACACACGCTACGCGCCGCCTGAAGGCGGACTCGGCGGAGCTATCAAAGTTGCATCGCACCTGCGTTCGCCGCCGTTGCAAGAAGCTTACGAGCGACTCTCCGTGGCCGACAAGTACCGACTCATTGATTTACTCTTCGAACCCAACGGCTACACCGTGCTCGGGTTCAAGGCCGGGGCGACGCGTCACTTCGCACCGGACGGCCGAGTCATGGCCAACGCGTTGATGGTAGACAGCCTGTGACATGGTCCCTTGAGCGAAAGAAGGACCGCCATGCCTCGTCTCTACCCGAGGACGTTCGCCAGTGCGTCGAGAAACCGGCGGAAATCATCAAGCGTGAGGTGGCCCATATTGGCGACACGGAAGATGCCGGTCTGCAGCTTGCCCTGGCCTTCGTAGATGACAAAGCCGCGTTCTTTGAGACCGTCGTGCATCTGCGGATAGGTCAGGCCTTCCGGAAGTAATAAGGACGTGAGCGTGTTCGATTGCTGGGTCGCAGGCAAGAGGGCTTTGAGTCCAAGTCGGGCGAATCCCTCGCGCAGAAATTGCGCGGCCGTACGGTGGCGCCGCACACGCTTTGTGACAGTCTCTTCTAACAGTTCATCAAGCGCAGCGTCGAGCGCGTACCATGTCTGTACTGAAGGGGTGAACGGAATACTGCGTTTTTCGTGCGCCTCCCAATGCAGCGGTAAGTGAAGATACAGCGAACGTTGCGGATACTGCCGCATCGCGGTCATCGCTTCGCTGCGCA